>Ga0209689_1003186_pt1 | contig 12119 bp, 11 predicted proteins | sample GraSoiAngelo_149_FD_187119 | JGI IMG/M metagenome (GOLD analysis project Ga0209689, IMG submission 187119) | Grasslands soil microbial communities from the Angelo Coastal Reserve, California, USA - 14_1009_09_30cm (SPAdes) (version 2) | ecosystem: Environmental > Terrestrial > Soil > Grasslands ...
GGCGGCCGAAACCTTGAATGCAAACCCCACCCCCATCATCAGGATGCCCAGCAGCAGAAGCGGATCGCTCGCGGGAGACGAGGCGATGTTCTTGGCGATCTCTGGGATCAGGGTCGTCCCCGACGCCCCGTAGACGAGCGCCATCCCATAGAGGACGAAGGCGCTGGCGAATCCTCCGACCAGGAGGTACTTGGCGGCCGATTCCTGCGAACGGCTGTCCGCTCGCGCAAATCCGCAAGCGACGTAGAGCGCGATCGAGAACAGCTCGAGGCCGAGAAAGATCGTCACCAGCGACGTGGCCGAGCCCAGCACCATCATGCCGATCACCGCGGCCATGACCAGGATGTGGAACTCGGCCTCGCGCAGTCCGCGGCGGACCAGATACGGGTGCGCGATGGCCACGGTCAGGATGCCGAGGATCGCGAACAGGACCTCGAAGAAGATTGCGAACGAATCGCCGGTCGCATATCCGTGGTAGGCAGGTCCGAGGGTGGCGAATTTCCAGCGGTAGGCAGCGGTTGCGAGCGAGTACGTGTAACCGACCACCGCCACCATCGCGACCACGCCGCTCCGTCGAACAATCGGGATGGCGAGGTCGGCGATGATCGCGAACAGCATGAAGCCGGTCAGCGCGGCGATCGGACTGATCTGTCCGAGGTCTGAGAGGGCCTGCGACCAGTCGTAGCTCAGGCTCGGTGCGGCGGCCGCGATCATCTGGCCAGGCCCACCTGGACGATGGAGGTCATGAGGTTGGTGAGCACCCCCGGAGCCAGGCCGAGCGCGAACATGAGGATCACGAGCGGGGCGAGCAGCGTGAGCTGGCTCGCGTGGATGTCATCCACCGGGCGCTCGTACGGCTTTTCCGCATACATCGCGCCCTGGAAGAACCGCAGGATGTAGACCGGAGCCAGCACCAGCCCGATGGCGCCGACGACCGCGAGCGCGGGAGCGCGCTCCCAGGCGCCGAGCAGGGTCATGAACTCGCCCACGAAGCTGTTCAAACCTGGTAGCCCCAACGCGGCCAGGGCGACGATCGTGAAGACTCCGGCCATGATCGGCATCCGCGGCGCCAGCCCGGTGATGGCTGAACGGTCGCGAGAGCCAGTGCGTTCAGCGATCCACGCCACCAGCAGGAACAGCGCCGGGATGATGATCCCGTGGTTGACCATCTGCAGGATCGCGCCCTGCTGGCCCTGCACATTGAAGGAGAAGATGCCGAGCACGATGAAGCCCATGTGGCTCACGCTCGAGTAAGCCACCAGCATCTTCATGTCCCGCTGGACGATTGCCATCAACGCGCCCCACACGATCCCGGCCACCGCAAGCGCCGGCACCACCCACCGCCAGTCCCACCAGCCGACCGGCTCAGGGAACAGCGGGATCGCGATGCGCAGGAAGCCGAAAGCGCCTGTCTTGCCCATGAAGCCGGCGAAGGTGATCAGCATCGGGGTCGGGGCGGCGGCGTATGCGTCGGGCAACCAGGTGTGGAACGGGAACATCGGAGTCTTGATCGCGAACGCAAGAGCGAAAAGGAAGAAGAGCCCGAACTGGATCCCCGAGCTGGCGGGAATGGTCGCGAGCTTGGCGAGGTCGAACGTCTGCTGGCCGGTGAACACGTACTCGCCGATGACTCCGACCAGCATCAGCAGCGAACCCACCAACGTGAACAGCACGAACTTCACCGCCGCTCGGCCGGGCCGCTCACCCTCCCCGAACAGCCACAGCAGGAAGTAGGCCGGGATGAGCATTGCCTCCCAGAACACGTAGAAAAGGACGAGGTCGGTCGCCATGAGCACGCCCGCCATGCCTGCTGACATCGCCAGCATCAGGGCTAGGAACCGGCTCACGTTTCGCATCGCCACCGGCGTCGCCAGCATGGCCACGACAGTCAAGAGCGCGTTGAGGACGAGCAGCCACACACTGATCCCGTCGACCCCAAGCCGGTAGAAGACGTGCAGCTGCGGGATCCATGGCAGCACTTCGGCGAACTGGAATCGGTGGTAGTCGGGTGCGAAGAGGATTGCGACGATGCCGGTGACGAAGAGCGTGCCCAGCGATACCAGCACGCCCATGTACTTGGCGACGTGGGGAGGGAGGGCCGCGATCAGGAGGGCTCCCGCCAGCGGCAGCAGCCAGACGATCGTGAGGGTCATGCCGCCCTCAGGAGCAAGACGATGGCGAGGATCACGGCGCTGGCGACGAAGACCAGCACGTAGTTCCGGAAGTAGCCGGTCTGCGTGAAGCTGCCATAGCCGGCGCCTGCCTCGGCGAGCTCAGCGGTGCCAACCACCGCCCCGTCCAGGACCTCAGTCTCGACGTCGCGGAAGCCCAGGTCGGCGACACGGTCGAGGGTACGCACGAAGGCGGCGTCGTAGGCCTCGTCGAAGTAGTACTTGCGCTCGAGCAGCCGCTGGGCCCAGGGCAGCGCCGCGCTCCAGGGTCGCCACGCGTGCGTGACGTAGATGCGGTAGGCGGCCAGGAACAGGATGCCGCCGAGGGCCATCGTCGCCAGGCCGATGACCACGGCGCCGGCCGCCTCCTCCCACATCTGCCTGCCCACCGCCGCGTAGTCGTTCGCGGGGGCGAGGAAGTCGTCGATCAGATGCGGGCCGAAGCCCAGGGCGCGGGTCTGGATGAAGCCGCCGATCGTGGCGAGGATCGCGAGGATCACGACCGGTATGAGCATCACGGGCGGCGCCTCGTGCGGGTGCTCGACCGGACGCTCCGGCGAGGGCTTGCCCCAGAACGCGATCCACCACATTCGACCGGTGTAGAAGCCGGTCAGAAGCGCGGTGGCGAAGCCGACCGCCCACACCGCATAGGTGAGCGGCTCGCCCCTGGAGAAGGCGGCGCCGAGGATCTGCTCCTTGGAGAAGAAACCGACCAACGGGATGACACCCACGAGCGACAGCGAGCCGATCAGGAATGTGATCGACGTCGGGCGCAATTGTCCCCAGAGGCCACCGAACCTGCGCATGTCCTGCTCGTCGTGCATCGCGTGGATCACGTTGCCTGCAGCCATGAAGAGCAGGGCCTTGAAGAACGCGTGCGAGAGGAGGTGGAAGAAGCCCGCCGTGTACGCCCCGATGCCGACGGCCAGGAACATGTAGCCGATCTGGCTCATCGTGGAGTAGGCCAGCACGCGCTTGATGTCGGTCTGCACGAGCGCGATCGTGGCCGCGAACAGGGCGGTGACTGCGCCGATGATCGCCACCGCGCCGTGCGCGTACACAGCGACGTCATAGATGGGGTGCATGCGGCCGACCAGGTAGACGCCTGCGGTCACCATGGTCGCGGCGTGGATGAGGGCGCTGACAGGCGTCGGGCCCTCCATGGCGTCTGGCAGCCAGGTGTGGAGCGGGATCTGCGCGGATTTCGCTACCGCGCCCACGAGGAGCAGGAACGCGGCAAGCTCGAGCGCTGGCGACTCGGAGTTGCTGAGGCTGGTCAGCTCGTTGAAAACGCCCGCGTAGGTCAGCGAGTGGTAGCTGACGAACAGCACGAAGGCGCCGAGGATCATGCCCACGTCGCCGATGACGTTCATCACGAACGCCTTCCGTGCCGCGAGCACCGCGGACGGGCGGCGGTACCAGAAGCCGATCAGGAAGTACGAGCTCAGGCCGACCAGCGCCCAGCCGACGATGAGGAACACGAAGTTCCCGGCCAGGACCAGCAGCAGCATCGAAAAGATGAAGACGTCCATGTACGTAAAGAAGCGGGAGTAGCTCGGGTCGTCCTCGTGCGCCATGTAGCCGACCGAGTAGGTGACGATGAGCCCGCCGACCCCGGTGATGACCAGGCACATGAAGATCGACAGGTTGTCGACAACGAGGTTGAACGGCAGCGCGAACGAGCCGCTCCTGATCCAGGTCCAGTAGTAGAAGTCGTTGAAGGTGTGGTTGAAGAGAAGGACCATCGTGGCGATGAACGAAGCCCACACGACGCCGGGCCCGATGATCTGGGTGACGGTGCGCGGCATCCGCCAGCCGCGACCCGCGAGCAGGATCGCGCCCGCGGCGGGGAAGAGGAGGACGAGGAGCGCCACCGTCTGCATGCTCATCCCTTCAGCTCGCTGAGGTCGTCGACGTCCTCGACGTCCCGCACCCTGAAGATGTCGACGAGAATCGCCAGCCCGACCACCGCCTCAGCAGCGGCCACCGTCATCGTCATCAACGCGAACAGCTGGCCCTCGAGGTTTTCGAGCTGCCGTGAGAACGCGATCAGCGTGAGGTTGACGGCGTTCAGCATCAGCTCGATGCAGATGAGGATGATCAGCGGGTTCCGGCGGACCAGCACGCCGGCCGTGCCCATCGCAAAGAGGACCGCGCCCAGAAGCAAGAACCACGACGTGTCGAGCTGCGAACCGCCGACGTCGAAAGTCCCCACCTATGACTCGTCCTTCCGGCTCAGGTAGACGGCGCCGATGGCGGCGATCAGGAGCAGGACCGATGTCAGCTCGAACGGGTACAGGTAGCTCGTGAAGAGGCCGACCGCTATCGACTGCACTGTCCCGAAGACAGCGAGGTCGGCCTGCTCGGGCTGGCGGTAGTGGACTCCCTGGAACATGGCGTAGATCAGGCCCAGCAGAGCGATCACAAACAGGGCTGACAGGCCGGCTTGAAACCGCAGGCGCCCGCGACCGCTTTCCCGCGCCGGTCCGAGCAGGGTGATCACGAACAGGAACAGCACCATCACCGCGCCCGCGTACACGATGATCTGGACGACGAAGATGAACTGAGCGCTGAGGAGCAGGAACAGCACCGACAGCGCCAGCATCACGACGACCAGGCTGAGCACCGATCGGATCGGCTGGCGGAACGAGATCACACCGATGCCGCCGGCGATCGCGAGCAGGGCGGCGACGAAGAAGACGGCGACCGCCAAAGCTACTTTTGTTCCTTGGACTTCAGCCGCGCTTCCACGTCTGGCGGCAGCGGCTCCAGCAGCTTCTCCTTGGTGAAGATGAACTTCTCGCGGCTGACGTCCGACATCTCGTACTCAGGGCCGAGCACGATGGCCTGGACCGGGCACGCGTCCTCGCAGTAACCGCAGAAGATGCAGCGCAGCATGTTGATCTCATACGTCTTCGCGTAGCGCTCGCCCGGCGAGACTTGCTTCTCTTCGGTGTTTTCGGCCGCGATCACGAGGATGCATCCCACGGGGCATGCAGCGGCGCACAGCTCGCAGCCGATGCAGCGCTCGAGGCCGTTGTCATACCGGCGCAGGTAGTGCCGGCCGCGGTAGCGCTCCGCGCGTGGCGATTTCTCCTCGGGGTACATGGTCGTGACCACAGGCGAGAAGAACTCTCCAAGCGTCGTCTTGAGACCCTTCGCGAGGGCCGTGACGTCGTCGATCACCGACTCCTGGTCTTTCTCGTCCGGCATATCTACCCCTGCACCGCGATGAGGATGACACCGGTGACGATCACGTTCGCGATCGCCAACGGCAGCAGCACCTTCCAGCCCAGCCGCATCAGCATGTCGTACCGAAGGCGCGGGAACGTGCCGCGCAGCCAAATGTATAGGAACAGGAACAGCACGACTTTGAGGAAGAAGGCGAGCACCGGCGGCACCACCCACAGGTACCAGCCACCGAAGAACAGGAGCGATGCCAGCGCCGAGACCGTGATCATGTTCACGTACTCGGCCAGGTAGTACATGACGAACTTCAGGCCTGAGTACTCGGTGAGGAATCCGCCGATCAGCTCCTGCTCTGCCTCCGGGAGGTCGAATGGAGCCCGGTTGGTCTCGGCCACCGCGGCGATCAGGTAGATCACGAATCCGATCGGTGTAAGGATGATCAGCGGCAGCGGACCGTTGTAGGGACCCCAGTGCACGGTGTAACCGGCGATGTCCTGCAGGCGCAGCGAGCCCACGATCATGAAGGTCGGCACGAGCGAAAGGCCCAGGGCCATCTCGTAGCTGATCAGCTGCGCAGCTGAGCGCAGTCCGCCCAGCAGCGAATACTTGTTGTTCGATGCGTAGCCGCCGAGCACGATGGCGTAGACGTTCAGCGAGCTGACCGCGAAAACGAGCAGGATGCCGATGTTCAGATCGGCGATCCAGTACTGGACGTTGTACCAGAGGCCGATCGGGATCACCGCCCAGGCCAGGAAAGCAGCACCCACCGCGATCGCCGGCGCCAGTACGTAGATCACGCGGTCGGTCTTGGCCGGGACGAAGCTCTCTTTGAAGACGAGCTTGATGCCGTCTGCGGCCATCTGCATCAAGCCGTACGGCCCGACGCGGTTCGGTCCCGGCCGGCGCTGAATCCGGCCCAGCGCGACTCGCTCGAACCACACCGTGTAGGCGGTGGCCGTGAGCACAACGAAAAGCAGCAGAACCATGGCGATGACGACCACGACCCAGTGCCCGATGGGGTCGGCGTAGATCCCGCTCATGGATTACGCCTCTTTGGCGCCAAACGCGCGCATAGCAGCTCGGCCATGCACCTGTTTGGCACCAAACGGGCGGAATACATGGTGCTCACGGGTGGGCCGGCCCGATCAAGACCGGGGTCGGCGCGGGAGTCGGAGACGGCGGCTCAGAGAGCTCCGCCAGGCCCGGAAGGGTCTGGGCCGCGTCCCGCTGGACCGCGAAGATGCCGGTGTAGCCGAGCTCGAGCCCCAGGGCGACGGCCAGCTCGGTGAGCACCTCCCACGACTCCTTGAGCGGCTCGGCGACCGGTATCGGCGGGCGTAGGAACTGGACGCGGCCCTCGAGGTTGGTGTAGCTGCCCTGCTGCTCGGCAAAGGTGGTGGCCGGGAGCACCACCGCCGCCCGGCTGTGCTCGGCGCGCTGGAGGTGATCCCAGGCGGCCAGGAACTTCACGCTGGACGGGATCCCGGCCGTTGGCGGCGGCCCCCAGCTGAGCAGCGCCTGCACGCCGTCGAGCTTGTCCCAGCCGGCGACACCCGCGTCCAGGGCGCCGCGCTCATTCGTGGCGCGGTACAGGGGCATCACTTTTCCGCCGACCTTCGACGCCAGCTCGGCGCAGGCGGCAGCCAGGTCGGCGGCATCCTCAGTGCCGTGGCCGTCGCCGAAGAGGATGGCCACGGGGCCGCCCGGTGACTTCAACAGCTCGTGCGACGCCAGCTTCTCAACCTCGGCCGGAGCGGATCCGGCGGCGTTGCGGATGTGGGCCGTGTGCGGGTTGCGATCGAGGTCGACTCCGTCGGGGTGGACGACGATCAGCTGCGCGCCGCGTTTGGACACCGCCTTCTTGATGCGCAGGTTCACGACCGGCACGTCCTTCTCCGTGTCCGAGGCCACGACCACGATCACGGGCGCGTCATCTATCTCTTTGATCAGAAGCTGGTTTGGGTCTGGCTCGGGCAGAGCCGTCCGGCCGTGCATCTTCACCTTGGCGCCCTTGAGCGGGCCGTCAAGAAGGCGGCGGAAGAGGAATGCCTCCTCGTTGGTCAGGTCTTGCGGCAGCGAGATGCCCAGCTTGGGGCCCTTCCCTTTGATGCCCGCGGCGAGGGCGTCGATGGCTGTGTTCCACGTCGACCCGGCACCCTTCACCACTGGTGTGCGCAGCCGCTTCGGGTCGTTGACGTCCGTGTAGTCAAAGCGGCCCCTGTCGCAGATCCAGCCTTCGTCGATGTCGTCGTTCTCACGCGAGGTGACACGCACCAGCTGACCGCGTCTCTGCCAGAGGGTCACGCTGCAGCCGACTGCGCACTTGGAGCAGACGCTGCCGGTTTGCGTCATGTCCCAGGGCCGCGACTCGAACCGCCACACGCGCGACGTGAGGGCGCCGACGGGGCAGAGATCGATGATGTTGCCGCTGAAGATGGAGGTCAGCGGCTGGTCGAACTGGCTCGTGATGAACGACTGGACGCCGCGCTGGCCGGTCGTCAGCTCCTGCTCCCACGCGATCTCGTCGTAGTAGCGAGTGCATCGATAGCAGAGCACGCAGCGCTCGCGATCGAGAGCGATGTTCGCCGAGAGCGGGATCGGCTTTTTGAAGTGGAGCCGCGGCCCATCGATTCGGCTCGTCGGGTATCCGTGGCGGAACGTGAAGTCCTGCAGCGGGCACTCGCCACCCTTGTCGCACACAGGGCAGTCGAGCGGATGGTTCACGAGCTCGAACTCGAGGATCTCCGCACGCGCCTGCACGGCCATCGCGCTCTGCGTCTTGATCACCATGTTCGGCGCCACCGGCGTGGTACAGGCCGTCTGCGGGCGCGGCGGCCCAGGCGCGATGTCGACCAGGCACAGCCGGCATGCTCCGACGGGGTCCAGCTTGTGGTGGTAGCAGAAGACGGGGATCTCGACGCCGACGGCCTTGGCGGCCTCGACGATGAGGGTGCCGGGTGGGACCGTCACGCTCTGGCCGTCGATCGTCACGGTGACGTCAGGCAAGCGCTGTCACCGCCCCGACGTTGCACTCATGCCTGAGCGCGTGGTCCTCGTACTCGCTACGGAAGTGACGAATCGTGGAGTCGATCACCCAGCCCGCTGAGTCTCCGAGGCCACACAGGCAGCGGCCGTTCTGGAGCGCGTCGGAAACGCGCTGAAGGATGTCGAGCTCGACCTGCGAGCCCTCGTTGGCGAGGATTCGCTCGTATGTGCGCACTGCCCAATCACCGCCGACGCGGCACGGCGTGCACTTGCCGCAGGACTCATGGGCGTAGAACTTCAGCAGCCGGTGAGCGGCTCGAATGATGCAGTGGCTGTCGTCCATGACGATCACCCCGCCAGAGCCGCCCATCGAGCGTGCGGCGGCGAGCGCCTCCATGTCGGTGTGCGTGTCCAGCATCGACTCCGGGAGGACAGGAGCTGATGATCCGCCTGGCCAGAAGACCTTTACGTTGCGGCCGTCAGGCGGCCCGCCGGCGAGCTCCATGATCACGTGCCTGAAGGTCTGGCCGAGCTCGACCTCGTAGACGCCTGGCTTCTTGACGTTGCCGCTGACTGACATGAGCCTCGTTCCGGGCGACTTCTCAGTGCCACGCTTCGCGTATTCCGAGCCGCCGTTGTTGACGATCCACGGCACCGTGGCCAGCGTCTCGACGTTGTTCAGCAGCGTCGGCCGGCCCCAGGCGCCTTTGACGGCGGGGAAGGGGGGTCGCGACCGAGGCTGGGCGCGCTTGCCCTCCAGAGACTCGAGCAGCGCGGTCTCCTCGCCGCAGATGTAGGCGCCATGGCCGCGATAGAGGCGGATGTCGAGCGGGAAGTCGATCCCCATTGGTTTGGGTCCGAGGTACCCAGCGGCGCGCGCCTCGGCGATGGCCTCGGTGAGCATCCGATACGGCTCGTCGTACTCGCCTCGGATGTAGACCCAGGCCTGGTTGGCACCGACGGCGTAGGCGGCGATCATGATGCCCTCGAGGACCATGTGCGGTGAGTTCTCGATGATGTAGCGGTCCTTGGAGGTCCCCGGCTCCGACTCGTCGGCGTTGACCACAACGTACTTTGGTCCGGGCATGTCGCGGTTGATAAAGCCCCACTTGGTGCCGGTCGCGAAGCCGGCGCCTCCGCGGCCGCGAAGACCTGAGGTCTTGACCTCGTTCGTGATGTCGACCGGCTTCATGTCCACGAGTGCCCTGCGCAGCGCCGAGTAGCCGCCCTTCTGCTTGTACACGTCGAGCTGGTGGAGGTTCTGGGTGCCGAACCACTCGGTGACGACCGGTCCCCCGACGGTGCCCCGAAGTTCAGGCATCTGACTTCTTCTTCCTCGGGGCTCGTGCCTTCTTCGGGACGATTTCTGCGGCGCCGCCGTTGCGCCTCTCGGCTACCAACCGCGCGATCGAGTCAGGGGTCAGGTCGTAGTGGTAGCTGTGGTCCACCCGGCACATCGGTGCGTACTCGCACGCCCCAAGGCACTCGACCTCCTCGTAGGAGAAGAGCCCGTCCTTCGACACCTCGCCCGGCTCATGCACCGCGATCTCCGACTTGAGGCGCGCCACGACGTCGTCGGCGCCGCGCAGCATGCAGCTCAGGTTTGTGCAGACGTAGAACCGGTGCTTGCCGGTCGGCGTCAGATGGAACAGCGTGTAGAAGGTCGCCACGCCTTGCACGTAGCCGGGGTCCAGCTGAAGCTCGTGCGCGACCTCGGTCATCGCCTCCGGGGTGAGGTGCCCGAGCTCCTCCTGCGCCAGGTCGAGCGCCGGCATGACCGCGGAGCGGGGTTGCGGGAATTTCGCCGGCAGCTCTCGAATTTCCGCCAGCACGTGCTCCGAGAGGGTCACCTGCCCCCCTGCGCCTTCATCGGTCGACATCACCAAGCACCGTGTCGGCGGTGCCGATGATCGCGATCATGTCCGCGATCATGTGGTTGAGCGCCATCCTCTCGAGCGCCTGGAGGTTGACGAACGACGCCGAGCGGAACTTCACGCGCCGGGGCTTGTGCGTACCGTCGCTCACGATGTAGCAGCCGTTCTCCCCGCGGCCGGACTCGACTGCCACGTACACGTCGCCCGCCGGCACCGAGTAGCCCTCGGTGAAAAGCTTGAAGTGGTGGATCACCGCCTCCATCGAGGTCTCGAGCTCCTCCCGCGGAGGCGGCAGCATCTTGCGGTCGTCGACGTTGACGGGTCCGTCCGGCAGCCGCTGCAGGGCCTGGTCGAGGATCTTGACCGCCTCGCGCATCTCCTTGATCCGCACCAGGTAGCGCCCGTAACAGTCGCAGGCGTCCGAGGTCGCGACCTCGAAGTCGTAGCTCTCATAGCCCGTGTAGGGCATCGTCTTGCGGAGGTCCCACGCAATTCCCGAGCCGCGGATCATGGGCCCGCTCGCCCCGAGCACCTTCGCGTCCTCGGGCGAAAGCCGGCCGATGCCAATCGTGCGCGCACGCCAGATCGGGTTCATCGTCAGCAGGTCCTCGTACTCGTCTATGTGCCCGGGCATCTCCTTGACGAAGGACGCGAGCATGTCCAGGAAGCGGGGGGTCGCGTCTGCCATCACGCCGCCGGGCCGGATGTACGAGGTGTGCATCCGAAATCCCGAGATCTCCTCGTTCATGTCGAGGATCGTCTCCCGCTCCCGGAAGCAGTACATGAGCATCGACATCGCGCCGAGCTCGAGGCCGCTGGTGCCAAGCCAAACGAGGTGAGAGGAAAGGCGAGTGAGCTCGGACATGATCACGCGCAACGCTTGAGCACGCGGCGGAGCCTCGACGCCCATCAGCCGTTCCACGGCGAGCGCGTAGGCAAGGTTGTTGATCGGCGGCGACAGATAGTCGTGGCGGTCGGTCACGACCACGCCCTGCTGCCAGCGCAGCGCTTCCATCTGCTTCTCGATACCGGTGTGCAAGTAACCGATCACGGGCTTCAATCGCTTGATCTGCTCGCCATCGAGGTCGACGATCAGCCGCAGCACGCCATGCGTCGACGGATGGTGAGGCCCGAAGTTCACGGTCAGCAGCTCACCGCCGAACGCGCCTTGCTGTCCGGTCCGCGAGATCGTCACGCCCTCGGTTCCGGCCATGCTCTCGGTGCTCGACATCAGGCCCTGTCCGGAGGCGTTTGCCACCGCTGGTGCTCTTCCGAGAACTCCACTACCTCTCCACCCACCGGGTAGTCGCGTCGCAGCGGATGACCCACCCAGTCGTCAGGCATCAGGATCCGGGTCAGCTCGGGATGGCCTTTGAACCTGACGCCGAACAGGTCGTACGTCTCCCGCTCATCCCAGTCGGCCGGTGGAAAGAGGTCGGTCGCCGACTCGATCTCGGGAGGATCGCCATCCACAAACGCGCGCACGCGCAGCTCGCGGAGCTTCTCGAGATCGCGCAGCTGATACACGAGCTCGTACCTGCCCGGCCATGCAGGTCGCGATTGGTCGACCAGGTGATCGACGCAGGTGAGGAACACCAGCAGGCGATAGCCCTCGCCTTTCAGTGCGGCCAGCGCCTCGTGAACCTTGTCCGCGGAGACCGCGATCCACTCGTCGCCCGCGCTGACGCCGCGCTCGGTTATCAGGTTGTCGCCGATCACTGTCGCGGAAGGATGCCCTGGGCCTTGATCCGCTCCTGCAGGATCATCAGCGCGTTCAGCAGGTCCTCGGGCCGCGGCGGGCAGCCTGGGATGTAGACGTCGACCGGGACAATCTTGTCCACGCCCTGCAGCAGGGCGTAGTTGTTGAACACGCCCCCGGTGGATGCGAAGGCCCCCATCG
>Ga0209689_1003188_pt1 | contig 12116 bp, 11 predicted proteins | sample GraSoiAngelo_149_FD_187119 | JGI IMG/M metagenome (GOLD analysis project Ga0209689, IMG submission 187119) | Grasslands soil microbial communities from the Angelo Coastal Reserve, California, USA - 14_1009_09_30cm (SPAdes) (version 2) | ecosystem: Environmental > Terrestrial > Soil > Grasslands ...
GAGTTCGCCGGCATCACAGTTAAGAGAGACCGCAGCGATTATCTCGTGTGGGCAGGCGTGGTACTGATCTTCGTCGGCCTGGCAGCGACCTTCTGGGTGCCTCGACGCAGGTTTTGGGCTAAAATTACCGCGACTCGCACGCTGATGGCCGGCCAAGCACCGGCCCACGCCCGCTATACCCGCGAGTTAAGGCGCCTGGCACACCAAGCAGGTTCTGCTCCTGAGACTATGAGGAACGGTGATTGAGACGATGCTGCTCTCGATTGACATCGGCATCGATCCCGTAATCTTCAGCAACTGGGGTATCGAGGTTACCTGGCACGGCCTTTTCACGGCACTCGGCGTGATTATCGGCGTGGCGGTAGCCACGGCCTTTGCGCGGCGCGAGGGATACCAGGAAGACACCATCTACAACGTCGCGCTCTGCCTGGTGATCGGCGGAATCATCGGGGCACGCGCTTTGTACGTCATCGAGAACTGGAGTGCATTCAAGGACGACCTGGTAGACGTAGTCCGCGTAAACACCGGCGGCATCTCGATCTACGGAGCGCTAATCGGCGGTACGATCGGCGCCTGGCTGTATGCATTTATTCGCAAGGTGCCGAACCTCCCGAAGGGCGCCGATATCGCCGCAATGGGCGGCATTCTCGGTATGGCCGTCGGGCGCATCGGCGACATCATTAACGGCGAGCACTTTGCCAGCCACACGGACCTGCCGTGGGGCGTCGTCTACACGCACTCGAGCAGCCCCAGCGTGATCACAGGAGTTCCCCAGCCGCAGCACCCGGCGGTCGCCTATGAGATGATCGGCGACATCGTCATCTTCGGCATCCTGCTTCTCATCTACGTGCGATCCAACCGGGCGGGTGTCACGTTCTTTGCGTGGGTCTTTCTGTACGGGTTGTTGCGGACGCTGGTCAGTTTCCTGCGTTTGGACAACATTGTATTTATGGGGCTGCGAACCGCACAGCTGATCGGAATTGGGGCGATGGTCGTTGGGCTGGCAGGCATGGCCTATCTGCTACGGACGCCGCCCCGAGGCACAGGCAGAGGCGCCGGCCGCCGGACGGCCTCGCGTGAACAGGGAGCGCCGGCGCCTGAGGGAGAACCAGCGACCTGAAGCCGCGCTCTAGCACCACGGAGGACTCCAGCTTGTGCGAGGAGGCCGCGGAAGTCCCCCTATAGGCGAACCGGCTTCAAGGCCGATTTCGTACACATCGAGGACGACCGGGCGCTTTTTCGGTCGATAACAGGGTGGGTCCAGTGGTCGCCGTGGGCAGCGAGGAGGTGGCATCAGCGCCGGTTGTTGCGGTTCTATGGTGGGAGTTGTATTACACCGTTCTGTAACCATTTACTACTTCTCAACCTTTGTGTTACGCCGTACGATGAGGGAGCGTCATATTTTTTGCAGTGATTGTATAACTTGAATCAAACTTCTATGAAGCGGCATGATCGCAACGGCCAGCCCTTAACCATCCAGAACCACTGGTACCTGGTATCCAGCCATGGCGCCGTCCTGTTTTACATTGCGGTCAATCCGGAATGCACTATCCGGCAGATCGCGGACGAGATGGCTCTGACGCAGCGGACTGTGTGGGGGCTCATCGGTGATCTAAGGCGGGCGGGGATGCTGAATGTACGCCGAGACGGCCGCCGGCATCATTACACCGTCAACCTCGAGGCTCCGTTCAGGCATCCGATCCTCACTGACCTGACACTACGCTCGGTCTTAGGTGCCGTGGTGGGGCGTAAAATGAACGAGCGCCGGGGCTCCAACCGCAAGTCGGCCTAAGTCGCGTCGAGCGAGCCGGCTCGTTCGTTGACATCATTTCAACGCGTGTGCTAGCATCCCTTCAACAAAATCGAAGATTATCCTTATCAAGAGAGGTGGAGGGCACGGCCCTGTGAAGCCCGGCAACCACCCCGACGGGTCGGGGACGGTGCCAATGCCGGCCTCCCGGTGAACCGGGGGGAGCGATAAGGCGAGCGGCAGACCTCTTCTCTCGAAAAGGAAGAGGTCTCATTTTTGTCCAGCCCGAGAGGCGAACGACAAATCCGTGTCCTAATGGCGATGCCGAGGGCCAGCTTGCGGCGGGTCCTGCTACGCCTGTTCTAACCCACTACCCGGAGGACCGATCAACATGTCGTTCGCGAAAAATCTCAAATGCAGAGAGTGTGGCCGCGACTATTCGCTCGATCCGATTCACGTCTGCGAGTTCTGCTTCGGCCCGCTCGAAGTCTTCTACGACTACGAAGCGATGGGGCGCGCCGTCACCCGGGACCATATCGAAGGCGGCCCGCCCACGATGTGGCGCTACGCCGAGCTCCTTCCCTGCAACCCCGAGACAGCTATCGACATCGGGACGGGCCTGACTCCTCTCGTGCGGGCGCGTAACCTCGGGCGCCTGCTAGGCCTAGACCGCTTGTACATCAAGAACGATTGTCAGAACCCGACGTGGTCGTTCAAAGACCGCGTCGTCTCCGTTGCTACAAGCGTCGCGCGCGAGTTCGAGTTCGATACTCTGGCCTGTGCATCGACCGGGAACCTCGCGAACAGCGTCGCCGCGCATGCTGCGCGGGCCGGCATGAAGGCTCGCGTCTTCATTCCTGCAGACTTGGAGCAGGGCAAGATCATCGGGTCCGCAATCTATTCGCCGACGCTCGTGGCTGTGGACGGTGGCTACGACGAAGTGAACCGGCTATGCAGCGAAGTTAGCGATAAGTACCCCTGGGCCTTCGTGAACATCAATATGCGGCCCTACTACGCGGAGGGCAGCAAGACGCTCGGCTACGAGGTTTGCGAGCAGCTCGGTTGGCGCGCGCCGGACCACTGCATCGTGCCTCTTGCCAGCGGCTCGCTGTACACAAAGATCTATAAGGGAATCAAGGAGCTTTCCTGGCTCGGCCTTGTCGATTGGCGGGCCACTCGCATGAGCGGTGCCCAGGCGGAAGGCTGCTCGCCCATCGCGGAAGCCTGGAACCGGCGAAGCTTTCTTATCAAGCCGCAGAAGCCGAACACCATCGCGAAATCGCTGGCAATCGGAAACCCGGCCGATGGCTACTACGCGCTCAAGACGATGGCCGACACCAACGGCGCGGCAGCGACCGTGACGGACGAGGAAGTGGTTGAGGGCATCCAACTGCTCGCCGAGACAGAAGGCATCTTCGCCGAGACCGCCGGCGGCGTCGTTATCTCTGGCCTGCGTAGACTCGTCGACGACGGCCATGTGCGCGCTGACGAAGTCGTGGTCGCCTTCATCACGGGCGCAGGCCTCAAGACGCAGGAAGCAGTGCTTCCTGCAATTCAACCGCCGCTTACGATCCGTGCGACCCTCGACTCCTTTGAAGAAGCGCTGGAGGAGCGTGATGGCGTTCTGCCGGCGGCGAGGGGAGTGTGATGGATAAGCTACGTGTGAAGTTCACCTTTGTGGAATCGCTAATCAAGGAGCCGATTATCTGGAAGCTCGGCCGCGAGTTTGAAGTCGTCACGAACATCCGGCGCGCCGACGTCCAAGCCGACCGCGGCTGGGTAATCCTTGAACTTGAAGGCGAGCGGGATGAGATCGATCGGGGGCTCGACTGGGTCAAGGACCAAGGCGTTCGGATCGACCCCGTGTACGAGGACGTCGTCGAAGGTTAGCGATCTGATACGAAAATAATGTGAGGAGGAACCGCAGATGGCGATGCAACGAGAACCAGAGTCCGGTGTAATCCCTGGGCAGGAAAGCCTGCGGTTGAGCGTCATAGTCCGTATACCGACGCCGCTTCGCAAGCTGACCAATGACCAGGACGTAGTCTCCGGTAGCGGAGACACTCTGACTCAGTGTATCGATGGTCTCGACGCGCAGTATCCCGGGCTGAAGGACCGCCTTCTCGACGAGACAGGCGAGCTGCGTCGCTTCGTAAACATCTATATCAACGGCGAGGACGTCCGGTTCGCGCAGGGCGTCCAGACGGCGCTCAGGCCGGGCGACGAGATCAGCATTGTTCCCGCAGTCGCTGGCGGCGCGGAAGAGCCACCATCCGAGCCGCGCCTGAAGTACTACCGCGCGTCTCCGGGCGCCTACCAGGCGCTCAAGCAGCTTCAGGACTACGTCGAGCAATCGGGCCTCGAGCGTCCGCTGCTCGAACTGGTCAAGCTACGCGCGTCGCAGCTCAACAGTTGCGCCTTCTGCCTCGACATGCACTGGAAGGAAGCGCGTGCCGCCGGGGAAAGTGAAGAGCGGCTCTGCATGCTGAACGCCTGGCGCGAGTCCCACCTCTACAGCGAACGCGAGCGGGCCGCCCTCGCCTGGACGGAAGCTCTCACGCTCGTCGCCGAGACCGGTGCGCCGGACGATGTCTACGAGGACGCCCGCCTTCACTTCGATGATAAGGAGATCTCCGACCTCACGCTCGCCATCGCCGCCATCAATGCCTGGAATCGTATGGCGATCGGGTTTCGGCTGGTGCCAGGCTGGTACGAGGTCCGCCGACTACCAGAGCAGGCCGCCACAGCGTAACAAGACCCCATGGACCGAGCCGCCCCGAAACGTGACTATCGAGATCCGCCCCGCGACCCTCGAGGATGAGGAAGCCGCGTGCTATCTGCGCGAGCAACTTTTCGAGCCGCCGGGTAGCATGCCGCCCGGCTACACGCGGGAGCGCTTCTCCGCTGCCTTCCGCTGGGCGGTAGAACAGACGAACGCTGACGTTCTTCTTGCCTTTGACGGTGATGCCGCGGTGGGTCTGACCAGCGTCTACGCGGACATCCAGTCCTTAGGGTTCGGGCCGAAGTGCTGGCTCCAGGACATGGTCGTGGACAAAGAAAGGCGGTCGCAAGGCATCGGCGCGCTAATGATGGCCGTAGCCGAGTCTTGGGCTCGCGAGCACGGGCTAACCCACATCGAGCTATCCTCCAACGCCGGACGCGCCGATGCGCACCGGTTTTACGAACGTCACGGATTCGGGCGCGCAAACGCGTACCTGAAATGGCTCGGCTAGCATGGACCGCGCCGCCATCAAAGAGCTCTTCGGCCGCACCGAATACTCCCGGCGCCAGTACACGGAGGCCATCCGTCCACTCGGCAACGATGTGGTCACGAAGCCGGCACCGGGATCGGGCTGGCCGCATTGCGCGATGCCTTTGTGCACGTCAACTGGGCGTACCTCCGCTGGCTGGCTGACTGATCCGGGGGGCACCTCGGCTATTGAGCCGGAGCAGGTCGACTCCTGGGAGGAACTGGAAGTCTACCGGCGGCGAGTTCGCGGGCGTGCTCGCGCGTATTTCGACTCGCTTAACGACGCGGTCGCACTAGATAGAGCCAGAGACGCTCGCGTTAGGCATCCGCCGGAAGCCCCCACAGTGCTTCTCTGGGCCGGTGTACAATGGGCGAGCGTTGACGCGCCGAGGCAGGCGCGCTATAATTCCGAGTTACCGGATAGACAAAGTCGACTAACTGTCTCACCGGACGGAATCGAGGTGCTCCATGGTAATCGAAGAAGCTCCCTCATCCGCCGCTCATCCCAAAGTCCCGCATGAGCTAAGGCCGGGCCACGTCTTCGTCACGCTCGACGAAGAGATCGCGAATTTCAAGACCGAAGCGGGTCTCTTCCGCAAGGACGAAGAGGGCCTCGAGGGCGAGTTTACCCCCTTCCGCCTGCGCATGGGCGTCTATGGGCAGCGTCAGATGGACAACCAGATGATCCGCGTGAAGCTGCCGTACGGTGGCGTCAACGCCGAGCAGATGGAGGCGATGGCCGTCGTCGCCGAGGACTACTCCGGCTATCGCCGCGGCCACATTACGACGCGCGAGAACTTCCAGTTCCACTTCGTGAACCTCGACCGCACGGCCGAGGTCCTTAAGATCCTGGCCGACGCCGGACTGACCACCCGCGAAGCGTGTGGCCACACCGTTCGCAATGTTACCGGCTGTCCCTACGCCGGCGTTTCGGGCGACGGCCACGAGCTGTTTTACGTCACGCCCTACCTCGCGGCCTATGCCCGCAACATGCTGCGCAACCCTATCTGCCAGAATCTGCCGCGCAAGTGGAAGACTGCATTCTCCTGCGGTCCTACCGATTGTGCAGGCACGCCATTCCACGACATGGGTTTCATCGCGAAGATCAAGCGCGAGAACGGCCGCGAGATTCGCGGCTTCGAAGTCGTGGTCGGCGGCGGTCTCTCGACGATGCCACGCAAGGCAGACGTCGTCTGGGACTTCGCAGAGGCGGACAACGGAGAGTACATTCGTGTGGCAGAGGCCTGCCTCAAGGTGTTCGACAAAGAGGGTGGGCTCGATAACTTCCTGCGCAAGAACATGAACAAGGCGCGCGTGAAGTTCCTTCTGCACAAGATCGGAATCAACGAGTTCAAAAAGCTCGTGCAGGAAGAGCTCGACCAGCCGTGGGGTTGGGAACCGCTCGATATGCCTGCCCTCATGCAGCTCGCGCCCGAAGGCCCCACGCCCGGCGCCGCGCCCAATGGCATTCGACCGGGCGAAGGCTTCGACCGCTGGGTGCAGACAAACGTCGTGAAGCAACGGCAGCCGGGCTTCGTCGCGGTCACCGTTACCGTCCCGCTCGGGAACATCTCGCCGGAACAGTTCCGCGGCCTCGCCGCCATCATGCGCAAGTTCAGCGGCGGCAACGCGCGCACGCAGCAGAACCAGAACCTGGTACTGCGCTGGGTGCACGAGGAGTCGCTCCCGGCGCTTCACGCCGAGCTGCACGCGATCGGTCTCGGCGAGTCCGAGGCGGGTCTGATCGCGGACACCGTCGCCTGCCCGGGCACCGACTCCTGCAAGATGGGGATCACCTCCTCGCAGGGCGTCGGCCGGGCGATCACTGAGGCGGTCAAAGAATGGGGCATTGATGACCCACTCGTGCAGCAGATCCACATAAAATCGAGTGGCTGCCCGAACGGCTGTGGCCAGCACCACCTCGCCGCCATCGGCTTGCAGGGCTCGTCTTTCAAGGCGAACGGCGCCGAGATCCCGTGCGCGGACATCTTCCTCGGTGGCGGAGGGTACGTCGGCGGCGCCAAGTACGGCGTCCGCGTCACCCGCGTGCCGGCCAAGCGCGCGCCCGAGGCGATCCGCAAGATCATCCAGTACTATCAGGACAATCGAAGCGAAGGCGAGGAGTTCGTCGCTTTCGTCGACCGGGTCGGCCCGAAAACTTTCGACCCGCTGTTGGACGAGTTCAAGGACGTCGGCCCCGTCCACCAGGATATCCAGGCGTACATGGACTGGGGCAAGGATGAGCTCTTCCAGGTCATCCGCGGCGAAGGCGAGTGCGCAGTCTAGGCGGGCGATTGTCCGTGGCAACAGCACTCCGGAGTGTTGCGTCCGTCGAATTGGGTGCAAAAACAGCGCCGCAGGCCGGGGGTGTGGGGGTGTCCCCCACCTTTCCCTTTCGGGTTGGAGTGGGGCAAGCGATCGTGAACAGCGAATAGGAGGATCGAATGGTAACAGAAGCGGCTAAATACACGTCGGCGGACGCCGAGCGGCTAAATGCCGAGCTCGGCCAGAGGTCCGCGGAAGAGATCGTCCGTTGGGCAGGCGAGACGTTTGGCCCGGCGATTAAGTTCGCGAACAGCTTTGGGGCCGAAGATGTCGTGCTTCAGGACATCATCGCGAAGAATGCGCCGAATGTCCGCGTATTCACGCTCGATACCGGCCGTCTCAACGACGAGACGTACGAGGTGATGGAGAACGTCCGCTTCAAATACAGCGACATCCCGATCGAGGTCATGTTCCCAGACCACCAAAAGGTCGAATCACTTGTCCGCGAGAAGGGCTTCTACTCCTTCCGCGAAAGCGTCGAGAACCGCCGCGAGTGCTGCGCCATTCGCAAAGTCCAGCCGCTGAAGCGCGCGCTCTCTGACGCAACCGCCTGGATGACCGGACTTCGCAAAGACCAGTCAGTCACACGCACAGACACTCCGGCGATCGAATGGGACGAAGGCAACGCGATGCTTAAGGTCAACCCGCTCATCGAGTGGTCCAACGACGATGTCTGGGCATACGTCAAGGCAAATAAGGTCCCGTACAACCGCCTCCACGACCAGGGCTATCCGAGCATCGGCTGCGCCCCTTGCACGCGCGCTATCAAACCGGGCGAGGACATCCGGGCCGGCCGCTGGTGGTGGGAGAACCCCGAGTACAAGGAGTGCGGTCTGCACGAGTAGACCGCGAGGCGAACAAACACTTGTTTGGAGGCGCCTCCCTTGAGGCGTCTCTTTCGCAGAAGGACGAAGCCCTGAAGGAAACGATTGCGACTCAGACATACGAAGCCCACGGCGGCCCGCTCGTCGACCTGCTAGCGAACGGGGCGGAATGCGACGGAATTCGCGAGCGCGCCGCCTCGCTGCCGGTCCTTCGCTTGTCACCACGATCGCTTTCGGACCTGGAACTGCTCGCGATCGGCGGCTATAGTCCGCTCAACGGCTTCATGACGGAAGCCGATTACCGCTCGGTTGTGAGCGAGATGCATCTCATATCCGGCATCCCGTGGCCGATACCGATCACACTCGCCGTCTCCGCGACAGAGGCGGAAGCGATCGCGGAGGGCTCTGATATCGCGCTTGCGGATGTATCCGGCCGCGTGCTGGCCGTCATGCGAGTCGAGCAAAAGTTCGCATACGATAGGCGCCTCGAAGCGCGCGAGATCTACCGCACGGAGGACGAGGCGCATCCCGGGGTCGCGGCGGTCTACACGCAGGGTGATGTGCTTCTAGGAGGCCCCGTTCGCGTCTTCGAGCTGCCCACGCACGAAGACTTCCATCAATACCGCCTGACGCCAGCGCAGACGCGTACGGTCTTCGCGCAGCGCGGATGGCGCACTGTCGTCGGCTTCCAGACGCGAAACCCCGTCCACCGCGCGCATGAGTATATCCAGAAGTGCGCGCTGGAGATCGTGGACGGCCTGCTGCTGCACCCACTCGTAGGCGAGACGAAGTCAGACGACATTCCCGCGGAGGTGCGGATGCGCTGCTACGAGGTCCTGCTCGAGAACTACTACCCTCAGGACCGCGTGCTGCTGTCGGTCAACCCCGCGGCGATGCGCTACGCCGGGCCGCGCGAAGCCGTTTTCCATGCGCTCGTCCGCAAGAATTACGGCTGCACGCACTTCATCGTCGGCCGCGACCATGCCGGCGTCGGCTCCTACTACGGGACCTTCGACGCGCAGAGGATCTTCGAAGAGTTCGCGCCGGGCGAACTGGGGATCACGCCGCTGATGTTCGACCACACCTTCTTCTGCCGCCGCTGCGACGAGATGGCGAGCGTCAAGACCTGCCCTCACGACGGCGAGGCGCGGGTCACGCTCTCCGGCACGCAGGTGCGCGAGATGCTGAAAGGAGGCGTCGCGCCGCCCATCGAATTCTCACGTCCGGAGGTCGCACGCGTTCTAATCGAAGCGATGCAGGAACGGGTGACGCCGCACCATGCCATCTGATCCGCTCGACGGAAGCGCGGGGGAGGCAGCTCTCCCCGAGCGACTGGGTCTAGCGCACAAGGCAGAGACAGACGCCATCGTCGAGTTGCCGCGCTGGCGCGGCGCTATTCAAGCTTCGGCGATTGCGGCCTATACGTTTGCCGGGCTGTTCCTATTTGTACTTGCGCTCCAACTCTTGAAGGGCGGCGCCGGTGGCTTGAAACCGGTGCTCAAGGCACTGGACGTCCACGGGCCTGTGAACACGCTCGGGTTCGGCTGGCTGGGCGCCTATACGGTCATGAGTGGCTCGCCCGTCGCAGCTATCTCATTGAGCCTCTTCAGCAAGGGCACCCTGTCAGACATCGAAGCATTCGCCATGATTAACGGCTCCAGGCTCGGTGCCTCCTTCATCGTCCTTTTCGTCGGGTTCATCCAATACCTCATGCACCGGCGTACGGCCGATGGCTTGTTCATCGGCGTCGTCGCGCTGCTCGTTGCATTTACACTTTGGCTGCCGGTCCTGCCAATTGGCATTCTCGTACTGAAGGCCGGCTGGTTTGACTCTATCCGCCTGGGAACGCCGCCGGGGATTACCTCGATCATAAACGTGGTGTACGACCCGATAGTCCGCCGTATCGACGATCACCTGCCCGCTCTGGCGATGTTTGGCATTGGCATCGGCGTGCTTCTACTTGCGTTCGCGGTGTTCGACCGCGCGCTTCCCAATCTGGAACAGCCGAGCTTGAAGGTGGAGCGGGTCAAGGAATGGCTGCACCACCCCTTGGCGATGTTCGCGCTCGGCCTGGCTATAACTGCGGTCACAATGTCTGTCTCTTTGTCTGTGACTCTGTTGATACCCCTCTCGCTCAAAGGATACGTCCGGCGCAGCAATATCATTCCTTACGTCATGGGCGCAAATATTTCCACGTGGGTGGACACGCTGATCGCTGCATTACTGCTCAATTCACCGCGCGCCTTTACCATCGTTTTCACCGAAATGGCGGTCGGCGGCTACGTCTCCCTTGTCGTCCTCCTCTTCGCCTATAAGCCGTATTCGAACGCCATCCTCAGTCTCGCGCGGCGGATAACGCAAACGCGTCGCGGATTCGCGCTCTTTCTTGGGGCGATCCTTCTCGTGCCCGCGATCCTGTTCTTGGTTTAATGGACATACCCCCTACCCGTATGTTACTATTGTTGACGAACAAACTCTACTTTATCTAGAAGCACGGACCCGGATGAGAATCTCTAGCAAAGGCGACTATGGACTCCGCGCTCTGATCGAGCTCGCGCATCACTTCGGGGAGCCTCGTCCCCTTCAGAGCGGCGAGATCGCCTCCCGCCAAAGAATCCCAGAGTCGTACCTGGAGCAGCTGCTGACCGTCCTTCGGCGCTCTGGCTTCATCCGCAGCGTGCGCGGACCGCAAGGTGGCCATGCTCTCATACGACAGCCCTCCGGACTGCGCGTGAGCGAGGTAATTGAGGCGCTCGAAGGGTCTATCACGCCTGCTGATTGTCTTGACGACGGTGGCGCATGCGCTCGTAACGGCGGCTGCGCTCAAAGCGAGATGTGGAGAGATGTTCGCGAAGCAATCCTCGGCGTACTCGACAATACAACGGTTGCGGACTTGGCGCAGCGCGAGCGCGCCCTGCAACCGGCTGGCACCCGATACGTGATATAAGAGGACGGCATGGGTAGAGAGAAGAAGATCGCCGATACGGTGCTCGATCTGATAGGCGGTACCCCGATCGTCCGGCTGAACCGCGTGGTCCCTGCGGGCTCGGCAGAGATCATCGGCAAGGTGGAGTCGATGAATCCGGCGGGAAGCGTCAAGGACCGCATCGCGCTGAACATGATCGAGACGGCCGAACGTGAGGGCCGCCTGAAGCCCGGCGACACGCTCGTTGAGCCGACGAGCGGGAACACCGGTATCGGACTGGCCATGGTGGCGGCGGTGAAGGGCTACCGGCTCATCGTAACGATGCCAGAGGACATGAGCCTGGCTCGCCGCGATCTGCTCGCGCGCTACGGCGCGGAAGTGATGCTGACCCCTGCGATCGAGGGAATGACCGGAGCGGTCTTCGCAGCTCAGGAGCTGCTGGCGAGCCACCCGAACTACTTCATGCCCCAGCAGTTCGAGAACCCGGCCAATCCGGACATCCACCGCAAGACTACGGCGCTCGAGATTCTTGAAGCAACGGACGGCAAATTCGACGCCCTTGTCCTCGGCGTGGGAACTGGCGGGACGATCACCGGTGTCGGCGAAGTCGTTCGCGCGCGAATACCTGGGCTTCTCGTCGTTGCCGTCGAGCCGACTCGCTCGCCGGTCCTGCAGGGCGGCCGCGCCGGAGTACACGCTATCCAGGGCATCGGTGCAAGCTTTGTGCCGAATATCCTCAACCGCGAAATCTACGACGAGATCATGGCGATCAGCGATGACGACGCGATCGAGATGTCGCGCCGCCTCTGTCGTGAGGAAGGCCTGCTCGTCGGGATTTCAGCGGGAGCCAATGTGGTCGCGTCGCTCAGAGTCGCCAAACGGCTGGGCGACGGCAAGCGCGTGGTGACGGTTCTCCCGGACACCGGCGAACGTTATTTGACGATGGAGGCATAGAATGAGCGCCGGAGAGAATTTGATGTCAGTGATGGTCTACATACCGACGCCTTTTCGCCGATTCGCGGGCAACCAGACGTATCTCAA
>Ga0209689_1003189_pt1 | contig 12111 bp, 9 predicted proteins | sample GraSoiAngelo_149_FD_187119 | JGI IMG/M metagenome (GOLD analysis project Ga0209689, IMG submission 187119) | Grasslands soil microbial communities from the Angelo Coastal Reserve, California, USA - 14_1009_09_30cm (SPAdes) (version 2) | ecosystem: Environmental > Terrestrial > Soil > Grasslands ...
GTGGTACGACGAGCACGGCAACTTCGTCGAGACGTCCGACGTGTGGTGGTTCATGAACCACTACGAGACCTACTGCCGCGAGCACGGTATCCCGATCAATAAACAATTGTATCTGTGAGGCGCGGCCGCTGCGGGGGCGCTCGAGGATCTCGAGGACGGTTGCACATGGCCAGGATCGTGGGTGGGATCGGCTCCTCGCACACCCCGACGATCGGGTTTGCCCTGGATACGCACAAGCAGACCGACCCGGTCTGGGCGCCGATATTCGCGGGCTACGAGCCGGTGCAGAAGTGGCTCCGGGAGAAGCGGCCGGACGTCCTGTTCTTCATCTACAACGACCACGTCACGTCGTTCTTTTTCGATCACTACTCACACTTCGCGCTCGGGGTGGGGGAGGAGTATGCGGTCGCCGATGAAGGCGGCGGGCCGCGACATCTGCCGCCGGTGAAGGGCCACCCCGGGCTCGCCCGCCACATCGCGCTCGCGCTCACCGCGGACGAATTCGACCTCGCGTACTTCCAGGGCAAGCCTCTCGATCACGGCTGCTTCTCGCCGCTGTCGATGATGTGGCCGCACGAAGGGCACTGGCCCGGCGCCATCGTTCCGCTGCAGGTCGGCGTGCTCGAGTTCCCGATTCCGACCGCGCGGCGCTGCTTCCGGCTCGGCAGGTCGCTGCGCCGGGCGATCGAGAGCTACCCCGAGGATCTGCGCGTGGCCATCGTCGCCACCGGAGGCCTCGCGCACCAGGTGCACGGTGAGCGCGCGGGCTTCAACAACACGCCCTGGGACATGGAGTTCCTCGACCTGCTCGAGCGGGAACCCGAGCGCTTGAGCGAGCTGACCATCGCGCAGTACGCGGAGCGCGGCGGGCTCGAAGGCGCCGAGGTGATCATGTGGCTGATCATGCGCGGCGCCTTGTCCGCGAAGGTCAGGAAGCTGCACAGCGCCTACTACCTGCCGTCGATGACCCCGATCGTCACGGTGATCTACGAGGACGACTCTGCGGTACCCAACACGGAAACGGACGCCGGGTTCCGGGAGCGCATCGCCCGTGAGCTGGCCGGAGTCGAGCGGCTGCCCGGCACCTATCCGTTCACGCTGGAGCGGAGCGTGAAGGCTTACCGCCTCAACCGCTTCCTGCACCGGCTGATCGAGCCGCAGTACCGGCGGCGGTTCCTCGCCGATCCGGAGCCGATGTTCGAGGAGGCGGAGCTCACCGCGCAAGAGCGCGACCTGGTGCGGCGGCGCGACTGGCGCGCGCTCATCCACTACGGTGTGATCTTCTTTCTGCTGGAGAAGCTGGCCGCGGTGCTCGGCATTACCAATCTGCACGTCTATGCCGCGATGCGCGGTGAGACCCTCGAGGAGTTCCAGAAGACGCGCAACGCCCAGGTGCTCTACTCCGTAGCAGGCCAGGATCCGAAGCTCAAACAATCGGGGCAGTGAGGACACAGCGATGAGTGGCGAGAGTCTGGAGAGTCTGCTCAAGCGTTCAGGCAACATCGTCGACCTGCTGCGCAACTCGCAGGTGGGGGCTTACGTCTATCCCGTCGTTCCGATCGAGTTCAGCAACTGGCGCAGCGAGCAGGTCGGCTGGCAGAAAACCGCGGTGCTCTACGATCAGTCGCACCACATGTCGGAGGTGACGGTTTCCGGTCCCGACGCCCTGCGGCTGTTGTCCCACCTTACGATCAACAGCTTCGCGAACTTCACGCCGAACAAGGCGAAGCAGATGGTGCCGTGCAGCTACGACGGCTACGTGATCGGCGACGGCATCCTTTTCTATCTCGATAAGAACGAGCTGCTGTTCGTCGGGCGCACTCCCGCCGTGAACTGGATCCAGTTCCACGCCGAGACCGGCGGCTACGAGGTCGAGACCACCCGCGACGAGCGCTCGCCATCGCATCCTCGCGGCAAGGCGGTCATCCGCCGGCACTACCGCTACCAGATTCAGGGGCCGAACGCCGAGCAGCTGCTCGAGAGGCTCAATGGCGGGCCGCTGCCGCAGGTGAAGTTCTTCCACATGGACGCGATCAACATCAGGGGACGCCGCGTCCGCTGCCTGCGGCACGGCATGGCGGGGGCTCCGGGGCTCGAGATCTGGGGTCCTTACGCGGAGGGCGATGAGATCCGTGAGGCCATCCTCGAGGCGGGACGGGACTTCGGTCTGGTGCAGGTCGGCGCGCGCGCCTACTCGAGCAACACGCTCGAGTCCGGCTGGATTCCCTCACCGCTGCCGGCGGTGTTCACGGGCGAGCGGATGAAGAAGTACCGCGAGTGGCTGCCGGCGAGCGGATACGAGGGCACGGCATCGATCGGCGGCAGCTTCCAGTCCCCCAACATCGAGGATTACTATCTCACCCCGTACGCCCTCGGCTACGGGCCATTCATCCGGTTCGATCACGACTTCATCGGACGCGAGGCGCTGGAGCGAATGGCGCAAGGGCCGCATCGCAAGAAGGTGACGTTTGCCTGGAACGCCGACGACGTGCTCAAGATCTTCACCTCGCTCCTCGTGCCCGGCGGGGAGAACTACAAGTACTTCGACTTCCCGAACTGTAACTATGCCTCCTCGTCCTTCGACCGGGTCCTCAAGGGCGGGAGGACGGTCGGATTCTCGATGTTCGGCGGCTACAGCTACAACGAGCGCACCGCGCTCTCCCTCGGTGTCGTGGATCCGGACATCGAGATCGGGGACGTGCTGACGCTCGTCTGGGGCGAAGAGAACGGCGGGACCCGCAAGACCACGGTGGAGCCGCACCGGCAGCTCGAGATCCGCGTGACAGTGGCCCCAACCCCGTACGCCCGCGCGGCGCGCGAGGGGTATCACGCGGGCTGGCGCACCCGGCAGGCCTGACCTCAGAGGCGGTAGTCCTGCTGCCGCTCGGCATAGGCGATGAAGAAATCGAGCGCGCTGGGGTCGGACACGCCGCTGCGGTTGGCGGCCCTCTCGGGCGCCACCCCCATCAGGATCCGCCGCACCGGCACCTCCATCTTCTTGCCGGTGAGAGTGTAGGGGATGCCCGGAACCTGATAGATCTTGTCCGGCACGTGGCGGGGTGTGTACTCGCGGCGCAGCGTGTCACGGATCTTCGTCTCGAGGAGCGGGTCGAGCTCGACGCCCGCCGCGAGCTTCACGAACAGCGGCATGAAGAAGCCGCCGGCCGGCAGGTCAAGGTTGACGATGAGCGCATCCTGCACCTCGGGGAGCAGGCCGAGTGAGCGGTAGACCTCGGCGGTGCCGATGCGCACGCCATAACGATTGAGAGTGGCGTCCGAGCGCCCAAGTACGTAGCAGCCGCCGCGTGCATTGATCTTGAAGAAGTCCCCGTGACGCCAGACGCCGGGGAACTCCTGAAAGTAGGTTTCGAGGTAACGGCGGTCGCCCGGATCATTCCAGAAGCGCAGCGGCATCGACGGCATGGGCTCGGTGATGACGAGCTCGCCGACCTCGTCGACGACGCTCTCGCCGCGCGCGTTGAAAGCCTCGACCGAGACCCCGAGGGAAGGGGCCTGGATCTCGCCCGCGCGCACCGGCAGGGTGGGCACTCCGCCGACGAACCCCGTACAGCAATCCGTGCCGCCGCTGCCGTTGGCGACCCAGAGATCCTCTTTCACGTTCCGATAGAACCAGCCCATGCATTCAGGGCTTGCCGGAGAGCCGGCCAGGTTGATCGTGCGCAGCGCCTCGAGCCCGTAGCGCTCGCGCGGCACGACCCCGGAGCACTTCAGCGCGTCAACGTAGGTGGGGCTCGCGCCGAAAGTGACGACGCCCGCCTCCTGCGCCATCTTCCACAGCGCATCGGGGGTCGGATGCGCCGGGTGGCCGTCATAGAGGACGGGTACGGCTCCGGTTAGTGGTGTGCTGACCAGGAAGTTCCAGAGCATCCAGCCGGTGGTGGTGAAGTAAAACACCGGCTCGCGCGGATGCAGGTCGAAGTGGAACGTCGCGTTCTTCAGAGTCTCGAGGAGGATCCCTCCGTGACCATGGACGATCGGCTTGGGTAACCCGGTAGTCCCGGACGAGAACAAGGTCCACAGGGGATGATCGAACGGCACCTGCGCGTACTCGAACTGCGCCGGGCCGACGGCGGGCCTGGCGAGGAGCGTCCGCCAGTGCCGGGCGGACGGCAACGGCAACGAGGGGTCGGAAGGGTTCAGGTAGGGCAGGTAGATGAGGTGTTGGAGCGAGCTCAAGCTCGAGGCGATGCGTCGCAGCTCATCGCGCCGATCGAAGGACTTGCCCCCGTAGCGGTACCCGTCGATGGCGAAGAGCACCTTCGGCGAGAGCTGCGCGAGGCGGTCGAGCGTGCCGCGCTCACCGAAGTCCGGCGAGCAGCACGCCCAGATCGCGCCGATGGCGGTGGTCGCCAGCATCGCGATCATGGTTTCCGGGATGTTCGGCATCCAGGCCACGATCCGGTCCCCGGGCTCGAGCCCCAGGGCACGCAGCTCGGTGGCCAGGGTTCGCACGCGGCTGCCGAGTGCCTCCCAGCTCAAGGCGGTGAGCGGCTGCGTCTCGCTCACGTGGAAGAGCACATTGCCGCCCCCGGCCTCGCGTCGCAGCACATGCTGTGCGTAGTTGAGGCGCGCACCCGGAAACCATTCGGCACCCGGCATGCTGCGCCGCCCGAGTACCCGCGTGTGCGGTGCCGAGGAGTCGATCCGGAAGTAGTCCCAGAGGGCCTGCCAGAAGCTTTCCAGGTCCTCGACGGACCAGCGCCACAGCGCGGTGTAATCGGCAAAACCCAAGCCACGCTCGTGCGCGAGCCAGTCGGTGAATTCCGTCAGGTTGGCACGGCGGATCCGCTCCGGCCCCGGGGTCCACAGGATTTCACCGGGCTGCATGCGTCGATTGTAAGGCCGTTGCGGCTCGATCCCTCGCCGAGGGATCGATCTCGGCGTAGGCTTGATGACACATGCGCCTCGGTTTCGGCTGACCCTGCCGCAGCAGGAACGGGAAGCGGGGCGGGAGAGCCACCATTAGCACGCACACCCATTCCGCAGCCTTCCCGGCCCCGAGCTCGCTGACGGTGGTTCCGGGGACCGAGCGGGCACAGGCCGCCTATCCCTACTACATGCAGTTCACCGCCGCGGACGACCAGCGGTTCTGGTTCTACAACTCGATGCACTTCCCGGAACCGATGTCCGCGTTCGACATGGTGACCGCCGAGGCCGCGTACTGTGCCCTCGGCTCCTCCACGACGCGCGTGCATTGCATCCCGACCACGCTCGGGATCGACTATCGGATCATCAACGGGCGGGTGTACATCGGCGGCAATGCCGTCACGGATCCTCGAGAAATCGCCCGCCGCACCGGCGAGTTCCAGCAGCGGGCCTTCTACTACTACGGCAACTGGGAGCGGCTGTATGCGCAATGGCGCGAAAAGATGCTGGCGCTGATACGCGATGCCCAGTCGCTACCGAAGCTCGAGCTGCCGGAATTCGAGCCGCTCTCGAACGTGCATTCCGGGCGCGGCATCGCCACGAACCATGCCCTTCTCGACACTTACCAGAGAACGCTCGAAGGCTACTTCCGGATGTGGCATCACCACTTCGAGTTCCTGCTCCTCGGCTACGGGGCGTACATGACCTTCTTCGCCTTCTGCAAGAAGGCGTTTCCGGAGATCAGCGACCAGACCATCGCGCGTATGGTGGCCGGCATCGAAGCGGAGATCTTCCGTCCCGACGAGGAAGTTCGCCGGCTGGCCCGCCGGGCGGTGGAGCTGGGCGTCGACGATGAGTTCAGGGAGGGGCGCACGCCGCAGGCGATCATGGCGGCGCTCGAGACGCGGGGAGCCGCCGGGCGCGGCTGGCTGGACGAGCTCGCGACCTCGCGCGACCCCTGGTTCAACATCAACGTCGGGGACGGCTTCTACCACTACCACCGCTCCTGGAACGACGACCTGTCCATGCCCTTCGCGGGGCTCCCCGGCTACATCGCAGCGGTCAGGGCCGGGGAGTCGCTGGAGCGGCCGATCGAGAAGCTCCAGGCGGAGCGTCGCCAGCTGATCCAGGACTATCGTGAGCTGCTCGGCTCCGAGCAGGAGCGGCAGGCCTACGATCAGATGATCGGTCTCGCCCATCGCGTATTTCCGTACGTCGAGGGGCATAAGTTCTACTGCGAGCACTGGTACACCAACCTCTTCTTCAACAAGATCCGCGAGTTCGGCGCCTTGCTGGCGGCGCACGGGTTTTTCGCGCGCGAAGACGACGTGTTCCAGCTCACGCACTACGAGCTCAAAGCCGCGATCATCGATCTCATGACGGCCTGGTCGAACGGCTCGCCGCCGCGGGGACCTGAGCACTGGCCGCAGATTGTCGCGGAACGCCGGGCGGCGACCGCCGAGTGGGCCAAGCACAGCACCCCACCGGCCTTGGGTCCGGTCCCCGACGTGATCGACGATCCGGCGATCGTGATGCTCTGGGGGATCACGCGCGAGAGCCTGGACAGGTGGCTCCACGCCTCGAGCGATGTGGCGAGCCGCGAGCTCCGCGGGTTTGCCGCCTCGAGCGGTGTCGTCGAGGGTCCGGCCTGCGTCGTGAAGTCGGTGGAGGAGATCGGCCGCGTGCGCAAGGGCGACATCCTCGTCTGCCAGATCACCAATCCGACCTGGGCGCCGATCTTCCAGAAGATCGCAGGCGCGGTATCCGACATCGGCGGCTCGATGAGCCACGCCGCCATCGTGGCCCGGGAGTTCGGTCTTCCTGCGGTGGTGGGCACGGGGACCGCGACCTCGCGGATCAAGGACGGTCAGCGCATCCGCGTCGACGGCGGCCGTGGCGTGGTCACCCTGCTCTCGTAGCGAGCGTCTTTCCCGTAGGGAGCGTCATGGGCGTCGGCGCGCACATCGCGTGGTTCGATGAGATCGGGCTCGGCGACCGCGCGCAGGTCGGCGGCAAGGGCGGCAGCCTCGGCGAGCTCAAGCGCGCAGGGATGGCCGTGCCCCCGGGATATGTCGTGAAGACCCGCGCGTTCGAGCGGCTCCTCGAGTCGCTCGAGCGTGAGGCGCCGGTACGCGCCGCGGTCGCAGCCGTGAGCCCCGGCGACCTCGAGGCGATCACGGCCTGCTCGAGGGCGCTCCGCCGCCGGGTGGAAGAGGCCGAGCTGCCGGGCGAGGTGCTCGAGGAGCTGTCCATTGCCCAGGAACGGCTCGTGCGCGGCGGTACAGCGCAGCCCGTGGCGGTGCGCTCATCGGCCACCACCGAGGACGCCGCCGAGGCGAGCTTCGCGGGTCTTCAGGACACGTACCTCTGGATCAAGGACCCGGCGGAGATCATCCGGCGGGTGCGCAGCTGCTGGGCGAGCCTGTACTCGGTGGAATCGATCAGCTATCGCCGGAAGCTCGGCTTTCCCGAAGAGCGTGTCGCGATGGCCGTGGTGGTCCAGAGCATGGTCGACGCGCGAACGGCAGGCGTGATGTTCACCCGCAGCCCGACGACCGGGGACCGGTCGGTGGTGACGATCGAGGGTGCCTGGGGCCTCGGTTCCGCCGTGGTGGGGGGTGAGGTGACCCCGGATCGCTGGGTCCTCGGCAAGATCACCGGGGAGATCGCCGTCCGCGAAATCTCCGACAAGCTGATCGAGCACGTCCCCGCTGCCCGGGGTGGCGTCGAGGCCGTCGCCGTCGCCGTGGAGCGGCGACGCGAGCCCTGCCTGAGCGACGCCGAGCTGCAGGAGCTTGGAACCCTCGCGCGCCGCATTGAGCGCCACTATGGATGTGCGCAGGACATCGAGTGGGCGGTCGACCGCGGAAGCGGCGCCATCCTGCTGCTGCAGAGCCGTCCGGAGACGGTCTGGTCGGCCCGCGACGCCGCGCCGATCGCGAAGCACGAGGAGGACCCGCTGATGCACCTCATGTCCATCTTTGGGACGCGCCGGTGCCCCTGACCGCGGGAGACGTCGCGGAGATCGTCCGGCTGCTGGAAGAGTCGGAGTTCGATGAGCTGCATATCGAGCAGGACGGTCTCAAGCTCACGTTGAAGCGCGGCTCCGCGCCGAGGGGCAAGGGAGGAGAAACCGCCACTGCGCCCGACGCGCCGCCGGCCCCAACTGTAGCCGACGGGCCGGCGGGCGCAGGCCGCAAGCCGCGCGGCGAGCTTCCGGCAACCGCCGCCGCCCGCGTAGTGCAGGTGCCTGCGCCGTTCGTCGGCATCTTCCACCGTGCGCCGAAGCCGGGCGCGCCGCCTTACATCGAGGTCGGGTCCGAGGTGCAGGAGGACACCATCATCGGCATCATCGAAGTGATGAAGCTCATGAACGCCGTGCGCGCGGAGGCTCGGGGCACGGTCGTCGAGATCCTCGTGGCGGATGGCGCGGTGGTCGAATACGGGCAGGGGCTGGTGAGGATCTCGCGAGGAGCGCAACGTGGCTGAGATCGCTCTCATCGACACCTCGCTCCGCGATGGCAATCAAAGTACCTGGGGAGCGGTCGGCATCGACACCGCGATGACGCTGACGATCGCCCCGGTGATGGACCGGGTGGGCTTCAAGGCGATCGACTTCACGACTTCGACCCACATGGGCATCGCGGTGCGCTACAAGCGCGAGGACCCGTGGGAGCGCATTCGCCTCATGGCGGCCGCCACGCCCAACACGCCGCTGCAGTTCATGTCGACGGGATTCCGCTTCATCTCCTGGGAAACGGCGAGCCCCGAGTTCATGGCGCTCGCCTTCGAGGTGCTCGCGCGTAACGGCATACGGCGCTTCTGCCTCGCCGATCCGATGAACGACGCCGAGTCCAATGTGGCCTGTGCGCGCATGGTGAAGCGCGTCGGCGGAGAATTCGTCATCGCGGCGCTCGTTTTCACCTTGAGTCCCATCCACGACGACCGCCATTACGCGCAAGCCGCGCGCAAGCTCGCCGTCTGCCCGGAGGTGGACGCGATCTACATCAAGGATCCCGGGGGACTCCTGTCGCCACGGCGCGCGAGCACGCTGATTCCGGCCGTCAAGGCCGCAATCGGCGCCAAGCCGCTCGAGCTGCACTCCCATTGCACGATCGGGCTCGGGGAGCTGCTGTACATGGACGCGGTGGAGTACGGAGTGAGCGCCCTGCAGTGCGCATCCGGCGCCACCGCAGACGGGATCTCGAATCCCCCCTCGCTGCGCGTGGCGGAGAACCTGCGCGCCCTCGGCCATACGGTGCCCGTCGACATCGAGGCCCTCACCGAAGTGAACCGCTTCTTCACCCGCATCGCGGAGGCGGAGGGCCTCGCCGTCGGCGCAACGCAACCCTTCGATGCCGCGTACCTGCGCCATCAGCTCCCCGGCGGCATGATCGGGACCATGCGCCGCCAGCTCGCCGAGCAAGGGCTCGCGCATCTCGAAGGGGCGGTCATCGAGGAGCTCGCCCGCGTGCGCGAGGAGCTCGGCTGGCCGATCGTGATGACGCCGTTTTCCCAGATACTTCTGACGCAGGCGTTCCTCAACGTGACCGGCCGCGAGCGCTACACGGTCATTCCCGACGAGGCCATCCGCTACGCGCTCGGGCGCTTCGGCCGGCCCAACGTTCCGATCGCACCCGAGGTGATGGAGCGCATCGAATCACTGCCGCGCACCAGGGAACTGCGGGCCGAGCCGGCGATGCCGCCGATCGCGGAGCTGCGCGCGCGGCTCGGCCGCGAGCTATCGGACGAAGAGCTCCTGCTGCGAGCCACCATGCCGGCTACTCAGGTGGACGCGATGCGAGCGGCGGGGCCCGCGGCGCTCCACTACGATCCGGAGTCGAAACCCGTGATGGAGCTTCTGCGCCGGGTCCTGAAGCTGCGCGGCGTCTCGGAACTCAGCGTGGTGAAGTCGGATTTCAAGCTCGAGCTGCGCGGCGGCGCGGGCTCGCGGGCGCTGCCGGCGTGAGTTCGGTCGTGCAGGGCGGCCTGGCGTGCGGGACCGGAGCGGTGCAGGGCGTGGTGTTCGACGTCGACGGGACGCTGCTCCTCAGCAACCGCTCGCTCGATGGCTACGAAGTGTTGCCGGGAGCGATCGAGGTGCTCACGGCCCTCAAGGCGCGGCACGTGCCCTTCGCGCTCCTCACCAACGGCAGTGCTTACCCGCCGGCGGAGCAGGCCGCGAAGCTGCGCGCGGTGGGACTCCCGGTCGATGACGAGCAGCTGATCACACCCTCCAGCATCGCGGCGGATCACATGCAGCGCCGCGGTATCCGCCGGGTGCTGGTCCTCGGGAGCATCGGCGTGGGCCAAGCTCTGCGCGACGCCGGCATCGAGACGGTACACACCGGAGAGGCGGGCGCGACGGAGGTCGGCGGGGTCTTCGTCGGGTGGCACCCGGAGTGCGGCATGAAGGACATCGAGGCCGCTTGTCGAGCCATCTGGGGCGGCGCTGAGCTCTGCGTCGCCTCCGACGTCCCCTTCTTCGCCACGAAGCAGGGGCGCACGATCGGCTATTCGTTTGCGATCACGGCGGCCGTCCGCCGCCTCACGCGCGCACCCATGACGCTCACCGGGAAGCCCTCGATCCGGGCGCTGCGCTTCGTCGCCAGGCGCATCGGCGTGCCGGTCCGGGCCCTGGCTGTCGTCGGCGACGATCCGGTCGTCGAGATCCTCATGGCGCGCCGCGGCGGCGCGACGGCGCTCGCGGTGACCACGGGCACGACGCGCCGGGAGGACTGGGCACGGCAGGCCCGCTTGCACCGGCCGCACGGCATTCTCGGCGAGCTGCGCGACGTGCTCAGTTGGGTCGCGGGTGCCGAGGAGAAGCGCGGCGTCGGCCGCCGTTCAAGCTAAGCTCGGAGCGTTCGACATGTCATTGCCAAAGCCCTACGCGAACATTCCCGGAACCACGGTCTTCGACACCGACCAGGCCCGGCGCGGCTATCACCTCAACATGTTCTGCATGTCGCTGATGAAGCCCGAGAACCGCACGCGCTTCAAGGCGGACGAGCGCGCGTATCTCGATGGCTGGCCCATGAGCGAGGAGCAGAAGCGCGCGGTGCTCGATCGGGACTACAGCCGAATGATCTCGCTCGGCGGCAACATCTACTTCCTCGCCAAGCTGTTCGCGACCGACGGCAAGAGCTTCCAGTACGTCGCCGCGCAGATGGCCGGCATGTCGCAGGAGGACTACGCGAAGATGATGCGCGCGGGCGGACGCGCCCCCGAAGGCTGAGGGGCGCACGTGGGCATCGGGTGAGGGGAGCGATGCGCGCGGCGCTCTATCACGGTCGGCAGGACCTGCGGCTCACCTCGGTGCCGGAGCCCGAGGCCGGGCCCGGCGAGGTGAAGCTGCGCGTTCGTTACAACGGGATCTGCGGCAGCGACCTGCTCGAGTACTTCGACGGCCCGGTCACCACGCGCGACACGCCTCATCCGCTGACAGGCGTCAAGAACCCCGTGATCATGGGTCACGAGCTGTGCGGGGAAGTCGTCGCGCTCGGCGCGGGGATCGAGGACCTCGCCGTCGGGACTCTGGTGGCGGTGGAACCGGTGGAGACCTGCGGGCGCTGCCTTTACTGCGGCCTCGGGCAGTACAACCACTGTCCCACGCTTGCGATCCAGGGGTATAACCGCCCGGGCGGTCTCGCCGAGTACACCGTGGTGAAGCGGCGCATGGCACACCCCCTTCCGCCGGGGGTCTCGGCGCTCGAGGGTGCGCTCATCGAGCCGCTCGCGATCGCGTGGCACACGGTGAACCGCTGTGCGGTGAGTGCCGGGCAGGTGGTCGCCATTCACGGCGCAGGTCCGATCGGTGCGGGCGCGTTCCTGACGCTCAAGCGGCGCGGAGTCGAGGCGATCGTCGCGGATCCATCGCCGGCGCGGCGCACGGCTCTCACCGCTCTCGGCGCGCGTACAGTGCTCGATCCCAATGCGTGCGATGTGGTGGCGGCGATCCGCGATCTCACCGGCGGGCGCGGCGCCGATGCCTCGATCGACGCGGCGGGGGGAGCGAAGGCCTTTGCCGCGATGCTGCACGGCACCCGGGTCGATGGGACCGCGGTTGTGGTGGCAATCCACCACGAGCCGGTCGTCATCCCGCCCTTCGACCTGCTGATGCCTGAAGTGCGCTTGACCGGAGTGGCGCTGTCGGTGAATGCCTTTCCGGCGGTCATCGCGGAGATGGCCCGCGGCAGCTACCCGCTCGAGGGCTGGGTCGAG
>Ga0209689_1003191_pt1 | contig 12109 bp, 11 predicted proteins | sample GraSoiAngelo_149_FD_187119 | JGI IMG/M metagenome (GOLD analysis project Ga0209689, IMG submission 187119) | Grasslands soil microbial communities from the Angelo Coastal Reserve, California, USA - 14_1009_09_30cm (SPAdes) (version 2) | ecosystem: Environmental > Terrestrial > Soil > Grasslands ...
CGCCTGGGTGAGCGCGCGTCCGGCGAGCGCCAACCCGGAGATCCCGGTGGGGAATCCCAGATAGTTCTCGATCCGCGAGCTCGTCCCGGCCTGTCCTCCAGGTGCGGTGCTTTCCAGGACCAGCACATCGAGTCCCTCCGACGCGGCGTATACCGCCGCGCCCAGGCCCGCCGGTCCCCCGCCCACGATGACGACGTCCCGCACCGTCCTGGCATCCAGCTCCGGCGTCAGTCCGAGCGCTGACGCCAGGCCCTCGATCGACGGGTTTCGCAGGACGTAGCCCTCTTGGCAGACGACCACCGGCACTTCGTTGATCCCGATCTGCAGACGATCGAGCATCGCCTGCATTCCGGGCTCGGTCTCCACGTCGTGGTACGTGAACGGTTCCCCGTTCCGCGTCAGGAACTCCTTGATCCTCTGCGTGCCCAGCGAATGCCGGGACCCGAGGAGGACCAGGTCGTTGTCCGACTGATTGATCAGCGCCACGCGCCGGAGGATGAAGGCGCGCAGGAGGATCTCGCTCAGCTCCGGATCGCGCTGCACCATTGCGTGGAGACCGTCGCGGTCCAGAGCGATGATGGACCCGTCGGCGGCGACCCGGCCGCGGGCCCAGGCCCGCCGCGCCGAAAGCATGTTGATCTCACCCGTGAATTGGCCCGGTCCAAGCAACGCGACCGGTTGTTCCCGGCCGGCGACCGGGCGGACGATTTCGATCCCTCCGCTGATCACCACGAAGAAGTCGGTGTTCTGGTCGCCGGCCTCGAACAGGAGCTCCCCGGCCTGGACGCCGCGGTGTTGGCCGGCAGCCGAGATGCGCGAGAGCTGGGCATCGGTGAGACGAGGGAATATTTGCTCGTATCGGTCCATGTACCCGGGTGGATATGCTACGGGGACACAATACGCAATCGATCGTGCCAACTCGTTCCCGGGGGGACTGCGGGTCGCTAGCTCCTGCGCCGGAGCCGCTTCTCGAACCAGTGATGGGCGTAGGGATCGTCGTTGAACGCGGCCACCTCGCGGAAGCCGGCGCTGCGGTACAACGCGATAGCCTCACCGAGCTCCTTGTTCGTCTCCAGGCGGAGCGTCGTCAATCCGAGCTCACGCGCCTGGATCTCGAGCGCATCCAGCATGCGCCGCCCGATCCCCAACCCACGCACCGAGTCGGTGGAATCCCTGCTGGGATTGTGTGTTGCATCGGGCTGATCGGTCAGGCTTCTGTTCGATTGCGGTTCATTTCGCGCAATGCCCTGCATGGTGTTGAACATCTGCAATTCGCGCATCGTCAAGCCGTGGTCGATGGCCAGCATCGTGACACAAGCGCCCCCGAAGTCTTCACTAGGGTCGCCGCATGCGAGCAATCCTCCCCGCGCTGCTGGCGGCAGGTTGCGGGGAGGTCCACTTCGTCGAGCCGAATCCGCCCCGGCTCTTCAGGAATACGGCTGCCTTTACTTCCGCGGCGGTGAACGAACCGGTGGTTTGGGTGGCCGTGACCAATCTCTTCATCGAGAATGCCAGCGAATGCGCCTGGGCGCGGCAGATCTCAGTGGCCGCGATCCGCGAAGCGATCGCGCGCGCCGGAGGCGAGCAGATCGAAGTGAACGCGCAGGACCTCTCGCCGGACTGCCGGCGGCGCGGCGAGACGCCCTTGGACGTCAATTCATTGCGTGCTGGTTTTGGCGCCGCACAGATCGCGCTTCCTGCGACTCACGTGCGACCGCTGATCGTCTATGTCGACAACATCGATTTCCCGCTGATTGACGAGCCGGCCGCCATCGAGCAGGCCCGAGCCACCAGCAGCCCCTTCCGCGGTCTTCTCTGGACGGTCTCCTTTGCCTCGGTCTCCACCCAGCTACACGCAGACCGGTCGGTCGCCTGGTCTTACGCTGGCGATGCAACCCTTGCGGATCGGATCGGCGAGGTGGTCAAGGCCGAGCTCCCCCTTCAATCCACCGCCAGCGCAGCGAGCGGAGCGGTTCCGCTTCTCGACGGGTCTCAAGTCGACGTCACGCGCGAATTCAAGGTCTGCGCCGTCCCGGCTGAGGCCGCCCCCGACAGCTATCCGGCGCTCGGGACCACACATGTCCTCGATGGCGCCCATCCCCCAACGATCACGTTCAAGCTCCCGCAGGTGGTGGCCTCGCCGAAGTCTTCATTCTCGAAGTCAACGTTCAAGGCGTCTGTCGAAGGCTGCACCGCGAACTGCGATCGCTATTTCATCCGTGAGCCGGGAGCAGATCCCTTCCGCTGGAGCGACATGCCCGACTGCGCGCTGGGGAACCAATGAAAGCGCTCGTCGCCGCCGCCCTCATCGCTCCCAGCGCGCTCGCACAGGTGCGCGTCGAGCCGCGCGTATTCGTCAAGGCGCACAGGGTCTTCGTCTCCGGCGGGGTCACCTGGCTCGAGCGAGGCGACTACTACAACAGCCCCGGCGCAGCGTTTTCCGCAGCGTACTACCTTGGGGAGGACGACGCTGTCGAATTGCGCTCGGCGATTTTCGCGTCCTGGCTTGGCGCGTCGGGGGAGCAGGTCGTCCGGCGCACCGGCCTGGTGCCGGACGCGCAGAAGCCCGTCTCTCTGCTCACGGCGGGATGGCGGCATTCGCTGGCGTACGGGAAGGTCGCGCTTGCCAGCTCGATCCTGCACTTCGAGCTCCAGGGCGGACTGGACCTGGGGACGCTCGTCACGGATCGGGCGCTCACACCAGCCGCCTGCGGGTTCTTCGGAGTGATGGCGCGACTTTCGGATCGCGTTTACGGGCAACTCGATCTGGGCATCCTCACATCGATCGAGCAACGGAGCACCTCGGTGGTCACTGCCGGCTTCCTTCCTCTGCTCACGCTCGGAGCACGGCTGTGATTGCGCTCGTGCTGCTGCTGGCGCCGTTCGTCGACGCGTTCTGGGCGCGCGATCTCGGAACCCTGAAGCGCGAACTGGTGGAGCACCCTTCAGCCGAGCGCCGGCTCCTCTTCGACGATCTGCTCCAGCTCACGACCTGCAACAAGCTGGAGAAGATCAACGAACCCGACCCGCTGCGGGCGCTGGTTCGCGTGGAAGAGGCACGGCGCGGAGCACCCCATACTCTTTGGGCCGATGTGCTGCGCGACGACTTTTTCCGCAAGACGGTCTGGAACCCCGGCGACAGGGACATGCTCACCTGGCCGGACGAAGAAGAGAGCTGGCCTGGCGAGGTCCTGCTGGTCCCGCCGCTTCGCTGGAACTGCGCCAAGGCGCCAGCTGGGTCCGGCGCTCTCTCGCTGCTCACGCCGCAGCTGCTCAACGGCTTGCCGCCGGAGCCTGCCGCCCGTGCCGCATACGAGCGGGCTGTGCTGCTGTGGCGCAAGGGGTCGACCGAAGGCGCGCCGGCAATCGACGTTGCGCGCCTGGATTCTGTGCTTCGTCCCGCGGCGCGCTTCTTGCGGCTGGAGGCAAAGCTCGATCCGCCCGAGGGCTGGATCGACCTCGCCGCCGAGTGGCCTTCTCCGGCGACGGTGACCCGCGCGGCCGGGGAGCTCTTCCGCCAGGGCCGCCACGAAGATGTAGTCCGACTCACGGAGTCCCTGGAACTTCCTCAGGACACGCAGCAAACGGACATGGCGCGTTTCGTCCTCTGGGTTCGCGCGCTCGCGTTCCGGGCATTGGGTCGCGACGCAGAGGTGCTGGCCACGCTTGCGCGTGCTCGGGCCTTGCCAGGCGATGCGCAGGGCCGCGAAGCGATGCGGGGGCTGGCCATGTCTGTCCTCGCGCGGCAGCCGGTGGATGGGGGCCTTCTAGAGCGGTTCTCCGGTGGTGCCGGGCTCGATTCTGCCTGGCTCGAGCTGGCGCGCAGGGCCATGGCCGCGGGCAACTTCGGCACCGCCAGACAAGCAGCACAGCGCCTGCAACAAGTTCCGGACGCGCGTTGGCGCGCAGAAGGGCTGGCCCTGGCTGGTGAGATTGGCTGGGTGGCGGGGGAAGTGAGGACCACGCAGAGCGCGTTCGACCAGCTGTTCTCGCCAGGCTGGCGCGCGAGTGAACGTGAATCGCGTGACCTGGCTGCGATCCAGCTCGCCCATGCAATGGTCCTGGTCGAGGCGGAGAGCGGCGGCAGACGCGCCGAGCTGGAAGCACAACTTGCTTTGCTGCGCGACCGACTCCCCGCGAAGGATGCCGCGCAGGTAGAAGCGCTGCTCGCCTCGCTTCGGGAGACACCGCCGGACCGCGGTGAGCAACGGCTCGCCCTCGGGCAGGTCGACGTAATCCGCGCACCGCAGCCTCCGCCCGTGCCCGCGGTCCAGCTCGAGCTGCCTGAGCTGCGATCGCTCCTCGCCATTCCTGCGCCGGACGGCGCGCTTCACGACTGGTTCGAAACTCGAGGTACGCCATGATGCTCGCCCTCACGCTTCTCCTCGCGCAGGCAGCGGCCCTCGCGGCGGAACCGCAAGGCGAACTGCCCGCGGCGGCCGCCATACGCGCGCGGAAGAGGCCGGAATCGTCGCGTCCGAACCGGCTCGAAGGTTCCATCGTCACGCCCGGACGCGACGTGAGCGCCGACGACATCGTCGACGAGATGGTCGACGAGTTCGCCGCCGACGTCGCCCGGCTCGGAGCCGCGCAGCTCAGCCCGATCCTGCTGCAGCGGGTCCAGGTGTCCGCGAACATGAATCCCGAGTACGCGCACATCTTCGAAGCGCGGCTCGCTTCGGCGATGTTCAAGGCCGCGAATCTGTCCCTCGTGCGGTGCGTGGAGTGCACTGCCATCCGCAGCCGGGTGGAGGGCCTGGAATGGGTGGTGACTCGCGGCGTGATCACGCGCGAGGACGTGCGCGCCATCGCCAGGAAGTACGGAGCGCACAGCTTGCTCGACGTTGCGTTGACGTTACGCGAGGAGCCCGCATCGCTCTCCATGGACGTGGAGGTCGTGCGCACCGACGATTCGTCGATCGCGTTCGCGGAGGGATATCGCATGGATGCGGAGCGGGCGATGCTCTACCGCGGGGCTGATCGCGCGCAGACGCGCGAGGAGCGGCTGAAGGAGCTGGAAGACAAGCTCAACCAGCGTCCCCGGTACGTCGCCGCCATCGAGCTCGGGGTGATGATGGTGGATGGCGATCAGAGGGGCGCGTTCTGGGGTGCGGTCGGCCGGTATCGACTTGCGGAACGGTTCGGCGACGACAAGCAGTTCGAGGGGGGACTCTCCCTCGCAGGGTTCGTCAGTCCCGATCACCTCACCGGCGGAATTCTCGCGGTCACGCTCCAGGCAAGGATCGGGGATGGCAACGCCTTCTTGCCCAGCTTCTGGCTGGGCGCGGACGGAGGCGTGTTCTTGACCGGGACTGCCGGCAATACGCCGATCGCGGGAGGCACCATCCGCTGGAACATCGGAACGCGCATCGTTCTGCATGGCGCGCTCCGCTACATGCCGTCCTTCCAGGTCCGCGGCAACGGTGAGGCCTACGGGGGCGTGACCCCCGAGTTCGGAGCGGGGTTCGTATGGAACTGAGACGCGTGCTCTGGGTCCCGGTGCTGATGGCATGCGCCTCAGCAACACCGAAGCGGCTGGTGATCCCGGAGGAGATGCGCCGGCCGCTCGCCAGCGGCCATTCTGTCGCGGAGGCGAATGCCGAGGGCGCCAGCCTGGCTCGGACGAAGCGCGCCTCCACCGATTCGTATTCGTTTCCCAGCGCTGATGTCCCGAAGCCGAAGACGCCGACGAGTGCTGCAGCGGCGCCTGGCGCTACCCCCGCCGCGCCGAAGGCCACGGGGCCCGCGCGACTCGTCTCGCCGGTCCCACCTACGCTGGAGTCCCAGCGCTACACGCTTCGGTTGGTGGAGCGGGGTCGCGTCTGGGAGGTCGATCTTCCGGAGAGCACCGGCGGATACGAGGTGCGTATCCCGCTCGGGGCTGGGATCGAACCGCCGACCGCCGCCGACCAGGAGATGCTGGGCAAGACGCCGCCCGACGGCCGCTCGAAGAGCTATCTCGCAACCCTTGCAAAGCTTGGCGAGATGTATGCGGCTCATCGGTATGAGCTGGCACTGATCGAGGTGGTCGACCTGGAGCAGGCCTATCCGAAGGACCCCCGCCTGCTGGCGATGAAAGGTTCCCTGTACCAGAAGCTCGGCAAAGCCGCGCTGGCGCGCGAGGCGTGGAAGAAGGCGCTGGAGATCGACCCGACGGACACCACCGTGGCCGAAGCGCTGCGCGCGCTCAAGGAGGAGTGATGCACGTCGCGTTCGGAATCCTGGGCTTCGCGGCGGTGCTGGCCGCCACCGTGCTCCTTGAGCAGAAGGAGGCAAACTTCTCGGGCCTCTTCTACCGGCCAGCGCTTCTGTTGCTCTGCGCGGGACCGTTGTTCATCTCGCTCATCTCCCACAAGGTCGACGAGCTCGCCACGTCTGTGCGCACGCTGTGGAAGGCGGTGCGCTTTTCCGCTGCGCGCTCGCGAGCAATCCTCCAGGACGAGGTATCGCGTTTCGCGGCGGAGGTCCGGCGCGGTCGCCCTGTCGAGGCATTGGCCATCGCCGAGGACGCGCGCCATGATCTCGTGCGGCAGCTGGCGCCGCTGGTGGTCAAGCAATACTCGCCTGAGGACATCGAGCGCACTGCCGCGACCGCGAGCACGGTACTCGCATCGGCGATGAAGCGCAGCGAGGACGTGCTCACTTCCCTGGCGCGCGTCGCTCCCGCGGTGGGCCTGGTGGGAACGACCCTCGGCCTGATCACGTTGCTCAGCGACCTGCGCAACTTCGAGCACCTGGGACCTTCGATGGCGTTGGCGTTGCTTTGCACGCTGTATGGGCTGGTGCTGGCAAACGGCCTCTACCAGCCGCTGGCGAGGCTCGTGCACGTGCACGCGGTAGCGACGATGGAGGAGGCGCGGCTCCTCTCCCGTGCGCTCATCCTGGTGGGCGAAGGCAAGCCGCTGGCCGATGTGCGGGCTTTGTTCGGCGGTACGGCCGAGAGCGCAGGACGCGCCGAAGTGGCGCTCGGGTAGACCCATGGCCATCGCCTTCGATACCCGCGAGCTGCAGGAAGAGAGCCAGCAAGACGAGCTGTGGCTGATCAGCTATGCCGACATGCTCACGCTGCTGATCGGGTTCTTCGTGCTGATCATTGCGGCGGTGCCGATGACTCGCGCCCGGTTCGAGCGCATCGCGGCCACGCTCACTGGCGCCCGCCAGGCGCCTTTGGAGGATCTGCGCGACAAGGTGGATGCGCTCGTCGCCCGCACTCCCGAGCTGAAGGACAAGGTGAAGACGCGAGAGGACGCCGAGGGGCTGGGGATCGAGTTCCGCGATGCGCTCCTGTTCGACTCGGGGAGCGCGAAGCTGCGCGACCAGGCACAACCCGCCATCGGAGAGATCGCGCGCCTTCTGGGCGAGCTCCCGGGCCGGCCCGTGATCATCGAGGGCCACACAGACGAAGTGCCCATCAATACTGCGTCGTTTCATTCGAACTGGGAGCTGTCCTCGCAGCGCGCGATCAACGTGCTGCAGGCGCTGCAAACGAGCGGTGTGGCGCCCGAGCGGATGAGCGCGCGGGCCTACGCCGACACGAGGCCGCTGCCGTCCGCGGCGGAGCGCGACGTGGAGCAGCGCCGGGCTTCGAATCGCCGAGTCGTCATTCGTGTGGAGTAGACCATGATCCTGATCGCGGCGTTGGTCGCAGCGGCCCCGTTGGCGGGTGCGCAGCTACAGCATGAAGCCGAGGAGCACGCGCGGGCGGAGGCGAACGAGCTGCTCCGCACGCTCTGTCCGGAACAATGCGCGGTGCTCTCGGTGTCGGCGCGTGTGGAGGAGGAAGACGCCGGCGGCGAGCGAACGCCCGGATTCGAGACGCCCGGCGCGCGCACGGTGCCGGTCCTGCGGTCCGTGAGCGCGAACGTACTGGTGGACCAACGGCTCCCGGCGGCGTTTCGCTCGCGGGTCCGTGCGCTGATCGCGCAAAAGCTCTCGGGCGCCGGAGTCCCGGCGACGGTGCAGGTCTCGCAGGTAGGATTCCCGCCCCGCAACCCGCCGCCGTACGTGGATCCACAGCCTCCCAAGGCGCCCGAGAAGCCGCCCGAACCGGAACAGAAGCCCCAGCTCGCCGCGGCTACGCCGGCATCGTCGCGGATCGTCGACAAGCTGATCGAATCGGCGCCGGCGCTCGCCATCGCAATATTGGTCGGGACCGTGCTGCTCGTGCTGGGCGGTCTCTTCTTCTTCGCCGCGCGGCGTCCACAAGATGGTTGGTACGGCGACCTCGCTCCTGAGGTCACGCCGCCGGCCGGCGAAGCGCCTCGCGAAGCGTTCCCCGCGCAGCGCGCGCGCAAGCTCGAGAAGGAGCTCGCTGACCACCGCCCGCTTCGAAACCAGGTGGTCCGGGAAGCATTGGTCAAGGGAGAGCACGCCGCGGTCGCGCGCTGGGTGCGCGAGCTCGGGGAATTCCTGCTCGACGATCTGCGCGGGGACTCGGCGCTGGCGCCCGCGCTGAAAGCGGTCGCCGCGGAGATCGCGAAGCCACTCGACGGGGCCGCGCGGGCGGCAGCCTTGCAGGATCTGGAGGGACGCGCGCTTGCCGCACGTCTGTCGCGCGCGAGCGACGCAGACCCGTTCGACTTCCTCGAAGGCGTACGCGCCGAGCCCTTCGTTACCGCCTGGCGCGCCCTGTCCCCAGGGGCACAGGAGGTTGCTCTGCGGCTGGCGCCTGCACACTTGCGCGCTGCCTGCTTGAAGGAGATTTCGCCCGCGCAGCGGCAGGAGATTGCAGTCGCGTGGGCGCGCAAACCCGAAGTCAGCTCCGGATATGCCCAGGCCGCGGCGGACGAGCTGCGAGCGCGTCTCGATGACACCCACGCCGGCCATGCCGAATCTGACCGGGCCCTCAGCGATCTGCTCGATTCCCTGTCCAGGGAGGAGCAGGACTCGCTCCTCGAGAAGCTGCGGCGCGAAGGCGATGGCCGGGCCTTCTCGGGTCTGTTCACGGAATCGAGCCTGGCCTGGGCGCCGCCCGAGCTCCTCTCCGCGGTCGCGCTCGCAGTCTCGCCGGCGCACCTCGTCGCGTACCTCGCGGGCGCCGATGAAGCACTGCGGACACACGTCCTCAAGGGGTGCCCGCCCCGGCTGCGAGCGGACGTGGAGGAGGAGCTCTCGATGAGGAGCGGCAGCCCGCGCGAGGCGTTCGTGCTCGCGCGGCGCCAGGTCCTCGGCAAACTCCGCGAGGAAGCGGAGCGCATGGGATTGCAGCCCGTGGACGCTCGCGCTTGGCGCCCGCGGGTGGTCTCGGCGCCATGAGATCCGGCGCAGCAGCAGTGGTCGCCGCCGTGATCGCTTCCAGCTGCGTCATGGTCGACGATCAGCTGCAGGTCAATCTGCTGGGGGCATGTCGTCTCCCCGACGGCAGCGTCGGTGTCGTGCTTTCCGATGGCGGAATTGACGATAGCTCCCTTGATGCGGGGTTCGGCGGCGTCCTGCCGGACTGCGGGCCCCAGCAGCCCGTCGGTACTGGTGGAGGCGGCGGGGGAGGCGGCGGCGGGGGAGGTGGCGATGGGAGCGTCGATCATGGCGATGGCGGCGTCGACTATGGCGATGGCAGCGTGGCGGATCCTGTACCGGCACCCGTTCCGGGAAGCGGAAAGGACGGCGACAACGGGACCGCCGTGCTCGTCATGCTGCGGGTCGATCAAGGAACGGCGAACATCGCCACCAACCTGCAGGACCTGCTGAAGCGGATCACGGACGCTCTTCAAAACCAGGGCCTCGCTGTCAGGTCGGTGGCCGTCGCGGAGATGTACGCGATCGAGCGCATCTGGGCCTCCAGGGTCGGCCAGAAGTCGCCGCCCGCGCTCGCGAGCGTCCTTCGCGCGGTCTCCGCCTCGCGAACCGCCGCCGCGCCCACGAACTGCACGACCGCCGCCCTCGGCAACCAAGGTGCGAATGCGTTGTCCTGGAACCAGAACGAGGTCACGCCATTCCTGCCAATTCCTGCGGCGGTCCTCGTCGTCCTCATCGATCCGGGTGCCCGGCCACACCCGCTCGGGGACTGCGTCACATCAACCTTCTCCGCTGACCCCGTCTACTGGATCCCCTTGCAGCGCAAATTCCGGCTCGGTCAGACGCGGTTCCTGATGATCGCCACGCCCGAAAACGGTGACGCTGCCGCCATGCGGGCGCATTGCCTGGCCGTCCCCAACTTCCCGACCACCGGTCTCGACGTCCTGGCGCCCTCGTCCCAGCCTTTCTTCGATCCTTGGTCCGCGAGCATGAACGCGATCCAGGAAGGCCTCGCAACCCGAGTCGATCTCTGTGATGCGCTGGGCTCCGGCGCGGCTCCGACCTGGGACGCGATGGCAAAGCAGTGGTACCAGACGCTGGAGACGCTGCGGTGAGGGCGCTCGCTGGGCGCAGTCCACGCCTGCGGCACGTGCCGCGTGGAATCCGTCCGCGAGTGGGAGCGCCTCGGCCCCCGAAGCCGCGCATCCGGCGGAAACGCCGATGGCCCACGGTGCTCGCGGTCCTCACCGCCGCGATCGCCATCTGGATTCTATGGCCGGTGGCGGTCGAGCAGCCCGATGGCCCGCGGACCTTTCCCTCGAAGGTGGCCGGGTCCAGGGCGGAAGGGGGAAGGCCGGAGAAGCCCCAGACGGCGCGCCCAGTCACTGCTGCCGCCCCGCCGCGGCCGAAGACAGCGGAGCGGTCACCTGTATTCCGTGCGCGCCGCGAACTCCTGCTTGCGGCGATACGAGCGCGCGCAGCTTCGCTCCGACCCTGTGTTCCGGCCGATGCCGCCGAGCTGCACGTTCCGGTGCGGCTGCATGTCCTGCGCAACGGCCCGGTAAAGTCTGTCGAGTTTCCCGGCGAGCCTCCTGCGCGCGAGCTGCGCGACTGCGTGCGGCGGATCGCCACCGGCTGGAGCTTCCAGGACGTCGAGCTGCCAGCCGATCTCGAGTTGTTCGCCACACTCGCGCTCAGCCCCGGCGCGTGGCTAGCGCAGTGACTGGAGCGGTACCACCTTCATAGAACCTTCATGGAAGCACTCGGACGCTTCGGATACGGATCCCGGCATGACGCAAATCGGGATCGACGCCGTCGGCATTTCCGTTCCGCACGCATATCTCGATCTGGCAGAACTGGCCCAGGCGCGGGGCATTCCGGCCTCGAAGTTCGTCGAGGGCCTCGGCGTCCGCCGCATGGCCGTAGCCGCCCCCTGGGAGGATCCGGTGGCACTTGCCGCCAACGCCGCCCGCCGGCTGTTCGTCACGTCAGGAGCGGATCCGGGGCAGGTCGGACTCTGCGTGGTCGGGACCGAGACTGCGGTCGATCACTCGAAGCCGATCGCCGCCTGGCTGCATCGGCTGGTCGGGTTGCCGCAGCGGGCGAGATCGTACGAGGCGAAGCACGCCTGCTTCGGCGGCACCGCGGGACTGCTCACCGCGATGGACTGGATCGCTTCTGGCTCCGCGCGCGGGCGCACCGCCCTGGTGGTCTGCACCGATATCGCTCGCTACCCGCTGCGCAGCGCCGGCGAGCCGACGCAAGGAGCAGGCGCGGTGGCACTGCTCATCTCCGCAAGGCCGCGGCTGCTCGCGCTGGAGCCGGGTCTGAGCGGCTCCTATACGTCGGAAGTCGACGACTTCTGGCGCCCGCTCCACCGCAAGGACGCGGTGGTCGATGGCCATCACTCCGTCGCGTGCTACCTCGACGCGCTCGGGGGCGCGTACACGGCCTGGAAAGACGCCTGCGCTGCGGGGGACGTGCACGGCGATCTCGGGCGCCGCGTCTATCACGTGCCCTACGGCAAGATGGCGCGAAAGGCACATCGCCATTCTCGGATGCTCGACGGACTCGACGAGACCGAAGCCGATGCGACGTTCGCGCGCGAGGTGGCGATCTCGCTCGCCTTCCCCGCCGAGGTCGGCAACGTGTACACGGGTTCCTTGTATCTCGCGCTGGCCTCGCTGCTGCATCACCAGGCCGCCGAGCTCGAGGGGCAGCGGATCGGGCTCTTCAGCTACGGCTCCGGTTGCGTGGCCGAATACTTCGCTGGCCGCGTCGTGAGTGGCGCCGGGTCCGTTGCCGCCCAGCTCAAGCTCGATGCGCCGCTCGCCAACCGGCGGCGCTGCACGGTGGCGGAATACGAATCGATCCG
>Ga0209689_1003193_pt1 | contig 12095 bp, 13 predicted proteins | sample GraSoiAngelo_149_FD_187119 | JGI IMG/M metagenome (GOLD analysis project Ga0209689, IMG submission 187119) | Grasslands soil microbial communities from the Angelo Coastal Reserve, California, USA - 14_1009_09_30cm (SPAdes) (version 2) | ecosystem: Environmental > Terrestrial > Soil > Grasslands ...
CACCGGAGCCGCGATTCCAGCCTTGGCTGCGCGCCTGAGCAAGGCGCCGCCCAGCGCATCAAGTTCGATTGGTCGGCCGGCGGCCTGATCACGCTGCATCGATGACTCCATCGACTCGGGCACCGAATCCAGCAGATGGAGGACCGCCTCCCGATCAATGTCAACTCCGTCGGCTCCGGCGATCGCGGCTGCTTCACCGATCAGCGCGATGGCGTCCTGGCGACGCCTGGTGCGTATCGCTCCCACATTGGCGCGCTCGTGTGTGGTCAGCAAGGCCATCGGGGCAAGCAGTGCAAATTTGTCCCACAACATGGCCAATTCGTCATCACGGATCCGGACATCGAGACCGGCCGCGCTTAGGTGTGCAGCGATCGACTCAGCGCGATCGCGGTTATCGCCGGAAGCGGCGATCTCGACCGACGCGAAGGGGCTGGTGTGGCGGATCAATCCGGGCTGTGTCCTCGCCGTCTCGATGCGGATAGTGGCAGCCAACACACTCGATGGCGGGTAAACGGTCCGCAGGAAATCAACGTGCTCGATGCCGTTGAGAAAGGGGATGACGATGGCCTGCCCAAGAGCGTCCGAAGGTACACGATCCAGAGCGTCTCTCAGCTGTGTGGCCTTGACCGTGATGAAGCAGGCGTCAACAGAATCGGTCAAACGCGCTGCGGTTCGCACCGAAACGCCGAAGTTGCCGAACCGCCCGCTCTCGAGCTGCAGCCCGTTCTGAGCAATCACACGCGACGTCTCGTCGCCCGCCAGCACGAGGACCGAGCTGCCTTCCCGCGCCAGCACCGCCGCCAGCAGGCCGCCCACACCTCCCGGCCCGAGCACCGCGACGTTGAGCCGGTCCGGCGTCATGAGGAGCCAATGATATGCGCCACTTCAGGCACGACCGAGGTCAGCTTGTGAGCGCGGCCTGAGCCTTGGTGATGTCGTTGGGGACGACGGCCAGGTGGTTGTCGACCGCCATATGGATCACTTCGATAATGACCCCCCGCATCACCGAGCCGTGACGGCTCGGACATGTGGTGGTGATCGCCCCGTATCGGCCGGCTTAGGCTTCTCCCTCCGCCTGGCGCACGCGCCGGCTCAGCGTCTGGAGAAGCCGGTAGGCAACCTCGGGGTGTTCCTTCAAGAAAGGCTTGAAGTTCCACTCGGGGATGGTCGCCATCGTGACGTCGCTGTCGGCCGTGATGGTCGCGCTGCGTCCTTCCTGGTCGAGCAGGGCCATCTCCCCAAAAGAGTCGCCAGGCCCGAGCTTTCGCGTCTTGCCCTGGACGGTCGCCACGCTGACCGTGCCGTCGGTGATGATCATGAAGCCGACCCCGCCGTCGCCCCGGAGCACGATCTCGTGGCCCGCCGGGTGCTTGACGGTCTTCATCTGCTTTTCGATCGATCGCAATTCCGAGTCCGGCAGACCCTGCAAGAGCTTGGCTTGTTTGAGCTCGACCACGCCCAGATAGTAAGCGCTGGCGGATATCTAGGTCGCTGTGTCCTTCTTTTCGTCCAGGAACTTCTGGTAGAGCCTGTATGCCTCTTGCTTCCGGCTGTCGACGATCTTCGTATAGCCCTGGAGCGTGTTGAGGTTGGCGTGTCCCAGCACCTCTTGAACCAGGCGCACATCGCCGCCGGTGACCTCGAGCAAGGTCGTTGCCGCAGTATGCCGTGCCACATGCGGTGACTTGAACGACCAGGCGCCAAGCTGCCGGCGGATCTGTTTCACGATGTAGCGCGCGCCGGCCGATGTCAGGCGGCGCTCGCGGTCGTCACCCGCGGCTCGGTCGAAGTTGATGAACATCGCCAGACAAGCGTCCTCACGTGTGGTGAGGTATTCCTCCATCGCGGCGCGCGCGTCGACGGTGAGGTAGACGCTCCGCTGCTTGGCGCCTTTGCCGGTGACGACCAGGCGGTTGCCGGAGCGCGGGAAGTCAGTCCGGTCCAGCGCCAGCGCCTCCGAGATGCGGCAACCGGTGCTGACGAGGAACTGGACAAGGGCCCGGTCACGCTTCTCGGGCAGCGTCTCGCGGGGCAAGGCGGCGAAAAGGCGCGTCAGCTCGTCGGGATCGATTGGTTTCGGCAGCCTCTGCTCGAGCTTGGGAAGCGTGATGCCGTTGGACAGGTCGCGGTCGATCAGTCCTTCGCGTGCGATCCAGCGCAGCCACGACCGGATCGCGACCAGAGCGCGCGCCCGAGAAGCAGGGCTCTTCAGGCGCCCAGCGAGGTGGCGCTGGTATGCGCGCAGGTCGTCGTGGCGCAGCTTGTCGACCTCGAGGGTGTGCCCATTTGCTGCGAGGAATCCGAGCAGCTTGCGGATCTCGGAGTCATAGGCGCGAACCGTGTTCGGGCTGCGGTTCGCTTCGAGTTGAAGCCAGCCGAGATATTCGTGCGCGGCGGCCTGCAGGGCGAGTGGCATGTCGAGGCCGAGCTCATGATAATGGACAGGTAGTGGGGGCCCTCCAGGTACTGAGTCCTCCGCGTGAGGAACTCCCTGGCGATGGCTTCGGCGTCGATCCCGTCTTCACCGAGCGCGTCACGAACGTGGCGCTCTGGTTCTATCGCAAGTACTGGCGGGTCGAAACCGAAGGCGTGAACAACGTCCCTGCGCGCGGCCGGGCGCTGCTGGTCGCAAATCACGCGGGGATCGTGCCGTACGACGGCGCGATGATCCGGACCGCGATCATCGCCGAGCATCGGCATCCGCGTCACGCGCGAATGCTGGTCGTCGACTGGGCATTCGCAATGCCCTTCACCAACATGCTGCTGGTCAAGACTGGCAATGTCCTCGCTCATCCGCTCAACGCGACGGCACTGCTCGAGCGCGACGAGCTGGTCGGTGTCTTTCCGGAAGGAGTGAGGGGTGCGGCGACGCCTTATCGCAACCGTTACCGGATCCGGCGACTGGGCCGTGGCGGTTTTGTGCAGGTCGCATTGCGAACTGGCGCGCCGATCGTTCCGGTCGCGGTGGTCGGCTCGGAAGAGGTGCACCCGGTGCTGTTTGACATGCAGCCGCTCGCGAGGTTGCTCGGCCTGCCGGCGCTTCCGATCACGCCGACGTTTCCGTGGCTTGGCCTCGGCGGGCTCGTTCCGCTGCCGTCGAAGTGGTTCATCGCTTTTGGCGAGCCGATCGAGGTGGCACAGCATGGACCGGAAGCCGCGGATGACGCGCGACTCGTGCTCGAGTTGAGCGAGCGGGTGAGGGAATGGATTCAATCGACCGTCAACAGGTTGCTGGCGAGGCGCCAGACGATCTTCTTCTAGCGAGTCGGGCCGATGGGCGCTGGTAGCCTGAGGCGATGACCAGGTCCTCGATTGCAGCAGTCATCGCAGCCATGACCGTCGCCGCCTGCGGGGGTTCTCCAGCGGCGCCCCACGGCCCGACCACAGCCAATGTGGCGGTGCAGCCGGCCGACGTGCCAAGCGCGATGGTGAAATGCGATCTCAGCGGCGACATCAACAATTTCATCAAGCAAGAGCAAACGCCCGATCCGAACGCGTCCAAGACAACGGCCACCGAATGGCAGGACGCGAAGAAGAACGGGGCCACGAACGCTTACGTCGCCCTGTACACGGACAGCAGCCAGCACTGCTCAGCCGTCAAAAGCAGCTCGGCAGACCTGAGCGCGGCCACCTACAAGCTGGTGGTGAACTTCGTCATTCAGTTCAAAGACGAGAAGAGCGCAGTGACGGGCTACAAAAGCGACAACACCGTCTTCGGGTTCAGCGCGTCGACTCTTCGAAGCGGGGGCAACGCTGTGCAGGAAGGCACAGCGACTGGCCTGACCGCGAACTCAATTGTGCTGTCGAGGCCGGTTGGTGATCAGACGTTCTATATCGCCGTCTGGCAGAACAAGGCGTTCATGGTGATCCTGGCGATCCTCAATCTCGATCCGGCGGCGAGCAAAAAGGTCGCTAGCGCGGAGAACGGCAGGATCAAGTAGCCGGCGCGACCGAAGTAGTTCCCCTTATATGAGCGGCCGCTCGGGCCACTAGAATGACGCGGCCGATCGCAAAATCCGCCAACGTCGCAGCCCGCACTCGGCGCCGGCAGGGATCCTGGTCCCCGCTTCGCTCAGCGCTCGTCGTGGCGCTCTTGCTTACCTGCGTCTTCTCCCTGCCCACCATCGTGGACGCCGCCCGATCCGTGGTGCCGCCGCGCGGTCCCGTCGGTGAGCCCGCCCCTGGCCAGGTCGCCGGGCAGGTCGCGCTGGGCGGACTACAGCCGGGCGCCTGCCTCAGCTTTCCGGCGACCGGCCGACACGCCGACAAGACCATCTTCATCGACCCCGGGCATGGCGGACTGGACCCAGGCGTCGTCGGAATGGCCGGAGGACGCCAGGTGCTCGAGAAAGACGTCGCGCTCGCCGTGGGCACGCGTTTGGCGACCCTGCTCCGCGATCGTGGATACCGGGTCGTTCTGTCGCGGACCAAAGACTCGTCGGTGACGAATCTCGGCCCCAACGACACGATCACGGGCGCGTTGACGGCGTCGGCCGAGCATCGCGACCTGGTGACACGCGCCGCATGCGCGAATGCGGCGGGCGCTTCAGTGCTGGTGTCGATCCACTTCGATGCGTTCGACGATCCGGCGGTTGGCGGGACCGAGACGTTCTACGACGCCGAGCGTCCCTTCGCCTCCGAGAACAAGCGACTGGCCACCGACCTGCAATCCGCGTTGGTCGCCGCGCTCGGCACGACGAACCGCGGAGTCTGGACCGACGACCAGCTTGCCGCGCCGACGCTGACGGCGGCGGGCAGCATGTACGGCCACCTCATCGAGCTCGGTCCCGCGGCCGCGGGATGGGTGGACCAGCCGAGCCAGATGCCAGGCGCCCTGGTGGAGCCGTTGTTCCTGACCAACGCCGCCGAGGCGAACCTGGCGAAGACCCCGTCGGGCCAGCAGCGTGTCGCGACCGCTCTCGGGACCGGCATAGAGAAGTACCTGAGCGGCTCGTAGTCGGCCGCCGTCGCGAACAGTTAGTGTCTGGCCGGAACCGTGATCGACGATCCTGTCCTCGTCAATGACTGGCACCCGGTGGCGAGCGTTGTCGAGCTCGCTTCTGGTGGGCCGCGTGGTGCGCGTCTCCTGGGCGAGGACATCGTCTTGTGGCGTTCGGGCTCGGAGTACTTCGCCTGGCGGGACCTGTGTGTGCACCGAGGTACACGGCTGTTCCTCGGGAAGGTGATCGACGGCTCGGCCCTCGAGTGTCCGTACCACGGATGGACCTACGCCCGCGATGGCCGGTGCGTTCTGATGCCGGCGCATCCAGAGCAAACGCCCCCGGCGAAGGCGTGCGTCGATGCGTATCGTGCCGCAGCGGCGCACGGCGTGGTCTGGGTCACGCTCGGCGCTGGCGCCTCACCCATCCCGACCTTCGAGCTGCTTTCAGACCCCGCCTACAAGGTCCTGCTGGCGGGACCTTATCGCGTGAAGGCGAGTGGCCCGCGGGTCGTGGAGAACTTCCTCGACGTCGGCCATTTCCCGTTCGTCCACGAGGGCGTGCTCGGCGACCGATCGCGGCCGGAGATCGCCGATTACGAGGCAGAGATCACCCCGAGCGGCGTCGTCGCGACGGGGGTCAAAGTCTTCCAGCCGGATCCGTATGCGACCGGACGCGGCTCAACCGTCACCTACACGTACCGCGTTCACCGCCCGCTCTCGGCTTCCTTCATCAAGCATGGGGAGCTCTCGTTCGGCATGCTTCTTTCGGTCACCCCACACGACGCGGTCGACAGCTCAGCCTGGATGTGGATGGCCATGAACTACGAGCCGGACTCGCCGATGATCGAATTCCAGGATCGGATCTTTGCGCAGGACAGGCCGATCCTCGAATCGCAGCGACCAGAGCTTCTGCCACTTGACCTCCAGGCGGAGCTCCATCTGCGAAGTGATCGCACAGCGATCGCCTATCGGCGCTGGCTTCGTGAGATCGGGATGCGAACCGGCGTCGCCTGAAGGCAAGGTGGTGCGCCTGGCAAGAATCGAACTTGCTGCCTCTTGCTCCGCAGGCAAGCGCTCTATCCGGTGAGCTACAGGCGCTAAAGACGCTGGTTCAGTTTAGGCGAGGGTCAATCGCTGCCGTCGCAGCCTTGAAGGCAGTCAGGTCGAGGTTGCTGACCACCACCAGCGCGACGAACATCGAGCGCCGCCAGGAAGCCAATCGTACCGAGGGCCGGTCGTAGGTAAACGAGCTGAGGCCCAGGCCGGTGGCTGCGCCGCGAGTGAGGCCGGGGGTGAGCAGATTGGGCGGTGGGGGTGGAAAGCCGAATATGCCCGACTGCCAGGCGCGGTCGGCCTCACCCTCGTCCGCGAACCGGGCGACAAAGCTCGTCATTGCCTTGACGTTCGAGGTCGCGCCGAGCTCCGCGTTGCAGGCTGACGGATTGGCCGCGAAGATCGAGATCGCGCCTTGGGTCGCGCCTTCCTTGCCCAGCTGCTGCCACTGGTCCGACTCGCGGCTCGCGAGCCCGGCGTCGGCGCCGGCGAGGACCGAGAGGTAGACGTCGATCGGGCCCGATCCCGGGCACACGTTGAGCCCCGCCGGCACGTCGCCGGATTGCAAAATCGCGACCGTCGCCGCGGTGTGCGGGGAGGGACTCGGTATCGGGCTGAACGCCGGGTGCGTCTGGGTCTGGCACGCGACCAGCGCGCATGCCACTAGGATCATCGACAGCAACCGGCCCACGGAGGCCGGAGTTTAGACTGGGTGAGACCTATCGCGCCTGTAGCTCACCGGACAGAGCGTTCGGCTCCGGACCGAAAGGCAGCAGGTTCGATTCCTGCCAGGCGCACCTTCCTCGCTCCGCCGTCTTCCTACAGCATGCCCTCGACCAAGCGATCGAGGCGCTCGGCCTGGTGGTGAATGTCGGCGGCCAGCACACGCACGCCTTCGTCGTATGCGCGGTCCGCTTCGTTTACCTGCTCGCTCAATCGCTGGATCCCGCCCAACGCCGTCTTGAACTCACGGTTCAGCGTGGAGCGGGTTGTCTCGATGTCGGTCAGCATCTCGAGGAACTCCCTGCGCTCGAGAATCATGTTCACCGTGAGGAGGACGGCAAGGGCCGCTGTGCACGACGACATGAACAGGTCGATGTCGTGCCCCGTCACGGATGAATAAACATCACCCGCCGAGGCAAGAAGCAGTGTCATCCAGGGCAGGGCGAGCTGCCAGAGATCGAGGGGAGCTTGCTGAGTTGCCGGCTTCGGCGTGGACGCCGGGTAGACGGCGGCCAGTCCGATCATCAGGAAGCCTGCAAACCATCCAGTGTCGAGAATGCTGCCCACGGCTCCGAACGCACCTTGAGCGGTGAGGTAGGCGAAGGCGCTGTCGGCGATGGAGTAGGAGGCGACGCCCGCGAGAAGGAAGGCCATCCTTCCAGCCTGCTGCTGGCTCGCACGCCGGATGGCGAGGATCAGGATCGTGCCGATCAGGATGTCGCCCACCGGGTACGCCAGGTCGAGAATCTTGGTGGGGCTGCTGGACGTCCATACCGACTTGAGCCCGAATGCCCACGCAGTCGAGGTCAGGGCCAGGGCGACGATGACGCCGTCGAACCAGACGCGCCAGCGCGAGGAGGTGCCTCGCGCGTTGCCCCAGAAGGCGCGAATGCCGGCGAACGCAAACGGCACCGCTGCCAGGAATCCCGCGTCGGCCAGAGATGGGTACGGGACCTGCGTCCCCAGCCCGACTTCGTAGATCGACCAGACGACCTCGCCTGCCGCCCATAAGCCGGCTGAGATGCTCATCAGCGCCCAGCCGAGCCTGTCGTTCCCGGCAGCCCGGCTCGCGGCCCACGCGCACGCAGCTGAGGCGAGCGCCGCGGCCACGGCCTCCCCGATATCGTCCATCGCCGTCACGGCGTGCTGCCCGAAGTAAGCAGTCCGAATGTTCAGGGCGTAGGCCAGGGACACGAGCGCGACCGCCGCTGCGGCTGCGACGAAGGTTCTTCGCCGACCGTCCAACGCCATCCATGCGCCCACTTGAGGAGCGAAGTTAAGCACTCCGCTCGCTCGATTCATCCCTCCAACCGACAGAAAGTCGGAGCGAATGCAGCGAATGGTTTTGGAGTGCCTGACTTCGGATCAGGAGGCTAGCGTTTGATCTTGCGTCTCCGGGAGGCCCGGGCCGAGGTCAGATCTCTACTTGTCCTCGGGCACGTCCAGGCTGTCGAACGTCTCTTTGTTGATGAACTTGAACAGCTGGAGCGGCTTGCCGCCCTCGTGCACGACTGCGATCGCCGCGTAGCGCTCCTGGCGCTTTCCGCCGCTGGTCGTGCGGACGCTGCGGCGCTTCTTCAGCTCGTTGTCCGGGATCTGGACCTTCTGCTTCGTCTTGAGGTTGAAAAACTCCACTGGCACCCTCCTGTGAATTGAACTTGACGGCAACCCACAATACAGCCTCCCGCCAGCCAGCAATGTCGCCGCCCAGATCGGATGTTCGTATCTGCTAGGTTGGGGAGGTGATCGGCAAGGCCGAATTCGGGCGCACCGGGCACAAGAGCACGAGGGTCATCTTCGGCGCTGCCTCACTAGGGGGCGTCACTCAGAAGGTCGCCGACCAGACCCTTGAAGTCCTGCTTCGCTACGGCGTCAATCACATCGACACAGCGTCCGGCTACGGGGACTCCGAGCTGCGCATCGCTTCGTGGTTGAAGCGAGAGCCAGGACATTTCTTCCTGGCGACCAAGGGCGACAGGCGCGACGAGAAAGGAGCGCGTGAGGAGATCCAGCGCTCGCTCGACCGCCTCGGCGTGCCGCAGGTCGACCTCTGGCAGATCCACGCGCTGGCCGACCCGATCGAATGGGACCAGGCCCTGAGCCCCGCGGGTGCGCTCGATGCGGCGCTTTGGGCGCGCGCGGAGGGACTCATCAAGTGGATCGGCGTGACCGGCCACGGAGCGCAGATCGCGGCCACGCACCGGAGGAGCCTCGACCGGTTCGACTTCGACTCGGTGCTGCTCCCTTACAACTACGTCACGATGCAAAACGCGTATTACCGCGAGAACTTCGATGCGCTGCTGAAGACGTGCCAGGAGCGAAACGTTGCCGTCCAGACAATCAAGTCGATCGCCCATCGGCCCTGGATGGAGCACGACCACACGCGAACGACCTGGTATCAGCCTCTCGAAGCACCGGAGGACATCGACCTTGCCGTCTGGTGGGCGATGGGGCGCCACGGAATCTTCCTGAACAGCGTCGGCGATGTCGACCTGCTGCCACATGTCCTTGACGCGGCGAAGAGGTTTCATGAGCCGCTCGACGACGGTGCCATGCAGGCTCTGGTCGAGCGCTCTCACACTGAGCCGCTTTTCGTCTAAGCGCGATCCCTCACGCGGTAACCGCGCTCTGGGTCCCATGACTCGATCAGCAACCCTTTGCCTCCGAGCCGCGTGACGACCACCTCGCGGATGTCGATCCGAAACGAGTGTCCTTCCCCATCCGTGGGGACCGCCATGGCTCGACCCGCGATCTTCGCTTCCCCGCGCCACGCCCCGCTCTTCGTTGGATCGTGGGTGGGGCCATGGATCGCCACGCGCGGATCGCGCAGGAGATCTAATGCCTTGACCGCGGCCGGCATCGAGCCGATCTGCACCTGATCGTCGGAGAACTCGACCTCCGTGCCGCTGATGCGCGGCGATCCATCGCGACGCAGCGTCGCCATCGTCAGGTGTTTGCGGGAGCTCAGCAGCTTGCGAACTCGCGCGGCAAACTCAGGCTCCGCAGCAGCAAATTCGGCCCACGACGCCACGCGGCAGAAGTTACGCCGTGGCGTCAGCAGCCAGGAGATGCGGCGGCGGGCAGCGTCAGACTCATCGAGCCTTACGTCACCGAAGAGGACCGGATCAAGGTAGGGACGCTCGGCGGAACTTGAGTACCCGTACTAAGGTGTCGCGCATGGAGGAACCCGGCCCGCCGGCCGCCAGCCCGGAGAACGCGTTCGCGGCCGACCTCTTCGAGGATCTGCCGCCGAAATACGACCGCCTGGCCGAGGTCCTCTCGCTCCGCCAGAACGGCAAGTGGCGCCGCGCGCTCGTCAGCCACATCGTGCGATTCAAGCCGCGCCGCATCCTCGACGTCGCAACCGGCACCGCCGGCGTCGCCATCGCACTCGCGCACGCGACTGACGCGGACATCGTCGGGGTCGACCTCAGCGAAGCGATGCTCGAGCGCGGACGGAAACGGGTTTACGACGGGGGTCTGGACCAGCGCATCCGCCTGCAGCACGCGCGGGCTGAGCAGCTGCCGTTTCCGGATGCATCATTCGACGCGATCTCGTTCACCTACCTCCTGCGGTATGTCGCCGACCCCGCGGCGACCCTGGCCGAGCTGGCGCGCGTGCTTCGGCCATCCGGTGGAATGGCGGGTCTCGATTTCTACGTGCCACCGAACCCCTTCTGGCGGGCGAGCTGGCGTCTCTATACGCGAGCGCTCATGCCGTCCGCGGGCTATTTGCTGGGGGGACGCGCGTGGTGGAAGGCGGGACGCTTTCTCGGCCCGAACATCGATGACTTCTACCGGCGCTGGCCGATCCACCGGATCTTCGAAGCCTGGCGCGAGGCGGGCATGGTCGACGTTGAAGATCGCGTGATGAGCCTGGGTGGCGGCCTCGTGATGTGGGGTCGCAAGCACCATGCCTGAGGATCCGCCGAGGGTTCTTCCGGCCGAGCCTCCAACACTTGCACCCGCTTATTACGCGACCCGCGCGCGCGGATTGAGGCGCGACGTGTGGGCGGTCCTGCACCCGCCGTACACGGCGTGGCATCTCTCTTATGTGTTGATCGGCGCGAGCCTCGCTCCGGTGCTGAGCCTGCAGCGGCTGCTCGCCACGCTCCTCGCGTTCTTCTTCGCCGTGGGCGTCTCCGCCCATGCGCTCGACGAGCTGCGGGGCCGCCCCCTGCACACGGAGCTGCCCGGCGGCGTCCTGTGGACCGTGGCGATCGCAGGCCTCGTCCTCGCCGTCGGGCTCGGGTTCGCCGGCGTCGTTGTGGTCGGAGTCGGGCTTCTGCCGTTCATCGCCGCGGGAGTGCTTTTCGTCTTCGCCTACAACCTCGAGCTGCTCGGCGGCCGACTCCATGGCGATTTCTGGTTTGCCCTTTCGTGGGGCGCCTTCCCCGTGCTGACGGCCTACTTCGCTCAGACAGGCGGGCTGTCATTCGGCGCGATCGCGGCCGCCTCGGCGGCATACGCGATCTCGTTTGGCCAGCGCGCGCTCAGCACGCCGGCGCGGCTGCTCCGTCGCAAGACGCGGTCGGTCAGCGGCACGCTGACCTTGAGCGATGGATCCGAAACACACCTCGACGAGCCGGCGCTGCTCCGACCACTGGAGCTCGCGCTGCGCGCGTTTTCCTGGGGTGTCGTGCTGCTCGCGGTCGGATTGGTCGCGGCGCGCCTGGTCTAGACCGGGAACACTCCGTGCTTCCGGTCGATGCGCGGTGATACACGCGTCGCGTATGCGCGATAGCGCTTGATCAGCGACTCGCGGAGCTGATCGGCCTCCACCACCTCGTCGACGATGAGGTTGGCGGCGAGCTTGTACAGGTCGACATCTTCGCGGTACGCGTCTTCGAGCTCCTTGCGGCGCGCGGCGCGCTGTGCCTCGGGAAGGTCGGCCAGCTTGTTGTAGTAAACGGCGTTGATTGCCGGCTCGGGTCCCATGACAGCGATCTGCGCGGTTGGCAGCGCGATCACGGCATCCGAGTCGTAAGCGGGACCGGCCATAGCGTAGAGACCTGCGCCGTACGCCTTGCGCACGATGACCGAAATCTTCGGCACCGTCGCCTCAGAGACGGCGCTGATCATCTTGGCGCCGTGGCGGATGATGCCACGCCGCTCGACGTCGGTGCCGATCATGAAGCCAGGCACGTCGGCCAGGAAGAGCAGCGGGACCTCAAACGCGTCGCACAGCCAGATGAAGCGGGCGGCCTTGTCGGCGGAGTCGTTGAACAAGACGCCGCCTTTCTGCATCGGCTGATTGGCCACGATGCCAATCGCGTGTCCGTCGAGGCGCGCGAACCCGATCAACAGCTCCTTCGCGAACAGCTTCTTGAGCTCGAGCCAGCTGCCTTCATCGATAAGCGCGTCGATCACCTTGCGC
>Ga0209689_1003197_pt1 | contig 12092 bp, 10 predicted proteins | sample GraSoiAngelo_149_FD_187119 | JGI IMG/M metagenome (GOLD analysis project Ga0209689, IMG submission 187119) | Grasslands soil microbial communities from the Angelo Coastal Reserve, California, USA - 14_1009_09_30cm (SPAdes) (version 2) | ecosystem: Environmental > Terrestrial > Soil > Grasslands ...
ACAAGGCATTCCCCGTCGGAAGCAAGGCCGTCCAGCGCATGAAGCTCGACGGAGCCCTCGCCGTCGCGACCCGGGGGCCGCACGCCTACGTCGCGGTCCTCGTGCAAGGGAAGGAGCCTGCGATCCTCCCGCTCTACGCGATTCAAACGCTCAAGGAGATCCACGAGGCCTTCGGCGTGCGACTCGAAGCGTGGACCGGCGATCCCGCGGAACTCCCCGGGATCCGGACCCTCCTGCGGAAGATGATGTTCGCCACGGACCGCGACGGCGTCTCCCTCGGACCCCTTGAGGATTCACCCGTGAGCAAGATCCCGGCCCTCATCGAACGGGGCCTCCTCGAGGGCGACGGCCCGGAGGACTTCCTCCAATGGGCGCGGACGACGATCGAGCAACAGGGATACGACGGGGGACTGGCGGTGCTGAAGCGCATTACCGACGCGACCGTGGGGCCGACGGAGGAGATTTCCCATCAGATCCAGCAGGCGATCCTGGCGTCGAAAGAAGCCGGGACGCTCCAGATCACGGACGACCAGATCAATACCTACGTCGATTTCCTCCGGAAGTCCTTGGAAGCCGCGTTCGCGGCGAAGCGGCGGGCGGGCATCGAGCGATATTGGCCCGTCGCCCGGATCGCCGTGAAGACGACGGACCAGCGCGGCTATGACGCGGTCGGCGCCTTCCGCAAGGTCATCGTCGGACAGAGCGGGGCGAAGGAGCTCGATATCGTCGGGCCGGACGACATGTGGCGCGGGATGAAGATCGACGTCCAGGTCCACATGAACTCCGTCAGCGCCGCGTACAAGCTCTGGTCCAAGAAGATCGAAATCCTCCTCCGCTCCCAAGATGCGTGGAAGATCAAGGCGGGCCTCGACCGCGGCGAGTACTCGGTCGGGATCGAGGGACAGAAGGTCCGCATCGACCCGTCGATGGTCTCCTTCGTCGAGTCCATCCCCGACTACGTCGTGGAGGAACCCTTCGAAGGAGGGGTCGTGTACCTCGACACGCGGATGTCGAAGGAGCTCGTGGCCGAAGGGTACGCGAGGGAGATCGTCGAGCTCGTCCGCGAGGCGCGACAGGACATGAAGATCGCCCAGGACCGGGTCGTCGACATCGAGCTCGTGGCCGGCAAGGACCTCCGGGCGAAGCTGCAACCCTGGAAGGACATGATCCTGCGAGACTCGAACGCCCTCGACGTGCAGTTCGTCACGGAACCCGCCGCCGACGCGTACGTCATCGAAGCGGGACTCGGCGAGGAAACGTTCCTCCTCGGGGTCCGCGCGGCCGAAATGTAGACCGGGCCGGCGCCCCGGATCGAAGCTGGACGCTCCGTCCCGTCTCATCGGCGGCGAGACCTGCGGCGCACCACGTAAACCGCGATGACAGCCCCCACCGCCGCGATCATGATGCCTCCAACCAAAACGTTCGCGGGAATGGGCGAGGAGCCGGCGGGCGCCACCGCCTCAGGGGCCGGAGTGCGAACGGTGATCATGGCCAGGACTGTCTGCCGAGATGAGCCCGCGGCGTCGGTGATAGTGACCTTGGGCGTGTACGAGCCCGCGACCTCGTAGGCGTGCACGACGGTCGACCCGGTCTCCTTCGAATCGTCCCCGAAATCCCATGAGACCGTGTACGGGCCGCCGGCTCCGCCGCTGCCCACGGCGGAAAACGTGATTTGCTCACCGGTGACCGAGGTCGTCGCGGATTCAATCGCCGCCGCGGCTACGTACGAAACCGTCACAGTCAGGGCCACCGTGTTCGGAGCTGTCGCGCCCGCGGAATCCTGTACCGTTACGACCGCCGTGTACTGTCCCTGAGAGTCGTATGCATGCGTGACGAGATCCCCCTTGGCCGACTGACCATCGCCGAATCCCCAGCTGTACGTGAACCTACCCGAGCCGCCGGTGGCGCTCGCGTTGAACGTGAGGAGCGTGCCCGGGCTCGCGTTCGGCCGGTCCACCGTTGCGGCGACCGTTGGAACGGGATAAACCTGAACGGCAACCGACGAAATGGCGGTCTGGCCCGCCGCATCCGTGATCGTGCACGTCGCCGTTTTCGGTCCCGACGAGGTGTACGCATGGGCCATCGTCGGCTCGGAACCCGTCGTGTCGTCGCCGAACCTCCAGAAGAACGTGTAAGGCGGAGTTCCATCAGAGGCACCGCAACTGAAGGTGATGGACAGGCCCACGTCCGTGGAGGCCGGCAACGCGGAAGCGGTCGCTTGGACAGAGGGTGGGGGCGCCAAGACCGAGACCGCCACGGTGTTCGATGCCGCACCGCCCGCCGAGTCGTAGACCGTCACGATCGCGGTGTACTGACCTGCCGCCGGATACGCATGTTCGACGGTCGCCCCTTGGGCCGAAGAATTGTCCCCGAAGCCCCAGTTGAACGTGAAGTCCCCCGAGCCTCCGCTTGTCGTCGCGGTAAACGTGAGAAGATCTCCCGGGCTCGCGGTCGGATGGTCGACCCCGGCAATCACGGAGGGGGCGGGATAGACCTGGACCGTCGTTCGATCGCTCACGGCATTTCCGGCGCCGTCGGTGGCCGTGCACGTGGCCGTCTTCGGTCCGGGCGTCGCATAAGCGTGGGAGACCCGGTCTCCCGAACCAACCCCGCCGTCCCCGAAGTCCCAGGCTATGCTGAGGGGCGGGACTCCGTCCTGGGCGACACATGTGAACGAGACCGTCCGGCCCACGTCCGTCGCCAAGGGCGTGGCCGAGGCGCTCGCGGTCGCCGGCGGGTAAATCCGGACGGTGCCAGCGTCCATCCAATTGTTCGATTGGTTCACGTCGCTCGGTGGAGCGAGCGTCGAAACCGTGGTGAGGTAAGAGCCTGCGGCGACGGACGACGTATCCCATGAGAAGGTTACGTTGGCGGAGCTTCCCGCCTCAAGGTTCAAGGAAATCGTGCCGACCAGAAACGAGCCCGCGGCGGCCTGCACGTCGAACGACTCCGCCTGCGTCCCCAGGTTCTCGATCGTCGCATCGATGGACACGGAGGTGCCAACAACGGCGGAAAGGGGATATGCGGAAGCCGAGGACACCGCCACATCGTGGACCACGGCGGAACCCGTCCAACGGACCGCATGGATCGGGGTGCAGCCTTGACCCGGAGCCGCCGCTGCGCCCCATCCGACGATCAGGCCCGCCCCATTGATGCCGACGGCTCGGCTGAACCAGAATCCAAGGTCCCCGAGGTCCGTCACGGTGCCGTCGGTCCACCGGAAGGCGTGGACCGCGGAATACGGAGGGTCGGGGAACGAGAACTGGCTCGCCCCAACGACTTGGCCTCCCGAGTTGATTCCGTAACCACCCGTGTAGGCGTCCCCCGGCCCGCCGAGTCCCCCTAGATCCGTCAGGACGCCGCCTTCCCAACGGAAACCGGACACCTCGCCCTCGGTCCGCGATCCGCTGGAGCCTGCAACCTGGCCCGCGTCGTTGATCGCCCAGGCCCAAGAGGCCGTCTGATTCGGAAGAGGACCAAGGTTCGTCCACGTGCCGTTGTCCCAAAGGAAGGCCAGAGGGTCGTGGTCCTCGTCGTACGTCTCGCCGACGATCTGCCCGACGTTGTTGATGGCATTCGCTTCGCTCGTGACTCTGCTCGGGTCCGGAGCCCCCAGCTGTGTCAAGGTGCCGTTTTCCCACAGGGCGGCCTGAGCGCCCGAGGAGGTCCAGACCCAGCCCGCGACCTGGCCCGCGTCGTTGATGCTCGCGGCCGAAAAATTCCCAAGGGCGGTCATCACGCCGTCTTCCCAAAGGAACGCGTGAGGCATGGAATTGGAGTCGCGCCCCGTTCCGACGACCTGGCCCGCGTCGTTGATGTCACTCGCATAGGTGCGGATGGTCCCCGGCAGGGAACCGAGGTCGGTCATCGTCCCGTTGTCCCAGAAGAAGGCGCGCGAGAGGTCGGTGCAACTTCCGCTGACCCCTACAATCTGGCCCGCGTCGTTGATCGCCGTCGCGCGGCTGCTCTCGTCGCCGGGCAGGGTGCCCAGATCCTCGATCGGATCCGTCGCGGACGCCGGAGGCGCGATGACGAGGACGCCCAAGAGGAAGGACAAGCTCACGACAAGGACCTCAATCGCGACAATTCGGCCCATGCGGGTCCGACCGGCCTCGATGCCTCCTGCTCCCGAGAAGCCTCTGGATTCCCCCACCACGAATCTCCCTCCGTCGCTGACCCGGTAGGCCGATGCCGGAACATAAACTGTCCGTCCACTTGTGCGCACGTTGAGTCTGGAAAGCTGCTCCAGAAAACTCTTTAGAATCCCTCGCCCTCTGTCGCCCGGATGGGCATCAATCTCTCGGACATCGTCGTCCTCGAGCCGCGGAAACTTGAGGACTTCTCCGGAAAGATCCTGGCGATCGACGCTTTCAACACGCTGTATCAGTTTCTCGCGATCATCCGTCAGCCGAACGGTACGCCCCTGATGGACCGGCAAGGTCGCGTGACGTCCCACCTGTCGGGACTCATCTATCGGACATCGAACTTCGTCGAGGCCGGCATCAAGCCGGTGTTCGTCTTCGACGGCGAGCCTCCTCGATTGAAAGCGCGAACCCTCGAAGCCCGCGGGGAAGTGAAGCGGCGCGCGGAGCGGGAATGGCGGGAGGCGGTGGAGATCGGCGATCTCGCGACGGCGCGGACGAAGGCGATGCAGACCTCTCGCCTGACGGACGAGATGATCGAGCAGTCGAAACGGCTCCTCGATCTGCTCGGGGTCCCGACGGTCCAGGCACCCGGAGAGGGGGAAGCGCAGGCGAGCGCCATGGCGCGGACCGGACAGGCCTACGCCGCCGCGTCCCAGGACTTCGACTCCCTCCTCTTCGGGTCCCCGCGGCTCGTGAAGAATCTGGCGATCAGCGGACGGCGGAAGCTGCCGCGGAAGGAGGTGTACGTCGAAGTCCATCCCGAGGAGATCTCGCTCGAGGCGACCCTGGCGAGTCTCGGGATGACGCGCGAGCAACTCGTGGACATGGGCCTCCTGATCGGCACGGATTTCAACGACGGCGTACGGGGCATCGGGCCGAAGAAGGCGCTCGCGTTGATCAAGAAGCACGGCACCCTCGAAGGCGCCTTGGCCGAGCTCGGCGTCGACATCGAGTCGAAGGACGAGGTGCGCAAGATCTTCCTCTTCCCCAACGTCCTCGATCGGGTCGAGATCGCCTTCCGCGAACCCGATCCGAGCGGCGTTCGCCGAATGCTCTGCGACGAATTCGACTTCTCGCCGGACCGGATCGATGCGGCCCTCGCGAAGTTCGGCGTCGCGCGATCGGAGCAAAAGCAGCGGTCCCTCGACTCCTGGTCCCGCTGAAGGGGACCGCGGACGAAAGGCTTTAACGGGCACCCTCTTTTGCCCGCGCCGGTGCCCCTGGATTTCGTCTCCTCCGTGCTCGTCAGCGTCTTCCTGACGGGCGTCCTGAGCGCCCTCGCCTACCGCCAGGACGTGCTCACGTGGGATGGAAGCCTCGCCGCGTTCGTCGTCGGCATGGTCATCGGGATCTTCGGCGACGTGACGTGGCTGTTCCTCCTCCTGTTCTTCCTGCTCTCGAGCTTCCTCGCGACGCGGTACCGCTTCGCCCTGAAGGAAGCGCTAGGCGTCCAGGAGGGAGTCCGAGGGGAACGACGGTCGACGAACGTGCTCGCGAACGGGTTCGCGCTGATGGGCGTCGCGGTCCTGTCCCTCGTCGCGTCGGCGGCCTTCTCGAAAGTCGTCAGCGGGATCGTCTTCCTGTCCGCCCTGTCCGTCGCGGGCGCCGACACCCTTGCGAGCGAGATCGGCGTCCTCTCCCGGCGGACGGTCCTGATCACGAGCGGACAGCCCGTCCCTCCGGGGACCGACGGAGGCGTGTCCGTGCTCGGCACCCTCTGCGCGTTCGGAGCCGCAGCGTACACGGCCCTCGTCGGGTGGATCGTCCTGTCGTACCTCGCGCGGGCGGTCCAGCTCCGGCCTTCGATGCCGATCTCCCCGGCCTACCTGCTCATCCCCCTCGCGGTCGGATTCATCGGTTGCCAGATCGACAGCGTGATCGGGGCCACCTTGGAGCGCCGCGGGATCGTCAACAAGAAGACGAACAACCTGATCTCGACCGTCTCCGGCGCGTTCTTGGCCTATGCGATCCTGATCGCCGCGGGGCCCCTACCGACCGCCTAGGGCCTTCTTGACGAGGGCCACGCCCTCGTCCGCCAAGGCATCCGCCCGCGCGGGCGTGCGGGCCTCGGCGTAGACACGGAAGATCGGCTCCGTCCCCGACGGGCGGACGAGGACGGCCCCATCTTTCTCCAGGATCTTGACCCCGTCCGTCGTGTCGACCTTCCGGCCCTTGGCGAGTTCCACGATCGATGCGAGGACCGCCTCCCGCCGTTCCACCGGCACCGACACGTTCGACTTCTTGATGTGGTACAGCGGCAGCGCCGCGACCAGCGCCGAGAGGGCCTGACCTTCGTGCGCGAGGAGCTCGAGCATTTTGGCGGCCGACATCGCGCCGTCGCGGCAGAACTGATGTTCCGGAAAGATCGCGCCGCCGTTCTCTTCCCCGCCAAACACCGCGCCGGTCTCGAACATCGTGCGGGCGACGATCGGGGATCCCACCCGGGTCCGGACGACCGTGCCTCCCGCGGCGCGGACGACGTCCTCGACGACGGTCGAGGTGCTCACCGGGGTCACGACCGTCCCGCCGCGGCTCTTGACCGCAGACCGGGCGAGCAGCGCGAGGCTCTTGTCTCCGACGACGAAGGCGCCCTGATCATCGACGAACGTCGCGCGGTCCGCGTCCCCGTCGTGCGCGATGCCGATGTCCGCATGCACTTCGCGGACGACTCGGATCAGATCCCCGAGATGGTCTGGGGTGGGCTCCGGGAGGCGTCCGGGGAACGCCCCGTCCGGCTGCGCATTCAGGGAGAGGACGCGGCAGCCGAGGGACCGCAGCAGGTACGGCGTCATGACGCAGCCGGCCCCGTTGCCCGGATCCACGACGACCGAGGGGGCACGCTTCCGGATCGCGTCCCCGTCGACCTTCGAGAGAACGCCTTCCGTGTACCGATGGATCGCCGCGTCATCGGCGCGGATCGAGCCGACCTCGGACCATGGTGCCACGTGGAACCGGCTTTCGAAGAAGATGGACTCGATGGCCTCTTCGTCCTCGCGGCGCATCTCCATCCCGCGGGAATCGATCGCCTTGAGGCCGTTGAATTCCCTCGGATTGTGGGAGGCGGTCACGACGATCGCCCCCTTGACTTGGCCGGATTTCGCGACGAAGTACTGCGCGCACGGTGTGGGGACGAGGCCAAGATCGATCACGTCGCAGCCGGCGGACATCAGCCCGGAGGCGGCCGCCCGAGCGAGCATCGGTCCGCTGAGCCGCGGATCGCGCGCCAGGGCGACCGCACCTCCGGAAAAGAACGTCCCGATGGCACGGCCCACCTTGACCGCGAGGTCCGCGTTCATCTCCGGGCCGATGACGCCGCGGATCCCGTTCGTCCCGAAGAGGCGCGTCACGCCATCACCTGCCCGGCTTCGATCTTGGCATGAGGGGAGACCTGCGCGCCGTCCGCGACGATGCTGTCTCGGACGACCGCGCCTTCGCCGATCGCGGAGCCCGCCCCGAGGATCGACGAGGCGATGTCCGCCTTGTCGTCCACGCTCACGCCTTCGAGGAGGGTCGCGTTCGCGATCGTCGCCCGGCCGACGCGACACGACTTGCCGAGGACCACATCGGGGCCCAACCGGCCTTCCACGAAGCAGCCCGCGCTCACGTACACGGGAGGCCGCAGGGTGCCTGCCGCGACATCGGAGTCCGGCGCGATCTTCGCGCGGCTCGCCGCCAGGAGGAGGCGCTGCGCGTTCAGGTAGTTCGACAACGTGCCGGCGTCGGACCACCATCCGTCGAAGCGGTACGGCGTCAGGCCTTCCTTAATCAACCGCGGGAAGACCTCGCGCTCGAGCGAGACCGGATGGCCCGACTCGATGAAGTCGAACACACGAGGCTCGAACACATACCGGCCCGCGTTCACCAGGTGGCTCGCGATCTCTCCCTTCCCCGGCTTTTCGACGAACCGGACGATGCGATCCTTGGCGATCTCGACCGCCCCGAACGCGCTCGGATCGTCGACCGGCCAGACGGCGATGGTCCCGATGCCGCGGCCCTTCCGGTGGGCACGGACGAGCCCATCAAAATCGACGGTGTCGACGATGTCGCCGTTGAACACGGCGAAGGGGCCGTGGATGTGGCGTTCTAAGTTCTTCAGCGCCCCGCCGGTCCCGAGCGGGACCGGCTCGTCGACGACTCGGATCTCCCGATGGAAGTCGCGGTCCCGAAAGAAGTCGCGGACCTGATCGAACCGGTAGTTGACGGCGATGAGCACTTCCTCGCACGAGGCGGGGAGGGAGTCGAGCAGGTGGACGACCATCGGCCGATCGACGAGCGGGATCAGGGCCTTCGGCCGAGTCAAGGTGAGGGGGCGGAGCCGACGGCCGAGGCCCCCGGCGATGATCACGAGCTGCATCCGCCCTCTGAAGAGGGGCCGCGAATATCTATTTTCTGTCCGGGCGCCTCACTTCGGGACGATCGTGACGACGTTGTTCCCTCGAAGGACGACGGTGCCCACGCGTCGCACGTTGTCCTCGCGCGTCTCCTCCGTGTCCTCGAGGACCATGTTCATGTAATCGTCATAGCCGACGAGCTTTCCCTCGAGGATGCGATTGTCCTTGAGCAGGAGTTGCACGCGCTTATTGATGGATTTTTCTAGGACATTAAGAGGCATCACCATGAGAAGGACATTCCCCCCTTCCGCGGCCGCCATAATTCCTGTTTGCACTTAAGACTTTTCGTCCTCCTATCGGAGATTCTCACGGCCGCACCGGGAGCCGCGAACGTATTTATCGCCGTGCAACCCATGCGGCGTCGATGGAACGGAAGAAGGTCGGCGAGGTCTTCCACTTCTTCGGCCACATCGGGGTCGCGGCGATCCGGCTCACGGACGGCTCGCTCGCGATCGGCGACACGGTCCAGATCCAAGGTCCGACGACGAACGTCGAGCAGACCGTGGACTCGCTGCAGATCGAACACGCGACGGTCTCGACCGCAGGCGCGGGCCAGGAAGTCGGCATGAAGGTGCGCGACCGCGTACGAGAGAAGGACTTCGTCTACAAGCTCGTGCCGTCGACCGAACCGGCGCCGCCGAGGGCGACCCGGAAGGCCCCCGCCAGGAAAACGCCCGCGAAGAAAGCCCCCGCGAAGAAGGCCCCCGCGAAGAAGCCGAAGCGGACAACCAAGAAGGCGAGAGGCAAAAAGGCGAGGGTCAAGAAATCCAAGCCGGCTAGAAAAGCCACCCGCGCAACGCGTAGTAAAGCGCGCCGAGGCTCCCGAAAATCGCGACGCCGTTCAAGATGAGGTCCACCAGCGCCTCCGCCGCGGGGCCCTTGAATCCTGCGTCCATGAGCATGAACTTCAGTCGGTGCGTGCCGTGGAAGAGGGAGCCGCCGATCAGGACGAAGAAGAACAGGCGGACGAGCGGCTCCTTCCAGTGAGCGAGGAAGGTCGCATAGGCGGCCGGATCGCCAGGCCACAGGCGGAACGGGGCCGCGAAGAAGAGCAGGAAGAGCGTCACCGGCAGCAGGAACGCGGTGATGAAGCCGCCGACGGAGAAGAGGCTCCAGAACACCGGCTCGAGGAGGACCTCGTCAGGTGCCGCGACGTCCGCATGCACGGTCTGGCGGCCGGGATTCCACGCGAGGGATTCCCGGGTCGGGCCGATCCCTTCGGCGATCTCACATCCCTCCGAAAATCAGGTACACGACCGCGCCGGACACGCCGATCCACAGGAGGACGTTGATCCCGAACACGACCTTCCAAGGGAGCGGCTGCCGCGTGAACTGGATCGGTTGCGCCTTCCCGATCAGCATGAACCACGTGAGCGCGTGCCATAGGACGAGGGCGAACAGGGCGACGTTCAGGTAGAGCACCGGAGGGGTCCTCAGGAGATTCAGGAAGGCCGCGTAGGCGGATTCCCCGTCCCTCAGCTGGATCAGCATGTTGAGCAGGATCAGGCCGTAGAGCGCGCAGACCACGCCGCCGGCCTCCCGCAGCTGGAAGGCGAGGTACCGGGGGTTCCGGAGCCACCAACCGCGCCGGCGCCTCGCGGGATACTCGTGGACCGTCATCGGGTCACCGCGAAGCGGACCCCGGCATGAGCAGCCGGCGCATGTGGCGCGTCGTCGCGAGGAACTTGAGCGTCTGGATCGCCGCGGCGGGATCGACCTCCTTCGGGCAGACGACGGAACATTCCCCGACGAATGTGCACTCCCAGATCCCGGTCTTCGTGTTCAACCGGGCGAGACGCTCGGCCCCGCCTTCGTCGCGGGTGTCGCGGATGTACCGCAGCGCGAGGGCCGAGGCCGCGGGCCCGACGAATTCCGGGCTCGCCCCGAAGACGGGACAGGCGGCGTAGCAGAGCATGCAGTTGATGCACAGGCTCTGCTGCCGGTAGGCGTCCACATCCTCCGGGTATTGGATGTACTCCTTCGACAGGTCGCCCCAGTCCTTTCGCACGATGTACGGTCGGACCGAGGCCAGTTTGTCCAGGAAATCGTCGAAGTCGACGACGAGGTCCTTGAGGATCGGGAAGTTCGAGAGCGGTTCGACGGTGACCGCGCCCTTGCGCATGTCGCGGATGTACGTGCCGCAGGTGAGCCGCGGACGACCGTTCACGTCCGCGCCGCAGGACCCGCAGATCCCCATCCGACAGGACCACCGGAAGGTGAGGGTCGGATCGAGATGGTCCTTGATGTAATTCAGTCCGTCCAAGACGACCATGTCGCTGCGGTACGGGATCCGGTATTCCTGGAACGTCGGCCGCCCGCCGCTCTCCGGCCGGTACCGGCTCACCCGGAAGACGACCTCCGAATCCGGCATCAGTACTTCCTCTCCGCGGGCTGCCACTTCGTGATCTTCACCGGCAAGTAATCGATCCGAGGCGCCCCGTCCGTCTGGAAGGCGAGGGTGTGCTTCAGGAAGTTCGCGTCGTCCCTCTGCGGAAAGTCGGTCCGGCTGTGGGCGCCCCGCGACTCATGCCGGTTCCGCGCGCTGTGCGCGATCGTCGCGGCGACGTCGAGCATGAAGTCCAACTCGAGGACCGCCGTGAGCTCCGTGTTGAAGACCCGGTCCTTGTCCGCCAGCCCGACCGCGCCGAAGCGGTCCCGCAACTTCGCGAGCATGCCGCAGGCGTCCGCCAGGGCGGATTCCTCCCGGAAAATGCCGACGTCCCGTTCCATCAGCTGCTGCATTTCGACCCGGATCCCGGCGACGGTCTCCTTGCCGCGCTCGCGGCCGAGCAGCCCATCGAAGACCCGGGCCTCTTCCTTCCGGAGGGCCTCCCGGGCCGTCGCGCCCCGCGGGTAGCTCGGCCTCTTCTTCGCGAACTCCGCCGCGGCGAGTCCGCAGGCGGCGCCGAAGACGAGGCATTCGCTCAGGCTGTTCGATCCGAGCCGGTTCGCCCCGTTGATGGAGACGCAGGCCGTCTCGCCGACCGCGTAGAGGCCGGGGAGCGTCGTCTCGCCCTTCAGGCCCGTCGACACGCCGCCCATGATGTAGTGTTGCCCCGGGCGGACCGGGATCAATTCGTGGACCGGATCGAGGCCCATGTACTTCTCCGCGAGCTCGCGGACCATCGGGATCCGCTCGTTGATCCGCTTCTCGCCGAGGTGCCGCAGGTCCAGGCCGAGGTACGGCCCATACGTTCCCTCGAACGCGCGTCCCGCCTTGATCTCCTGGATCATCGCCCGCGACAAGATGTCCCGCGGACCGAGCTCCATCTTGCCGGGCAGGTAGCGCTGCATGTAGCGCTCCCCCTCCTTGTTCACGAGGACGCCGCCTTCGCCGCGGGCCGCCTCCGTGATCAGGATGCCGGTCCCCGGGAGGCAGGTCGGATGGAACTGGACCATCTCCATGTCCTTCAAGGCCACCCCCGCCCGGTAGGCGAGGGCCATGCCGTCGCCGGTCTTGATGAAGCCGTTCGTCGTGAATTCGTAGACGCGGCCGCATCCGCCTGTTGCGAGGATCGTCGCCTTCCCCTGGAGCGCGGCCATCGTCCCCGCGCGG
>Ga0209689_1003199_pt1 | contig 12090 bp, 9 predicted proteins | sample GraSoiAngelo_149_FD_187119 | JGI IMG/M metagenome (GOLD analysis project Ga0209689, IMG submission 187119) | Grasslands soil microbial communities from the Angelo Coastal Reserve, California, USA - 14_1009_09_30cm (SPAdes) (version 2) | ecosystem: Environmental > Terrestrial > Soil > Grasslands ...
GCACCGGGAGCTCACGTCGGGCCTCTCGATGCCCGTCGGCTTCAAGAACGGCACCGACGGGGGGGTGCAGATCGCGATCGACGCCGTTCGTTCGAGCGCTCACCCCCATCGGTTTCTCGGCGTGACCGAGCAGGGGCTCTGCGCGATCGTCGCCACCCGCGGCAACCCCGACTGCCACGTGATCCTCCGCGGCGGCCAGAGCGGTCCTAACTACGACGCGCTCCACGTCCAAAAGACGGTGTCGGCCCTCCGCGACGCCGGGCTCAACGCGCGACTCATGGTCGACACGAGCCACGGCAACAGCGAGAAGGACTACCGCCGGCAGCCGGCGGTGGCGCGGGACGTCGGGGTCCAGCTCGCCCAGGGCGAGGGCGGCATCGTCGGGGTCATGATGGAGAGCTTTCTTGTCGATGGGCGCCAGGACCTGGTGACGCCCTCGGCGCTCGTCTACGGCCAGAGCATCACCGACGCCTGTATGGGCTGGGAGATGACGGTTCCGGTGATCCGGGAGCTTGCCGAAGCCATCCGGGCGCGCCGGTCGGCCGCAGCGAGGAACGGGTCGACCAAGTAAAAGGAGCAGGCCATGGGCACCACCACCACGCTAACGGCCGAAGACGGCCACCGCCTCGCCGCCTACCGCGCCGCGCCGACGGGCGCGCCGCGAGGGGGCCTCGTCGTCATCCAGGAGATCTTCGGCGTCAACTCTCACATCAAGTCGGTGTGCGACGGCTATGCGGCCGACGGATACCTCGCGCTGGCGCCGTCGCTCTTCGACCGTGTCGAGCGCGACGTCGCCATGGGCTACGGGCCGAGCGACATCGAGCGCGGGCGGACCCTCCGGGGCAAGGTCGGCTGGGAGCAGATGGTCGCCGACCTTCGGGCCGCGGTGCGGGCGCTCCAGGCGGAGAAGCTCAAGGTCGGCGCCGTCGGCTACTGCATGGGCGGCTCGCTCGCGTGGCTCGCGGCGACGCGCGTCGACGGCCTCGCGGCGGCGGTCGGCTACTACGGCGGCGCCGTCGCCGACTTCGCCCAGGAGCAGCCCCGCTGTCCGGTGCTCCTCCACTTCGGTGAGACCGACTCGTCGATCCCGAAGGAGCACTGGGACCGGATCGCCGCGGCGCACCCGAAGGTCCCGATGCACCTCTATCCGGCGGGCCACGGCTTCAACTGCGACGCGCGCGCGAGCTACCACGAGCCGAGCGCCCGGCTCGCGCGCCAGCGCACGCTCGAGTTCCTGCGCAAGTACGTCGGGTAGCCGGGCCCGGCTCCGGGGCTGCGGGCGGCCTCCGGGATCGTTCTCGAGGCCGCCGCGCCGCCGCTGCGGCTACTTCCGGGGCCTCACCCACGTTTCCGACCAGGCGAGGCACGCGCTCGAGGCCTGCCGGTCGCCGCGCGTCTCGGGCCACGGCTGGCCCGTCGCGAAGCGGCCGTTCATCTCGACCTGCGCCGAGCGGGCGGGGAAGAACGTGCTGAACACGCCGAGGGGACGGTTGTTGAAGCCCGGCGGGAGCGTGAGCACGAACGGGTCGATGCAGTCGTACCAGGTGAGGCGGACCTGGTCCGTGGTCGAGAGCACCGTCTCCACGGCGGCCGAACGGGGGTCGCCCGCGCGGGCGAACTTGGCGGCGATGACGGGGATCTTCTCGTCGGCGAACGGGGCGTAGAGGAAGGTCTCGATCGTCCGCTGGAGCCAGCGGGCGACGGCCGGATTGTCGCCGTAGAGTCGGACCTGGCCGTCGGTCAGGGTGCTCTGCATGAAGAGCACCTGGCCCGCGCCCGCGGGGCACCAGAGCACGCGCCAGTGGCTCAGGCGATCCGCCTGGGTCTTGCCGCCGTCGGGGCTCAAACGGATGAAGGAATTCTCGCCGGTCATCACGACGTCGTTCGGATCGACGGGTGGCGTCATGGTCCCTCCTTGTGCGCCCTGCGGAGGCGCCGCCCGAGGGTAGCGCGCGGGTCCGTCCCGAGCAACCGACGCGGCTCGCCTTCGCCGCCCGCGCGGAGGTATGCTTCGGCTGGCGTGACGAGACGGGTCGAGATCCGGCCGACCTTCGAGGCGTGGCGGGCGGCGGCGCGCGCGCTCCTCGATGCCGGTGTCGAGCCGGCCGAGGTCGTCTGGGCGCCGGCCGGCCCGTCGGCGACCACGGAGCCGGCGCCCCCGCCGGGTGCCGTCCGCGTCCCCCGGCGGTTCGTCGACCTGGCGCGCGAGACGGCCCCCCACCCCGATCCCCGGCGCTGGCAGCTGCTCTACACGGTGCTCTGGCGGCTCCTGCACGAGGACCCGGATCTGCTCGAGCACACGGCGGACCCGGACGTGCGGGAACTCGTGGCGCTCCAGGCCGAAGCGCGCCGCGCGAAGCCGGCGCTCGACGAGCCGCCACCGGCGGGCGCCACGCCCTTCGTGCCCGCCGCCGCGGACCTCGCCGGGCTCCGGACGGCCGCGGCGCGCTGCACCGGCTGCGACCTCTATCGCCACGCGACCCAGATGGTCTTCGGCCAGGGCCCGGCCGACGCCCGCATCGTGCTCGTGGGCGAGCAGCCAGGCGATCAGGAGGATCTCAGGGGCGCGCCGTTCGTCGGCCCGGCGGGCGAGGTGCTCGACCGCGCGCTCGGCGAGGTCGGGCTCGCGCGCGCGCGGCTCTACGTGACCAACGCCGTGAAGCACTTCAAGTTCGTGGCGCGCGGCAAGCGCCGCATCCACCAGACGCCGCGCGCGTCGGAGCTCGGGGCGTGCCGGCCGTGGCTCGAGGCCGAGCTAGCCGTGATCCAGCCGGGGATCGTCGTCTGCCTCGGCGCGACCGCCGCCCGCGCGGTGCTCGGCCCCGAGTTTCGGTTGATGCGGGAGCGCGGGCGCTTCATCGGGACGCGCTGGGCGCCGAAGACGATCGCGACCCTCCACCCGTCCGCGGTCCTCAGGGGCGAGGACGCGGCGGCGCAGGAGCGCCTCTACCAGATGCTCGTCGAGGACCTCCGCGCGGTGGCCCGGGCCGCCTGAGGCGCCCGGGGGGAGACCCGCCGTCCGCTACCGGCGAGCGGCGACCTCGCCAAGGCCCGTGGGGCAGGCGACGCCGGTGCCGCCGAGCCCGCAGTAGCCGCCGGGGTTCTTCGCGAGATACTGCTGGTGATAGGCTTCCGCGTAGTAGAACTCGGGGGCGTCGACGATCTCCGTCGTGATGCGGTCGAGCCCCGCCGCCGCGAGCGCGCGCTGGTAGGCGTCCCGCGACGCCTCGGCCAGGCGCCGCTGCCCGGGCGAGTAGACGCCGATCAGCGAGCGGTACTGGGTGCCGACGTCGTTGCCCTGGCGCATCCCCTGGGTCGGGTCGTGACTTTCCCAGAAGACCCGGAGGAGCGTCTCGTAGGCGGCGGCCGTCGGGTCGAACACGGCCAGCACCACCTCGGCGTGACCGGTACGGCCGCCGCAGACCTCCTCGTACGTCGGGTTCGGCGTGACGCCGCCCGCGTAGCCGACGGCGGTCGAGTAGACTCCGGGCGTCGTCCAGAACTTGCGCTCGGCGCCCCAGAAGCAGCCGAGGCCGAACAGCGCTCGCTCGAGCCCGTCCGGGAAGGGCGGCGCGAGCGGCGTGCCCACCACGTGATGCGCCGCGGGCACCTGCATGCGCTGCGGGCGGCCGGGCAGCGCCGTGTCCCGCGTCGGCATCGCCAGCTTCGTCCGTGACCAGATCGCCATCGGTGGCTCCTCCCGCTCCTCAGTGTTACGCCTGTTCGGCGATCAAGTCCATCCCAAGCAGCGCCGCGAGCTCGCGGAGAGCGTGGTCCGGGTCCTCGACCTTGATCGTCGCCATCCCGAGTGCCCGCGCCGCCTTGAGGTTCTGGCCGATGTCGTCGAGGAAGGCGACGCGCGGGGGCGCGACGCCGAGCCGCCGGCAGGTGAGCTCGTAGATGCGCGGGTCGGGTTTGCGCAGGCCGACCGCCGCCGATTCGACGAAGACATCGAAATGCTCCTGGAGCCCGTCGGTCGGACAGCCGTCCGCACCCACCCAGTTGTTAGTACACGCGCCCACCCGGAGGCCGCCCGCGCGGATCCGTCGGATGGCCGCGAGCATCCGCGGCCGGGGCAGCGTCGCCTCGTTGATGCAGGCCATCATGCGGGCGGCGTCCACCTCGATCCCCGACGTGCGACACTCGGCCTCGAAGGGGGCACGGAACGACTCCGCCGTGAGCTCGCCCCGTTCGAGCCGCGCCCACGCGCCCCCGTCCCCGGCGGCGGCGACGACGCGCGAGATCGCCCCCGCCGCCAGCCCAGAGTCGCGTTCGTAGCGGGCGATCGCGCGCAGCGGCGACTCCATCACGACGCCGCCCAGGTCGAAGACCACCGCTTCGATCACGCGGGGGCCTCTACCGCCCGAGCTGGCCCCGCAGGAACGCGCCGACGGCGGCGTTGTAGGGCCCGGACGTGATCTGCGGCGCGAAGTGCCCGCCGCCGTCGAGCACCACCAGCTTCGCGCCAGGGACGCGCTCGGCGAGCTCGTCCGAATAGAAGCGCGGCGTCACCATATCGTCCTGGGCGACGATCACCAGGGTCGGCGTGCGGATCTCGCCCAAGCGGGCCCGCCGGTCAAAGGCCATGATGGCGTCGATCCGGCTCGCCATCACTTCCACGGGCGCCGCCGCCCCCGCCACCCCGTGGTGCGCCTCCGCGATGGCGGCGTCGTTGGCGCTCACCCACGACGGCGGCGCCAGGAACAGCACCGACGCGCGCAGGTACGCCTCGACCCCAAGCTTCAGGAGGATCTCTTTGCGACTCTCGAAGAGACGGCGGAAGAACGGGTCGCGGCCCGCCCAGGTGGCGGAGAGGACGAGGCTCTGCAGCCGCCCGGGATGGTCCTGGGCGATGACCTGGCCGATCGCCCCGCCGGTCGAGTGGCCGACGAGATGGGCGGCGGCGATCCCCAGCCGGTCCATCAGCCGGAGGACGTCGTCCGCCATCTGCTCGACCGAGTAGCGGATCCGTGAGTGAGTGCTCTGACCCGCGCCCCGGTGGTCATGGGTGATGACCCGGAAGTCCTGCTTGACCTCCGCCACCTGGTGCGTCCAGAAGGCGCCGAGCCCGGAGAGCCCCGGCACCAGCAGGAGCGGCGGCCCCTGCCCCGCCTCCTCGTAGTAGATGTCGGCTTCGCCGATCACAAGCTTCGGCATGCTCGCCTCCTCCTCACGCCCTGTCGACGGGGAGCGCGCGCGTCGGCATTCCCGCACGACGTCCGGCGGGGCGCGACGACCTTGGGGTCGCGACGTTCGGGGTGATGACCGCGTGTGGGCGGGGACGGGCGCCGCCTAGCGGCCCCCCTTCTCGATCTTCGCCCAGGTGTCCCGGAGGCCGACCGCCCTGCTGAAGACCAGGCGCGACGGGGAGGAGTCCACGGAGTCGACGCTGAAGTAGCCCTGGCGCTCGAACTGGTAGCGGCTGCCGGGGGTGGCGGCCTTCAGGGACGGCTCCAGGCGGCAGCCCGTCAGCACGGTGAGCGAGTGCGGATTCAGCACCGACGTCCAGTCCTCGGCCTCGTCGGGCTTGGGGACCGAGAAGAGGTGGTCGTAGAGGCGCACCTCGGCCTCGAGGGCGTGGGGCGCGGAAACCCAGTGGATCGTGCCCTTGACCTTGCGGCCCTGGGCGTCGCCGCCTCGGCTCGTGGGGTCGTAGGAGCAGCGCACCTCGGTGACCTCACCGGTGCGGGGGTCCTTCACGACGCCGGTGCACTTGACGATGTAGGCGTAGCGCAGGCGCACCTCGGCGTCCGGCGAGAGGCGGAAGTACTTCGGCGGCGGGGTCTCGCGGAAGTCATCCTGCTCGATCCAAAGCACGCGCGAGAACGGGACCCGCCGGGTCCCCATCGCGGGATCCTCGGGGTTGTTGACGGCCTCGACCTCCTCCACCTGGCCCTCGCGGTAGTTCTCGATGACGAGCTTGAGCGGCCGGAGCACGGCCATCACCCGCGGGGTTCGCCGGTTCAGGTCCTCGCGGAGGCAGTGCTCGAGGTGCGCGATGTCGACGAGGTTGTCGGCCTTGGCGACGCCGATCCGCTCGGCGAAATCGCGGATCGCCTCTGGCGTGTAGCCGCGACGCCGCAGGCCCGCCAAGGTCGGCATGCGGGGGTCGTCCCAGCCGGAGACGAGGCCGCCCTCGACGAGCTCGAGCAGCTTGCGCTTGCTCATGACCGTATGGCTCAGGCTCAGGCGCGCGAACTCGATCTGCTGCGGGTGATGGATGCCGAGCTGGTCGAGAAACCAGTCGTAGAGCGGGCGGTGGTCCTCGTACTCGAGCGTGCAGAGCGAGTGCGTGACCCCCTCGATCGAGTCCGACTGGCCGTGGGCCCAGTCGTACGTCGGATAGATGCACCACGTGTCGCCCGTCCGGTGGTGCGTGGCCTTCCGGATCCGGTACATGACGGGGTCGCGCAGGTTCAGGTTGCCCGAGGCCATGTCGATCTTGGCGCGCAGGGTCCGCGTCCCCTCGTCGAACTCGCCCGCGCGCATGCGGCCGAAGAGGTCCAGGTTCTCCTCGATCGAACGGGTCCGGCACGGGCTCTCGCGGCCTGGCTCCGTCAGGGTCCCGCGGTACTCGCGCAGCTGCTCGGGCGTGAGATCGTCCACGTACGCCTGGCCGCCGTTGATGAGCTGGACCGCCCACGTGTAGAGCTGCTCGAAGTAGTCGGAGGCGTAGTAGAGGTGCTCGCCCCAGTCGAAGCCGAGCCAGCGGACGTCGCCCTTGATCGAGTCGACGTACTCCTGGCTCTCCTTCGTCGGGTTCGTGTCGTCGAACCGGAGGTGACAGCGGCCGCCGAATTCCTGGGCGATGCCGAAGTCCAGGCAGATGGCCTTGGCGTGGCCGATGTGGAGGTAGCCGTTGGGCTCCGGGGGAAACCGCGTCACGACCCTGTGGCCGAAGCGGCCGGTCCGGGTGTCCTCGGCCACCAGCTGGCGGATGAAGTTCGGGGCCTTGGGGACGGCCGCCTGCGTCATGGCCTCGATCCTATCACTCCGCGGAGCCGCGGTCGCGGCCGAGCGTGCGCAGGTCGCCCCCCTGCACGATCAGTCGCGTCAGCGCGGGGGCGAAACAGCACGGGGGCGGACTTCCCGTCGCCGGGTCGGTCGCCGCCGCCGCCGGCGGCGCGCGCCGCGCGCGGTGGAAAGGCGGCGGGGTGCGACCGTGGTCGACCGCCCCGAAGCCGATGCCGGCGGACCGGCCCGTCTCCGGCGCGCACCTCGATCCCCCGCCTCGTGCGACGCCCTCCCCGCGGCACGCTGCGACCCGCGGTACTCGGGCTCGCGGGATGGCGCCGGAATCGGATAGACTCGGGACCCTGAAGCGGACTCCGAGGCGTGGCGGGCCGGCATCCCGCCACCGACTGAGAGGATCGTATGGCGACTCCGAGGCTCATGGGGGCGGAGGTCAAGCGCAAGGAAGACCCGCGGCTCGTCACGGGCAGCTCGACCTACGTGACCGACGTCAGGCTGCCGGGCATGCACCACGTGGCGTTTGTGCGGAGCCCGCACGCCCACGCGCGGATCCGGGGCATCGACGCCTCCGCGGCGCTCCGGCGTCCGGGGGTCTTCCGGGTGGTCACCGGCGCCGACATCCGGGCGCACTGCGCCCGCATCCCCCTCGCCGGCGGCGGCGAGGGCGGAGGCGGGGGGCCGGACCAGCCCGGGCGCATGCACTACCCGCTCTCGGTGGGCCGCGTCCGCCACGTCGGCGAGGCCGTGGCGGCCGTCATCGCGACCTCGGAGGTGCTCGCCGCGGACGCGGCCGCGGACGTGCGCGTCGACTGGGAACCGCTGCCGGCGGTGACCGACGTCTTCGCGGCGATGGCCGACGGCGCTCCCCAGCTCTTCGACGACGCGCCCCGCAACGTCGAACACCAGAACCAGATCAAGGCGGGCGACCCCGACGCCGCCTTCAAGCGGGCCAAGCGCGTGGTGACGCAGCGGATGATCAGCCAGCGGCTCTGCGGTGTCCCCCTCGAGACGCGCGCGGTCGTGGCCGCTCCCGACCCCGCCACGGGCGGCCTCGTCGTGTGGGCGACCCACCAGGCGCCCCACAACCTGCGCAACGATCTGGCGACGGTCCTGGGCCTCCCCCAGAACATGGTCCGCGTCATCGCCCCCGAGGTCGGCGGCGGCTTCGGGGTGAAGTTCGGCATCTACGCCGAGGACGCGACGCTGGCCGCGCTGGCGCACCTCTACCGCATCCCGCTCCGCTGGATCGAGACGCGGGTGGAGCACATGCTGGCGACCACGCACGGGCGCGCGCAGGTCACTGACCTCGAGGCCGCCGTCGACGATGACGGCACCATCACGGCGCTCCGCATGCGGGTCACGGCCAACATCGGTGCCTACCCGGTCTTCACCTTCATCCCGGATCTGACCCTGATGATGGGGGTCGGCGTCTACCGGATCCCGAGCGTCGACCTCCAGTCCACCTGCGTCTTCACCAACACGACGTCGGTCGCCGCCTACCGCGGCGCGGGGCGGCCGGAGGCCGCGTACTATCTGGAGCGCCTGATCGACGTCGTCGCCCTCGAGCTTGGCAAGGCGCCCGAGGAGATCCGGCGGCGGAACTTCATCCCGCCGAGCGCCTTTCCCTACAAGACGCCGACCGGACAGAAATACGACAGCGGCGAGTACGAGAGGGCGCTGACAAAGGCGCTCGAGGTCTCGCGCTACGCGGCGCTCCGGGCCGAGCAGACCGAGCGTCGCGCCCGCGGCGATCGCTCGCTCCTCGGCATCGGCATGGCGTGCTACGTGGAGATGTGCGGCTTCGGGCCGTACGAGAGCGCGATCGTGCGGGCGGAGCCGGGCGGCACGGTGACGGCGTTCACCGGCACCTCGTCCCACGGCCAGGGGCACGAAACCACCTTCGCCCAGATCATCGCCGATCACCTCGGCGTCGCGTTCGACAAGATCGTCGTCCGCCACGGCGACACGGCGACGACGCCGATGGGCAACGGCACCGGGGGGAGCCGGAGCCTGGCCGTGGGCGGCTCGGCGATCCTCCAGGCGGCCGTCAAGGTGCAGGCCAAGGCGCGCCGGATCGCGGCGCACATCCTCGAGGCGGCGCCCGACGACGTCGTGTTCGCCGACGGCCGCTACCAGGTCAAGGGCGCACCCGCGAAGGCGCTGACGTTCGAGAAGATCGCGGCGCGGGCCTATACCGACGACCTCCCGCCGGGCGTGGAGGCGGGGCTCGAGGCGAGCGACTTCTTCAGGCCGCCCCAGCTCGTCTACCCCTTCGGCGCCCACGTCGCCGTGGTCGAGATCGACCGCGACACGGGCCGCGTCCGGCTCCGCGACTTCGTCTCCGTCGACGACTGCGGAGTGCGGATCAGCCCCTTGCTGGTGGCGGGGCAGGTGCACGGCGGCCTCGCCCAAGGGATCGCGCAGGCGCTCTTCGAGGAGCTGATCTTCGGCGAGGACGGCCAGCTCGTGACCGGCACGCTCATGGACTACGCGGTTCCGCACGCCGACGACCTGCCGTCGTTCGTCACCGACCAGACCGTCACGCCGACGCCCTTCAACCAGATGGGGGCCAAGGGCATCGGCGAAGCGGCGACGATCGGCTCGACGCCCGCGATCGTGAACGCGGTCGTCGACGCGCTGCGGCCGTTCGGCGTGCGGCACCTCGACATGCCGCTCCGCCCCGAGCGCGTGTGGCGCGCCCTCGGCGCGAAAAAATCCTGACCGAGGGCCGGCCGCCGCATTAGTATGGGGCATCCCGCCGTCGGGACCCCGCGGCGATCCGCTGACCCAGGAGGAGACGATGGCCGGCACGAGCGCGAAGCTCCTGCACGTGGACCTCTCGACCCGGCAGACGCGGATCGAGGAGATTCCCGAAGCCGTGATGCGCAAGTACCTCGGCGGCGGCGCGCTCGCCGCCCACGTCCTGTTGCGCGACATGCCGCCCGGTGTCGATCCGCTCGGCCCCGACAACGTGCTCGTCCTCATGACGAGCGTCATCAACGGCCTCTCGCTCTCCGGCACCAACCGCTATACGGCCGCGGCGAAGTCGCCGCTGACCGGCGGGTACGGCGAGTCCGAGGCCGGCGGCTGGTGGGGGCCCGAGCTGCGCGCGGCGGGCTGGGAGGGTGTCGTCGTCCGCGGCCGGGCGGAGTCGCCCGCCTACCTCTGGCTCAAGGACGGCCAGGTCGAGATCCGGGACGCGCGGCCCTACTGGGGCAAGCTCTCGGGCGAGGTCCAGGACGGGCTCGAGCAGGAGCTCGGCGACAAGCGGATCCGCGTCCTCCAGACCGGGATCGCCGGCGAGCGCGGCGTGCGCTTCGCGGCGATCGTCAACCAGCTCAAGCACTTCCACGGCCGCGGCGGGCTCGGCGCCGTGATGGGGGCCAAGGGCCTCAAGGCGGTCGTCGTGCGCGGCTCGAAGCCTCCGGTCGCGGTGGACAAAGAGGCCGCCAAGCGCGCGCTCGTCTGGTTTCGCGAGCACTACGACCGGGCCAAGGACCGCTTCCACCAGCTCGGCTCGGCGAGCGGCCTCCTGGCGCTCGAGGCGACCGGCATCCTGCCGACGCGCAACTTCCGCGACGGCTCCTTCGAGCACGCCCGCGCGATCAGCGGCCAGAAGATGGCGGAGACGATCCTCGTCAACCGCGGCACCTGCTACGCCTGCGCGGTCGCGTGCAAGCGCGAGGTCGAGGTGCCCGAGGACGGAGTGACGCCCAAGTACGGCGGACCCGAGTACGAGACCCTGGCGGCGTCGGGTTCGCTCTGCGGCGTCGGCGACCTCAAGGCGCTCGCGCGCGTGAACCAGCTCTACGCGCAGTACGTCCTCGACTCGATCTCGACGGGCGCCGTGATCGCGTTCGCGATGGAGTGCTTCGAGCACGGCATCCTCACGACGCAGGACACCGGCGGGATCGAGCTCGCGTGGGGCAATGCCGACGCCCTCGAGCGGATGGTCCACCTGATCGGCCGCCGCGAGGGCCTGGGCGAGCTGCTCGGCGAGGGCGTCCGACGCGCGGCGGCCCGGCTCGGGCGCGGCGCCGAGCACTTCGCGCTGCACGTCAAGGGACAGGAACTGCCGATGCACGACCCGCGCGGCAAGAAGGGGCTGTCGCTTGCCTACGCGATCTCGCCGACCGGGGCCGACCACATGGAGGCGCCCCACGATCCGCTCTACGCCGGCTTCCATCCGCAGGGGCACCCGATGGGGCCGCTCGGCCTCATCGAGCCGCTCGACCCGCTCGCGCTCGACGCGAAGAAGGTCCGCGCCTTCTTCGAGACGCAGAAGGTCTGGTCAAGCTACAACTCGGTCGGCATGTGCGACTTCGTCGGCGCGCCCCTCAACGGGCTCGAGATGGAACCGTTCGTCGCCTACATCAACGCGGTGACGGGCTGGAACATGAGCCTCTACGAGCTGATGAAGGTCGGCGAGCGGAACAACACGCTCGCGCGGGTCTTCAACTGCCGCGAGGGCTTCACACCGGCCGACGACGTCCTGCCGGGGCGGATGCACGAGGGGATCGGCAACGGCCCGCTCCGGGGCCAGCGGATCGATCCCGGGGAGTTTCTCGCCGCGCGCCGCACCTACTACCAGATGGCGGGTTGGGACCCTGAGACCGGCCATCCGACCGACGCCAAGCTGGCGGAGCTCGGGCTCGAGGGGAGCGTCGCCTAGCGGTCGCGCCTCGCCGACGCCGCTCGGCAGGATGCCGGCCGCCGACCGGCGTGACGGCCCGCCGCCGGGCCGCGCGCACACGACCGACGACCCGATCCCGGCGCCGGCAGACTCCCGCCGACGCGCGCGGCTCAGGGAACCCCGCGCCGGGTGGAAGAGAGGGCCCGACCGACCGTGCCCGCGCCGGCCTTCCACACCCCTGACACGCGAGCGCCCCCTTGGAGGCTCGGCCCCGCGCGGTCTCTGCGGAACGCCGGCCCGAGCCGCCCCGGGTGTCGTTTTCCGTCCATTGACAACCCGCCAGGTCTGTCCTAGCGTCGAATCTTACCCGCCAGTCGGGTCGAAGACGGGGCGATGGACAACGTTTCCGGGCGGTGTGCCTGCTTCGCGCGGACGCTCGAGCGTCGGGCGGCGTTGAAGGTCTGTCTCGGCATCGCGCTCGGGCT
>Ga0209689_1003201_pt1 | contig 12087 bp, 9 predicted proteins | sample GraSoiAngelo_149_FD_187119 | JGI IMG/M metagenome (GOLD analysis project Ga0209689, IMG submission 187119) | Grasslands soil microbial communities from the Angelo Coastal Reserve, California, USA - 14_1009_09_30cm (SPAdes) (version 2) | ecosystem: Environmental > Terrestrial > Soil > Grasslands ...
CTCGATGCCGGGCCGGGTGGTGGTGCAGTGGGACAAGGACGACTGCGCGGACCTGGGGATCATCAAGATCGATCTGCTCGGCCTGGGGATGATGGCGGTCCTCGAGCAAGCGATTCCTCTGGTGCGCGCGCACGAAGGAGTGCAGCTCGATCTGGCGCAACTCCCGCCCGACGATCCCGGCGTGTATCGGCTCCTGCAAACCGCGGACACCATCGGGGTCTTCCAGGTCGAGTCGCGCGCGCAGATGGCCACGCTGCCGCGCATGCGCCCGGACCACTTCTACGACATCGTGGTGGAGGTCGCGATCATCCGCCCCGGGCCCATCGTCGGGCAGATGGTGAACCCGTACCTGGAACGGCGCGCGGGCCGTGAGGAGCCCTCGGTCCCCCATCCATCGCTCTGGCCGGTGCTGCAGCGCACCCTCGGGGTGCCGCTCTTCCAGGAACAGCTCATGCGCATCGCCATGACGGCGGCGAACTTCACCGGCGGCGAGGCGGACGAGCTGCGCCGGGCGATGGGCAGCAAGCGCAGCGTCGAGCGGATGAAGCGCATCGAAGAGCGGCTGCGTGCGGGGATGACGGCGAACGGCATCTCGCCCAAGGCGCAGGACGAGATCGTCCAGAGCATCACCTCGTTCGCGCTGTACGGTTTTCCCGAGAGCCACGCGGCCTCGTTCGCGCTGATCGTGTACGCCAGCGCATACCTCAAGGTGCACCATCCGCAGGCGTTCTACACGGCGATGCTCAATTGCTGGCCGATGGGGTTCTACAGTCCCGCTACGCTGGTGAAGGACGCGCAGCGGCGGGGGGTGCGGGTGAAGGCCATCGACGTCAAACGCAGCGATTGGCTGTGCACGCTGGAGCGGGCAGGACCGGAGGAGGAACTTCGCGTGCGGCTCGGCCTCCGATACGCGCGCGGCTTGCGGGAAGCGGTGGGGAAGAAGATCGTCGAGGAGCGGGGGCGTGCGCCGTTCGCGAGCATCGCCGACCTGGCGGCGCGGACGGGCCTCCGGCGCGACGAGCTGGCCGCGCTGGCGGAGATCGGCGCGCTCGCCTCGGTGCCGATGCGCCCCGGCGGTCCGCTGCCCACCCGCCGCGCGGCGCTCTGGCAGGCGGAAGCGGCTTCGCGTCGGGGGCAAGGGCTGTTCGCGCGGGTGGAGCCACGGGAGGATGCGGGGCTGGCGGAGAATCCTCCGGCAGGCGCGACTCCTTCTCCACCGATGGTCACGGTCGCACACGAGGCAGTGGCAAATCTGCCGGTCGCCGCGCGGATGTCAGGGGGCGCTGGCAGTGTGGTAGCCGGTGGAGCAGGTTTCGCGCTCTCCAACACGCTGCCGGGGGCCCCCGGTTCCGGTCCGCTGGCGCATGTGAATGCGCATCCTCGGGAGCATGCAATCAAAGCCTTGCGGACGTTCGGCGAGCAGGCTCGGTCCGTCCAACTTGTCCCGGGACAAGTTGAGTGCTCAACACAAAAACCCGTCCCGGGACGAGTTCGACCGCCGCCCGGCCGCGCTCGCAGCCCGCTTCCCGAGATGGACCTTCGCGACCGTATCGCGGCAGATCTGCGCGGCACCGGGATGACGGTCGGGCCGCATCCGGTGGCGCTGGAGCGCGAGCGCCTGCGCGCGCTCGGCGTACACGCCGCAGCCGAGCTGCCCATGATGCCGCGCAGCCGCCGCGTGCGCGCCGCCGGCCTCTGCATCGTCCGCCAGCGCCCCGGCACCGCGAAGGGCTTCGTCTTCCTCTCCCTCGAGGACGAGACCGGCATCTCCAACATCGTCGTCGATCCCCCGACCTTCGAGAAGAATCGCCGCCCCATCCTGGCCAGCTCACTGCTCGTCGTGGAGGGGCGCCTGGAGAAGTACGACGGCGTGACCAGCGTGAAGGGCGACCGCTTCTGGGGCCTGCACGAGGCCGTCGAGTACGACATTCAATCGCACGACTTTCATTGATCGCGTGTTTCGGGCACGCGAATCACGCGCTCGCGTCGCGGTTCCACGAGATCGAATCCGTACCGGACGCCGAAGATTCCGCGCGAAAACCCCTCTGGCGCCGCGATGTTCTCACCCACGAGCCATTGAGCGGTCGCGACCAGCTCGAAACGGCTCGTGATCCCTGCGATGTACGAGAGCTGGAGCAGACCGTAACCCCGTTGAGCATTTCCTCCGCCGCCCACAGCCAGCTCCAACCCGAACGGCCACCACTCCCAGCTCCAAACGCCGAAGGAAAGGAACAAGAGTGCGTGCAGTGCCGCCGGTGACCACGAGTGCGCGACCCCGGTCAGGCGGAGGCCCGCTGACGTCCATCCACCGCCGTGGCTGTGCAGGTCGCCAGGCACGGCGTCGAACGTCTTCACCTTCGCACGACCGACGCTCAGGGAAAGCTCCTGGGAAAACGCGCCAAACTGCAGGCCCGGCGCAAGATAGAGCCGATGTTCGACGTTTTCTGGTCGTGCGACTGGGTCCCCCGCCAGGACCGCCGGAGATACGAACAGAATCAGGCCGAAGAGTGCACCCGTCGCGTGGTCGAGCATCCGAACCCTGCCAACGTACACGCAGCCCGAACGGTCTGAAAAGTGCGTTGACCGCGCGCGCCCGGCGTGCGAGAGCGCGCCGGTGCTGCGCGCCCTCCTCCTCGACCTGGACGGCACCCTGGTCGACACCCCGCAGGCCATCGTCGAGGTCGCGCAGAGCACGCTCGCGGCGCTTGGGCTGCCACCGGCGGACCCGCGGGCGGTGAAGGACACCATCGGCCTGCCGCTGCCCGTCGCGCTGGGACAACTCATCGGCACGGGCCCGGTCGGCGCGGGCGACGCGGTCGAGATCTACCGGGTGCTCTGGCGCACCCATGTCACTCCCCGGATCCCGGCGCTGCTCTATCCCGGCGTGCGCGAGGGCCTGGAGGAATTGAAAAGGGCGGACTTCCGTCTGGCGGTCGTCACCGGCAAGGCGCAGGAGGGCGCCGACTCGACGGTCGCCGCGGCGGGGCTGCGAGACGTGTTCGACGTCGTCCTCGGGTACACCAGCGTGCCGAGTCCCAAGCCGGCGCCGGATATCGCCTTGCTGGCGCTGGACAGGCTCGGCGTCGGCACGGCGGACGCAATCATCGTCGGCGACTCCACTCACGATCTGGAGATGGCGCGGAGGGCGGGCATCCGCTCGATCGCCGTCACCTACGGCGCACAGCCGGAAACGGTGCTCCGCTCCGCCTCCCCGACGTGGGTCGCACACTCGTTTCCGGAGGTGGTGCGAATCGCGAGGCAAGTCGCTAGTCTCGAAGGGCCATGACCATCGCAAGCACCAATCCCGCCACCGGAGAGACCCTCAAGACGTTCCCGCCCGATTCCGACGCCGTCATCGAGCAGAAGCTGGAGAAAGCCGCGTCTGCCGCGAAACAGTGGCGGCGTACGAGCTTCGCCGAACGTGCACAGCGCATGTCGCGCGCGGCGGCGATCCTCGAGCAGCGCAAGGATGCTCTCGGGCGCCTGATGACGCTGGAGATGGGCAAGCTGCGCAAGGCAGCGCTCGCGGAGATCGAAAAATGCGCGAGCGGCTGCCGCTATTACGCGGAGAACGCCGAGCGCCACCTCGCTCCGGAAGCCGTCCAGACCGACGCGCGCCGCTCCGAGAAGCGCTTCCAGCCGCTCGGTCCGGTGCTGGCGGTGATGCCCTGGAACTTCCCGTTCTGGCAGGTCTTCCGATTCGCCGCCCCCGCGCTGATGGCCGGCAACGTCGGCCTGCTCAAACACGCCAGCAACGTCCCGCAATGCGCCCTGGCGATCGAGGAGATCTTCCGCGAGGCCGGCTTTCCGGAAGGCTGTTTCCAGACGCTGCTGATCGGGGGCGAGAGGGTGAAGAAGATCGTCGAGGACCCGCGCGTCGCCGCGGCGACGCTGACCGGCAGCGACGGAGCGGGGCGCAGCATCGCGACGGCTGCGGGCGCGCAACTCAAGAAGACGGTGCTCGAGCTGGGCGGCAGCGATCCGTTCGTCGTTCTCCCCAGCGCGGATCTCGACAAGGCAGCGCAGGTCGCCGTGACGGCGCGCGTGCAGAACGCCGGGCAGAGCTGCATCGCGGCCAAGCGGTTCATCGTGCACGAGAAGATCGCCCCCGAGTTCGAGAAGCGATTCGTCCAGGGCATGCGCGCCCTCAAGATCGGCGACCCGCAGGACGACGCGACCGACATCGGTCCGCTCGCCTCGAAACAAGTCCTCGAGGACGTCGAGAAGCAGGTGCGCGGCGCCCGCGAACAAGGAGCGAATCTCGCCTGCGGAGGCCGCCGCGTCGACCGTCCCGGCTTCTTCTTCGAGCCCACCGTGATGCTCGAGGCCAGAGGCACGAAAGTGTGGGATGAAGAGGTTTTCGGCCCGGTCGCGGCGGTCGTCCGCGCACGGGACCTCGACCAGGCCATCGCGCTGGCGAACGACACGCAGTTCGGCCTGGGGTCCGCGGCGTTCACCCAGGATCCGAAGGAGATCGACCGCCTCGTCGACGAGCTGGAGGCGGGCCAGGTCTTCATCAATGGCATGGTGAAGAGCGATCCGCGGCTGCCCTTCGGCGGCATCAAGGCGTCGGGCTATGGCCGCGAGCTCTCGAAAGAGGGTATCCGCGAGTTCACCAACACCAAGACGGTCTGGGTCGGATAGCAGCCGCCGCGCGTACAAGCGGATCTCTCGCTTCGGCACACGGCCTGCCCGCGTGCTACATATCCCCTGCGACACGGAGACCGAGTGGCGACCATCATCACCGAGGAATGCATCAATTGCGGAGCCTGCGAGCCGGAGTGCCCCAACGAGGCCATCGCGCAGGGCGAGGACATCTACGTCATCGATCCGGCTCTCTGCACCGAATGCGTGGGTTTCCATGACGAGGAGGCCTGCGCCGCGGTGTGCCCGGTGGACTGTTGCATCCCGGACCTGAACAACGTGGAGGCCGAGGAGGTCCTGTTGGCGCGCGCGCAGAAACTACACCCACAGAAGGAATTTCCGCCCCTCGCCGCACTCCCAGCCCACCTTTCGCGGTTCCGCCGTCCAACCGCCTGACCAAGTCCGGACGCCGCCCTCCGGATCAGCTTGGGTGCGGTGGGGCGCGGTGCTACCGTTCCTGATGCCCGGAGGGAACGCGTGCGCGGTACACCCGTCCTGCTCGTGGCGGCGCTCCTCACCAGAGCTGCTGCGCTGGCCGCCGAAGTCCAGGGCGACGATCCGGCCGCGCGCCTGCGGGCCACGCGCGAATGGTACGGAGATGACGGTGCCGGGCGTGGACGCATCCTCGAGGCGGCCCGGCGAGAACGCGACCGTTACGCGGTAGGCGAGAGCCGAGCCGCGCGCATGATCAAGGCGCTCGTTGGCGCGAGCGGCACCTTCATCAACATCGGCCCGAGCAAGGCCGACTTCGCATTCAACGGCGCCAGGTACAACGAGATCGACTCCGGACGCGTGCGACAGATCCTCGCGCACCCCATGGATCCCGACGTGCTCTACCTCGCCACGGCGGGCGGCGGCGTCTGGAAGACCTACACTGCGAGATCATCGACGGTGCTCTGGGAACCCCTCACCGACGCGATCGGCACCACCGCCGTCGGGACCCTGGCGATGGATCCTTCGAACCCTGACATCCTGTTTCTCGGCTTCGGCGATCCCTTCGACGTGAAGCAGCCCGGTATCACGCGCAGCACCGACGGGGGCGGGACCTGGTCGGCGCCGGCCGTGCTCCATGCCAGCTACGCGGTGGGGAACGGCACCCAGGAATGGACCGCGGGGAGCGTGACGGACATCAAGGTCGACCCGCGGAACAGCGCGGTGGTGCTCGCGACCACCGACGCGGGGCTCTTCCGCAGCACAGACGCCGGCGTCACCTGGAACCACGTGCCGCTGGCGTCCGATGTCCAGCGCTACTTCTACATGTGGAGCCTGGCGTACGCGGGCGACGACGTCTGGCTCGCCGCCGGGCAGACCGGGGACGTCACCGCGCCGCCGACGCCCTCTGGCGATGGGACGCTCGCGCTCTGGCGATCGACCGACGATGGCTTGACCTGGACGTACGCCACCGGCGCGCTGCCCGGGGGTGAGAGCACTGCCCAGCTCGCCGGGCGCGCGACGCTCGCAACCGCGCAGAGCACGCTAGGCGAACCCGCCACCAGCCGCATCTTCCTGCTGGCGGCGACGACCAACGGACTTGCGCAGCTCGATCTGTTCCGAAGCGACGACGCCGGATTGAGCTTCCAGTCGCTGCGGGTCAACGGCTCCCGTAGTCCGGAAAATCCCAATCCGGATCAACCCTCGCTCGACGTGCTCGCCGTTCAGGCCTGGTACAATCAAGCCTTGGTCGTCGATCCCGCGAATCCGGATACGGTATTCGCGGGTGGCCAGCTGGCGATGGTCCGCTCGATGGACGCCGGACGCAAGTGGTCCGTGCTCTCCGACTGGTTGCCGAACAATCCGGAGAACAACCAGATCGACCGGCCCTACGTGCACGCCGACATCCACGCGTTTGCCATCGGCGCCGACGGAACCTTCTATGCCGGATCCGACGGCGGAATCTTCGTCTCCGACAACGCGCTCTCCGTGCCTGCGCGCGACGTCACCTTCACGAGCGCCCGCAACGAAGGCCTGGTCACGCATCTCGTCTATACCGTCGCTTGCGCTCCCGAGGCCTGGGCGAACACGAGCGCGCAGGGTTTCGTTGCCGGGGGGATGCAGGACAACGGCACCCGCGTCCGGTTCGGCGAAACGACCACGTTCAACCAGGTACTGGGCGGGGACGGCATCGGCCTCGCCATGAGCGCGAAGACACACCTCGATTCCAGTCTTCAAGTCCAGGTCCCGGACGTCTTCATCGCCTCGGTCCCCGGCGGCATCTACAAGAGTCCGGACGGCGGGCAGAACTTCTCGCGCTTCACCGACGGCCTCGCCCCGCTTCCGTTCTTCGTCCGTGTCGTCCCGGAGAGCCAGGCGGCAGACGCGTTCCTGACGTTCAGCGGGACGCCGGCAGGAGTCTACCGGTGGCAGACCAGTGAGTTTCGCTGGAGGAACGTATCCGGCACGCTGCATTGGCAGGACTCGGGCCGGAACACGACGGGCTTCGTCACTGTCGACGGCAGCTTGATCGGGCTGCGCAACATCGCCTCGCACCCGAAGGCGTCAGGCGTCTGGGGAGTGGTATCCAACCGGTACGCCTACATGACGAGCGACGGTGGATTGAACTGGCTGGTCAGCTTGCAGCCGCGGCCAGCGGGATCTGCGTTCGGCGCGTACCTGCTTTCCAGCATCGAGTTCGACGCTGGGGATACCTCCGGCCGGACCTATTACATCACGAGCCTCGCGCCGGCCTTGATCGATGCCCAGAACCATTTCTCTCCGTACCCGTCGGACTTCGGGCACGTCTTCCGGACGGGCGATGCCGGCGCGACCTGGGAGTCGATCGGCCAGCAGAAAGTGGAGCTGGGAGGCTTGCCCGACGTCGGGGCTGACGTGATCAAAGTGGACCCCAACGTCGCGACGACCCTCTACGCGGGCACGGAGGTCGGACTCTATCGATCGACGGACTCCGGTCAGACCTGGTCGCGACTGGGCGCCGGCACGCTGCCCCTCGTCGAGGTGCGGGACCTGTGTCTCTCTCCGGGAGGCCAGCAACTGACGGCGGCCACGTATGGCCGCGGGTTCTGGCAGATCAACACTGCCGCCGCCGGCTCGGCCGAGTACGTCCGCGGAATCGGCGACACCAACTTCGACAGCCGGATCGACGGCGAAGATCTGATGGATCTTGCCGACGGCTGGCATTCGACGCAATCGAGCCCTGTCTACCGCTGGCAGGCGGACTTCATCGGGACCAGCAACGGCATCGATGACGCGGATCTCGCTGCTTTGCTGGCCAGGTTTGGCGGGCCGCCATGAAGGACCAGCTGCGTATCCTGGCCGTTCTCGTGGCCCTGCTCAGCGCCGGGTGCTTCGGCAACGACCCGCCGGTGATCTTGAGCTTCACCGTCGACGAGCCGAACCCGGAGGCAGGCGCGCCCGTGCAATTCTCCTTTTCCGTCACCGGCGCGGCGTCGGATGGCATCCGCATCGACCCGGTTCCAGGCCCGGTCGTGACCAGCCCTGTCACCGTAGTGCCGCCCGAATCGGCGTTGTACACGCTGAGCGTGTACAACGTGGACGGGATCTACGTGTCCAAGGACATTCGTATCATCGTGCGACCCGCGTTTGCCATCACTGCCGTGGACGCGAGCCCCGGACAGGTCGCGCCCGGGAACGATGTAACGCTTACCTGGACGACCACCAGCGCCGGGCGCGCAACGATCACCGATCCCGCCTCCGGGCAGGTCCTCGAGGTGGCGACCAGTGGTTCCATGATTGTCCACCCGGCCGCTACGACCGTGTACACGCTCACCGCCTACAACAAGACCGACAAATCGCCGCCGTCCCTGACGGCGAAGATCACGGCGCGCGTGGCGCGGCCGCCCTCGGTCAGCAACTTCGTCGCGACCCCGCCCGCGATCACGCAAGGCGCCTCGACCAGGCTCAGCTGGAGTGGAGACGCCGTCAACTACAGCGTCAGCGACGGAACGACGACCTTCAACGTCGGGCCGCGCCGTTCGCTCGTCGTCCGGCCCGCCGCTACGACTGCGTATACGCTGCAGGCGGTGGGCCCCGGCGGCACGGTGACGACCCCTCCGCTTACGGTCACCGTCGATCCGCACCCGGCTACCGCGCTGACGTACTCCAACCCCGCCTCTGGAGCGCTGCAGCTCGTTGCGGACTGCAGCCCGTGCGCCCCGGTGACCCTGAGGATCAAGGCCACCGCGACCGTGCAACTTCGCGGGGTGGCCCTCAATCTTCCGCTCGATTCGACGAAGGTGACCTTCGATGCATTCGCCGCGGGGCCCGCACTGACCGGCGGGGTTTCGAAGGCGACGATGGGGAGAGGTCCGTTGCAGGATGTGCTGGTGATCGGGATCGCCCTGGAGGGCACGGGGACCGTCCCTGCCCAGGACGTGACGTTGAATTCCGGAGACGAGCTGGCGCATTTCACGCTCGGGCTCGTCTCTGCCGGCGGCAGCGGAACCATATTCGATGGCGCGGCTCCGCAGCCGGCGTACAAATCGAGCGTGCAATCGAGTTCCGGGCGCATCTCCAGCGCGATCGCGGTCGGCAAGCTCGACGCCAATTGACGAGGTCTGCATGGGAACCGCTACCGGCGCACAGCTCCTCGTGCGCATGCTCAAGGCCGAAGGCGTGCGACATCTCTTCACGCTCTCCGGCCTGCACATCGCCCCGATCTACGCTGCCTGCGTCGAGGAAGGCATCGGGATCGTCGACACCCGCCACGAGCAAGCCGCTGCGCACGCCGCGGACGCGACCGCCCGTCTGACCCGGGGGATCGGAGTCTGCGCGGTCACGGCAGGGCCGGGCGTCACCGATGCGCTGACCGGAATCGCGAACGCTTACGCCGCGAACAGCCCTGTGCTCCTGCTCGGTGGCGCGGCTCCGAGCTTCAACGCGGGCAAGGGTTCGCTGCAGGAGATGGAGCAGGTCGATCTGTTCACGCGCATCACCAAGTGGTCCGATCGGATCCCTTCGCCCGACCGGGTGCCGACCTATCTGGCGAAGGCGTTCCGGACCATGCTGACCGGCAGGCCGGGCCCGGTATTCCTGGAGGTGCCCTGGGACGTGCTTTCCAACGGAGTGGACGAGAGCGAGTATCCGCTTCCCGTTTCGTATCGCACGCGCGCGCGTCAACCCGGGGACCCGGCATACGTGGAGCGCGCCGCGCAGCTGCTCGGTTCTGCCTCCAGGCCGGTGCTGATCGCCGGCAGCTCGATCCACTGGGACGACGCCGCGATGCAGCTGGCTGCGTTTGCCGAGCGCCTCGGCGCGCCCGTGTATCTGAACGGCGCAGGCCGTGGCTCCCTGCCGGCCGATCACCCGCATTTCTTCTCCCACACGCGCAAGGACGCGCTCGCGGAAGCGGACGTGGTGGTGATCGCCGGCACTCCGCTCGACTTCCGGCTCGGGTACGGAGCCGGGATCGCGGAAGCGGCGAAGCTCGTCCAGATCGACAGCGACGCCTCGGAGATCGGCCGCAACCGCGCGGTCGACATCGGCATCGTCGGCGATTCCCGCAGCATCCTCGACCAGCTCACCGCGGCCACCTCCAGGCGGGGGCGAACCGGATCGTGGCTGCGAGGGCTTCGCGAGCGCGAGCAGGAGAAGGCGGAGCGCCAGGCGGCGTTCGAGCGCTCCGATCAGGTGCCGATCCACCATTTCCGCCTGGCAAGGGAACTCGACGCGGTGGCCCGGTCCGCCGGCGACAGCATGTTCGTCGCCGACGGCGGAAACTGGGTCGCCATCGCCGCCAAGGTGATCGCGCTGCGCAAGCCCGGACGCTGGCTCGATCCCGGCCCCCTCGGCTGCCTCGGGGTGGGAGCGCCGTTCGCCATCGCCTCGAAGCTCCTCCATCCGGACCGGCCTGTCTTCGTGATCCAGGGTGACGGCTCGTTCGGGTTCAACGGAATGGACTTCGACACCGCCCTGCGCTTCCGGCTCCCCATGGTCGTGGTGGTCGGGAACGACGCGGCCTGGGGACAGATCCGGCTCCCGCAGGTCCAGCTCTTCGGACCGGAGAAGAGTCCCGCGACCCAGCTTGCCCCCACCCGGTACGACAAGGTGGTGGAGGCGCTCGGCGGTCACGGCGAGCACGTCACCGAGCCCGGCCGGATTCGCCCGGCGCTGGAACGCGCGCTCGCGTCCGGCACCGTGGCCTGCGTCAATGTGATCCTCGATCCGGACGCGCCGGCGGCGAGCGGGGCCCAAGGCTATGCCATCTGAGAATGCTGCCGGGGCGCTCGCCCTCAATCGCGCAGAGGCGCTGCTGCTGGTGATCGACGTGCAGGAGCGGCTCGCGAGTGCGATGCCTCCGGTGGCGCTCGCCGCTCTGGAGAAGAACGCCGCCGTGCTGATCCGTGCGGCCAGGCGGATGGACATCCCGATCCTTGCGACCGAGCAGTATCCCAAGGGACTGGGCCCCACCGTCGCTCCGCTGCGTGACCTGCTCCCGGCGGAGCCGATGACCAAGACGGAGTTCTCCTGCGGAGCTTCGAAGCCGATCGCGCGCGAGATTTTGCGCACCGGTCGCAAGCAGGCGATCGTGCTGGGGATGGAGGCGCATGTTTGCGTCTTCCAGACCGTGCGCGATCTGCTGCGCGGCGGATTCTCGGTATTCGTCGCGCAGGACGCGGTGATCTCGCGGACGGAGGACAATCGCAATGTCGGCCTCCGCCTCTGCGAGAAAGCGGGCGCAACGCTCACCAGCACGGAGACGGTGCTGTTCGATCTCCTCGGCGTCGCGGGCACGCCGGAGTTCAAGGAGCTGACGGCGCTGATCAAGTGACGTTGCGCCGCGGACGGGACCGTGCGAATCGTTGGGACTCCAACGATGCGCGACTCCACGGAAACGCCGGAGATGGACGACGGGAAGGGTCCGCCGCTCGGCGCCGTGCTCGATTTCATGCGCCTGCTCTGGGCCCTGGACCACGCGCTGCAATCGGCGTCGAAGCGGATGGAGTCGAACTTCGGCATGACGGGTCCGCAGCGCCTGGTGATGCGGATCGTCGGGCGCTTTCCCGGCATCGCGGCGGGCCGCGTCGCGCAGATCCTGCACGTCCATCCCTCGACGTTGACCGGCATCCTGAAACGGCTCGAGGCGCGGGGCCTCCTGCAACGAAGGGCCGACCCGCGCGACGCGCGGCGCGCGCTCTTCATCCTGACGCCGAGGGGACGGAAGCTGGACACCGTCCGGACCGGCATCGTGGAGCAGGCGGTGCGGCGGGTGCTCGGGAAGGATCCCACCAAGATCGCGGCTGCGCAGGAAGTCCTCCATGCGCTCTCCGACGAGCTCGACGCCGGTTAGTCTATCCGCGCTGCCCGAATCCGAGCAGCTCCTTGCGGGACCCGTCCGCGCGGGCGACGCGAATGTCCGAAGGCCCAGGCGCCCGCCCGATGCAGCCGCGGCTGAACCGCCGCACGACGCGATCGGCGAGCGCGACCGCGACCAGGAAGGGCGCCACGGCGCACACGATCGCCGCGCCG
>Ga0209689_1003204_pt1 | contig 12083 bp, 12 predicted proteins | sample GraSoiAngelo_149_FD_187119 | JGI IMG/M metagenome (GOLD analysis project Ga0209689, IMG submission 187119) | Grasslands soil microbial communities from the Angelo Coastal Reserve, California, USA - 14_1009_09_30cm (SPAdes) (version 2) | ecosystem: Environmental > Terrestrial > Soil > Grasslands ...
CGCGACGCCGCTGACGATGAGGAACGCCGGCACGATCAAGATGAGCATGCCGCTCAGCATGGTGTGCATGAAAGCGCTCACGGCAGCGGCAGCCGCTGATGCATGAGACGCAGCGCGTCCGGCCAGAAATGATCCATTAGGACCAGCACGAAGATCAGCGTGGGGATCAGGCTCCAGAAGAGGCTGGGGCGCTCATACTTCAAGTGCATGAAGTACATCACCCCGATCCCGGCCTCAATGAAGGCGAGAATGAGCAAGGACGCGAGCAGCCGCGGTCCGGGCAGCTGCAGGTACGTCAGCGACACTTCGACGCCTACAATGAGAAGGAGCCCAATCCAGACGACGACATAGAGTCTCATGCCCGGAGCGCGACGTGGGGTGATGGCGGTCATGGGCGGACGTTCATCAGATAGACAAGGGGGAAGACGAACATCCACACCAGATCGACGAAATGCCAGTACAAGCCGGTCGTCTCGACGTGGCCGGCGTCGAACCGCCCCCGCCGGAAGCCGATCGCGATTACGGCGATCACGATGACCCCGCAGATGACATGCAGCAGGTGAAGCCCGGTGATGCCGAAGAACGTGGCCCCGAAGAGGACCGAGCCGCCCATGGGGTTCCGGAACAGGCGCCAGCCCTCGCCGATCATGCGGAGCCACTCGTTGAGGTGCAGCGCGGCGAACACGACGCCCAGCAGCATCGTCACCCCGAGCCAGCGGGCGCTGGCAGATTGCCGCCCCGCTTGGGCGGCAACCACCGCCGCCACCATGGTCAGGCTACTCGTCAGCAGCACCACGGTCATGACGATGCCGTTGATGATCGTGGGCGAAAACGTGAACGGCCGCGTCCAGTCCGGATTGGCGAGCCGGAGATAGCCGTAGGCGAACAGGATCGAGCCGAACGTGGCCGCGTCGGCGAGGATGAACAACCAAATCGCGAGCTTCTTCGACTGGATGCCGTACGGAGACTGCTCCATGGTCATGGCAGATTCGCCCACGTCGCCCTCCCGATGGAGGCCTATATCCGGATGACGAGGATCGATAGCAGATACAGCCACAGCACACCCATGAAGTGCCAATACAGCGACGCCGCCCCGAGCGCGCTCCTTGCGCCGGGACGGGCCGTTCGAGTCAAGCGGTGCAGCACGTACGTCAGGCCCGCGACGCCGCCCAGCAGGTGCAGGCCATGCAGAGCGGTGAACACGTAGAAGAACGAACTGCTGGGGTTCGTCGCCAGAAAGAGTCCCTGCGCGGCGAGGTTGCGCCACGCCAGCAGCTGTCCCACGACGAACAGCAGGCCCAGTGCCAGCGTGATCTGGAACCAATGCAGCCCCTGGGGCGGCAGTACGACGTCCGGGACCCCGGCCGCGACCCGCCGCCGGGACAATTCGAGCGTGCAGCTCGAGAGCAACAGAACCAGCGTGTTCACGTAGAGAATCGGCGGCAGCTGGAAGTGCTGCCAATCCGATGCCGAACCTTGCCTCACCACCAGGGCGCTGGTGAGCGCCGCGAACGACATCGAGATGGTCGCGATGCCGATCCAGACACCGGTCTCGGCGCGCGTCTCGTTCACCGCGAGGCCTGCATCACGTAATCGCCCGCGGCGCCGGGAACGCCGTACTCATTGGGACCGTGGGACACGGTCGGAGGCCGGCCGCCGAAATTGTCGAACGGCGGCGGTGAGGCCGTGGACCACTCGAGCGTCGTGGCCTCCCACGGATTGTCCGGCGCCTTGGGCCCGCGGAGCCGGCTCCTGATGAGATTGTACAGGAAGATCAATTGGGCGGCGCCGGTGAACAGGGCGGCGATCGTGATGAAGCGGTGCAGCGGGATCAGCGGCTTCATGTAGTCATCCGTGAACGCCGAATAGCGGCGCACGTTGCCGGCGAGCCCGAGATAATGCATCGGCATGAAGACGCAGTAGACGCCGATGAACGTCAGCCAGAAGTGCCACTTGCCCAGCGTTTCGTTCATCATGCGGCCGAACATCTTCGGGAACCAGAAGTACGTCCCGGCGAAGATGCCGAACATGGCCGCAACACCCATCACGAAATGGAAGTGTCCCACCACGAAGTACGTGCCGTGCAGATAGGTGTCGATCGAGGGTTGCGCCAGGAAGAAGCCGCTGATCCCGCCGCTCACGAAGACGGAGACGAACCCCAGGCAGAACAGGGCCGGGGTGGTGAACCGCAGCCGGGCGCCGTAGATCGTCCCGATCCAGAGCAGCGTCACGATCGTGGCTGGAATCGTGATGATCAGCGTCGGTACGGAGAACAGCGTCGCCGAGAACGGGTTCATCCCGCTCAGGAACATGTGGTGCCCCCACACCGTGTAGCTCAGGAAAGCGATCGCGATCAGACAGCCAATCATGACGCGCGGGCCGAGCAGCGGTTTGCGGGTGAAGACCGGGAGAATGTGGGAGATGATACCGAACCCCGGCAGGATCGCGATGTAGACCTCGGGATGCCCGAAGAACCAAAACAGGTGCTGCCACAGGAGCGGCGAGCCGCCGGAATGCGGCTGCAGCCGATCGCTGATCACGAGCCCGGCGGGGATGAAGAAGCTCGTGCCGGCTACCCGGTCGAGCAGCAGCAGAATGCAGGCGGGCATCAAGACGGCAAACGCGATGAGACCGATCACCGCGGTGATGAACCACGCCCAGGTGGAGAACGGCATGCGGGCGAGGGACATCCCCCTGGTTCGTAAGTCCAGCGTCGTCGTGATGAAGTTCAGCGACCCGAGCAGCTGCGCGACGCAGAACAGGGCGATGGAGATCGCCCACAGCGTCTGGCCGAGTCCCTGCCCCGGCCCGGCATCCTTGCCCACGGCGCTGAGCGGGGCGTAGGCCGTCCACCCGGACAGGGCCGGTCCATCGTGGATGAAGAACGAGGCGATCAGCACCAGAAACGCCACCAACGTCACCCAGAAGGACGTCATGTTGATCCGCGGGAACGCCATGTCTTCCGCGCCGACCTGAATCGGCAGGAAGTAATTGCCGAACCCCGCGAACGGTGCCGTGGTCAAGACGAAGAACACCATGATCGTGCCGTGCATCGTCATCAGCGACAGGTAGTACTCGGGCGTGATCACGCCGCCGGCAGCCCCGTTCGGCGACAGCTTGTCCAGGCCCGGAATGGGCACGGTGGGGAAGCCGAGGTGCAGGCGCATCAACCAGGACAGGACCATGCCGGTGCACACCGCCACCAGCGCCAGGTCCAGGTACTGTTTGCCGATCACCTTGTGATCGAGGCTGAAGACGTGCCTTCGCAGCAAGCCCTGCGGGGGAGCGTGGCGATGAACGGCGGCCGGCGCTGCAATATCAGGCATGTACGTACCTCATTGTTGTGCCGCTTTGTCCTTCAGCCACTGGTCGAACTGCGGTTGCGGCATGACCTCGACGTACGCCCGCATGTTGTAGTGTCCCAGTCCGCAGAGCTGCGTGCACACGATCTCGTACTTTCCCGGCTGCGTGGCCGTGAAGTGGAGCGGGATCACGAGCCCCGGGACGAAATCCTGCTGGATCCGGAGCTCGGGCACGTAGAACGCGTGATTGACGTCCTTGGCACGCAGTGTCAGCAGGATGGGCCGACCGACCGGGATTGCGAGCGTCGGGACGACGATGTCGTCCCGCGCCGTGGTATCACGCGCCGGATCGAGCCCGAAGAAGTTCTCGGTGGCCTCGTTCATCAGCTCCGGGTGGATCGCGCCGAACCTGCCGTCCGGCCCAGGATAGCGGAAATAGAAGGCGAACTGCTCGGCCTGGACGTCGATCTGGAGCGAGTTCGGATCGGGGGGCGTCTGGTAGATGCCGGCCCACACCTTGGATCCGACGAGCGTCAGGGCCAGGATCTCCGCCCCCACCAGCACCACCGCCGCCGCCACCATGGGCGTGGCCCCACCGGGAAATTCCCGCACCTTCCGACCGTCCCGGCGGTCGGCGTATTTCCACACGAACAAGGCCAGGGCGAGTTGCGACAGCACGAACAGGACCCCCGAGCTCACCATCGTCTCCATCAGTTGATGATCGATCTGGGGCCCGTGGGCGGAGATATCAGCGGGGAGCCACCACACGCGCAGTACGAAGATGGCGGTCGAAACGACCGTGATGATCGTCAGGACCACGGCGAACAGTTTGCCCATCAGTACGGCGTCGCCTTGAACACGAAATTAGCCGTCTTGGTTTCTCCACCGGTGATCGTCACGTCCTGGCTCTGGGTGCCGAACTGCTCCTGCCACGCCGTGACGGTGTACTTGCCCGGCGGGAGGCCCGACAAGGTAAACGCCCCGTCCTCGCCCGTCACAGCGTAGTGCGAGGTCGTGAGCACCATATGCCAGCCGTGCATCCAGGGATGGACATTGCACTTCACCGGAATGAACTCGGGCAGCTCCCACTTCGTGTGAATCGGTGGCGCCCCAGCGGGCTGGGACCTGTTCCACTCGGGATTCACCCTCGCCAGGGGGTGGATGTTGTGCGAGTGTGGATCGTTGTTGTAGATGTCGAGCGGCTGGTTCGGCTGCACAACCAGCACGTGGGGGATGTACTGACAGCCCTTCTGATCGAGGCGGACGGTCTCAGTGGCCGGAGCGGAACCCTGATCGCCGGCCGAGACGTACACCACCACCCAGCGCAGCGTGTTCCCCGGGCCCGTCACGACGTTTTCGGTCAACACCGGTGCTGCAGCGTGTTGGGTAACGCAGTTGGGCTCCTTCGCCATGTCGATCGGCTTCATCTTCGGGGGCGTACCCGTGTACGTCACCTTGCCGCTGATGGTGCCGGCGGCTCCCGCGGGCGCCGCTGGCACCACCATGGCCGGCCTCGCCAGCGCGCCCGTGACGAGCGCCGTGACGAGGACCGAAACGGAGTGCGTTCGCATCAGACGACCCCTCTATGGAAAGGATCGGTTCGCAGACTCACCGGCCGCCCCCACCCCCCGGCCCACCAGGACCGATGGGCTTGAGCTCCGCGGCGTGCGCCGCCAACCACGCCTTCCAGAGCGCGGCCTCGGGGGTCTTCAGGGGTTGCAGCGTCCGGAGAAAGTGCACCAGGTCCCAGGCGTCCGCCGGTTGGAGGTTGTCGGCAAACGAGGGCATGGGGGTGCCGTCGAGTCCCGTCATGAAGATCTTGTACAGGTCCTCGTTGGTGACGCCGCACATGAAGCGTGAACCGGTCGCGAAATCGTAGGGCCGGATCGGTAGATCCTTGTTGTCGGTGAGCGTGGCGGCCGAGGGACCGTCGGCGTGCCCCTTAGAACCGTGGCACTTCCAGCATTCCATCTTCTGGTACAGCCCGCGGCCGTGCAGAACGCTCTCGATGGTGAGGCGCGGTTCCGCCGGGATCGTGATCGGCGTGCCCGGCTTGAGCGTCTTCCACTTGGACGAAAACGTCTTGATGTACGCAACCAGGTCCGCGCGATGCTGGTTCGTCAGCGGGCGCCACGGCGGCATGTTCGTCGTCACGAAGCCGCGCGTCATCGCATTGAGGAGATCCTGGTCGGTCGGTAGGGTGCCGGTCGGCGTGGAGCGACACTTGAAGACGGCGAGCGTGAAGTCCCGCGGCTTGGGATCGATCCACGGCGCATTTTCCCCGGCGCCGTCGCCGTCCGGGCCATGACAGCCGACGCAGTAGCGGCGGTACAGGTCCTTCCCCGCCGCGGCGTGGCCGGTCAGCTTGCCGATGTGCGATTCCTGCGCCCGCAGGGAGGCCGCCCCGGCCGCGAGCAGGAGCACGCCCCAGCCCGAGACGACTGCCACCCAGCGCGTGTACGATCTCATTGGTGGCCTCCTCTCAGAAGGCGAAGTCAAGGCCGAGCAGCAGGCTGCTGCTCCACACGGCGGTTCCGGGGGTGAGCGGCGGACCGATGCCGTCCCCGGACTGCGGCAGATTCCCGATCGTTTTCGTGAGCGAGTACTCGCCGTGCAGCGCCAGCCCGGCGCGGCTGAACATGAACGCGTAGCGGCGGATCCCGAACGAGAACCCGTCGATGTTGCCCTGGTCACTGGGCGTCGCCGGGTCCGCCTGCTGGGACATGCGAATCGTCTCGTACCGCCCAATCAACAGCAGCTGGGGATCCACGATGTAGTGCGCTTCGAGCAGGCCGCCGTTCCACGTTGCGTTATTGGTCCCGGCGGTCAGGGCCTTGTCATCGAAGCCGTGCATGAGAAACGGCAGCAGCTCGAGCTTGCCGAAGGAGAAGTTGCCCGTGACGCCGACGCGGTAGAACGGCTTTCTCGTTCCCGCGCTCGCCGCAATCGGCGTCCCCCCCGTAGTCTGGAACACCGTGGGCCGCTGGCCGACGTAGCCGTAGACACCGAGCCGCTCCACGCCCATGCTCCCCGCGTCGAAGGCGTGGCTCAGGGTGAAGGCGGCGTCGTAGGTCGAGCCGGCGCCCAGGCCCGGGTCACCGTTCGTGCCGGTCAGCACGGCCAGGCTGTAGCGCGTGTAGCTGTTGAGCGAGTGTCCCATCAGCTCCAGGCCGATCTGGTTGGCCCCGAGTTCGAAGTTGGTCCCGTCGCTCAGCGGGATGAAGTGGTAGTTCTGGTACAGCCCGCCGTTGTTGGAGAGCAGCACGATGCGCTTTTCCGACAGCAGGTTGTCGAGCTCGAATTTGCCGAGCTTGACGTTCGCCCACGGTGAGCCGCCCAGATTGTCGAAGCGGACGAACGCGGTCTCGACGCCCGCCGTCCCGTCGGGGTCCAGGGTCGGCACGAGGCCGAAGGTGACGTTCTTGTAGAGCGTGCCGAGCATCAGAAAGTCGATGCCGGAGAGATCGAAGCCGCTCTGCGTGAGCGTCTTCTCCGCGAATGGCGGACCGGCGACGCCTGGCGTGGAGTCGACCACCTGCTTGGTCGTGCTTTCGAAGTTGAAGTGCGGCGTCGTCCGCAGGCCGAGCGGGAAGTACGCCGGACTTTGCCAGATGGGAGAGTCGCGATCGTTCATGAGCTGGTAGCCGTTGTCCTTGAACGTCTGGCCGAAGGCGTTCAGCTCGGGCCAGGCGGTGTGACAGGCCGAACAGGGCAGGCCGTACTTGCGTGCGAACGGAGGAATGGCTGCGGTCTTGTGGACCGCCAGCGAGTAGGCCGTGTAGGCTTTTGAGCGGGTGCCGCTCAGAGCCAAGGCGGTGGTCAAACAGACGCCGGTCACCAGCGCACTCACCAGCCACGACGCCTGCGCACCGCCTGCGCGCTTCGGGAACCACGTGGCCATCATGCCTCCTGGTCTAGTGCCATGGAGTGCGTACCACGATCTGCACAGTCAGGCTTCCCACCCTGACGCACGTGTTAGAGTCGAAAGGCACCTCCCGCGCCGTAGAATTTCCAGCTTCGAGCCTACGCATCAAACGTCTGTTGTCAAGATTCCCGGCAACCCGTTACACGGGGAAACTGTGGCGGGGGGTAGGCATCACAAGCGGCGGGACGATTGCTCAAGCAGCCTAGGAGCGCGCAACTCCAACTGGGGCGGGAGGACTCGAACCTCCAACTTCCCGGTTAACAGCCGGGCGGTCTGCCAGTTGACCTACACCCCAGAGCTCTAAGTCACACCTGAGGAAACCAACGCCCCCGGCACCGCTGTGGTACCGGGGGCGCGCGCATCAATCTACCAGCGATGCTACGCCGCCCGGTCCCTGCGATTCGAGTTCCGGTTGCGATTCGCGGCCACGCTGGCGAACGTCATCATGGAGCCAACACTACCACCCGACTCCTGCAGAGGCAATAGGCGATGCCACCCGTCATCACGCCCGCCACCCCAGCCGACCTCCCGGCAATCCTGGAGCTGCTCGACGGAAGCAAGCTGCCGCGCGCAGGACTCGACGCACATATGGCGACGACGCTCGTCGCAAAAGAGGGCAAGCAACTGGTCGGCACGGCCGCGCTCGAGCTCTACGGTGAGTGCGCCCTGCTCCGCTCCGTCGCAGTCGCGCCCGAGCTGCGCGGCCACGGCCTCGGCCAGGAGCTCACCCGCCACGCGCTCGCGCTCGCGCGCCGGCGCAAGATCCGGACAGTGTACCTGCTCACGGAAACGGCTGGAGGGTTTTTCCCGCGCTTCGGGTTCCGGGCCATCCCTCGTGACGCAGTGGACCCCGCCGTGCAGCGATCGGTCGAGTTCACGAGCGCCTGTCCGACGAGCGCGCTGGTGATGAGGCTCGATGGCTGATAGCTGATGGCCTAATATTTCAATCCCGCCTTCTCCGCGAACGCCTTCAGCGCCGCTTGCTGCTCCGGCGTGAGCCGGTCCGGGATTTCGACCCGCACTTCCACGTACTGATCGCCGCGACGGCCGTTCTTCTCGATGCCCTGGCCCGCGATGCGGAACCTCTGCCCATGCTGCGTGCCGGGTGGCAGCTTGAGCACGACGTGACGCCCCTCCAACGTGCGCACCTTGATCTTCGAGCCCAGGAGCGCCTGTGCCAGGTTGATTGGGACCGTGCCGACCACGTCCAGGCCCTCGCGCCGGAAGAAGCGGTCCGGCTCGACCTGGAACTGGACCACTACGTCACCCCTACCGTTCGCGCCCTGACCCTTGAGCCGCATCCGCGTGCCGTCCTCGGTTCCCGGCGGCACGGTGATGATCAGGCGCTTCTCGACCCGGATCTCGCCCGCGCCCTGGCAGGTAGCACACCGCTCAGAGGGCACGCGGCCCTTGCCGCGGCACACCGGGCACGGCCGGTTGACCGCGAAGCCGCCCTGCCCGAAGGAGATCGTTCCCCGGCCGTTGCACTCGGGGCAGACCGAGATGGTGGCCCCGGGCGCGGCCCCGTCGCCGCCGCACGTGGGGCACACTTCGGCCATCGGCAGCGTGACCGGCACCTTGCCGCCCAGCGCAGCCACCCGGAACGGAATCGAGACCGTCGCCTCGACTTCGTCCTCCGCCTCTTCCATCCGGCCCTCGCCCCGCTTCCCGAAGATCGAGGAGAACAGGTCCCCCAGCCCCCCGAACGAGCCGAGGTCCGACAGATCGAACTCGATGCCCGAGTCCGCAGGGCCGGCCCCGCTCCCCCCTCTGCCCGGCCCCCGCCCCGCGCCGCCGTAACGGCCCGCACCGGCGAAGGCGCCGTACCTGCGGAGCTGATCGTACTGCTTGCGCTTCGCGGGATCGCTCAGCACGTCGTGCGCCTCGTTGATCTCCTTGAAGCGCTCGGCCGCCTGGGGTTTGCCGGGATTGCGGTCCGGATGGTGCTGCTTGGCCAGTCGTCGGAAGGCGCGCTTGATCTCGTCGACGGTCGCAGTCTCCGGGACTCCGAGCACCTGGTAGTAGTCCTTCGTCGCAGCCATCAGCCGCGCTCGGGGTCGGGTACCCCGCCCCCGCCCCCGCCCCCGCCCCCACCCTGCCACGTCAGCACCGTCACGCGCGCGGGTCGGATGAGCGCTCCCCCGAGCTGATAGCCCGCCTGCAGCACCGCCCCCACCGTATGGTCCTCCTCGGGCGCCGACGCGGGCGCCGTCGTCACGGCTTCGTGCAGGTTAGGATCGAACGGCACCCCGACCTCATCCACCCGTCGCACGCCGGCCGCCTCGAGCTCCTTCCAGATCTTGCGCTCCACGAGATCGACACCCTCGTGGATCGTCTTCGCCGTCTCGGCGCTCGGCTCGATGTGGGCGAAGCGGGCGAGGTCGTCCAGCGCGTCCACGAGACGCTGCACCAGGTCCGCCTGAGCCTTCGACCACAGCTCGGTACGCTCTTTCAGCGTGCGCTTGCGGAAGTTGTCGTACTCGGCGGCGAGTCGAAGGTACGTGTCCTTGGCTACCATCTCCGCCGCCGCCGCGACGGCCGCTTCGGACGCGAGATCGCCACCGGGCGTCGGGGCGGCACGCATAGCCGCGTCGTCCGCTTCGGGAGCCGGCTCGTCGGTCGGTCGAGGGCGCTTGGGTTTGTCGTCCATGGCGTTCCGCGTTCAAGCAACGAGCATGCCGCCCGGGGTACGCCGTTTTGACGGCCCTCCCGCCGCAGTGCGTCGGAAATTGCTACCGGACAAGAACATAGCCGTATGCGCCGGTCTAGGCGAGGCCGTACTGCGAGAGGAAGGCCACGATGTCGTCCATCACCCGGTCCCGCTGCGGGTCGTTGAGGACCTCGTGGTACATCTCAGGATACCAGCGCACCTGCACCGGCGCTTTGAGGCCGTCGGCGAACGCCCGCGCGAGCTGGGCGTCCACGACTCGATCTTCCCCGGCGAGCAGGAAGAGCAACGGACATTCGATGCGACTCCCGTCGGCGACCACCGAGCGCTGAGCCCAGCGGATCTCGCGCCACGCGCCCGGCGTCATCACGCGGTGCACGGCAGGATCACGCTGATAGGCCTCGTTCACACTGGGGTCGCGACTCAAATGGTCGAGATCCAGGTCGACGGCGAAGGGCAGCGTGGGCCAAAGATCGGCGAGCAGCCGCGCGGCGATCCGCTTCCACGCGGCCGGCGCGCTCGGGAGTCCGAGCCAGGGCGAGGAGATCACCGCGGCGGCCACGGGGTCGCTGGGCTGGGTCTCGAGGTAGCGCAGCGCCACGAGGCCGCCGAAGGAATGGCCGAGCAGCGCCTGGGGCCGGTCTACGCGGCGGCGCACCGCGCGTCGAAACGCCTGGAGGTCGCCCAGCAGCTGGCTGAAGCGGGACAGGTAGCCGCGGCGGCCCCCGGAGCGGCCGTGGCCGCGCTGGTCGAGCGCGTAGGCCGCGACCCCCGCGCGCTGCAGCGCTTCCCCCACGTAACGCCAGCGGCCCGCGTGGTCGGACCAGCCATGAAGGAAGAGGGCCGTCGCCTTGGGCTGCGGCGGCTCGAACGCGTCGTAGGTAAGCTGGGTGCCGTCCGGTGCGGTGAAGGACGGCATCACGAGGTCGCCAGGGCGCGACGCAGCAGATCGAGCGCGGCCTGGGCCGAGCGGCGCCGCACCTCGTCGCGGTCGCCCGGGAACAGGCGCTTGAGCGCCCGCAGCTTGGTGTCTACGGCCACCGCGAGCCACACGGTGCCGACCGGCTTGTCGGGGGTGCCGCCCGTGGGGCCCGCGATTCCCGTCACCGCCACGGTGCAGTCGGCCGAGAACAGTCGCTGCGCCCCCACGGCCATGGCGCGCACCGTCTCCTCCGACACCGCGCCGTGCGCCTGCAGGATCTCCAGCGGCACCTTGAGGGCCGCCGTTTTCATCACGTCCGCGTAGGCGACGACCCCGCCGACGAAGGTGTCCGAGGCCCCCGGGACGGCGGTGACGCGCTGGGCGACGAGGCCGCCGGTGCACGACTCCGCCACGCCCAAGCGGTGGCGCCCGCGACGCAGCGCCTCGAGCACGACGGCGGCCAGGTCCGTCGCGTCCTCGCCGTAGCAGTCCTCGCCCACGATCGGCCGCAGGCGGCGTAGCGCGGCGGCGAGCCGGGCTTCGGCCTCCCCCTGCTCGAGCCCCCACGCGGTGAGCCGCAGGTCGACGCCGTCGGGCGAGGGGAGATAGGCGAGCGTCAGCGGCGCCACCTCCTCGTCGAGCCGCCCGATGCGCTCGGCGAGCGACGACTCCGCGACGCCCGTCGTGCGCAGCGTGCGCGACAGCACGACCCGCGGCCGGTCGCCGCCGTCGCGCTGCGCGAGCCGCGGCAGCACCTGCTCGGCCAGCAGGCCGCGCATCTCGCTCGGCACACCGGGCAGGAGCACCAGGAGGCGCCCTCGCTCGTCCTCGAGCCACAGGCCCGGCGCCGTGCCCCGCGGGTTGGGCAGGACCGTGGCGCCTTCGGGCACCTCGGCCTGCGAGCGGTTGCTCTCGGGCATGGGCCAGCGGCCCAGCTGCCTGAAGCGCGCCTCGATGGTGGACAGCACAGCCGGGTCGAGCACGAGCCGCTTGCCGCACAGCTCCGCCACCACCCGTTTGGTAACGTCGTCGCGGGTGGGGCCGAGGCCGCCGGTCGTGACGACCACGCCGGTGCGCTGCAGCGCGTCGGCGACCGCGGCACGGATCGCGTCGGGGCGGTCGGCGACGGTGGTGCGGCGCACCACCTCGATCCCGGCGGCGGCGAGGGCGCGCCCGAGCTCGGCGGCGTTGGTGTCGACGGTGTAGCCCAGCAGCAGTTCGGTGCCGACGGTGACGACTTCGAGCTTCACTTCAAGAGCTGGCGGT
>Ga0209689_1003207_pt1 | contig 12078 bp, 8 predicted proteins | sample GraSoiAngelo_149_FD_187119 | JGI IMG/M metagenome (GOLD analysis project Ga0209689, IMG submission 187119) | Grasslands soil microbial communities from the Angelo Coastal Reserve, California, USA - 14_1009_09_30cm (SPAdes) (version 2) | ecosystem: Environmental > Terrestrial > Soil > Grasslands ...
CCCAGCCGCCGGTTTTGATCAGGTCCACCAGGGTGCCGGCCTGCATGATCTTCAGCGCCACCGCGGCCGGGGGTTCAGCCTGGAAGGTCCTGCCTGCCGTCGAGATACTGCCGGTACTGACATCGACATCGATCGTGTCGCCATCTTCCACGGCCTCGAAGAGTGCGTCGCACTGGATCACAGGCAGGCCGATGTTGACGGCGTTTCGATAGAAGATCCGGGCGAAGGAGCTCGCCACCACCGCCTTGACTCCGCTCGCCTGGATGGCCAGCGGCGCATGCTCGCGGGAGCTCCCGCAGCCAAAGTTGCGACCGGCCACGATCACGTCGCCGGGCTGTACCGCAGCCGCGAAATCGGGCCGCGCCTCGATCAGGCAGGCCTTGCCGAGCGCGCTCAGGTCGGTGGTCACGTTGTAGCGTCCGGGGATGATGGCGTCGGTCGAAACCCCATCCCCCAGCTTGAAGGCGCGTCCCATCAGCTCACTCCCCTGGGGTCGGCGATGGCGCCGGCCAGGGCGGAGGCCGCCGCCACGGCCGGGCTGGCCAGGTAGATCTCCGCATTGGGGCTCCCCATCCGGCCCGGATAGTTCCTGTTGCTGGTGGACAGGGCTCGCTCACCGGGAGCGAGGACGCCGTGCTGCCGCCCCAAACAGGGACCGCAGCCAGCGTTCATGACGATCGCCCCGGCTCGCATGAAGCTCTCGATGTAGCCGGCCTTGAGCGCCTCCATATAGATCTTCTTAGAGCCGGGCACCACCATGGTGCGGGTACGCGGATGCACCTGCCGGCCCTCGAAGTAGCGGGCCACGATGGCCAGGTCCTCCAGCCGGCCGTTGGCACAGCTGCCGATGAAGACCTCGTCCAGCTGAAGCCCCTCCACCGCACTCAGGTCCTTGACGTTGTCGATGGCCGGCGGGCAGGCGATCTGTGGCTCGACTTCCGCAGCATCGAGCTCGACACGCTGCAGATACTCGGGGTCCCGGGGTTGGAGATCCGAGACCTCCGCCTCGCCGAGGTAATCCCGGGTCACCTCATCCGGTTCGCACAAGCCGGCCTTGCCTCCGAAATCCACGGTCAGGTTCGCCAGCGTTAGGCGCTGGTCGATCGTCATCGCGGCCACCGCCTCGCCGCCCCATTCGACAGCCAGGTAGTTGGCTCCCTCCGCGCCCAGCCGTTTGATCACGCGCAGGGCCAGGTCCTTCGGGTAGACGCCCTCGGGCAGACTGCCGTGGAGCTCGATCCGGATCGTCTGCGGCACGCGAAACCAGGTTCGCCCGGTGGCGAACACGACGCCGATGTCGGTCGACCCCATGCCCGCGGCGAAACAGCCCAGTGCCCCATAGGTCGTGCTGTGCGAGTCCGCGCCCACGATGATCCCGCCCGGCCGGGCGAAGCCCTTCTCCACCATCAGCAGGTGACAGATGCCCTCCTGAAAGAGGTGCACCACCCCATGTTCCTCGGCGAACTCACGGATCAACTTGTGGAGCCCGGCCGCAGCCACCGTGTTGGCGGGCAGGATGTGGTCGAAGACCAGGACCACGCGCTCCGGGTCCCAGAGCGGCATCTCCATCTTGCGAAACGCCTCGATCGCCAGCGGGGTGGTGACATCGTGTGACATGGCGTAGTCGACTGGGGCAACGATCGTGTCCCCTGCCCTGACCCTGCGACCCAGCCGTCGGGAGAAGATTTCCTCGGTGAGTGTTCCCATCAGGCCGTCACCCAACCGCGAAGCAGGTCATCGAGCTCGTGTTCGGGAAGGGGTCCCGCGTCGGCGCGGCGCTTGACCTCGACGCTGATGGCGCGCAACTGAGTCTCGTCGAGCGAGAGCCCCAGCGCCGCCGCCCGGCTGCCGATCGCGTTCCAGCCGGTCAGCCGGTGACCGGTCATGATGGTGCGGTCCCGGCCGAAGACGGCCGGGTCGAAGATCTCATAGGTCGACGGGTGATTGAGTACGGCCTTGGTGTGCATGCCGGCCTTGTGGTGGAAGGCCGTGTCGCTGGTGATGGCGGCGTTGAAGGGCACCGCGATCCCGACCATGTCCGCCACCATCCGGTCCAGCTCCGGAAGCAGGTCGAGCCGGTACTTCAGCACCAGCTCGGGCTGCACACTCATGAGCCGGGCGATCATGCCGCTCAGCGGCACGATCCCATTCCGCTCGCCGATGCCAAGCAGGGTGGTGTCGACGTGTGTGGCTCCCGCCTCCAGGGCGGCAAAGGCGTTGGCGATGGCACAGCCGGCGTCGTTGTGGGCGTGGAACTCGATGTCGCATTCGACGTTGCGGCGTACGAGAGAGACCAGCTCGAAGACCTGGTTCGGGGTGGCGATGCCGACGGTGTCGGCCAGCCCCACCCGCTGTGGGTGCAGCCGGTCGATCGCGCGGTAGACGCGCAGCAGGTCGTCAGGGTCCGAGCGGAAGGAGTCCTCGCTGCTGAAACGCACCTCCAGGCCCTGCGCCTGGATGAATCGCACCACCTCGGTGCCGATCGCGATGATCTCCTCGACCGTCTTGCCGTGCGAGAACATGCGCAGGGCCGAGGAGGTCCCGAAAAGCACATCGATACCGTCGACACCGGTTGAGGCCGCCAGCCGCGCATCGTCCAGATGACATCGGGTGTGGGTGAGTACCCGAGCCCGAAGGGGCAGCCCGGCGATCATGCGCGCGTCGGCCTCCGACTGCGGGGATGCCGAGGGGGAGGTCAGTTCCAGGTACTCGACTCCGAAGTCGTCGAGCCGGGTCGCGATCAACGCCTTCTGCTCCGGAGTGAAGTGGGCGAAGGCGAATTGCTCGCCCTCCCGGAGTGTCGACTCGATGATGTTGAACGCTGTGATGGTCATGGGCACCTCCGAGAAATACAAAAAGCCTTCGTCCATCGGGACGAGAGGCTCTCTCTCGCGGTACCACCCGACTTCGCCGTCTCCTTGCGAAGACGACCTCCTTGAGTCCGCGGCGCGTTCGCTTGAAGACTCCGGCCTGATCACGGAGGCTACCCGGCTCAGCCTACTCGAGCGATCGCTCTTTGGGCCTGCGGCTCCGAGGCCTTTTTCGGCGGTGCCCTGGACCCTCCCTCTCAGCTGCCGGAGGTTCTCTGTAGTCCCAGCGTCCGCGTACTCTCCCTCATCGACGCCTTTGAATATGAACTTGTTGGGCCAGACCATAGCAGTGCCTCGCGGCGCCTGTCAAGCGACGGCAGCGTGATTGGCGCCGACCTGGAGCACGTAGTCGATCAGCCGGCCGGCGACATCGATACCGGTGCCGTCGACGAAGCCGCGGAACTCCATCGTGTAGTTGATCTCGTTTACGAGCAGGCCGTCCGGATGCTCGAGGAGATCCACCGCCAGCGCCCCGCCACCCACCGCGGCCGCGGCCGCCCGGGCCAGGCGGTCGATCTCCGGCGTCACCGGACAGGGCAGAGCCCGTCCCGTGCGCGCGGTGTTGGTGATCCAGTGGTCCGCCGCCCGGTAGATGGCGCCGATGGTCTCGTCGCCGATGACGATCGCCCGGATATCGCGTTCCGGTTTGGCGACGTACTCCTGGATGTAGAAGATCCCGTGCTGGTAGGAGCCGAGCGTCTCCTTGTGCTCCAGGATCGCCTCGGCCGCGTCGCGATCGTTGATCTTGGCGAGCAGCCTGCCCCAGGAGCCCACCATGGGCTTGAGCACGACCGGGTATCCCATCTCCTCGATCGCCTGGAGCGCGGAGTCACGGCTGAAGGTAACCACTGTACGCGGGATCGGCAGACCCGCGGCCGCCACCGCGGCGCTGGTCAGGATCTTGTCACCGCAGGTCTGGGCGACCTGGGCCATATTGACGGTGGGCACGCCGGCGGCGTTGAGCAGTGTCAGCGCGTAAAGTGACCGGCCGTGATGGACTGACCGGTCGAGGACGACGCTGTAGCGGCGGTGGGGATCGCCCAATCTGAACTGCACCTGATCCTCGTCCAGGCGTTCAAACGGGATCGCCCGGCGGCGGAGAGTCTCCAGGAGCGCCTTCTCCTCCACCCGCACGCGCGAACAGAGAACCCCTACCATTGTGTAATCATACAGAGTTCTGTATACTCATGCAACCGCTCTTTTTTGAGGAGGTTGATTATGCTCGCCACCGCCAGCGCCCTGCTGAAGAAGATCGAATCGACGCCGGTCAAGCCGGCTAAGAAGGTAGCCCTCGCCTACTCGGGAGGTCTCGACTCCTCCCTCTGCGTCGCCCTCGCCCACCACAAGTACCAGGTCGAGCAGCTGATCGCGGTCACCGTGGACGTGGGCCAGGGGAAGGAGGAGATGGAGATCGCGGTCGACAAGGCCAGGGTGCTTGGCTTTCAGCCTGTGATCATCGACGCCCGCGAGGAATTCGCCACCCAATGGCTGCCCAGGGCCATCAAGGCGAACTCCAGCTACGAGGGCTACCCGGTTTCGACCTCGATGACCCGGCAGCTGATCGCGGCCAAAGTGGCCCAGCTAGCGATCGCGCAGGGGTGCGACGCGATCATGGAAGGAAGCAGCGGCAAGGGCAACGACCAGTACCGCATGCACAACGTCTTCAAGCTGTTCGCCCCGAAGCTCCAGATCCTGGTCCCGGTCCGGGACTTCGATCTCACACGCGACGAAGAGGAGGAGCTCTGCCAGGAGCTGGGTATCCCCATCACCGAGGTGATGCAGGGCGGGGACGACAAGACTCTGTGGTGCCGCAGCCTGGCCTCGGGCGCCATCCGCCTGCAGCAACAGATTCCGGATCATGCATGGATCTGGTGGAAGCCGCTGGCCACGGCCCCGGACAAGCCGACCACCATCGCCGTCACCTTCGAGCAGGGAATACCGGTTTCGCTCAACGGCAAGGCCCTGGGCGCGCAGGAGCTGATCGCCGAGCTCAATATCCTGGCCGGTCAGCACGGCATCGGGAAGATCGACATCTTTGAGGACGGCATCATGGGCCTGAAGTCCCGAGAGCTTTACGAGGCGCCTGCCGCCACCGTCCTGCTCAAGCTTCATCACGACATGGAGCAGTTCTGCCTGACCAAGGAGGAGGTCGAGTTCAAGGCTGGCGTGGATCAGAGATGGGCCTACCTCGTCTATCACGGAGCCTGGTTCCATCCATTGAAAGCCGCGCTCGACGCCTTTATCGACGAGACCCAGCGCAACGTCAACGGCACGATCACCGCCGACCTTTTCAAGGGCTCGATCGAGCTCAAGTCGCGGGAGAGCACCCACTCGCTCTTTTTCCCGGAGATCCGGGGCCTGCAAAGCCGCTCCTTCAACCAGCAGCTGTGCGGCCCGGCCGCTCAGATCGGCGGGCTTCCCTGGGAGATCCTGGCGATGAGGGACGCCAAGCTCAGCCAGGCCTGACGTGACCGCGGGCAGCGGCGCACCCTGGGGCGGACGCTTCCGAGAGGAGCCCGACCCCATGGTCGACGCCTTCATGCGCTCACTGCCGGTCGACGTCCGGCTCTGGCGCGAAGACATCCAGGGGAGCCGTGCCTACGCTCGCGCCCTGGTGGGCGCCGGCGTGCTGACCGCTACCGAGGCTGAGCAGATCGACCGCGGTCTTCAGTCGATCGCCGAAGAGATGGAATCCGGGCGGGCACTGCCCGAAGGCAGCGAAGACATCCACATGGCGATCGAGGCGCGCTTGATTGAAAAGATCGGACCCCTGGGCGGGAAGCTGCACACGGGTCGGAGCCGCAATGACCAGGTAGCCCTCGACCTCCGGCTCTACGTCCGGGGCGCCGCCGACCGCCTCGACCACGCTCTAAACCGGCTCCAGCAGGCGCTAACTGTACGGGCAGAGGAGCATCTCGACACCATCCTCCCGGGTTACACGCACACCCAGCGAGCTCAGCCGGTGCTGCTGGCGCACCATCTGCTCGCCTATGTCGAGATGCTGCGCCGCGACCGGGGGCGGGTCAAGGATGCAGCCCGGCGTGCGGACGAGTCGCCACTCGGTTCGGGCGCGCTGGCGGGGAGCGGATTTCCCCTCGACCGCGAGCGTCTCGCCCGGGATCTGGGCTTCGCGCGTGCGACCGCCAATTCCCTGGACGCGGTTTCGGACCGCGATTTCGTGGTGGAGCTGCTCTCCGCCGTCACCCTTGTGATGATCCACCTATCCCGGCTGAGCGCCGAGATCGTGGCCTGGACTGGCGCCGAGTACGGATTCGCCGAGCTTCCAGATTCGCTTGCCAGCGGCAGCTCGATGATGCCGAACAAAAAGAATCCGTGCGCGGCCGAGCTGGTCCGGGCCAGGACGGGCCGGGTGACCGGCGACCTGGTGGCCATGCTGATGGTGATGAAGGGGCTGCCACTCGCCTACAACCGGGACTTGCAGGAGGACAAGGAAGCCCTATTCGACGGCGTCGACACGGGGCTCGCCGCCCTGGAGGTGACCACCAGCCTGGTCGATGGGATTCGCTTCAACCCTGCTGCCATGCGGGCCGCCGCCCTGGGCGGTTACTCACTGGCCACGGAGGCGGCCGATTACCTGACGCGAAGAGGCATTCCGTTTCGGGAGGCGCACCGGATCGCCGGGCAGGCGGTCGCCCAGGCGATCGCGGCAGGCAAACCGCTCGAAGAGCTGAGCCTTGCGGAATGGCAGCGCCTCTCCCCGGTAGCGGACGCCGGGCTCTTCGAGCATCTCACGCTCGAGAGCGCAATCAAAGCTCGCGCCGTCTTGGGCGGGACCGCTCGCTCGAGGGTCGAGGAGGCGATCGAACGTGCAAAAGCGTAGGCGGCAGGAGGCCATCCTCGCACTCATTCGAAAACACCAGATCGCGACGCAGGAGGACCTGGTGCGCCACCTTCACCGGGCGGGCATCGACGCCACCCAGGCAACGGTATCGCGCGACCTGGCGGAGCTGGGGCTGGTACGAGTGGCTGGACCGGAGAGCCATTACGTCAGGCCGCAGGAGGGGCTCGGCCTGGCATCCCCCCAGGGCAGGGAGGAGCGGCTCCAGCGTCTGCTGCGCGACCTGCCCATGACGGTCAAACGCGGCCAGGGGCTGGCCGTGCTGATCACCCTGCCCGGCTCGGCGCACACCCTGGCCTCGGCGGTCGACTCCACCGGCTGGCCGGAGCTGGTCGGAACGGTGGCCGGCGACGACACCATCTTCGCCGCGCTCAGCCAGAGGCGAGGCTCGTATGAGGCGCTGGCCCAGCGCCTGGCTCGGCTCGGCGCCTACGTCCAGCCCGAGGACTGATGCCGGAAAAAATCATCCTTGCGTACTCAGGAGGACTTGATACGTCCGTGGCTGTGAGGTGGCTCGCGGAGGAGCGCGACTTCGAGGTCCTGACCCTCACCATAGACCTGGGCAGCCAGCCCGACCTGGAAACGATCGGCCAGAGGGCGCTTCGCGCCGGTGCCGCAAAGGCAAAGGTCGAGGACCAGCGCGGCATCTTCGTCGAGCGTTACTGCTGGCCGGCCCTGAAAGCGGGGGCGCTCTACCAGGGACAGTACCCACTCGCCACCGCCCTCGGCCGGCCCCTGATTGCCCGGCGGCTGGTGGAGTTCGCGCGATTGGAGGGGGCAACCTGGGTGGCACATGGATCCACCGGCAAGGGGAACGACCAGGTCCGGTTCGACGTGGCGGTGGCGGCGCTGGCGCCCGAGCTCCGGGTGATCGCGCCGCTCCGGGACGGGATGTCGATGACCCGAGAGCAGGAGATCGCTTACCTCGAAGAGCGTGGCATTCCCGTCCAGGTCAAGGCTGCCTCCCCCTACAGCGTTGATGCAAACCTCTGGGGCCGCTCGATCGAAGCGGGTGTGCTCGAGGACCCGGCCGCGGAGCCCCCCGAGGATGCCTTTCTCTGGACGTCAGGGTTGGACCGCGTGCCTGCACAACCTTGCTATCTCGAGATCAACTTCGAAAAGGGGGTGCCGGTGGGGCTGGGAGAGAAACGGATGAGCCCGCTCGACCTGGTCCATCACCTCAACACGGTGGGCGGCGAGTACGGTGTGGGCCGGATCGACATGGTGGAAGACCGGTTCGTGGGAATCAAGTCTCGAGAGGTCTACGAGGCGCCCGCCGCCACCATCCTTCATGTCGCTCACCGCGCCCTCGAGGAGCTGGTGCTGGAGGCCGAGGCCGCCCGCTTCAAGACCCTGGTCGCCCAGGAGTACGCCCGGCTCGTCTACCAGGGAAAGTGGTTCGCCAGCCATCGCCAGGACCTGGATGCCTACGTGGACAGCAGCCAGAGGTTCGTCACCGGGACGGTCCGCATCAAGCTCGACCGCGGAACCGCACGCGTGGCCGGTCGCTCTTCTCCCTTCTCGCTCTACCGGCCGCGGCTCGCAACCTACTCAGCCGGCGATGAGTTCGACCACCAGGCGGCCACCGGCTTCATCAAGCTGGTCGGCCTTCCCCTGAGGACCCAGGCGGTGGTCCAGGGGATCGACGGCAAATCCACCACTCCCGACTGAACTAGCCCGCCAGTCCGCGAATCGGAGCCGCCGCTAATACCCAACCGGCGATCGGCTGCAGCTCCTCAAGGCTGAGCGCCTGGTCCGGGTCGCACCAGGACTCGCGCGGGCGGGGGTGCGCCTCGATCATGAGGCCGTCCGCACCGACCGCGAGCGCCGCGCTGGCCAGTGCCGGCACCCAGGCCGCCGTGCCCGCCGCGTGGCTGGGGTCGACGATGATGGGCAGGTCCGTCAGCTCGCGCATCACCGGGACGGCGCTCAGGTCAAGCGTGTTGCGGGTGCGAGTCTCGAAGGTTCGGATGCCGCGCTCGCAGAGGATCACCTGGCGGTTGCCCGTCTGCTCGATGTAGGCGGCGGACGCCAGCCACTCGTCGTAGGTGGCGGAGAAGCCGCGCTTGAGGAGTACGGGTAGCCCGCTCTCCCCGGCCGCGACGAGCAGGCGGAAGTTCTGCATGTTGCGCGAACCCACCTGCAGGCAGTCGGCCACCTCAGCCACCAGTGGGATCTCCTCCGCTGTCAGGACCTCGGTGACGACGGGCAAGCCCGTCAGTGAGCGAGCGCGGGCGACCAGCTCCAGTCCGGCCTCGCCCATCCCCTGGAAACTCTCCGGCCGGGTCCGCGGCTTGAAGACGCATCCTCGGAGCACGTCCACCCCGAGCGCCGCCAACCGGCCCGCGGCTTCGACGTAGTCAGGCTCGACCGCGCAAGGGCCGGCGATCAGGATCGGGCGCGAACCTCCAACGGTCACGGTGCCGAGCCGCACCGTCCGGTCGGTTGTGAGCTTGGCTTCGATTGCTTGCATCGCCGGTCAACTCCTCCATGCGCGCCAGTTTTCGGTCAAGGAGGGCCGGCGTTCGGGCGGCGAGGGTGAGCGGCGCTAGCTCGACCCGTGCCGGCCCCGTGCCGGCCCGGTAAATGTGAACCAAGCGCGCCATCGCCCCATAGTGCGGGCTATCGTACGGCCCGTATGCGGGCTTGTCAACCCGTGTTCTGGAGGCCGGCTGCGATCCCGTTGATGGTACGCAGGACCGCCTCCAACCGAGGGGCGCGACCTGGGTCCCCGGGCGGAAGCTGGCGCAGCTCGCGCAGCAGGCGCACCTGCAAGTAGCTCATGGGGTCGATGTAGGGATCCCGCAGTCGCAGGCTGGCGAGCAGCTGGGGCTGCCTCTCGAGCATCGTCCGCTGCGCGGTTATCTCCAGCACAGTGGCGACCGTTCGGTGAAACTCGGCCTCGATGTTCGAGAACAGGCGGGTACGCTCCCGCTCGTTGCCGACCAGGCCGGCGTACTGGCGGGCGATTCGCATGTCGGCTTTGACCAGCACCATCTGCAGGTTGTCCACCAGCGAGCGGAAGAACGGCCAGCCGTCGTACATCTCACGCAAGGCCTGAAGACCCGCTGGCCGGCGAAGAAAATGCTCGAACGCCGAACCGACGCCGTACCAGGCCGGGAGCAGGTGCCGGTTCTGCATCCACGCGAACACCCAGGGGATGGCACGCAGGTCTTCAACCCGCAGCGTTCCCCCCCGGCTCACCGGCCGGGAGCCTGTGTTCAGCTGGGAAATCTCCTCGATGGGTGAGGCTTGCTCGAAGTAGGCCTGGAAGCCAGGGTCCTCGTAGACGAGGGCGCGGTAGCACTGCCGGCTTTCCAGGGCCATGGCGTCGAGAGCCTCCCGCCAGGCAGCTGGAGGGTCGCGCAGGACAGGCGACTCGAGTGCGTGCTCGAGGGTTGCGCCCAGTACGAGTCCTAGATTCTGTCGCGCCGTCTCGATCCGGGCGTATTTGCGATGAATCACCTCACCCTGTTCGGTGATCTTGATCCGCGGGTCTCTGGCGGTGGCCGGCTGGGCCAGGATCGCCTCGTGTGTCGGACCGCCCCCCCGACCCACCGTCCCTCCCCTCCCGTGGAAGACTCTCAGCCGCCTGCCGTGTGCAGACACCACTCGGGCCACGCCTTCGTGCGCCCGAAAAAGCGCCCACGCCGCGCACAGATACCCGACCTCCTTGCTGCTGTCGGAGTACCCGAGCATGACTTCCTGGACATCGGCTCGGGCGTCGAGCTGTCTCGCATAGACCGGGTCGTCGAGAAGGGCGTCGATCATCGCCGGCGCCTCCTCCAGGTCGCGGAGCCGCTCGAAGAGGGGCACGATGTCGACCTGGCTCCGCGGAGGATCGGAATCAAGCTGGTGCAGGCCGGCGAGCCCGCTGAGGAACAGCGCCGCCATGATGTCGTCCTGGCTCTGCGTCATGCTCACGATGAAGGTGCCGGCCGAGCCGGGCGCCTGTCGCTGGGCGCCGGCCATGGCGGCGAACGTGGTTAGCAACCGTCCGGTCTCAGGCGACCAGCGCGAGGCATCGAGCGCCACCGGCGGCGGGTTCAAGATCCCAGGGCGAAGCTGCTCCCGCCCGCCTCCGAGCCGGAGAAGCACCTCATCGGCCGCCGACCGGAGCAGGCTTCGATGCTGGCGCACATCGAGCTGGGCGCCGATGAAGCCGAAGGTCCCAACCTGGCGGCGCAGCCGCAGCAGATCCCCGTCCGCGACTGCGTGTCCCTGGTACGCACGCAGGCTCTCATCGACCAGGTCAAGGTCGGCCTCCAGCGACTGCGCCGACCGGTATCCTTCGGGTTCGCCCTCCAGGGTGGCCCCGAGCCGCCTCCAGATGAAGGAAAGCTTCCGCCGGTAGGGCTCCTCCCTGGTTCCCGGAGCCAGCGTTTCCGTGTAATCGGTGAGAGCGGCCTCGTCGGAGCGGATCGACTCCACCAGGCGTTTGCTCACCGGGGTCAGCCTCACCGACTGACTCATGTCCCGGGCCAGCGCCCGGACGCGTTCCCGGTAGAGCGTCAGCAGCGTGCGCCGCTGGAGCTGGAGGGTCTCGCCCAGCATTCCCGCGTCGGCATGCGGGTTGCCATCCTGGTCGCTGCCCACCCAGGAGCCCAACCTCAGCGCCGGCTGGGCCGGTAGTCGCACGGTGGGGTAGTGCCGGCTGAGCGCGTCAGAAAGCTCCTCGAGCACGTCCGGTATCGCCTCGAAGAAGGTCCGTTCGAGGTAGAAGACGGCATTGCGGACTTCGTCCTGGACCCGCGGCCGCACCGAGCGGACTTCGTCCGTTTGCCAGAGCACCTGCACATGGGTTGCCATCCGCTGGCGAACTCGCTCCCGGTCACGCGATTTCAATGGGGCGCGGAGCCGGGCCAGCTCCTGACCGATGCCGTCCTGGTGATCGAGAATGCTGCGGCGGACCGCCTCGGTTGGATGGGCGGTGAGCACCGGCATTATCTCCAGGCTCTCCAGGGTCGCGGCCACCTCCTCCGGCAAAACGCCCCGAGCCAGGCAGCGGGAGAGCACCGCGTCCAGCTCACCCTCTTCGCCCGACTCGCTGAGGCTTCGCGCCTGCCGCTCGAGCTCGGCGAGGTTGATCAGCTGGAAGTAGGTGGCGAAGGCACGCACCAGGCGGGCTGCGTCACCAAGGTCGAGCCCGCCCAGCTCAGTGACCAGGATGGCCTCGTCATTCGGGTCGTATCGCTGGCGGAGTGCCTTGGTGCGAAGGCGGATCGCCTCCTCCAGCTCGTAGAGGCGCTGGCCCTCGTGCTCGCGAAGCGTCTCCCCCAGGAGCTGTCCGAGCAGGCGGATCTCGGCGCGGAGCCCGGCCTCGGGAAGCGTCGTCTCGGCAACCGTGAC
>Ga0209689_1003211_pt1 | contig 12074 bp, 15 predicted proteins | sample GraSoiAngelo_149_FD_187119 | JGI IMG/M metagenome (GOLD analysis project Ga0209689, IMG submission 187119) | Grasslands soil microbial communities from the Angelo Coastal Reserve, California, USA - 14_1009_09_30cm (SPAdes) (version 2) | ecosystem: Environmental > Terrestrial > Soil > Grasslands ...
GCTTCCAAACATTCAAAGATCGGTTCCGGCTTCAGGACCATGCCCTCGCCGCCGCCAAATGGGCGGTCATCCACAGTGCGGTGCCGGTCGTGCGCAAACGCCCGCAAATCGTGGATTTCGACATCTACCAATCCAACTTCCCGAGCCCGTCGGACAATGCCGAAATCCAGAGGTCCGCGAAAGAAATCGGGAAAGATCGTTAAGATATCGACCTTCATCGCGGATCTAAAAATTCTCTAACCCAAAAAGGACCGGAGATCGATGAGATTTTCTTCCTCCGTGTCCCTCTGCGTCCTCTGTGGTTAGCGTTTTCGCCCTTCTTGCTCCCGCTTTTCCTCCGCTGTCAGAGGTGAATTCACTTCCAACATGCCCTCAGGCAAGAGCATCTGAATCCTTTGATTCTTGAGATCCACACTTTGAAGATAAGCTTCAGCGTAGGGAATCTCATATTCTTTCGGTGGCGCGCTTACGATCAGCAGCGGCGCTTCGCCGGCCCCGAACTGCACATTCCGAATCGTGCCCACCTCACGATCCCCGGAAAAAACAATGCATCCGATCAGATCGCTGACATAGTTCCAACCCGGCTCAAGTGCGGCACGTTCAGTCGCTGGAACTTGTAATTCACAACCCACAAGGGTTTCCGCGTCTGAAATCGAGCCCACCCCCGCGAACTTCAGAACCAGGTGCCCTTTGTGCGGCCAGAGTTCTTCAATCTGCAACTCGCGCCGGCTGCCACCTTCTTCGAGGGCCCAAAGTTTCATGCCTTGGGAAAAACGATCCGGCACGTCACTATGCACTTCGATGGCAACTTCACCGCGGCGACCTTGTGTCTTGAGCACGCGGGCGAGAGTAATGAACTCGTCGGCTATTCCAGAATCTCCAGCGTGAACCGCTTATTAAACTTCATCTCCGTCGCGCCCAACAAATTGCGCATGGCGCGGGCCGTGCGTCCCCGCTTGCCGATGACCTTGCCTAAGTCGTTTGGCGCCACCTTCAGTTCGAGCACGCTGCCCTGGCTGGCGTCAATTTGATTGACCGAGACTTGGTCCGGTTCATCGACCAGTGCTTTCGCAATCTGCTCAATCAAAGCGCGCATATCCCCAGCTTGCTCGTCCATAGCGGATTCCCGACGGGATAAGATTGCGATCTGCGGATCAGGCGGCGGGCTGCGCACTCGGCGAGGCCGGCTTGGAGTAAATTTTGCTGACCCGGTCCGACATCCTGGCGCCCTTCGATACCCAATAATCAATGCGCTCGCGTTTAAGATCGATGCTGGCAGGATTGGTGCGTGGATTGTACGTTCCTACCACCTCGACCGGCCGGCCATTGCGCGCCCGCTCCTTCTCGATGACCACCACCCGATACTGCGGCTGTTTTCGCGCACCCGTGCGCGATAGACGAATCATTAACACTGAGCTTAAATTCCTTTCCTAATTCCTTCTGGAGGGATAAAGCAAACTGTTATTTTTGCAGAATTTACCGGGATTGGCAAGTTGAGGCGCCTAGCGGGCGTGAGCGAAGCGGGAGCCCGCTGCCGAAATTCTGAGCGAAGCCGAAGGATCCCACGTTAAGCGGACACCTCCCCTTCGGTCGGTTGCTCAGGCACGCTAAGAACCGAGCCCGCTGCCGAAATCCTGAGCAAAGCGAAGGATCTTAAGGATTGCGAAATGCCCTCGGACAGCCTGTGCTATGTTTTAACTTTCTCCCCTAAACCAGCGAGGCCGCTATGCCCCGATACGAATATCGCCCTCTGACTCCGACGGCAGAAGCAGAGCAGACCTTCCTGTCGTGGATCGACCGCCTGGATCAGGAGTTCATGAATCGCGATCCGGAGCACCGCTGCCTGGTGGTGCGAGACGCGTTGCACCAACTTTATCTTGGACGCCCTTATTCACCTCCGGATGCCGCTGGCCCTTTGGCAGCACAGGCGCTGGTTCACACTTTTGACCCGCGCAACGCCACCCTTGAGCCGGAATACTACGGTGACGTGGATGCTTCGAAATACGCCGAGCGCAAACCGCTCATCTGGTTCTGGATGATGTACGACCGCTCCCCGGTTGGCCTCAACCATTGGCTGGGATTTCGCATGCGCGCCACTCTCGCCCGCCACGTCTTCAAGTTTTGCGGCAAGAACGTGAAGATTTTCCACGGCGTCGAGTTTTCCTTCGGCTACAACTTGACCGTAGAAGACAATTGCACCATTCACAAGTACGTGCTACTCGACGACCGCGGCGAAATCATCATTCATGAAGGCAGTTCCGTCTCTGACTATGCCAACGTATATTCGCACGCCCACGATCTCAATGACGGTATGATCGTCAGCAATCACAAGACGGAGATTGGCCCTAAGGCTCGCATCACTTATCACGCTACGGTGCTGAGCGGCGTAAAAGTCGGAGAACATGGCATGCTCGGATCGATGGGCGTCGCATCCAAAAATGTCGATCCCTTCACGGTAGCTGCTGGTATCCCCGCCAAACCTGTGAAGGTAAAAACCATCGCGCCCGAGGAAGTGCGTAAGGCCATGCAAAAGCAATAACGCCTGAGTCGGTGCGCCTCATCGCCGTCTCCGCACCCTGGTGCCCGCCCTGCATGGTAGTATCGGAGCCAAATTGGCATGACCCTGCAACATGTAGACATTCTGTTCAAGCTGATCGTGTTTTTGTTTGCGATCAGCTTTCACGAATCCGCGCATGCTTGGATGGCCAACCGTTGCGGCGATCCGACCGCGCGCATGCTCGGCCGCATTAGTCTGAATCCGATAAAGCACATTGATCCTCTGGGAACGATTCTGCTGCCGCTGGTCGCGATGTTTACCCACATCCCCGTATTGGGATGGGCTAAGCCGACACCGGTCGATCCGCGCAACTTTCGCCGACCGGTGCTGGATGACATCCTCACCTCTGTGGTCGGACCAATCAGCAACTTTATAGTAGCCAGCGGCGCGGTTCTGATTCTGGCTGCTATTTCATTTACCTCACAAATCGGGCACGGCATCGTGCAAAACATGCCTTGGGCATATCTGACCAATAACCTGGATGTGCTCGCCGCGCAAACCAACTCGGTGCTCATGCCTATCAGTCTGCTCGCATATGAGTTGATGGTGATCAACATAGTCTTGGGCGTTTTTAATCTGATTCCGGTTCCCCCCCTCGACGGCAGCCACGTGCTGCGGCATTTGCTGCCCGAGCCAATTCGCCGCGTCTATGACACGATGGGCTGGTTTGCACTGCTGGCGCTGGTCTACTTCGGTGGGAACTTCCTGGGGCGGTTGATCTTCCCCGTCCTGGGGTTATTCAATTCTCTGTTGATGAGAATGTGATGTCTTCTCGTTCTAATCATCGCAAACGCGTGCTCAGCGGTATGCGCTCTACGGGCAAACTGCATCTGGGGAATTTTGTCGGCGCCCTGGACAACTGGGTACGCATGCAGGAACAGTATGAATGCTTCTTCTTCGTGGCCGACTGGCACGCACTGACCACGGACTACGCCGATACTTCGCGGATCAAACAAAATTCGCTCGAGGTTCTACTCGACTGGCTAGCAGCCGGACTCGATCCCGACCGCTGCACCATGTTTATCCAGTCGCATGTGCCACAGCATGCCGAATTGCATCTTCTGCTTTCCATGATCACTCCGCTGGGCTGGCTTGAGCGTGTCCCTACGTATAAGGAGCAGCGGGAAAACATCAGCGAAAAAGATCTCGGCACCTATGGCTTCCTCGGATACCCGGTGCTGCAAGCTGCCGACATTCTGATTTATAAAGGCGACTTCGTTCCCGTGGGTGAAGATCAAGTGCCCCACGTCGAATTGACTCGCGAAATTGCGCGCCGCTTTAACATGTTTTACAGCGGCAAGCGTTCTTACGTTTTCCCTGAACCGCAGCCGCTGCTGACTCCAGCGGCGAAACTGCCCGGAACCGATGGGCGCAAGATGTCGAAATCCTACGGAAACACCATCCTGCTAACCGATCCGGAGCCGGTGGTGCGGCAGAAATTGAAGACCATGGTCACCGACCCCGCCCGTGTGCGCAGGACCGATCCCGGCAATCCCGATATCTGTCCCGTTGGGGACCTGCACAAGATTTTCAGCGACCGGGCCACCATTGCCAAAGTTGATGTAGGCTGCCGTTCAGCGGCCATCGGATGCATTGAGTGCAAGGGTTGGGCCGCCGATGCACTAGTTAGCATTCTGAATCCCATGCAGGAGCGTCGGAGAAAATATGAGGAAAATCCACGCCTCGCCTGGGATATTCTGGAAGCAGGCTCGGCCCGCGCTCGTAAGGTCGCTTCTGGCACCATGGATGAGGTTCGGGCCGCGATGAATATGTCGTTGGAATATGAGGCTCTTAGGGTGACTCGGAAGCAGTGACCATGGCTGAAAATCTGAAGGGCATATCGGACAACCCACCATCGCTGACGTCTTCGCCGACCACTGCGTCGCCCTCCGGGCAGCACTCGAATCGCCAGGAAAGCGATTCCCCTTTCGCAGTCACCGTAGGCGATGTCTACGAGGGCCCACTCGATTTACTGCTAGACCTGATCCGCAAGCAGGACATCGATATCTACGACATCCCCATCGCCAGAATCACAGCACAGTATCTTGCCTACGTCGAAAAATTGCGCGAGCTGGACGTGAACATTGCGGCAGACTTTATTTACATGGCTGCGGTGTTGATCCACATCAAGTCGAAGATGCTTCTACCGCGAGACCCAGATGCCGCTGCCGAGGCCGAAGACGATCCCCGCGCCGAACTAGTCAACCGGCTGCTAGAACATGAAAAATTCAAGTCCGCGGCGCAAATGTTGATGCAGAAGCAGCAAATCGAAGACGCCGTGTGGTCCAACCCAGCGCTCAAAGATTTCAAAGACGCCGAGGGCACAGATCCCGAAATCGCCGCCGACGTAATTGACCTGGTAAAAACCTTCCAGCAGATCATGGAGCGCGCCCGCTCGCGTCCCATGCTTCAGGTTGACGAGGAAACCGTTAACGTCGGCCAGATGATTGAGTATTTGCAGCGGCGACTGTCCCTGGAAGACCGCCCGATTCGCCTGAAGCAGTTGCTGCGCAACGTGAATTCGCGGCAAGCACTGGTTTGCATGTTCCTTGCATTGCTGGAATTAGTGCGCCTGCAAGCCATCCAATTGCGCCAAGACCGGCTCTTCGGTGAAATCCTGGTCCGCAAACACACCGGCTTCGAAGCGATCATGGCCGAGCAGATAGCAGTGCGCGACGATTGGAGATAGGAAATCAGTGGCCAATGGCTAGTGGTAAGCGGGCCAGCAGTCTGTAGCCACGCCAGATAGGCAGCGCCGGAGGCGCAAAACAACTTAGCCCAGCTCTTTAGGGCTGGGACATCGGAGTACGCGAGTCTTAAATCACAGCATGAGTCTAAAAGCCAAACTCGAAGCCATCATCTACGCGGCGGAAACGCCGATCACGCTCGACCATATTTTCCAACTGGTAAAAGAATCGGTCATCAACGACGGTGCAACCGACGAGGCCGAAGCGAAATCCCGCGTCCGAGCAACTCTGGACGACCTGGTTGCGGATTACAGCTCCGGCGATCACGGCGTCGAAATCCGTCAAGTCGCAGGCGGATATCGCATGTCCACCAAGCCCGAGCATCACGACGTGGTGCGTATGTTTGCCAAAAGTCTGAAGCCGCCGATCCGCCTCTCGCTACCCGCACTCGAAACCCTGGCCGTCATTGCCTACAAACAGCCTGTCACAGTCCCTGAGATCAGCGAAATTCGCGGCGTCGATTCCAGCGGCGTCATTGGCACCCTGCTGGACCGCAAGCTGATCACAACTGCAGGCCGAAAAGCAGTGGTCGGGCGGCCCATCCTTTACCGGAGTACAAAAGAATTCCTGCTACGCTTCGGCCTCAAAGACGTCACCGAACTACCAAGCATGGAGGAGTTTGAAAAGCTGGTCGCGAAGTCTTTTCAGAGTGATCTGCTCCCAGTGGACGATCAACGTTCCGATTCGCCTGCGGAGGGTTCCACTCTGTCCGACTCTACGCTCAGCGAATCCACCGAACAAGAGGCAGACCTCCAGTCTGTGGAAGCCGCCGAAGATGAAGGAATGGCAACAGCCGAGCGCAATCGCGGTGAAAATGATCCCGCCGCCTGAATTCCGCGCTGCACAATACTTGTTCGAAGGTTCATAACCCATGCCCGCCGAACGTCTGCAAAAAATTATTGCTGCCGCAGGAATTGCTTCGCGCCGCAAGGCCGAGCAGCTAATTACCGGCGGACTCGTCTCCGTAAATGGGAAGGTTGTAACCGAACTGGGGAGCAAGGCCGATGCCGAGCATGATCACATCCGGGTAAACGGCAAGCTTCTGCGCGGCGCCGAGCGGCACGTCTACCTCGTGATGAACAAACCCAAGGGATATGTCACCACGCTCAGCGACCCCGAGCGCCGTCCCACAGTGATGGATCTTTTGCAAGGCGTGGGTGCGCGCGTCTATCCCGTCGGACGCCTAGACTATGCCAGTGAAGGCCTGCTCCTGCTCACCAATGACGGCGAATTCGCCAACCGCCTGATGAAAGCGGCTTCCCATGTGCCGAAGACTTACATGGTGAAGCTTGCCGGCACGCCTTCCGTCGAGGGTCTTTCACGCCTGCGTTCCGGCCTCTTCATCGCGGTTCCAGGCGGTCGGAGAGTAAAGACGGCGCCAGCCAAGGTTCGGCTGATTCGCGAAGCCAATAATCCCTGGTATGAAGTCACGCTGATTGAGGGACGGAATCGCCAGATCCGCAAAATGTTCGAAGAAATCGGACACCACGTGGAAAAAATCAAACGCGTCCGCTACGGACCGCTAGAGTTGGATGTACACCCCGGAGAATTTCGCCGCCTCACGCCGCAGGAAGTCACACGATTGAAGGCCGCCACTAAATAATTTTTCTCATCGTCGCGCCGGCTGGATGGATATCAGAAACCGTCTCGGCCGCAATCATTGGCAACCTCGCCGCGCCGTACAACCCAGCATCACTGCCTAGCAGCGCTCGAGTGACGATCGTCCGAGTTGGACCGCCCGGCTCCACTTGGGCCGAAGCTCCTTGCTCTTCGCCCGCAACCGAAGGCGGAGCTGTCGCGGCGTACACCATCGACCGCTTCTTCAGCTCATCAAAGATGGCGGGTGAAAACGCTTCCCAGGCGCTCGACACTCCGCCGCCAACCACATACATGGGAAGATTGAGAGCATTCACCAGATCGGCAATCACAATTCCCAGCGCGCGTCCCACGCGGCGAAAGATTTTCTTGGCTTCATCGTCTCCCTGGATGGCCAGGTTGTACACCGCCTTAGCGCTGAACTCCGGATTCGCACTGGCAGCATGCGAGAGTCCTGGCGCGATATGCTGCTCGATTGCCTCGCGCGCCATGCGCACCACTGCCGTGGCGGAAGCGTACTGCTCCAAGCATCCCCGGTTTCCGCACCCGCACTGCACACCCTCGGGCTCCACGGTGATATGTCCAAACTCGCCCGCCATGCCGGTCATCCCATGCCATATCGCGCGCCCCAGCACGATGCCTCCACCCACCCCGGTGCCGAGCGTCAACATTGCCATGTCTTCCACGTTGCGGGCCGCCCCCAGCCAATTCTCGCCAAACGCCGCGGCGTTGGCATCGTTTTCCAGAATCACTCGCGTACCCAGCATCTGCTCGATTTGCGCTCGCACCGCCGATTCCGCCCACCCCGGCAAATTAGGCGACTCGCGCAACGTGCCCGTCTTCATGTCGATGATTCCGGGCACGCCGATGCCGATACCTTGCAGCGCCCCTGAACCCTCATACTTGTGTGCCAGATGGCGGATCGCTTCGCACATGTCGTGGATCACACGATCCCGGCCCAACGCCACCTGCGTGCCCAACGTGACTTTCTCCAGCAGCACTCCGTGCTCATCCACCGCCGCAATGCGAAGGTTGGTTCCGCCGAGATCAACGCCAATCGAGAAGTCAGCCATGTTATTTCCGATTTCCAATTGCCGATTTCCGATTTGAAATCCAAACCTGTCTAAACGTCAAGGTAGCGCCGGCGTCCCGCCGGCAACGTCAGGAAATAGGTAAGCGAAATCGGAAGTGTCACGTCTGGCACTTCGGACAATAATGACTGCTGCGTCCCGCGATGACGATCCGCTTGATGGCAGCCTTACAACTAAGACACCGCTCGCCCTCGCGTCCGTAAACCCGGTGTTCCAATTGGAACGAACCTTCCTGCCCATCGGAATCAACGTAGTCAGACACTGACGATCCGCCCAGCGCAATGGCTTCCTTCAGCACTTCCTGCACCGACTTATACAGACGCCGAAGGTTCTCTCTGGTCAGCGATGCCGCACGCCGCCGGGGACGAATGCCTGCCCGGAACAGGGATTCATCAGCGTAGATATTTCCCACTCCACGCAACAATTTTTGGTTCAGCAGCGCACTCTTGATAGGTGTCTTGCGTCCATGAAACAGCGTGATAAAGCGATCGAGTTTAACGTCCAGAGGTTCGCAGCCGACGGCATCAAAATCGCGCGCCACGCTCAACCGTCCAAACCGGCGAGGGTCCACGAACCGCAGTTCGCGCCCTGATGCCAGTTTCACTACTGCATGCGTGTGCTTTGCGATTTCCAGTTCGGGCTTGCAAACCAGCATGCTGCCCGTCATCCCCAGATGCACGATCCACTGAGCCTTAGCACTCACCCGTTTTTCTGACCGCCGTCCGCGCGTACTCACCAACTCGAACACAATATGTTTTCCCATGCGACGCACATCCGCAATCCGTCTGGATTGAAGGGTGGCCGCAATCTCAGCCGCGGATGACTTCAATGGCTCAGGTTTCGACCCCAGCCAAACGGACTCGATAAAATCGCCGGTCAGGCGACTCGCCAGCCCGCGTGCGATGGTTTCGACTTCCGGTAATTCAGGCATTTGAATTCAGTCTACAACGTGTCTGAGACCTGAGACCTGTCACCCGCGACCTGAGACCTGACCCACAAACCGCATTGCCATCCACCATCCTGCAGGTTATCATTTCCGGTACACACCTGCTCTTACATCCCAGCCATTCAGCAACTGCGCAGTTTTTATTGCGGGCAACCAGTGTGTGCGACCCGGGAAATGCGGCTAGGCCTGTTTTAAAGCGACGCCGAAGCCGCGCCAGTCTGTTAAATGGAGTGTACTTTTGAGCAAAGTGAGAACTGCGGTCATCGTCGGCGCGCAATGGGGCGACGAAGGCAAGGGCAAGATTGTCGACGTGCTCTCCGACAACTTTTCCATCGTGGCCCGCTATGCCGGAGGCCACAATGCCGGCCACACGGTCATCATCAAGGGCAAGAAATTCATCCTGCAACTGGTTCCTTGCGGCGTGCTGCGTTCCGGTTGCCGCAGTGTGATCGGCAACGGTGTCGTGCTCGATCCCATGGCTTTCCTCAAGGAAGTTGCGGCACTTCGTGAAAACGGAGTGAAGGTGGACGGCAATCTGTTCGTCAGTAACCGCGCTCAGGTGATTCTGCCTTATCACCGCATGATTGAGTTGGCCTCGGAGAACGCGCCCGGACGAGTAAAAATTGGTACCACTTCTCGCGGCATTGGGCCTGCCTACGAAGACAAAATGGGCCGTCGCGGCTTGCGCGTTGCTGATCTCCTTGACCTCGGATTATTGAAAACGCATATCGAAAATGCCTGCCGCGAGAAAAACATGATCGCGCATGCGTTATTCAATTCGGAACCGCTGGATTCCGACAAGATGTATCAAGAATATGCTCAGGCTTCGGCCCAAATTGCTCCCTTCGTGAGTGACACGGCCGCACTCCTGAACCAGGCTCTGGCGGAAGGCGAATCCGTCATGTTCGAAGGGGCGCAAGGCACCATGCTCGACATCGATCATGGAACTTATCCCTTCGTCACTTCTTCCAGCGCCACTTCCGGCGGCGCCGCGATCGGCACCGGTGTTGCCCCTAACGCAATCGATAGCGTCATTGGCGTCACCAAGGCGTACTGCACGCGTGTAGGCGGCGGACCTTTCCCCACCGAAGCGCTGGATGCCACCGGCGACTTGTTGCGTGCGCGCGGCAATGAATATGGTGCAGTGACGGGACGTCCCCGGCGGTGCGGATGGATCGATTTGCCACTGTTGCGCTACGCTGGCATGATTAACGGTATCTCGTGGCTGGTCGTGACCAAACTCGATGTGCTCGATGAACTCGATCAGATTCCGGTTTGCATGGCTTACACCATCAATGGCCGCAGCACCACCGAAATTCCGGCGCAATCCAGTGTCTATGATCAGATCAAATGTATCTATGCGAAAATGCCTGGCTGGCGTACTCCCACTCTGGGGATCACAAAGCTTGAGAAGCTGCCAAAAGCAGCCCGTGAGTATCTGGCTTTCCTCGAGAAAGAAAGTGGAGCTCGCATCGGCATGATCTCCACTGGTCCCGGACGAGAGCAAACTATTTTCGTGGATGAGTTTGCCGATGAGTTAAAAACTTTGGCGGAACGAAAAGTAAGGACAACTAAAAATCTAAAACGGAGCAGCAGGTAATGGTCGTTCTGGCGGTGACGTGGATTGCAAAGGCAGGTCAAGAAGCGGAAGTAACTAGTATCTTTTCCAAGCTGACCGAAGCGTCACGACAGGAACCCGGCTGTGTGACTTTCCAGGTACATCGCCACAAAACTGAGCCTCGCCGCTTTTTTATTTACGAGCAATATAAGGACGACGCAGCCCTCGAAGCTCACCGCGCCACTGCTCACTTTCTTCAATACGCTCGCAAGGAATTGCCCCGCGTCGCTGATCGCGTCGAGGGCGTCGTCTATGAGCCGCTAGGCTGAACGTGTGACAATCTATTTCCCCTTATCCGCCATCAATACTCCGGCGGAAGCGTAACTCTCGCGCTCAACTTCGAGGAATGTAATTACAACCGCTTCACGCCTGGCCCCGGCTTCTTCGACCATCGCATCGGTAATACGTGTTGCCAGCTTGCGTTTCTGATCGGCCGTGCGGCCGGTCAACATTGTGATTTGAACCAAGGGCATGAAAGCTCCTAGTAAAGCTACGGTCTCGACACGACCTAGCCGTAGCTATTTCGCCAGCTCGAATCCGGCAAAGAAAAAACTCAACTCAAACCTTGCCGTATCTTCGGCATCCGATCCGTGGATGGCATTAAATTCGATGGTCGAGGCCCATTTCTTTCGGATCGTGCCCTCCTCCGCATTGGCGGGATTGGTCGCGCCCATGAGTTTGCGCAGATCGGCGATGGCATTCTGTTTTTCCAACGCCAGCACCACGATCGGTCCGCTGGACATGAAATTGGTAAGCGAATTGAAAAAAGACTTGCTCGCGTGCACGGCGTAAAACTGCTCCGCCTGATGCTTCGAAATCTCCAGCATCTTCATGGAGAGGATGCGGAAATCGTTTTTTTCGAATTGCTCAATGATGTCGCCGACCGCGTTTTTGCGCACCGCGTCCGGCTTGATGATGGTAAGAGTACGTTGTAGGGTTTTCATTATTTGGATTTCGTGATTTTCGATCTCAACTTCGCCACTTATAAATTAAGCTCTCGCAGTCACACCCAGAGCTGCAATCACAGTCTCACCGATGTCGGCTGGAGACCTGGCGATATGAATGCCCGCGGCTTCCATCGCCTTGATTTTCTCCGCTGCAGTTCCTTTTCCGCCGGAAATAATCGCTCCCGCATGGCCCATGCGGCGTCCTGGAGGCGCCGTCTGCCCGGCGATGAATCCGATCACCGGTTTCCGCATGTGAGTCTTCACGTACTCGGCCGCGGCTTCTTCCGCGCTTCCGCCGATTTCGCCGATCATCACAACCGCCTCGGTCATCGGATCCCGATTGAACAGGTCGATCGCGTCCACGAAATTAGTGCCGATGATCGGATCGCCGCCAATGCCGATCGCTGTCGACTGCCCAACGCCACGAGTGGTGAGCTGATAAACCGCTTCATAAGTAAGCGTGCCGGAGCGCGAAACAATTCCCACCGGGCCCTCGCGGTGAATGTGACCCGGCATGATTCCGATTTTGCAATGTCCCGGCGAAATGATTCCAGGACAATTTGGTCCGATCA
>Ga0209689_1003212_pt1 | contig 12074 bp, 8 predicted proteins | sample GraSoiAngelo_149_FD_187119 | JGI IMG/M metagenome (GOLD analysis project Ga0209689, IMG submission 187119) | Grasslands soil microbial communities from the Angelo Coastal Reserve, California, USA - 14_1009_09_30cm (SPAdes) (version 2) | ecosystem: Environmental > Terrestrial > Soil > Grasslands ...
GGAAGGATGAAGATCGCTCGGTAGAACCCGCGGAAGCGCAGGCCCGGCGTGTTCAGGACTACGGCGATGAGGATTCCGATCGTCACGTGGAAGATCACGTTCGAGAACGTCCAGAAGAGGTTGAACGCGAGCATTCCCCAGAAGCTGAAGTTGGGGATGACCGTGATGCCATTGGTGATGAGATCGATGAAGTTCTGGAGTCCGACGAAGTTGGGAGCCGGGGCATCGAACCGCAGGTTGCGGAGCCCGTAGTCGGTGAACGACATGTAGACCTGGAAGAGGATCGGCCAGTACGTGATCGCCGCCATGATGAGAGTGGCCGGCAGGATGTACATGTACGCGATGAGCCAGCGCGGCGCCCCGCGGCGGGACCCCGCGGGTGCGGCGGTCGCGGCTTCCGTTATCGCGAAACTGGCCATCTCACTCCTCGTAAGTGTTCGGGGGAGCGCCTCGCGGCGCTCCCCCACGATCGCTAGAGGTTATTTCTTGTTCGCCTTGTTCATCGCGGCGCAGGCCTCGGCGATGCCGGCCTGCGGTGTGGACTTGCCTTCGATGATCTTCGTGACCGCGTCGCCGAACGGTGTCCAGTAGTTACCGAACTCGACGGTCTGCGGCCGGGCGAAGCCCGTCGCGGAGGCGTCCGAGAACGCCTTCACCAGTGGGTCGCTGACCGTGACGTCGGTGCGGACCGGCACGTCGCCGGCAACGTCGGCGTAGACCTTCTGGCCATCCGCGTTGGTGAGGGCCAGCGCGAGGGCGATCGCGCCGTCGACGTTCTTGGCGCTCTGGTTGATGTACCAGCCGTCAACGCCCGTGAGCGGGCCGGCCTTGCCCTTCGGGCCCGCCGGGATCGGGGCGACGCCGAGCTTGGCGCCGAGATCCTTCTTGTAGTCGCCGAGGACCCACGGACCGTTGATGATCATGTCGACCTGGCCGGCGCGAAACGACGTGTCCGCGCGGCCTCCGTCGGTCTCAAACTTTGCGCCTGCCTGCTTGAGAGCGAGGTTGTAGGTGAACGCGTCAGCCCAGCCGCCCTGGTCGGCGACGCACTTACCGCTCGAGTCCATGAGGTTGCCGCCGAACGCGGTGGACCAACCGAACATGTGGTACGCGTTCTCGTTCTGCACGAGGGTCTTGCCGGCCTTGAGCATCGTCATGAGCTCGTCCGTCGTCTTCGGCGGGGTCGGCACCTTGTCCTTGTTGTAGTAGAGGGCGACGGCCTTGAAGAGCATCGGCACGCCGTAGAGCTTGCCGTCGACCTTGAGCCCGTCGACGCCGAGCTGCGCGACGTTGCTCAGCTTGCCCGCGAGCTTGCCATCAAGCGACATCAGGAGGTTCGCCCGCACCTCGTTGCCGAGCTCGTCGTTCGGCGCCGTGAAGAGGTCGGGGCCACCGCCGGCTGCCGCTTCCGTCTGGAACTTGTTGAAGACCTGATCGAACGGGACCTGGAGGACCGTGATCTTCGCGCTTGGGTTCGCTGTGCGGATCTTGTCGATGAGCTGGTTGAGGGCCGTCTCCTCCGAGCCGCCCGTCCCGTACGCGTGCCAGAGCGTGATGTTCCCGGTGATGCCGCCGGCGGCTACGCTGCCGCTCGCGCTTGGGTTGTTTGTGCCGCCGGTCCCGCCGCACGCCGCGGCTAGGACCAAGGCGATGGTGAGCAGGGTGATCGCCCTTAGCTTCATTTGTCCTTCCTTCCTATGCGCGTGAGCTCAAACGAATACGTCTAGCGGGCCGCCGCTTTCAAGGTTCGCTTCCCCTCCCGTTCGGTACCTCCCTTCGCGATAGCCAAGGTCCGGGATTTCTTTGGTTGAGCACGCGTCGAGTCGCGCAGAAGCAACTCGGTCGGCAGCACGATCCGCTCGCGGGGGCCGCCTTCGTCCAGCTCCCGAATGAGCAGGCGCGTCGCCACGCGGCCCTTCTCGGTGATCGGCTGATGGATCGTACTGAGCGCCGGATCGCTCGCCGCCGCGAGCGGGATGTCGTCGAAGCCGATGACCTCGAGATCTCCAGGCACGCGCAGGCCCAGGCGCTTCGCCGCGCGCATCGCGCCGATGGCCATGATGTCGCTGGCTGCGAGCACCGCGGTCGGCCGCGCGCCGGTGGCCCAGGCCTGAGCGAAGGCGCTATCGCCGCCGGCGAGAGTCACGAACGTGCGGACGACGGCGTCATCGTCGAGCGACAGACCGCGCTCGACGAACGCCCGGCGGTATCCGCGGAGCCGCCGGCCGCGGACCCCAAGATCCTTGTCGAGCTCGTCCGGGGGCGCGTGGAACGTGAGCACGAGAACCTCGCGGTGCCCGCGTTCGAGAAGGAATTCGGCCGCCGCGTGTGCCCCGCCCTCATCGTCGACGTTCACCGACGATGCGGTCTCGGCGTCTCCATCGACGACGACGAACGGCACACCACGCTTGCGGAGTGGCGCCACGTCGGCGTTGCGCTCGTCGAGGCCAATGATCACGAACCCGTCGACCGGCGCCGCGGCGATCGCGCGCTCAAGCGAACCACCGACGGGAGTCACCGTGAGAAGGCCGATGCCGCGCTCGTCGGTCACGCTGCCGATCCCCTCGAGGAACGACGCGAAGAACGGATTCGCGAAGACCGTCGCGATCGGTTGCGGAAAGAGCACACCGAGGACACCGACGCGCTGCGAGTGAAGGGCTCGCGCGTGCGGATTCGGCGCGTACCCGAGCTCGCGCGCCGCGTCGAGGATGCGGGTCACGGTCGTGGCCCGAAGGCGCTCCGGATCATTGAAGGCGTGGGAAACCGCGGCCGTGGAGACGCCAGCCTTGCCCGCGACATCATGGATGGTGACCCTGCGCACGCCTTCCCCCATCGCCCGCGTGAAACCTTTCATAAAAGGTTTCAGGCGCGAGTCTTTCAGGACCGGCGCCCGGCTGTCAAGAGTTTGGCGAGTCGTCCCTGAGAGGTCAGACCATTAGGCCGGGCGCAGACCCGGCTGGTCCAGAAGCCAGCCCGGACCCGAGCGCACCAGATACCACGACCCGACCCAGTGGCGGATCGTTCCGTCGCTCAGCGTCTCGATCAGGTCGACCGCGACCGCCGCCGACCCCGGGTTAGCGCTCGTCACCGACGCCGAGCGCGCGACGATGGAGCGGGTGCGGTCGAATCGCCCCCAGATGTTCGTCTGCGGCGGGTAGATCGCCCGCATGCGATCGCTCCACATGCCCAAAGCGGACGCGTAGTCGTGGCCGGAGATCAGCTCATAGAACGCCAGGATCGTTCCCGCAGGATCGCCCTCCGTCGCAACGACGGGCGCGGGCGTGGCCGCGGCGGTGGGCGCGGGCGTCGCCGCGGCGGCGGGTGCGAGAATCGGCACGGCGATCGGCTCCGCGGTGGGCTCAGCTGAAGTGCTCGGCGCAGGGCTGCTGGTATTGGCGAGCATCGCCGCCGTGGGCGCCGGCGCGCTTGTGGCGACGGCGAGAGGCCTCAGCTCTGTCGGGCGCGCAAAAGCGAGAGTTCCGCCAATGAACGCCGCGACGAGCGCCAGTAATGCCATGAGGGCGGCCGCCGAACGACGCTGTGGTGCGCCGTGACGCGCGCGCCAGGACGCGACGCCGGCAGCGACTGGCGCGAGCGATGGCCGAGGCATCGCGACGACCGGCATCCGCGGCGGCGCGGGCAACCTGATCGTGGGAAGCGCGTCGCGAAGGGCTGCCACGCGATCCACCCGATTCGCGGCATCGCGGATCGACGCGGTCAGCACGGCGAGGGCCGCGACCAGCGGGGCGACCGACGGCAAGCGGAGCCGGACCACCCAGGGACCTGCGCGAACTGGCGCTGCCGGTCGCCTCACCTGGAGCAAGGCATCGCGAAGGTCGGCGGCGCGGCGAAAACGGCGCGCCGGGTCGCGCGCCAGCGCACGCAAGACAAGGGCGTTCATGACTGGCGCGATGGCAACGAGTCGCGCGGGCGGTCGCGGGTCCGATCGGAGGCGACGCGCGACGATCTCGGAGGGTGTCGTGCCACCGGTCGGCTGCTGTCCTGTGAGCATCTCATGCAAAATCACACCGAGCGCGTAGACATCCGCGCGCTCGTCGATGACATCGCCGCTCATCTGCTCCGGCGCCAGATACTGAGGCGTACCGAGAAGCTCACCTGCCTTCGTGATCGCGGTCGCGGCGGCGAGGCGCGCGATCCCGAAGTCGGCGATCTTCGGACGGCTCTCGGTGTCGAGCAACACGTTCTCAGGCTTCAAATCGCGATGTAGCACGCCACGGATGTGGGCCGCCTCGAGACCGTCGGCGATACCGGCCGCGATCTCGGCCGCCGCGTATTGATCCACGCGCCCGGAGGCACGCATCAGATCGCGCAGCGTTCCGCCATTGACGAGCTCCATCGCGATGAACTGGCCATCCGGGCTCGCGCCGGAATCGAGCACGCGGACGATGTTCGGGTGGTCGATGGCGCCGGCCTCAGCTTCGCGATGGAAACGCTCGACGAACTCCGCGTCGCCGGCGAATTCCGGCCGCATCATCTTGAGGGCGACGTCGCGCTCAAGCGAGCGATCGTGCGCGCGGAAGACGTCCGCCATGCCACCCCGGCCGATCCGCTCCAAGAGCTCGTAGCGACCGAGGACCAGGCGCACGCGCCCTCCCCGTGCATGCGAGTTGCCGACCTGCGGATACTCCGGCGGTGAGCGCGACGACGGCACAGGCAGACACGAGGGGAAGGCCGGTCGGTGCGCTGCCGATGTTCCAGATCTTCCAGCTCTCGATCTATTGGTTCGGCATCAACGCGATCTGGGGCGGCCTCAACAACGTGATCCTTCAGCGGCGCATGGACGATCTCGTGGGGAAGGCCAACGCCGGCTCCGGCTTGGCGTTGCTGACTCTTCTCGGCGCCGTCGTGGCGATCCTGGTGCAGCCGACGATCGGCACGATCTCCGACTACACGATCACCCGATGGGGGCGCCGCAAGCCATACATCGTCATAGGGGCGGTTCTCGACGTCGTGTTCCTCGCCGGCATCGCGACGTCGAACACCTACGTCTCGGTGGTCGCATTCGTCGTCCTGCTCCAGATCTCGTCGAACTTCGCGCAGGGTCCCTTCCAGGGATACGTGCCCGACCTCGTCCCCGCCGCGCAGGTTGGACTCGCGAGCGGCCTCATGGGCGTGATGATCGTGCTCGGCCGCATCGGCGGCGTCGCGATCGGGTCGATCGGGCTCTTTACCGGGAGCTTCGTCGCCGCGACGATCGGCCTCGGCCTTCTCGAGCTCACGACGGCGATCGTCACGGTCGTCACGGTGGATGAAGGGCGCGCCGCGGTGTCACGCGAGGGTCGCTCGTGGCTCCAGATCGCGACCGGCGCGTGGGGCCTCGACATCCTCAAGGAGCGAAGCTTCGTGTGGCTGCTCGGCTCGCGGCTCTTCGTTCTGATGGCCACGGTCACGCTCACCGACCTCATCTTCTTCTACATGAGCCGATCGATCGGTCTCTCGGATACCGAGATCGCGATCTGGATCAACGTCGCGACCGCCGTGATCGCGGTCACGACGGCGCTCACGACATTTCCCGCCGCGCGACTTTCCGACCGTCTCGGTCGAAAGGCGCTCGTGTACTTCACGTGCGCGCTCGGGTCCCTCGGCATGCTCGGTGTCGCGCTCGCGCCGAACATCGTCGTCGCGATCGCGTTCGTCATTCCCGTCGGCGTCGCCGCCGGCGCGTTCCTCGCCGTCGACTGGGCGCTCATGACCGACATCGTTCCGAAGGCCACCAGCGGGCGGTACATGGGCATCTCGAACGTCGTTACAGGCGCCGCGGGCCCGATCGCGATCGCGATCGGCGGGGTCGCGATGGATCGCGTCGGCGCCTTTGACTTCTCTCTTGGGCCGCGCGTCGCGTTCCTGTTCGCGCTCCTGTACTACGCGCTCGGCGCGCTGCTGCTACGGCCCGTCGACGAGCGTCGCCGTGATCACTAGCTCTCGCCCGACGGCCGGGCGGGGAGCAAGCCCCGCCCGGTCCGCGATTCAACGAGGAAAGTCAACCCAAACCGGCGAACCGTTCGCGAGGTCTGGCGCGATGTCGACGGATGGGAGATTGCTGGAGGACGGGGACGTCCGGGTCGCGGCGATCCAGCGGAAGCCCGATGGGTCGCCAAGCTGGGATGCCGCGACGAACCCCTTCACGACGTTGTTCTCGATCTCGTAGTCGAAGTCCCCTATCCGTTGTCCCGTCCCGGCACTTGTCAGGGCCGATTCCCAATGCCAGTCGTTGCCGACGCACGGCCCCTGGACGAGATGGCTGCAGAAGCGCACCACGACGACGTAGTTCGCGATGCCGTTGCCATCGGTGTCGACGAGCCAGTTGTAGGCGGTGAACCCGTTGTATGTACCCGGACGCGACGGCGTCATGGGGACCGTACCGGCCAGGAGCATCTGGAAGTAGAGGCCTTCTCTGCCCTCCTGCGCGGTCACCTTGGCCATCACGATGTCGGTGTACGGCTCCGCCGAACTATCTCCGGACGCATCGCGCGTGATCGTCGGAGTCGCTGATGCGGGAGTCGCCAGGATCAGTGTGAAGGTCGCCACGAGCGCGAGGATCAGCTGGATGTGTCTACGCATCGCCTTCCCCCGGCGCGCGACATTTCGACTGCGCTGGTCGCGCGCCCGCCCTCCCTCAGAGGCAGGCGAACTCTACCGCCCGAGGCAAGCGCTCTAGGGCACGACGATCAGCCAGAAGACTCCCTGATCCTCCATCCACACGGTCCCGTCGATGACCGGCCGCAGATTCAACCGATACGTGCCGCGCGTCATCGGAGCGCGCACCCCAAAGCGGAACTCCGCAACCTCGCCCGGGGCGACCGTGGTGACCGTCGTCGTGGCGATGCGGTCGTCCCAGAGCCAGTTCGCGGCCATCCCCAGCCGATACGGAGACTTGTCGTCGGCGTTGAGGCCAAGGTTCGCCTGGCGGCCCCAGATGCCGCGGTTCCAAGTCTCGGTGCCGGTGTTCGTGAACCTGATCCAGAAGTTCGCGACCTGGCCGGGCGACATCACGAGGTAGTCCGACTGGCTGAGCCACCGCGAGTGCCAGCCGCTCTCGAGCGCGATGCCGCTCGCGCCGCGCGCGAGACCCGAGTTCGGATCGACCATCAGCGACGACGCGTCAACGGCATCGAACGCGCCGGCCGGGATGCGCTTGAGCTCACTGATGAGCTGGTCGCTCCAGCGCGAGTCCACCTGGCCCTGAAAGAAGAAGTTGGATCCGTTGTCGGCGAGGATCAGCCCATACCGCTGCAACGCCGTGAGCACCACGCGCGTCTGCGCGCTGTAGGGCGACATGTCGAAGTCGCTCCTCAGCCGGAAGCGCGCGCCCATCGGCGGAAGCGATGCATCGCGCGCCGCGCCGGCCTGATGGCGCGCGGGCCACACGAACGTGCGGTCGGTGCGCTGTGCCGTGAAGCGGATCGCGTGATCCACGACGCCACTCGCGACTTCGTCGTAGCGCAGGACCCCGGGCCAGATCGGTAGCCCTGCCGCATCCGCGCTCGTCCATCCGGATGGGCGGAGCGCATGCGACCCCAGGTCGAACACGGCTCCCGAACCCGCAGTCGGCCGACCGCCGTTCCACGACGCCGCGAAGAGCTCGTAGAGAACGCAGGGTGTCCTTGTTGAGCATGAAGGCGTGCGCGTCGGAGGCCGGTTCGATCGGCGTGCTCGCGGTGAACGGGTACGGCACATCGTCGCTCTCGTCGGCGTAATCGAATGCGAGGCGCGTCGTCGGCGTCGCGTTGCTTACGACCTGCAGCTGGTACCCATATGGCCCGCCGAAGTCCGGGTGGAGGAGGCGCGAGGCGCCGCCCATGTTCGCGATCCACGTGGCGCTCATCGGGTGGACCGGCATGTTCTGGATGTTCGAGTGCCACACGTCGCTCGTCGGATAGATCGGGCAGTTCGGCGGCTCGGGCATCGCCGAAGCCGCCACGGTCGCGCTCTGCGGGACGAGGAGCGCCAGCGCCGCGAGCACGGACAGAAGCCTTCCCACGAGGAAATCAAACGCACGGACAGGCGTGATTAGGGCGTCATCTTGACGTCAGAACACCCGTTCCATATCGTCCGCTGGTCATGCGAACGGCCGTTCGATTTCCAGCCCGAGTCAGCCTCGAGCAGATCCTCGACGGCCTCGCGCGCGACCCTGAGTTCAGCCAGATGGTCACGCGGTGGGAACGCATTCCGCCGCGGCGCGCGAGTTACGCGGAGTACCCCGCATGGCTCGACGGGCGCATCTCGGCAACGCTCCGGCGACGCGGGATCCTCTCGCTCTACTCACACCAGGCCGACGCGCTCGAAAGCACCCACGCCGGAAAGCACACCGTCATCGTCACGCCGACCGCGAGCGGGAAGACCCTCTGCTACGACCTGCCGGTCATCGACGCGATCGCCAAGGATCCGACGGCCCGCGCGCTCTACATCTTCCCGACGAAGGCGCTCGCCCAGGATCAGCTCGCCGAGCTCATGCGCCTCGCGAAGGATGTCGACATCGATCTCAAGACGTACACGTACGACGGCGACACGCCGCCCGCGGTGCGCGCGGCGATCCGCAGCGCCGGACATGTCGTCATCACGAACCCGGACATGCTCCACACGGGCATCCTCCCCCACCACACCAAGTGGGTGAAGCTCTTCGAGAATCTCCGATTCGTCGTGCTCGACGAGCTGCACACGTATCGCGGCGTTTTTGGATCGAACGTCGCGAACGTGCTGCGCCGCCTGCGACGGGTGTGCGCCTTCTACGGATCGCATCCGACGTTCATCTGCACCTCGGCGACGATCGCCAACCCCGAGGAGCTCGCGCGCCGCCACGTCGAGGACGACGTCGTGGTCATCGATCGCAATGGCGCGCCCAGAGGCGAGAAGGTGCTCGCCTTCGTGAACCCACCCGTCGTGAATCAGTCGCTCGGCATCCGCAAGAGCGCGCTCTTCACGGGACGTGATATCGCGGCGACGCTTCTCGCGTCGGGCGTACAGACCATCGCGTTCGCCCGGTCGCGCGTCGAGACCGAGCTGCTGCTCACGTACCTTCGCTCGCGTTTCCCCCAGCCGCAGTGGCCGCAGGACCTCATCCGCGGCTATCGCGGCGGCTATCTGCCGTCGGAGCGGCGCGCGATCGAGCAGGGCCTGCGCGATGGCTCCGTCCGTGGCGTCGTTTCGACGAACGCCCTCGAGCTCGGCATCGACATCGGCGCGCTACAGGCGGCCGTTCTGCTCGGCTATCCGGGGACCGTGGCGTCGACGTGGCAGCAGATGGGGCGCGCCGGCCGGCGCGAGGATCTGTCGGCAGCGTTCCTCGTCGCGACGTCGTCTCCGATCGATCAGTACGTCGTACAGCATCCCGGGTACGTGCTCGACCGCTCGCCGGAGGCCGGCCTCGTGAATCCCGACAACCTCCACGTGCTGGTGCATCACCTGAAGTGCGCCGCGTTCGAGATCCCGTTCGAGGCGCGCGAGCGGTTCGGGACCGAGGACACGCCGGGCGTGCTCGCGTACCTCGATGAGCAGGGCGTGCTCCACGAGTCCGGTGGGAAGTACCACTGGTCCGACCAGGCCTTCCCTGCGGAAACGACGTCGCTGCGTACGGCGACGAACGACAACGTCGTCATCGTCGACACGACGGGGCCGGCCCCGCGCACCGTCGGGTCAGAGCACCACGACGGCAAGGCGCGGGTGATCGGCGAGATCGACCGATTCGCCGCGCAGGTGCTGCTCCACGAGCAGGCCATCTACCTGCACGAGTCGAAGCAGTTCCAGGTCGAGCGCCTCGACTGGGACAACGCGAAGGCGTACGTGCGCGAGGTGAAGGTCGACTACTACACGCAAGCGGAGCTCGCTGTGCGCATCCGCGTCATCGACGAGTTCGACCGGCGCTCGACGCAACGAGGCTTCGACCTCGCGCACGGCGAGGTCCTCGTCTCGACGCTCACCACGATCTACAAGAAGCTCACGATGTACACGCACGAGAACGTGGGCTGGGGCAAGATCCACCTCCCCGAGCAGGAGCTGCAGACGACGTCGTTCTGGTGCTCTCTGCCGGAACGAGCGGTAGCGGGCTGGCCGAAGGAGCGGGTCGAGGTCGCTCTTGCCGGCCTCGGGAATCTGCTGCACGGTCTCGCGCCGCTGCTGCTTATGTGCGCCCCGCACGATCTCGGGCTCGCCGTGGAGGTGCGTTCGCCGCACACCGAGCGGCCGACGATCTACCTCTTTGACATGACCCCCGGAGGGATCGGCTTCAGCGAGCGACTCTTCAAGTCGACAGACGTACTGCTCGACCGCGCCCGAGAGCACCTCGACTCCTGTGGATGCGGAACCGGCTGCCCGTCCTGCGTCGGTCCGGCCTACGCCCTTGGCACCGAGGTGCGCGAAGCCGTTGCGGATCTCCTCTCCCTCCACTCATGAACGATCTCCGAGCCCGGATCGCGCAGATCGTCGAGCGCGATCGCGCTCATCAATCTGACAAGCGCGGGGAGAGCGGCGGCACCGACCGAAACCCTCTCTACGCGGCGGTATCCCCAGCCCCAAGGGCCGGGGACCCCTCCGCCGCGCGGGGGCCCTCGGTCGGTGCCGCGGCTTGGCCCTGTTTCGAGGTGCGCGAACAGCGCTTCGCTATCGACGATCTCGGACTCGAGATCGTCGGGAGGGGAGCCTGCGACGCACTGCTTCTCGCGCACCTCGGGCTCAAAGGCGAGGCTCCCCGCGACTGGCCGGACATCCTTTTCCTAGATACGGAGACGACGGGCCTCTCGGGCGGGACCGGCACGTACATCTTCCTGATTGGCGTCGCTCACTTCGCCGGTAAGGAGCTGATCCTGCGGCAGCACATGCTTCTGGATCTCGGTGCGGAGCGCGAGTTCATCGAACAGCTCAAAGGCGAGATCGAACCGTTCCGCGCATGCGCGTCGTACAACGGCAAGGCGTTCGACCTTCCGATCATCCGCACGCGGTTCGTCATGGCGATACGCAGCGAGGTCACCGTGGACGACTCGCACCTCGACCTCCTGCACCCGGCGCGTCGGCTCTGGCGCGATCGATTCGGTTCCACGACGCTGAAGCAGCTCGAGGAGAGCGTGCTCGACGACGGTCGTACCGCGGACATACCCGGCTGGCTCATTCCCGACGCCTACTTCCACTACCTGCGCAAGCGCGATCCGGCGATCATCGCTCCGGTCCTGGAGCACAACGCGCGCGACGTGATCTCGCTCGTGCGGATCACTGATCGCGTGGCACGGGCGGTGACGGCCGCGCGGGCCGGCCGCGCGCCCGACCACGCGCCCGCGGCATTCGCTCTCGCGCGCGGCTTCGAGCGCACGGGCGAGATCGACGCCGCGTTCGCGTGCTACGAAAGTGCGTACTACGACGGGGACAACGCCCTGCGTGCGAAGCTGGCGCTCGCCTTCGCGCGCCTCCTGGAACGCCGCGGCGAGCTCGAGCGCGCGCTTCGCATGATGGAGACGCTCGTCGCACTCGGCCTCGGCTCGGAACGCTGGCGCGAGCAAGCCGAGAGCCGAATACGGAGACTCACCAAGAAGAAATGGCGGAAAGCTCTCCCGACCGCAAGCTGACGATACGGCCACTCACGGCAGCGCGGGTCGACGACGTGAAGACCGTGACGCGGGGCACCTGGGGCTCGTCCTGTTGGGACCTCTTCCCGCGCTATTCCGCCGCGCAGCAGCGTGCTCTTGGCATCATCGGCTTCGGTCCTGGCACGGCCGAGGAGAGGCGCCGGGCCGTGCTCGCGAAACTGGCGCGCCGTCGAAAGAACTCCGCCGGGCTGGTCGCGTACCGGGGCGGCGAGCCGATCGGGTTCATCTCGCTCGGACCGCGGCACGACTTCTCGCGGGTCGAGAACTCGCGCGCTACCCCACCCGTCGACGACGTCGCGGCGTGGGTCATCCCCTGCATCACCGTGCGGCGCGGCCACCGCGGTCAGGGTGTCGCGGTCGCCATGATCCGCGCGGCGGTCGATTACGCGGGCAGGCGCGGCGCGCCGGCCGTCGAGGCGTACCCACGAGCCGATGGCAAGCGCGTGCACGACGACTTCGCGTTCTTCGGCACGCGCGCGA
>Ga0209689_1003214_pt1 | contig 12065 bp, 11 predicted proteins | sample GraSoiAngelo_149_FD_187119 | JGI IMG/M metagenome (GOLD analysis project Ga0209689, IMG submission 187119) | Grasslands soil microbial communities from the Angelo Coastal Reserve, California, USA - 14_1009_09_30cm (SPAdes) (version 2) | ecosystem: Environmental > Terrestrial > Soil > Grasslands ...
ATCCAAGGTCGCCGGCTCCGGCGCTCTCGGCGACATTGGCGCTCATATCATCGATCTGGCGCGATTTCTCGTCGGCGAAATTGCAGTCGTTTCAGCGGTGAGCGAAACATTTGTCAAAAGACGGTTAACGAAAAATAGACGGTTCGCACGCGTCGATGTTGATGATGCCGTCAGCGTGATCGGCAAATTTCGGAACGGGGCAATGCTGAATTTAGAAGCGACACGTTTCGCTCGCGGCCGCAAGAATCAGCTTGCTTTTGAAATCAACGGCAGTCGCGGTTCGCTTGCCTTCGATTTGGAGGAAATGAATCGACTGCGCTTTTACGATTCGGCTGATCCCAACCAGACGCGCGGATTTCGCGACATCATTGTTACGGAATCGAACCACCCGTATGTCGGAAATTGGTGGCCGCCCGGCCATATCATTGGCTACGAGCATTCCTTTGTGCATACGGTCGCCGACTTTGTGAAAGCCATTGTCGCGCGCAAAAAGATCGAGCCCGATTTCACCGACGGATTAAAGACGCAGCGCGTGCTCGATGCCATCCAACGTGCGCGACCTTTGTCCTCGCTGTAATCGAAGTAAGCCAATTATATGAAGCGAAAACAACCGGCACGAAACGCACGACGACACCCGCGAAAGCAAACAAGCCGAAGACCCACAATGATTATCTTGCTGCGGTGACCGAAGACAAGCGGGCCGCATTGCAAAAACTTCGCAAGGCAATCAAGGCCGCGGCGCCCAAAGCCGAAGAATGCATCAGCTATCAACTGCCAGCATTTCGTCTGAACGGAAAATTTCTAGTGGCTTACGGTCCTGGGGCGAATCATTGCGGGTTCTATCCCGGTTCCGTCGGGCAGGCCTTTAAGAAAGAGCTGAAAGGCTACGATACCAGCAAGGGCACGGTCCGCTTTTCAGCCGACAAACCGTTGCCAGCCGTGTTGGTGCGGAAGTTAGTAAGGCTTCGGATCGAAGAGAAAGGGTGATGGCAGTATCGGTTATCGGTCATTAGTTAGATGCGCCTACCGCATGCCGGTGTCGCAGCGCCACTCTACCCTGGTCATCTGCCCGGCAACGACATCGGCTTCGAAGGGACCGTAACGCGCGATTCCGCCTTTTTTGTCCTTCAGCGAAACCGTGTAGTGACCCGGTTCCAGCGAAAGACGGAAACGGCCTTGATCATCAGTAGTGAAGGACGTCGCTGTTCCTTTTTCGTTTTGCACGATGAATGTCGCGTTTGCTAATGGCCTCGAATCGGGAACTCCGACTCTCGCTGGTCCGCCGTGCACGGGACCGACGGTGATAATGCCTTCGATCCCGGTTTGTGGTTCAGAGGCATAGAGGGCTACGGCAAGGAGCAAGCAGCAGGATAGAATGGACGGCGTCGAGATCACATCAATACTGAAAAGCTGAAATCCTGAAATGCTGAAATGGATCGCATTGGGCTTAGGTGTCGCATAGGTCGTATATGCCTGGCGGCGCAACAGAATTCTTTTGCAAGCTAGCGGCGGCTGCCAGCGAGAATCACGCGGCTTTCCTGTGACGCGACACGGCAGAACTCTTGCGCGTGTGATGGGTTTTTCGTGTCTTGTTCAAGCTCTCCTGCAGCACCGACACGAGATCGATCACTTTCGTGGATGGTCGCGGTTTCGGTTTCGGTTTTTCTTCGATTTCTTTTCCGCCCGCTTCGACTTTTTCTTCGATCACTTCCATCAAAGCCTCGCGGTAATCGTCGCGATATTTCTTTGGATCCCATTTCGCCGACATGCTTTCGACGAGGGCTTTTGCCATATCAAGCTCGCGTTTCCCCGGCTCGATTTTTTTCGGAACATGGAGCTTGTCTGCATCCGCCAGTTCCTCGGCGAAGTGCATCAGTTCCAGAACGAGCACGCTGTCTTCCGCTTTGACTCCAGCAAGATATTGCCGCGTCTTAATCACCACCTTCGCGATCCCGACCTTGCCGGTCCTCACAAGAGTATCGCGCAACAACACATAAGCCTTGTCACCGCCTTTTTGGGGCTCTAAATAATAAGGTTTGTAGAAGAACATCGGATCGATCTCTTCCTGATCGACGAAATCCTGGATGTCGACGGTCTGAGTTGCCTCGAGATCGACGCGCTGAAAATCTTCGTCCTTTAGGAGAACGTATTTACCTTTTTCATATTCGTAGCCTTTGACGATCTCGTCCCACGGTACTTCCTTGCCGTCTTTCTCTGCCACCCGCTTGTAATTGACCGGGCTCAAATCTTTCGCGCGCAACAGCCGAAACTTCAGTTCTTCTCTGCGGGTCGCGGGATAGAGGGCAATGGGAATGTTGACTAACCCGAAGCTGATACTGCCTTTCCAGATCGCTCGCATACGCAATTTATTTCGAAGCTGAACGCGTGAATGCGTGGATGAACGCAAATGCAGACGCGGATATTGTTGTGCTCGATGACCGATTGCCGCAGTACCGTAGCAATCTTACTGAGGCAGAGTTCGCGAATCGCGAGGGCGCAACCAACAGTACGCGGAGCGCGTTGCGCTCCCCAAAATTTACGCCGCGGTTTCGGGCTTCATGCGCCGACTCGCGTGCGAAGCGGACACTTCCTCAAGGAGGTTGGGGCAAAACGCCGAATCCGTGTGGTTGCTTGCCCCTTTTACGCGGCGGTTTCCAACCGCGCTCTCGAGATGCCGCGCAGCTCAAACAACCTGATCAATGTTTCCTCGATCAAGTTATTGGGACACGAGGCGCCAGCGGTGATGCCGACTACGACCGGACCGGGCGGCAACCAGAAATGGGAAACGACTTCACGCTTCTCGTGCAGATCGTAATGCTTGATCTCGGTCGCGGAGACCAGACGCGAAGCATTCAAAACAAAATAAGTGGGCAGTTTTTCTTCGCCCATTTCGGCGAGGTGAGAGGTATTGGAGCTGTTGTAACCGCCCACCACCAACAGCAAATCCATCGGAACGTTTAGTAATTCGCGCAACGCATCCTGTCGCTCCTGGGTCGCACCGCAGATGGTATCGAAAAACCGAAAATTTCTCGCCGCTTCTTCCGCGCCATCGCGATCGACAATCGCCTGACGCACCCGTCGCTGCACTTCCTCGGTCTCGCCACGCAACATCGTCGTTTGATTGGCCACACCGACCGTTTTCAAATGCACATCAGGGTCGAACCCAGCTGAGTGTGCGCCGTGGAACTTGTCCAGAAACGCCTGTTTGTCGCCGCCGTTCCGGATGTAATCGCAAACGTAATCGGTGTCGGCCAGGGTAAGCACGACAAGATAATGGCCCTTGCCGTCACCCAGTGCGCGGGAGCTGGTTGCCTTCGTTTCTTCGTGTTCGGCCTTGCCGTGAATGATCGACGTCACACTCTCGCTGGCATATTTGCGGACCCGTTTCCAAACACTCATGACGTCGCCGCAAGTGGTATCGACAATCTGGCATCCGTGATCCTTTATTTGTTGCAAAATGGACAGCTCCGTTCCGAACGCGGGCAGGATGACAACGTCGTCGGGCTGCAATTCGGAAATGTCGGCCTGTTTGTTTCGTCCGGTCAGGTTCTTGATGCCGAGCGAGGAAATTTGCTCGTTCACTTCCGGGTTGTGAATGATTTCGCCAACGATGAAGAGGCGGCGGTCCTGAAAAACTTTGCGGGCGGCATAGGCGAGATCGATGGCGCGCTCGACGCCGTAACAGAATCCAAATTGCTTGGCCAGCCGCACCGTCACATCACCAACGGAAATGATGCCGCCGTTGCGCCGAACCCCCTCGACCACATCGCTGCGGTAATGTGATTCCACCTGTTCCTGCACCGCCGTCATCACATCAGGCGTGCGCAAGTTTACTTTTTCGCGGGCACTAGTGCCGCTCGAGATCAGGTTTGTGCTCACAAATTTTTCTTACGCGGCAATCTGCGGATTGCTCTATTCTAGAAGAGGGCTGCTGGGTTTCTCAAATGCCGCCGAAGTAATACTGATATGAGGATCGGGGTCGGGTGCGCGCGAATCATCGACCCGCTTCACCTTCGGGCCAATTGACTCGTCTTCCAGCTGCATAGTTGCGATGCGGACCGGCGTGCCAATACGAACGAGCGCGTAAAATTTCGGGGCCGCTTCACCCTTCAGACGAATGCAACCGTGCGTCCGGGGCACCGGATGCACGAAACCCTGATGAAATCCATAGGCCGGTGCGAACTCGCACCAGAATCCCATCGGGTAACCAACATAGCGTCCGGCAATATTAGAGCCGGCTTCAGCGGGCACTACTCGATTGCCCTGAACGCGGAAACCATAAGAGCCGGAACGCTTGTCTTCCTCTTTCCGGTAAATGGTAAAATTCCCTCGTGGCGTCGGTTTGGAGGGAATGCCAACACTGCATGCCACTGCCATCAGGCAACGATCGCCTTCCATGACGTAAACGTTCTGTTTCGAAAGCGACACTTTCACTACTACCTTCGAAGGATCATTTGGTTTGTAAGCCGTCACGTGATAGGGGCCGCCGCTCGTCACCCGCGATGTTTCGCAACTGGTGAAAATAAATGGACCGCAAAGGGCGAGAAGAAAAACAAGGCGTTTCAACATTCGCATAATTCTCGGTAACTAATCAGGGCTGCTCGCTTTTTCAACTTAAGCCTGAGTCGTTGCGATAAAACAGTTTGCAACGTGGCAGAGGCGGTGCCATGGGTTAGCCTCTGCCGGGGGAAACGGTCGGGTCGATGAAGGAATGGACGCGTTGCCAGGGAAGTTGGCGTTGCCAGCAAAATTGGTCTGACTAAGTATGGGCTTTTTTACGGGTCTCTTTGGCCAGAACGGTTTCATGCCACATGGCCACTGCTACTTGTGGGATCCCGGCCTGATGCGGCTGCACCTGATCTCGGATTTTCTGATCGCAGCCGCTTACTTTATCATCCCGTTTACGCTTGTTAATTTTGTTCGTAAACGGCGCGACCTCCCCTTCAAGTGGATGTTCGTTTGTTTTGGCATTTTTATTATCGCCTGCGGCATGACGCATGTGATGGAGATCATCACACTTTGGAAACCCTATTATTGGGTTTCCGGAATCGTGAAAGCAATCACGGCCCTCGCTTCTGTTCCAACCGCGATTCTTCTCATCCGCCTTATCCCACAAGTGGTAAATATTCCGGGGCCTGCGGTCTTGCGCGCGGCCAATGAAGCGTTAATCGAGCAGACCAAGCTTTTAAGTCTGATCGTCACCAGTATGGGCGACGGACTGCTGGTGGTTGATCGGGACGGCGCCGCGTTGCTTTCTAACCCGGCCTTGCGTCGGATGCTTGGATTAAAAGAGGACGAAGACGTTCCCAAAAACTGTTCGCAGGATTGCGGATTCTTTCGCACCGATAAAGTGACGCGGATTGCGCCAGCGGAGTCACCAACTTCGCGCGCCGTCGCAGGGGGACATGTTGATGACGAGGAAATTTTTATCCAGCACGGCGGTAATGTTGATGGCTCGTGGGCGGATGTAACAGCGCGGGCGTTGCGCGATGAGCACGGCACCATTCATGGTGCGGTGGCCGTCTTTCATGATGTCACCGCGCATAAACGGGCCGAAGAACAGCAGCGAAATTTGCTGCGGGAACGGGAAGCCCGAGCAGAAGCCGAGGCAGCGAACCGCGCGAAGGACAGGTTTCTCGCCGTACTCGGCCATGAGTTGCGGACTCCGCTTACACCCGTCCTTGCCGGCGTGGAATTACTCGAACAAAAGATCAACGTTAATGGGGAATTCAACGGCACGATCGAAATTATTCGCCGCAACATCGAGCTCGAGGCGCGTTTAATCGATGACATTCTTGATCTTACCGCCATCGCCAAAGGAAAAATCAACCTCGATGTCGGCACTGTCGATATTCATGCCACAGTGCGGGGCGCCCTGGAGATTTTTAAAACTGAGATCGCGTACAAGAAACTGCGCATCCACACAAATTTAGCTGCGCCACAACATTTTGCCCGGGCCGATGATTCGCGGCTGATGCAGGTCTTTTGGAACGTGATGAAGAATGCAATCAAATTTACGCCGGACGGCGGCGCGATTCACATCGAGTCGGCCAACGAAGCCGGCAAAGTCCTGGTGCGCGTGAGCGACAACGGAATCGGGATTGAACCGGAAGTGTTGCCACGAATTTTCGATTCCTTCGAGCAGGGAGTGCGTCGCGTCCAGGCCGGCCATGGTGGGCTTGGGCTCGGGCTCGCTATTTCCCGCGCCATTGTCGAAGCCCATCACGGACAGATGGAGGCGAGCAGTCCAGGCCGGAATCGCGGAACGGTGGTAACGATTTCGCTTGCCACCATTGCGGTGCGAAGCAGCACGGACGAGCCAAGAGGGAAGCGTGACTCGACCGCTGCGACCTCGACTAGTGAAGCGCAAAAAACGCGGCCGCTGCGCATTCTTCTGGTCGATGATCACACCGACACGGTTATCACCTTGGGAGCACTTTTACGGAATCTCGGCTACGACGTCGCCTGCGCCGAAACGGTCAAACAAGCGCTGGAACTGGCGAAAGAATCGAGATTTGATTTGCTCGTGAGCGACATCGGTTTGCCCGACGGAAGTGGCCACGATTTGATGCGCCAGATTCGCGCACGACAATCGATTGCTGGTATCGCCCTTAGTGGATTTGGAATGGAAGACGACCTGGAGAAGAGTCGCGCGGTCGGATTCACCGATCACTTGATCAAGCCGGTTAACGTCGATCGATTGCAAGCGACGCTGCGCGAGATCGCGCGGAGCCGGGCAACGACCAGCTAATTTGCGCTGCTGATTTCGACGATTTCGCCTGGTCGGCACCGGATCGTCAAAGCGATGGGGCGGCAGCAAATGCTACAGTCTTCGATCAAGTCTTGTTCGCTCTGCGAAGTATCCACCTCCAATGCGAAAGTTTCCCCGCAATGGGGACAGGAAATATCAGCCGTCACTATTAATTGCACATTCGGTCACCACCCGTTGAACGCATGTCATCCCGAGTCGCGCAGAGGACGAGGGACCTCCCGATTGCCGTTTGTCGGTGACCAGCGGCGAGGTTCCTCGCTTCGCTCGGAATGACAGAAGGGAACAGTGTCCCGGCAAATTGGCGCTTGCTCGGTGGTTCCAACATTACAAGCTCGCGTTTGATTTTTTCGCGGCGGCTTCGTCGAGCTTCCTAAAGTGCAGCTGCTGAACACGACGTCCGTCGCTCTGCGAGATGGTAACAAGATAATTTTCAATCTGGACGTGTTCACCTTGTTTGGGCAAATGGCCGAGAAGATGGGTCACATAGCCACCGATCGTACTCACGTCCGCGCTTTCCAATTCAATCCCAGCCAGATCGCGTAGTTCGTAAAGGGCAAGCGCGCCATCCACGGTGAACTCATTCTCGTTAATCTCGCGAAATTCTTCTTTCTCGGTGTCAAATTCGTCCTGGATGTCGCCGACCAGCTCTTCCAAAATATTCTCCAAGGTCACCATTCCAACGGTGCCGCCAAATTCATCGACCACGATGGCGAGGTGCGCGTGTTTGTTGAGAAAGAGCGAGAGCAACTTCTCCAGCGACATCATTTCCGGAACCGGAGTGAGCTCACGCCTGATGCGCAAAAGATCGGGATTCGGATCGCGCATCAGTGGCACTAATTCCTTGATGTGAATCAAACCAATGGTGTTGTCGAGATGGCCGCGACAAAGAGGAAAGCGCGTATGCCGCGAGGCCAGCGCTTTTTTTACATTTTCCTCAAAGCTCTCTTCGATGTTGAGGAACACAACCTTACCGCGGGGCGTCATGATATCGCGCACGACACGCTCGCGCAAATCGAGCGCATTTATAAGCAGCTCTTTGCCCAGGGGGCTGACCTCTTTCGCCTTTGCGCTCTCGCTTAAAATCAACCGCAACTCCTCCTCCGAATGCGCCAGCTCGGCTTCTCCCGCTGGCTGAACTCGGAAAATCCGCGCTAGAATCCAGTTTGAGGAGGCATTCAGGAACCAAATGAACGGCTTAAAGATTGCATAGAAGAGTCGTAGTGGCGGACTGACGAGAAGGGCCGTGCCCAATGACCTTTGAATCGCCAATATTTTCGGGGCTTGCTCTCCAAGGACAATGTGAAGGGCAGTGATTACGGAAAAGGCGATCGCAAATGAAATCGATGCCACGACAGTTTCTGAGCTGATACCGACAAGGGCCAAGAACGGCTGTAGCATCCGAGCGAGAAAAGGTTCACCGAGCCAGCCAAGACCGAGACTGGCCAGCGTGATGCCCAACTGACAGGCCGAAAGATACGCGTTTAAATTTTCAACTACGTGCTGGCTGATAGTGGCGCGCTTATTCCCTTCCATGGTAAGGGCGTGCAATTGACTGTGCCGCACTTTGACCAAAGCGAATTCGGCAGCGACGAAAAAACCGTTGAGTGCGACGAGAGCGGCAATGACCAGCAGTTTGGTGATGATGACAGCAGGGGAATCCCACCGATCAGCGGCGCTCACCGCCAGCCAAAGTCCGAAAGATAATGATAAATAAGGAAAGCTCATTTATCGAATGCAACTTGGCATCCGAACCTGCAACCAAGCTGTCTACCAGCTAGACTTGGTGACGCCGGGAATCAATCCACTCGACGCCAGCTCACGAAAAGTCAGCCGTGAAATCTTGAAGCGCCGGATAAATGCGCGTCGCCGGCCGGAAACCTGGCAACGATTAACCACACGCGTCGGACTGGCATCGCGGGGCAGTTGCACGAGGCCGGCATAGTCCTTCTTTGCTTTTAGCTCCGCCCGCAGCGCGGCATATTTCTTGACTGTCGCGCGTTTGCGTTCGTTGCGGTTGACCCAGGAGGTTTTCGCCATAAAGGAACGCGGAAGGTAGCGGAAAAACCGTCGGAAGCAAATCGTTTCCGTGGGCGTTCCAGCGCTGCCGGCCGCAAATCGAAAGATGTTCCTTTTGCCCCGAGATGAAATCCCGGAAGCGCCGGATGCCTTGGCTCAGGCGATCGAGGAAGGATTGCGCAACTTTGTCTCACGACCAGACAAAATGGTCGTCGTGCGCGGCGCTGACGCGTCGGCGCTGGACTCAATCGCGGTCGATCTATCCGGTGCCACGATCGATCATCATCATCGTCCACCGCCGCTCGACCCCTCGGAAGCGATTCCAGCAATAGTGGTGCGGCATATTTATATCTCAGGCGAGCCGATTAGTATTCTCGGGGGGGACTTCAGTTTTCAGTTCGAAGCTTCTAATGTCGAATTGTATCGGAAGGCTCACCCTGAAGGGAAACTGTTGCTCATCATGCATCGAGCCCAGGACGGGAATATTCGGTTCGAAATCTCTCGCGCCGCAGCTGAAAGCATGATCATGAAAGGCGCGAGCAAGCTCGCGGAAAAGCAAGGCGTCGTTGTCGATAATGCCCAACTTGAGTTGACACCGCATGGTCCGCGCGCTCTCGATGGAAAGCTCACCATCTCCGCGCGCAAGCTCATTTTTCATCCTGTGCTTAGTCTGGCCGGCACCTTTTCGGTTAGTGACGATCTCGTCGCCACTGTCTCGAATCTGAAATGCCACGGCGAGGGACCGATTGCCGCGCTCGCCTGCGCCGCGATCACACCTTCCTTTTCAAAAATTGAACGACGCACCTTTCCACTATCCGCCCTGCCGCTCGGCGAAATACAGTTGCGCGATCTCACAATCGATACCGCCAACGAAAAAGTCGTCGTCCGAGCGCGATTTGGTTCGCTGTAAGGAACGATGTTGATCCGAATCGGCTACGATATCTCCTTCGAGCTCGCGAATCCGACGCCGTTGATCACGATGCTTTACATCCATCCTTCGCGACGTGGCGACTTGCAATCAGCGGAGGAAGTCACGCTCGAGCCAGGTGTGCCGGTCCACACCTACCTGGATAGTTTTGAAAATATTTGTGGCCGGCTGCTCGCGCCGGCGGGCACAGTGCGATTCACTCTCGACACCACCATTCATGATAGTGGCCAGCCCGATGCGGAAGCGCCCGAGGCAATGCAGCACAATGTCGAGGATCTACCGGACGAAGCGCTCCGTTTTTTGCTTCCGAGTCGTTACTGTGAAGTGGACAAACTAAACGATGAAGCGTGGAGACTTTTTGGTCCGACGCGGCCAGGCTGGTCTCGCGTGCAAACGATCTGTGATTGGGTGCATAATCACATCACCTTTGGCTATCACTTCGCCGATCCACAAAAAAGCGCGCTGGAAGTTTACCGCGATGGCAAGGGTGTTTGCCGCGATTTCATGCATCTCGCCGTTACCTTTTGTCGATGCCTCAATATCCCGGCGCGTTATGTCACCGGTTACCTGGGCGACATTGGGGTTCCACCTGCGCCTTACCCGATGGATTTTAGCGCATGGTTCGAAGTTTTCCTCGGTGGGAAATGGCACACTTTTGATGCGCGTCACAACCAACGGCGCATCGGCCGTATTCTCATGGCCGTCGGTCGCGACGCCGCTGACGTTGCACTGACGACAAACTTCGGCAGCGCCAAGCTGCTCAAATTTCACGTCATCACTGAAGAAGTGAAATAGCTGTGCGTCGCTCAGGCGAGCCCGCCATTATGAGCCGGCGCGATCTGCTCAAGCACGTTGCGTAATTGCGCGAAATCTATCGGCTTGGTCAGATGATAATCGAAGCCGGCGTCGCGTCCTCGCCTGACATCGTCCTCTTCGCCGTCCGCGGTCAGTGCCACGCCGGTGAGATGCTGCCGGCGTTTTGCTTCACGAATCACCTCGCACCCGCTGCCATCCGGCAAAGCCAGGTCACTCACAATCGCGTCGAAGTGCTTCGCTCTCAGGAATGCAAGCGCGCTTTCCACATTGTCCGCTGCGGAAATGGAATGACCGAAATGCCCGAGCAAGCCGGTCAAGACGCGGCGGGTATCGCCGTGATCCTCGACCACCAGTATCTGCAAGGTCATAACTCCGGGAAAAAGCCGCGGCCACGAGAGCCTCGCCTAGTTACCACAATCGAAATGGCCGTGCCGGTTGGTTGCTTCGAGCGGCGAAAATTTTATCTCTGTCTCTTGCGTGGGTGGGCGACTTGGAAGGTCGTGCGTCCTCTAACGCTTACTTAGACGGACGAAAAGAACCGCGCCCAGCACGATGAAAAGGACATTCGGAAACCAGACCAGTAGTTCCGGATGAACCCTCGGATTGTTGCGAAGGGTGTCCGCGATGATCACAAAAAGGAAATAAGAAATGGCGATGACCAGGCTAAGAAGAAAACCAATGGTGGTTTCCCGCCGATGGGCCGTGACGCCGAGCGGCACCCCAACGAGGGCAAAAGCCACGCAGGAAAAAGGAAAGGAAAATCGTTTGTTCAACTCCGTCCTGCTGGCGCTGCGCTCCCGTTTGTTTGCGCTCTTTAATTGATCGACCAGTTGGGTAATTGACAAAGCCGAGCGACTCGGTCGTTTTTTCTCTTTCTCGTAAAGTTCGTCGAGACTGATCGGAAGAGTGCCCTCAGCCATGCTGATACCATCGCGAATTTTACGAAGATCGAGCGGATTTTTCTCATCGCGCTGCTGATAACGCGCATCGTAAAGGCGCATCAGAATTCGCTTGTTCGGCAGATCCGCTTCCAGCATTCCAGTGCGCGCAAAAGTCACCCGTATCGGTAAGGACTGCTCATTCATTTCAAAGACAGTAATGTTCTCGAGTTTATTGCCGTCTTTCTTTCCGACATAAATTTTGCGGCCCGGAAATTCGTCGATCACTTGATCGCTGCCAAAAAGCGCCATCGGATTTCTGGTTGCGAGATCGTAGAGACTGGAGCGCAGTTTTTCCTGCGCCGCTGGGGCCACCTGCACATTGAGCCACAAGCTAATGGCGGTGCAGGCGAGGGCGACAAGAGCCAGCGAAACGCAAACGCGCGGCACACTCACGCCGTTGGAACGGAGCGCGACTAGTTCGTTATCCGCCGACAATCGTCCAAAAACCAGCAGGATCGCGGTCAACAATCCCCACGGAATAGTGAAAATAAGCGAGAACGGCAGCACATAAGCAATAAAGCTAACGAGATACTCGACTGGGACGTCGTGATTCACCAGCAACGGCAGAAGCTTGCGAAAAATGTTGCCGACG
>Ga0209689_1003217_pt1 | contig 12059 bp, 8 predicted proteins | sample GraSoiAngelo_149_FD_187119 | JGI IMG/M metagenome (GOLD analysis project Ga0209689, IMG submission 187119) | Grasslands soil microbial communities from the Angelo Coastal Reserve, California, USA - 14_1009_09_30cm (SPAdes) (version 2) | ecosystem: Environmental > Terrestrial > Soil > Grasslands ...
GAGACGCTGCCGGAACGAATGGACCGTGACCTGGACGACGTGCCGGCCTGGATCCGGCAGGGCGACGGCGCCATGGGCGAGCGGCTGATCAAGGCGCGCGAATGGATCGACCGGATGGAGGCGTACTTCGCCGACGGCTTGCGCTCTTTCGACAGGTCGGGCGACTATGGAGCGGACGGAGCATTGAGCGTGACGTCGTGGCTGCGCTGGAAATGCAAGCTGTCGGGTGGGGCGGCAATGGAGCGAGTCGAGGTGGCCCGCCAGCTCAACCAGTTGCCCAAATTCGAGGCTGCCCTCGCCCGCGGCGATATCGGCTACCAGCACGCGGCTGTCATGGCCAAATCCGCCGGGCACTTGGGCGTGGCAGCCGTACGCAAGGAAGAAGCCAACCTGCTGACGGCGGCCCAGACCATGGACCCCGGACAGTTCGTGGGGGTGGCCAAAAACTTCGAGCACCGAGTCGATGCGGAAGGCGCGCTGGCCGAGGCCAACCGGGCCTATGGCAGGCGCTATCTGCACATCAGCGAGCCGCAGGACGGGGCGGTCCGTCTCGACGGGTTGCTCGACGCCGAGGGTGGCGCGACTTTGAAGACGGCGCTCGGGGCGCTGATGAAACCGGCAAAGAACGAAGATCGGTCGTCAGGCCAGCGGCAAGCCGATGCCCTGGTCGAGCTCTGCCGGCGCCAACTCAGCGGCAAGGGGCTGCCGGACGTGGCCGGTCAGCGGCCGCACCTGATCATTCGGGCCAGCGCGGACACGGTGGCCGGCCTGGCTGGTGCGCCCGCAGGGCAGCTCGAGGCTGGCGGGACGATCCATGCCGAGACCGTCCGGCGGTTTGCCTGCGACTCTGCGATCACCCGGATCACCGGACGCGCCGAGCTCGAGCACGAGATCAGCCAGGCTAGCCGGACCATCTCGGCATCGCTCCGGCGCAAGCTCGAGGCTCGGGACGATCGGTGCGTCTTCGAGGGTTGCGATATGCCCGGCCGGTGGACCGACGGGCATCACCTGATCCACTGGGCGGACGGTGGCCCGACAAACCTGGAGAACCTGGCCCTCTTGTGCCGGGGTCACCACATCAAGGTTCACGAAGAGGGCTGGCGGTTGAAACGCCGCGACGATGGCGGATACTCTGCGATCCCTCCCCCTCGCCGAGTGATGGCCCGCAGTAGGTCTGGCTGACGCGGGGGGACGGCTGAAATTCTCGCCGGCGCGTTCGGTCCATCCTGTTTAGGTGCCCACGACTGAGTAAAGTGGCCACTCTCCCGGTACCCCTTTCAGAACGTGTACTCCTTGGGGGTCGAACTGAATGCTCGACCCTGCGACCAGGTCTCTTACGGTGCTCGAGACCAGCACCTGGCTGGGCTGCGCGAGCGCCGCGACCCGGGCTCCAGTGTGAACGGCGATGCCCCGCACTTTGTCCTCGACCAGCTCGCATTCACCCGCGTGAAGTCCTGCCCGAACCTCGATACCGAGCTCTCTAACCGCGCCGATGATGGCGGATGCGCACCGGATAGCTCGCGCTGGGCCGTCAAAGGTGGCGAGAAATCCGTCCCCGGCGGTATCGATCTCGCGCCCTCGGTACCGTTCGAGTTCCGCGCGCACACGAGCGTGGTGAACCCCGAGCAGCTCCGCCCACCTCTCGTCACCGAGCCTGGACGCCATCCGGGTCGACCCAACGATGTCGGTGAAGAGCACGGTAGCGAGCACCCGATCGGGCTCGACCGGCGCGTGCGACCCTGTGAGGAACTGCTCGATCTCCCGAAGGATAAGGTCCTGTTCACCAAACGCTGCCAGATGAGCCTGTCCCTCGAACTCGACCAACTTCGCTCCCGGGATGTGTTCGGCAAGGTACCTGGTCGCTGGAGCGTTCTCGTCCCCGCGCCGGCAGAGCGCGAGGGTTGGAGCCTGGATGGACGAAAGGACATCTCGGATGTCGAGCTCAGTGGCCATCCGCGAGAGGGCGACTGCAGCGCCGGGGCTCACCGACATGCGACAGAGGCGACCCCACCAGCGGGAGACCCGGGCATGTTCCTCCTCAGTTAGCCCCTCCACCAGACCCTCGGGCATGTTCTCAAACGTCCCCTCGCTCCAGACCCTCTCTACGGAAGCGAGGTAAGGCTGGACGGCATTGATCGGTAACCAGCCTTCAGGAAAATCCTGGTCCCGGAGTGCTCGGGGATAACTCGCGAAGAGCACAAGAGCGGCCGCGCGCTGCGGATAGGTCGCGGCGAACAGGCCGCACATGGGTCCGCCTTCGGACGCCCCGAAGAGGGCCGCACGCTCGGAGCCGACGGCGTCCATGACAGCGCGGATATCATCCATCCGCTCCTCAAGCGTAGGAATGCTGTCCCCAGCGATCCGATCAGACAGGCCGGTGCCTCGCTTGTCAAAAAGGATCAGGCGCGAGAACCGCGCCAGCCGGGAGAGCCACCGGGCCACCAGCGGCTCCTCCCAGGAGATCTCTAGATGACTGATGAAGGCCGGCGCGTAGACGAGGTCGATGGCGCCGTCGCCAAGGACCTGGTAAGCGATATGCAGGCCATCAATCGTTTTGGCGTAGCGAACCTCTGGAGTCACCTGGCTAGCTTCTGATCATGCGGCCCGAGCGACACCCCCTCCTAATGGTCGTAGCCGAGCGGATCGGATTGGAGCGAAAGAGACTCGAACTCTCGACCTCCGCAATGCGAGTGCGGCGCTCTGCCAGCTGAGCTATCGCCCCGGGCGCAAATTATACCCGCGGCCTCGTCGGCGATCTCTCACGAATCGCTTCCGTCTGGCCCCTTCCCGACGCAAATCGAGCCGATCCCGGCCGCAAATCGAGGCAATCCTGGCCGGAAATTAAGATAAAGATGTTTGTGACGTTGGAAACGAACGTAGACTAAACCCAGATGGCGCAGCTTCGTCCCGATCAACCGCCCCCAACCCCAACCCCGCAACCGCCGGCAAAGCAACCGAACACACGGCTGCGCCTGGCGCTGCTGCTGGCCGGCGTCGCCATCTATGTCCTCTTCCTGGCCACGCCGCTGCTTGGCCGGGTGATGGGCGGGTCGTCCCGGCTGGACGTGCCCTACTCCGTCCTGAAAGCCCAGGCGGCGGACAACAACATCAAAGACCTCACCCTCCAGGGACAGCAGGCAACCGGCGACTTCAACACCGCGGTCAGCTACCAGGGCGTCAGCAACACCGCTTTCACCAGCACCACTCCGGAACCGGGCGCCGATCCCTCCCTCTACACGCTGCTCGACCAGAACCACGTTTCCTACTCGGTCAAGGAAGCGACCGGCGGCTGGACCGGCCTCTTGATCAACTTCCTACCCTTTGTCGCCCTCATCGCTTTGTGGGTCTGGATCCTCCGGCGCAGCGGCCAGGCGACCCAGGGGATCTTCTCCTTCGGCCGCAGCCGGGCGCGAATCCAGGAGCCCGGCAGCCCAAAGACCACCTTCAATGACGTGGCCGGAGTGGAGCAAGCCCAGTACGAGCTCCAGGAGATCGTCGACTTCCTCCGCGAGCCACAGAAGTTTCAGCGTCTGGGCGGCCGGATGCCGAAGGGCGTCCTGCTGATCGGTACGCCGGGAACGGGCAAAACCCTGCTGGCCCGCGCCGTCGCGGGTGAGGCGGGCGTGCCCTTCTTCAGCATCTCGGCGTCCGAGTTCGTCGAGATGTTCGTCGGTGTGGGCGCCTCCCGCGTCCGCAGCCTCTTCGAAGACGCGAAGAAGCACAGCCCGGCGGTCATCTTCGTCGACGAGCTCGATGCCGTCGGCCGCCAGCGAGGCGCCGGCCTGGGCGGCGGGCACGACGAGCGTGAGCAGACCCTCAACCAGCTGCTGGTCGAGATGGACGGGTTCGACCAGCGAGAGGCAGTAGTCGTCCTGGCCGCATCAAACCGCGCTGACGTGCTCGATCCCGCATTGTTGCGCCCGGGTCGCTTCGATCGGCGGATCGTTGTCGACATCCCCGACCGTCGCGGCCGGCAGGCGATCCTCAAGGTCCACACCCGTGGGGTCCCGCTCGCGGACGACGTCGAGCTCGATGTCATCGCCCGGTCCACGCCCGGGCTGGTCGGGGCGGACCTCGCCAACCTTGTCAACGAGGCGGCGCTGCATGCTTCGCGCACCAATCGCACCGCCGTGACCATGCAAGATTTCGAGGATGCCTTCGACCGGGTCGTCCTGGGCGCCGAACGCAAGATCTACCTGAGCGAATCCGAGCGTCGGGTGATCGCCTATCACGAGTCGGGCCACGCGCTGGTCGCCTGGTATCAGCCGCATGCCGACCCGGTGCACAAGATCACGATCGTCCCGCGTGGCCAGGCGCTGGGCGTCACCCAATCACTTCCGACCGACGACCGGCACAACCTCTCCGAGGAGTACCTGAAGGCCCGGCTGGCGATGGCGCTCGGCGGCCGCGCCGCGGAGCAGATCGCCCTGGGCAGCATCACGACCGGTGCCCAGAACGACCTGGAGACCGCCACCGCGCTGGCCCGGCGGATGGTGGTGAGCTGGGGCATGAGCGACAAGGTCGGTCTCTTCTCCTTCGATGACTCCCCTCAGGCGGTCTTCCTCGGCCGGGAGCTGGCGGGCAACCCGCACATCAGCCAGCGCACCGCCGGCATCATCGACGAGGAGGTCACGAGCTTCCTGAACGAAGGGTTCGATACAGCGGAGCGCATCATCACGGCGAACCGGGCCAAGCTGGATGCGCTGGCCGAGGGCCTGCTCCGCGAGGAAGTACTCGAGGAAGACCAGATCGCCCGGATCATCGGCCCCCGGGCCCTCGAAGGCGGAGCGGCGGCACCCGAGCGCCCCTTCCGGCGGGCCGTAGTTCCGACCGACGCCGACTCGCAGCTCTAAGACACCCCCACCCCGAGAAACCCGCCTTCTAATACGAAGTCAAGCTTTATGGGGTAAAGTCCGTCAGATTGGGTAAGGACACAAACGCCATGCCCGAAGCTGCCGAAGCCAAGACGACCTCCCGGATGCCCCTGGTGCCGCTGCGGGATGACGTCGTCTTCCCCAAGCTGATCGTGCCCCTTTCGGTGGGTCGCCGGACGTCGATCGCGGCGATTACGACCGCGATGGACCACGACAAGCGCGTCCTGCTGGTGGCCCAGAAGGACCCCCAGATCGACGACACGACCGAGTCGGACCTCTATGGCATCGGGACGATCGCTGAGATTACTGGCATGCGCCAGACGCCCGCCGGCGTCCAGATGCTGGTGGGCGGCATCCAGCGCGCCCGGATCATGCGCTTCAACCAGTTCAAACCCTTCATCGAAGTCGACGTCGAGCCCATCCAGGACCAGCCGGGCGAGAGCCTGGAGCTGGAGGCGCACATGCGCTCGGTCAAGAGTTTGTACGAGAAATACGTGGAGGCCGGGGCGGCCATCGCGCCCGAAGTTGCGGCCACGGTGGCAAAGACGGATGACGCCGTCTACCTGGGTGACCTGGTGGCGGCCGCGCCCGACCATACGCTCGAGCAGAAGCAGCACATCCTGGAGACGCCCAACGTGCTCGAGCGCCTCCGTCTGCTGGCGCTCTTTCTGACCAAGCAGGTCGAGATCCTCGAGCTCAAGGCCAAGATCCAGAACGAGGTCCAGAGCACCATCGGCAAGCTGCAGCGCGAGCAGATCCTGCGCGAGCAGCTCAAAGCCATTCGTAAAGAGCTCGGTGAAGACGAAGAAGGCGCGGAGCTCAACCAGCTACGGGAAAAGATAGAGACGGCGGGCATGCCAGAAGCCGTCAAAGAACGGGCCCTCAAAGAAGTCGACCGGATGCAGAGCATTCCGGTGGCCTCGCCCGAGGTCGGCATTATTCGCACCTACGTCGACTGGCTGGTGGCGCTGCCCTGGGGACCGCCGCCCGCCGAGACCTGGGACCTCAAAATCGCGGCCCGGGTCCTGGACGAAGACCACTACGGCGTGGAAAAAATCAAAGAACGAATCCTGGAGTACATGGCCGTCCGGCAGCGCTCGCAGGCGCTGCGTTCGCCGATCCTGTGCTTTGTCGGTCCGCCCGGAGTGGGGAAGACCAGCCTGGGTAAGTCGATCGCGCGCGCCCTGGGCCGTAAGTTCGTGCGGCTGTCGCTGGGTGGCATCCACGACGAGGCCGAGATCCGTGGCCACCGGCGCACCTACATCGGCGCGATGCCGGGACGCATTCTCCAGCAAATGAAAGTGGCCGCCTCGCGCAACCCGGTCTTCATGCTGGACGAGATAGACAAAGTCGGCGCCGACTGGCGGGGTGACCCGTCGTCCGCGCTGCTCGAAGTCCTCGACCCGGAGCAAAACAAGGACTTTTCTGATCATTACCTGGAGGTCCCCTACGACCTGTCGCAAGTGCTCTTCATCACGACGGCAAATGTCGTCGACACCATCATTCCGCCGCTACGCGACCGGATGGAGATCATCCGGCTTCCCGGCTACACCGAGGCCGAGAAGATGCACATCGCCAAGCAGTTCCTGGTCCCGCGGCAGCTGCGCGAGCACGGCCTGACGGAAGAGAACCTGGAATTCGCCGACGACGCGTTGCACGCGCTCATCCGCGAGTACACGCACGAGGCGGGCGTCCGCAACCTGGAGCGAGAGATAGCCAACATCTGCCGCAAGATCCCCAGACGCATCGCCGAAGGCCAGACGGAGAAAATCCTGGTCAAGCCCGAGGACCTGCTCGCCTACATCGGGCCTTCACGCTTCGAGTTCGGCGTGGCCGAGCTGGAAGACCAGGTGGGCGCCGTCACCGGCGTCGCCGTCAACGAGTACGGCGGCGACGTGATGACGGTGGAGGCGATTGCCATGGAAGGCAAGGGCGAGTTCGCCCTGACGGGACAGATTGGCAAAGTCATGGAAGAGTCGGCGCGGGCCGCGGTCAGCTACGCGCGGGCGCATGCCGAGGACCTCGGCATCAAGCCGGAATGGTTCGACGAGCATTTCTTTCATATCCACGTGCCGGCCGGGGCGATTCCCAAAGACGGCCCCTCAGCCGGCATCACCATGGCCTCGGCCGTGGTCTCGGTGCTGACCGACCGGCCGGTGCGCCGCGACGTGGCCATGACCGGTGAGATCACGCTGCGCGGGAAGGTCCTCCCCATCGGGGGGCTCAAGGAGAAGCTGCTGGCGGCTCATCGCGCGGGTATCAAGACGTTCATTCTCCCCGACAAGAACCGCAAGGACCTGCACGAGGTCCCCGATGAAGTTAAGGATTCAATGGAGCTGGTGATGGTGAAGCACATCGACGAGGTGCTGGCCAAGGCGTTGCTGCCGACCACCGCCAAGGCGGCGACACTGACCCCGCTCGGATTCCGCCGGCCGCTGCCGGGCGGATCACAGCCCGGCGTCGTCAACTAACGCCAGGCCGGCCGGACGCCGTCAACCAGCGCCAACCCGGCCGGACCAGCCGTGGCCCGCAATAGACTGTCAGTCATGCGGCGCTTGATCGTCATGCTTGCGGCGCTGACCCTGGGAGCCTGCTCGCTCCAGCGCGACATCGTCCTGATCAGGCCCACCATCAACGTGGGCAGCAAGGCGCCGGCGCTGGCGGGGCAGGACCTGGACAGTAAACAGACGTCCGTCAGTTTCGCCGGTCATAAGACCGTCCTGGTGTTCTGGGGCTCGTGGTGTGGCCCCTGCCGGGCTGAGCAGCCGGGCCTGACCAGGATTGCCAACGACCTGAGCGCCCAGGGTGTGCAGTTCGTGGGGGTCACGATGCGAGACAACGCGGCCAACGCCCGGGCTTTCGTCCAGGAGTTTCACGTCGAATATCCCAACCTGCTGGACGACGGCAAGATCGCGTTTGCTTATGAGGTCGACTCGCCGCCGTCGGTGATCCTGGTAGACGCAAAAGGGATAGTCGTCGGCGGCCTACCCGGGGAGTTCTCTGAAAATCAGCTGCGCGCCCTGATTACGAACAAACTGATGAATTAGCTGGCTACTTGGTTCGTCGCTGCCAGCGCGTCGCCTTGAGCATCTTCTTGTGCTTATGCTTCCGCATCTTCTTGCGGCGCTTCTTGATAACCGATCCCAAATCCCGGTCATTCTAGCGGGTACGCGATTAACGGATGTTCGGGGAAGGGGCAGGTGTCGATTCGGGTTTATAGTGGTATGAGAGGAGTGTGCCCATGAATGATGCTGTGATTGTCGAGGCCGTCCGCACCCCGATCGGGAGGCGCGGGGGCAAATTGAGCCCGGTCCGGCCGGACGACCTGATGGCGCTGACCCTCAAGGAACTGCTGCGCCGAGCCGGTGTGAGCGCCGACAAAGTCGACGACGTGATCGTGGGCTGCGTCACCCAGACCGGCGAGCAGGGGATGAACATCGGGCGGGCCTCGGCGCTGATCGCCGGCTTTCCGGTCGAAGTCCCGGGGACCACGGTCAACAGATTCTGCGGCTCGGGTCAGCAGGCGGTTAATTTCGCCGCCCAGGCCGTCGCATCGGGTGCGCAGGACATCGTGATCGGCGCCGGCGTGGAGAGCATGAGCCGGGTGCCGATGGGGTCAGATGCCTTTGGGCCCGGCGAGGGTCCGGTGAGCCCGGCCCTGATGGCGCTCTACGAGATCATCCCCCAGGGAAACTCCGCCGAGATGATCGCCAAGAAATGGGGATTTACCCGCGAGCAGCTCGACGAGTTCTCCTACCAGAGCCACGTCAAGGCCGGCCAGGCGATCCAGGAAGGTCGGTTCAAGCGGGAGATCTTCCCGGTCGAGGTCAAGCAGAACGGGACAAGCTACGTCGCCGACCTGGACGAAGGTGTCCGCATCCCGCCGTCGCGGGAGAAGATGGCACAGCTAAAGCCCTCGTTCCAGGAAGACGGAGTCGTCACGGCAGGAAACTCCAGCCAGATCAGTGACGGAGCGGCTGCCGTTCTGATCATGACTGCCGACAAGGCGAAAGAACTGGGACTGCGTCCTCGGGCGCGGATCGTTGCCCAGGCGATCGTCGGGTCGGAGCCGACGATCATGCTCACCGGGCCGATCCCGGCCACGGCGAAAGTTCTCAAGAAGGCTGGCCTGCAGCTGAAGGACATCGACCTCTTCGAGGTGAACGAAGCCTTCGCCCCGGTGGTCCTGGCCTGGCGGCACGAGACAGGCGCCGACATGGAGAAGGTCAACTACAACGGGGGCGCGATCGCGCTCGGTCATCCGCTGGGCGCCAGCGGTGCTCGCCTGATCACCACCATGCTTCACGAGCTCGAGCGCCAGGAGGCTCGCTACGGCCTGTCCACCATGTGCATCGGCTACGGGATGGGAATCGCGACCGTGATCGAACGTCTGAAATAGCTATTTCCGTCGGTTAGCGAAGGTGATGGGCAGGCTCTGACGGCGGCGCTCCACCACCGTTGAGAGAATGAACAGGAAGACCACCTGTATCAAGAAGTAAAGAGCCACCAGCATGTCGATCACTGCGGTGCCCACGTCGCTTCCCTGACGGACCGCCGCGACCGCCAGCCCAAAGAAGAGAAACGAGCAGATGTAGGTGACCAGGGCAATGCCGTAGATGGCGTTCTTCCACAGCTGCCGGTTGGCCAGCATCCGGTTCGCCCTGGGTGCCGGCGCCGATGGCCTCGGGTCGAGCGGAAGGTCGGCTAGTTGCACTTGTACTTGTGCCCCCTCAGGATCGCTGGCGTGCCGTCCGGGCAGGTTGGCGTTCCACTGATGCTGGTGGTAGTCAGAAAGTTGAACTCATCGGCGACGTCCTGGTACAGAGCTTTGAGCTGCCCACCAGCCAGAATCACGACCGCGATCACCACGGTCGCCACCAGGATGAGCAGAAAACCGTACTCGATGATCGCCTGCCCGCGCTCGCGGGTGCGCACGCGGACAGGGGCAGTGCGAGGCATGGCATTCAGACGGTATCACCGAGTTGCAATGGTTTTATCCGCCTTTTGGCCCAATTACGGGCCAGCGACCTTTCGAGTGCCCTTACGTCATGCTGTCGAAACCGGCGCGGATCTTCTCGTAGCTCCGCTCGAGGTGCTCGCCCAGGACCTTGACCTCGCCGAGCACCGGCATGTAATTGGTGTCGCCATTCCAGCGCGGCACCACATGCTGGTGCACGTGGTCGATCACTCCCGCCCCCGCGACCTTACCCAGGTTGATGCCGACGTTGAAGCCTTCGGGCGTGAGCACCGCACGGAGTACCCGGATGGCGCGCTGGCTGAGCGCCATCAGGTCGCTCGCGATAGCGGGCTCCAGGTCCTCGAGCACGCCCAGGTGGGCGAGTGGTGCCACCATCAGGTGGCCGTTGTTGTAGGGATAGCGATTGAGGATCGCCAGGCAGCGCTCCGAGCGCGCCACCACAAGGTGCTCGGCCTCTTGAGATTGGTCGGCGCCGGCCGCCTGGCAGAAGAAGCACCCGGGAGGTCGTGGGCCTTCGATGTAGGTCATGCGCCAGGGCGCCCAGAGGTGCTCCACGCCGAGCCATGATAGGCTCCGGGCGCCTCGACTAAGCCGTCACACTACCACAGATTTGTGTATACTGGGTGGCGTGACCGGAGCTTGCCGGAGTGTCGCGAACTCCCCTGATAGACTGGACGCTCGACTCAAGCCGAGTGGGGCCGTGGCGCAGCTGGGAGCGCGACTGCATGGCATGCAGTAGGTCACGAGTTCGAATCTCGTCGGCTCCACCAGACCTCACCGAGATGGCCAAAACCGCTGCCCCCGTCTACGATCCGCAGGCAATTGAACCCAAATGGCGGGCGGCCTGGAAGCGAGCCGGGCTGTTCAAGGTCAGCGAGGACGCAGGCAAGCCCAAGTTCTACAACCTGGTCATGTTCCCCTACCCGTCGGGGCCGCTGCACATGGGCCATTTCCGCAACTACGTGATCGGCGACGCCTTCGCCCGCTACAAGTTGATGCGCGGCTACAACGTGCTCAATCCCTTCGGCTGGGACGCGTTTGGTCTGCCCGCGGAGAACGCCGCCATCAAGAGCGGTATCCCGCCCCGGGTATCCACCGAGGAGAACATTCGGATCTCCAAGCACGAGCTCGATCTGATGGGCGTGATGTATGCCTGGGACCGCGAGGTGACCACCTGCAACCCGGATTACTACCGGTGGACCCAGTGGCTCTTCCTGAAGCTCCTGGAGCGTGGTCTTGCTTACAAGAAGCTGGCTTCGGTCAACTGGTGCCCGAAGGACAACACCGTGCTGGCCAACGAACAGATCGTCAACGGGGTTTGCTGGCGGTGCGGCACCAAGCCCACCAAGAAAGACCTCGACCAGTGGTTCTTCAAGATCACCGCCTACGCCGACCGGCTGCTCGACGACCTGGACCGGCTGGACCGCTGGCCGGAGCGGGTCCGCGTCATGCAGGCGAACTGGATCGGGCGCAGCCACGGCGCCGACCTTGAGTTTCCGCTGGCTGAACGACCGGACCGGATCACGGCCTTCACCACCCGGCCGGACACCGTCTACGGCGCCACCTTCATGGTGCTCGCGCCCGAGCATCCGCTGGTGGCAGCTCTGACCACCGACAAGCAGCGCGCCGAGGTGACAGCCTACATCGAGAAGACACGAATGGAAACAGAGATCGATCGGCTCTCGACCGAGCACGAGAAGACCGGGGTGTTCACAGGCGGCTACGCGATCAATCCCTTCACCAACGAGCGGGTGCCCATCTGGATCGCGGATTACGTGCTCGCCACATACGGGAGCGGCGCCATCATGGGCGTCCCGGGCAACGATGAGCGTGACCTGGAGTTCGCGAAAAAGTTCGGCCTGCCGGTCCGGGAGATCGTGAGCACCACCCCTCAGCCGACCGGCGCCGTGACGGCAACGGTCCTCGGTCTTGAACAGGGGTATGCCGTCAACTCCGGGCCGTACAGCGGCCTACGCAGCCGGGAGGCGTTCGACCGGATCATCACCGACGCGGAGAACCGTCGAATCGGCAGGCGCACCACCACCTACCGGCTCCGCGACTGGCTGATCTCGCGGCAGCGCTACTGGGGGGTGCCCATCCCGGTCGTCTATTGCCCCGAACACGGCATCGTCCCCGTCCCCGAGGCGGACCTGCCCGTCCTGCTGCCGCCGGACGTCGAGTTCCGCTCGGACGGTCAGAATCCCCTC
>Ga0209689_1003218_pt1 | contig 12054 bp, 10 predicted proteins | sample GraSoiAngelo_149_FD_187119 | JGI IMG/M metagenome (GOLD analysis project Ga0209689, IMG submission 187119) | Grasslands soil microbial communities from the Angelo Coastal Reserve, California, USA - 14_1009_09_30cm (SPAdes) (version 2) | ecosystem: Environmental > Terrestrial > Soil > Grasslands ...
GGCCGGCGGCGTGTGCCATGCGGCCTCCGCGCGCGCGCCGGCGAGCGCCAGCGCGACCCAGCGCGGCTCTGTCGTCTCCGTGTCCCCGCCGAGCGCCCGCTCGTACGTCCGGCAGATCTCGAACACCCGCATGCCGGGCTGTTGGCGGCGTAGGTTCGTCGCGATCACGCCGAGGAGGCCTTCGAGCGGGTGTGCGCGCAACTGGGATGCATCCTGCGACAGCGGGTTCAGCAGCTTCAACGCGCCCGAGGTACCCAGCGCCCCCGCCCGCGCGGGATCGCTGAACGCGTACGTCACGCACTCGGTCAACCCGGCGCCGACGAGCGCCTCGCGCACGATCCGCTCCTGGCGGCCGCTGTCGCTGTCCCGTGCGAGCGCGACGGTCCCACGCCCGAAGGTGGCCGGGATCCTGTCGTAGCCCCACACTCGGATCACTTCCTCCACGAGATCGTCCTCGATGGCGAGATCGCGGCGGAAGCTCGGCACCGTGACGTCGAGGTCGGCGCCGCGCGCGCGCACCCCGAGCCCGAGGCCGGCGAGGATCCGCCGCGCCTGCGCGGCGGGCGGGGCGACGCCGAGCACGCGCTTCACACGCGCCATCCGCAGGCGCACGCGCACGGGGCGACGCTTGCGAGCATAGACGTCGATCACCCCACGCGCGACGACGCCGCCCGTCAGCTCGGCGATGAGCTGCGCCGTGCGAGCCGAGGCGTCCAGCAGACCTTCGATGTCGGCCCCGCGCTCGAAGCGATAGGCGGCGTCGGTCTTGAGGTCGAGCGCGCGGGACGTGCGTCGGGTCGTGCCCGGATCGAAGTACGCGCTCTCGAGGAGCACGCGCGTGGTGGCGTCGGTCACCTCGCTATTCTGGCCCCCCATGACGCCGGCCAGGCCGATCGCGCGCTCCGAGTCGGCGATGACGCACATCGAGGCGTCAAGGGTGCGCGCCTGGCCGTCGAGGGTGATGAAGCGCTCGCCAGGGCGCGCGCGGCGGACGACGATCGTCGCGTCAGCCACGCGCGCAGCGTCGAAGGCGTGCAGCGGATGCCCGAGCTCCCACAGCACGTAGTTCGTCACGTCGACCACGTTGGAGATCGGACGTAAGCCTGCGGCGCGAAGCCGTGACTGCATCCATGCGGGCGAGGGCGCCACCCGCACGCCCTCGATGATGCGCACGGTATAGCGCGGGCAGAGGTCGGGCGCCTCCACGCGGACGCGCGCGAGGTCCGCCGCGCGCGGCCGACCCTCGCGCAGCACGATCGGTGGCGGCCGCAGCGGGGCGCCCGTCAGCGCGGCCAGCTCGCGCGCCACGCCGAGCACCGACAGGCAGTCGGGACGGTTCGGCGTGATCTCGATGTCGAGCACCTGATCGTCGAGGCCGAGCTGTTTCACGACGTCGGCGCCGACGGCGGCGTCGCCGTCGAAGAGCAGCAGGCCCGCCTCGTGCTCCTCGCCGAGACCGAGCTCGCGCTCGGAGCAGAGGATCCCCTGCGATTCGAGGCCGTGCATCTTCTTGGCCGTCACGGCGCCGAGGCCTGGCAGCGTGGCGCCGGGGGGCGCGAAGGCCGCCCGGACCCCGGCGCGCGTGTTGGGCGCGCCGCACACGACGCTGAAGCGCTGCGCGCCGCGGCCGCGCACGCGGCACAGGAACAGCCGGTGGCCGCGGCTCTCGCCGAGCTCCCGCTCGATGGCCTCGACCTCGCCGACGATCACGCCCCGCAGGCCCTCGGGCAGCAGCGGCGTGACGCTCGCCACCTCGACGCCGGCGTTCACGAGACGGTCGGCGGCGTCCTGGGCGGAGAGCTTCACGTCCACGAACTCCCGCACCCAGCCGTACGGGATCTTCACGCGAACTGACTCAAGAAGCGGAGGTCGTTCTCGAAGAACAGCCGGATGTCGTCGATCCCGTACTTCAGCATCGCGATCCGCTCGACCCCCATGCCGAAGGCCCAGCCGGTGACCTCCTCGGGGTCGTAGCCGACGTTCTTCAGAACTTGAGGATGGACCATGCCGGAGCCCAGGATCTCCAGCCAGCCCGACTGCTTGCACACGCGGCACCCGGCGCCGGCGCAGAGGAAGCAGACCACGTCCACCTCCGCCGACGGCTCGGTGAACGGGAAGAACGAAGGCCGAAAACGGATCTTCGAGCGCGATCCGAACATCTCGCGCGCGAACAGGTCCAGGGTGCCCTTGAGATCGGCCATGGTGACGTCGCGGTCCACCGCGAGCCCCTCGACCTGGTTGAACATCGGCGAGTGCGTGATGTCGGCGTCGCGACGGTAGACCACGCCGGGACAGATGATGCGCACCGGCGGCTTCTGGGCGCGCATCGCGCGGATCTGGACGGGCGAGGTATGGGTGCGGAGCAGGGTCTCCGGCGACAGGTAGAACGTGTCCTGCATATCGCGCGCGGGATGGTCGCGCGGAATATTGAGCGCCTCGAAGTTGTAGGCGTCGGTCTCGATCTGCGGGCCCTCGGCCACGGAGAAACCGAGGCCGGTGAAGATCGTGACGATTTCATCGCGCACGCGCGTGAGCGGGTGCACGACGCCCCGCGCCGGGCGGCGGCCGGGCAGGGTGAGGTCGGGACGCTCGCTCTCGCGCTGATGCCGGCGCTCGGCGGCGCGCGTGGCCAGCAGGCGCGCGTCGAGCAGCCCCTCCAGCTCGCGCTTGGCCTCGTTGGCGGCGGCGCCCACCTGGGGTCGCTCCTCCGCAGACAGCGCGCCGAGGGACTTGAGGATCTGCGTGAGGCCACCCGAACGCCCGAGGTATCGGACCCGGATCGCCTCGAGCTCGGCCGACGAGGCGGCGCCTTCGATGGCGGCGCGGGCCTCGCCCGCCACAGCCTCGACGCGCGGGTGGCTCACGCCGCCCTCAGCGCGCCTGGGCCTTGGCGGTCTCGGTGAGCTTGGCGAACGCGCCGGGGTCGCTGACGGCGAGCTCGGCGAGCACCTTGCGGTCCAGCAGCACGCCCGCCTTCTTCAGCGCGGCCATGAAGCGCGAGTAGGACAGGCCGGCCTCGCGGCATGCCGCGTTGATGCGCACGATCCAGAGCGCGCGCGCCGTGCGCTTCTTCTGCTTGCGGTGCCGATACGCGAAGGCGCCCGCGCGCAGGACCGTCTCGGCCGCCGTGCGGTACAGCTTGCGCCGGCCGCCGACGAAGCCCTTCGCCTGCTTGAGGATCTTCTTGCGCCGTCGGCGCGTCTTCGGTCCACCCTTCGCCCGTGGCATCTGCCCACTCCTCCTGTTGTTTTATTTAGAGGTAGGGAACCAGCACTTGCAGCCGCGCCTGGTCCGCCCTGTCGATGAGCTTCTTCTTGCGCAGGCGGCGCCGCCGCTTCGGCGACTTGCCCTCGAGCTTGTGCTGCTTCCAGCCGCCCGCCCGCATCAGCTTGCCCGACGCCGTGCGCTTCAGCCGCTTGCGCGCGCCGCGCTTCGTCTTCATCTTCGGCATGTCGCCCGTCTCCCGGTTATCGAGGAGCGCCACGGCTCCGCCGGGGCGCTCCGAACGTATGGGGGTATGGGGGCCATCTCGGGGCCCCCATTTCTAATGTTGAGCCTTCGGGCTCAGCATGATGTGCAGCATCCGTCCTTCCATGCGCGGGTTGTTCTCCGTCACCGCGATGTCCTGCACCGCCTCCACCATCTTCTGCAGCATCTTCCACCCCAGCTCGGTGTGCGCCATCTCGCGCCCCTTGAAGCGGACGGTGACCTTGGCCTTGTGGCCCTCCTCCAGGAACCGGCGCACGTGCTTGAGCTTGAAGTCGAAGTCGTGGCGCTCGGTCTTGGGGCCCATCTTCACTTCCTTGACCTGGATCGTCGTCTGCTTCTTGCGCGCCTCTTTCAGCCGGCGCGCCTGCGTGTACTTGTACTTGCCGAAGTCCATGATGCGGCAGACGGGCGGCTGGGCCTCCGGCGCGACCTCGACGAGGTCGAGCTCCTGGCTGCGCGCCGACTCCAGCGCCTGCGGGGTCGGCATGATCCCGAGCTGCTCGCCCTCCGCGCTCACCACGCGGACCTCGCGGGAGCGGATGCCTTCGTTGATACGGATCTCTTGTGCCTTGCTGATAGACGTCTCCTAGACGTGCGCGATGGAGGATGCCGCCCGCGCGCGCGAAGCGCGGGCGACGGGCCGCTCGGTCACGAACGGCCCACGGTTAGGCTGGCGGCGCGCGTGCCGATTTCGCGGACGAGGTCGGCCACCACGCGGTCGACGGGCACGGCCCCCACGTCGTCGCCCGTGCGGTGGCGCACGCCGACGGTGCCCGCCTCGGCTTCGCGGCCGCCGCACACGAGCATGTACGGCACCTTGCGCAGCTGCGCCTCGCGGATGCGGTAGCCGAGCTTCTCGTTACGGTCGTCGAGCTCGCTGCGCACGTGCGCCGCCCGCAGCCGCTCGTGCACCCCGCGCGCGTAGTCGGCGAACTTCTCTGAAATCGGAATGACACGCGCCTGCACGGGCGCCAGCCACGTCGGAAAGGCGCCGGCGTAATGCTCGGTCAGGATGCCGATGAAGCGCTCGAACGAGCCGAGGATGGCGCGATGCACCATCACCGGACGCTTGGGCTGGCCGTCGCTGTCGATGTACTCGAGCCCGAAGCGCTCGGGCTGCTGGAAGTCGATCTGGATGGTGGCGATCTGCCAGCGCCGCGCCAGCGCGTCGAGGATGTCGACGTCGATCTTGGGCCCGTAGAAGGTGCCGTCGCCGGGGTTCAGGTCGAAGGCCAGCCCGTTGGCGCGCAGCGCGTCCGCCAGCCCCTGCTCGGCCACCTGCCACTGCTCGTCGGTCCCGAGCGACTTGGTCGGCCGCGTGGAGAGCTTGAACAATGGCTCGAGCCCGAAGGGGCGGTACCAGTCCTTCACCAGCTCCAGCAGCATAGTGATCTCGCCCTGGAGCTGATCGAGGCGGCAGTAGATGTGGGCGTCGTCCTGGGTGAACTGCCGCACGCGGAACAGGCCCGTCAGCGTGCCCGAGCGCTCGTTGCGGTGCAGGCGCCCCATGTCCGAGAAGCGCAGGGGCAGGTCGCGGTACGAGCGCAGCGCGTGGCGATACACGATGGTCGACTCGGGGCAGTTCATCGGCTTGAGACCGAAGACCTGCTCCTCGGACTCCACCAGGAACATGTTCTCCTGGTAATAGTCCCAGTGGCCCGACTGCTCCCAGAGCTTCTTGTTCACCAGGATCGGCGTCGAGATCTCCTGGTACCCGCCCGCATCGAGCTTCTCGCGCACGAAACGCTCGAGCTCACGCACCATCATCCAGCCGTTGGGCAGCCACACCGGCGCTCCCGGCGAGACCTCGTGGAAGATGAAGAGGTCCAGCTCGCGGCCGAGCTTGCGATGGTCGCGCTTCTTCGCCTCCTCGAGCCGCCAGAGGTGCTTGTCGAGCTCCTCCTGCGTGAGCCAGGCCGTGCCGTAGACCCGCTGGAGCATCGGCTTCTTCTCGTCGCCGCGCCAGTAGGCGCCCGACGACGACAGGAGCTTGAACGCCTTGATCTCGCCGGTGGACTTCACGTGCGGCCCGCGGCAGAGGTCGATGAAATCGCCCTGCGTGTAGAGCGACACCGTCGGCGCGACGATGCCCTCGAGGATCTCGACCTTGTAGCGCTCGCCGCGCCGCCGGAAGAACTCGATCGCCTCCGCGCGCGGCATCTCCTTGCGCTCGAACGGCAGGTCGGCCTTCACGATCTCGCCCATGACCTTCTCGATCTTGGCGAGGTCCTCCGGCGTGAATGGCGCCGCGCGGTCGAAGTCGTAGTAGAAGCCGTCCTCGATGGCGGGGCCGATGGCGACTTTCACCTCGGGAAACAGTCGCTTCACGGCCTGGGCCATGACGTGCGAGGTGGAGTGACGGAGGGTCGCGAGCGGCGTCGCGTCGCAGTCGAACTCGCCGGTCAGCCGGAGATGACGATCTTCTTCAGAGACGGCCATACACTCCTGAGAATGAGGTGGATGGTAGGCTCGGGCGGTTTCGAACCGCCGACCTCCTCTGCGTCAGAGAGGCGCTCTCCCACTGAGCTACGAGCCTATCCAAAAGTACGGCCCATGCTAAGGGGAAGCCGCGGCAGTGTCAAGCCAAGCCCCTGTAACGACGCGCGTTTACCGGAGGCTCACGTCAGCGCAGGATGTTGGCCAGCGTCGACTCCACGACGTAGCTGAACGTGGCGTGGATCGGCACGCCCTTCTTGCTGAACGTGTCGGGGATCGGCGGGAACGGCGAGGCGAGCTTCACGGCGTTCACCGCGTAGTCGTCGTAGATGGGGTAGCCGGACGAGCGCAGCACGGTCACGAACGGCACCTTGCCGTCCTTGGCGATGCCGAACTCGATCACGAGCTGGGTGGTCTTGTACTCACACTGCCGCGTCGAGTCGTTCTTCACGCAGGGAAAGCCCCACTTCTCCTTGATCCGGCGGCGCACCTGGTCGAGATAGTCGGTGTACTTGGGATCGGCCGAGTCGAGCGCGATCGGCTCGCCCTCGATGCCCTCGCGGCCGTCGCCGCGTCCCCCTGCCCCGCCGGAGCCGCGACGCAGCGCCGTCAGCGCGTTCGGCGCACCGGGTGCCGCGGGCGGCGACGGCCCCGAGGCGACCTGAGGCTCGGCGGGCCGGGACGCGGACTCGGTCGCCGGGCGCTCGGCGGGCGGTGTGACGTCCGGCTGCCGCGGCGCGGGCGCCGCCGCGTCGGGCGCCTTCGGCAGCGGCGCGCTCGCGACGCGACGCTCCGGCTCGGGGCGCGGCGTCGGCGCGGCCGGCCGGCGCTCGGCGGGGCGCGGCGCCGGCTTCGTGACGGCGGTGGGTGCGGACGGCGCCGCCGGCGCGGCGGGCCGGGACATGGGCACGCCGCCGCGCCCGGGCGGCGGCGAGTCGTCGCCCTTGGGGAGCTCCACGATGAGCGGCTCGCCGCGCTTGACGTCGTAGCGCGACGCCGGCAATTTGCCCCACACGAACACGGCGACCAGGACCAGGTGGATCGCGATCGACACCGCGACGCCTGCGGCAAGGCGTCCGCGCTGCCACTGCCGCAGGAACTCCATGAGCCCCATGCCGCGTCGATTATAGCGAGAACGCCGGATTACACGTCGCGATCGATGGCGCGGGCCACCCGGGCGACGCGCGCCATGACCGCCGCGAACCGGTCCGGCTTGAGCGACTGCGGACCGTCGGACAGCGCCTCCTCGGGCTTGGGATGCACCTCGATGATGAGCCCGTCGGCGCCGGCGGCGACCGCCGCCATGGCCATCGCCTCCACGTACTCCCAGTGACCCGTGCCGTGGCTCGGGTCGACGACCACCGGCAGGTGGGTGAGCTTCTTGAGCACTGGCACCGCGTTGAGGTCGAGCGTGAAGCGCGTGGCCGTCTCGAACGTGCGGATGCCGCGCTCGCACAGGATGACGTTGGGGTTGCCGCCGCTCAGCACGTACTCGGCCGACAGCAGCCACTCCTGGATCGAGGTCGACATGCCGCGCTTGAGCAGCACGGGCTTGCCGGCGGCGCCGACCTTGCGCAGCAGCGAGAAGTTCTGCACGTTGCGCGCGCCGATCTGGAGGATGTCGGCGTGCTCGGCCACGACGTCGACCTTGTCCGGCTCCATGACCTCGGTGATGATCGGCAGCCCCGTCTCGCGCCGGGCCTCCGCGAGGAGCTTCAGGCCCTCCTCCTCCAGGCCCTGGAACGCGTACGGCGAGGTGCGCGGCTTGAAGGCACCGCCGCGCAGCACGGTCGCGCCCGCCGCCTTCACGCGCGCCGCGACTTGCAGCACCTGCTCGCGCGACTCGACCGAGCACGGCCCGGCCATCACCACGACCTTGGGACCGCCGATGGCGACGTCGCCGACGCGCACGACGCTGTTGGCGCTGCGCACCTCGCGGCTCGCGAGCTTGAAGGGCTGCAGGATCGGCGTGACCGACTCCACGCTCTCCAGCGACTCGAGCGACCGTAGGCGCTCCTTGCCGCGGTCGTCGCCGATGGCGCCGATGACCGTGCGCAGCTGCCCGCGGATGGTGTGCGGCCGGTAACCCATGGCCGTGATGCGGCGCTCGACGTCGGCGATCTCGCCATCCGACGCCCCCGATTTCAACACGATGATCATGACGTCCTTTCCCTCCACTCCGATCGCTCGACGCAAAAAGGCCGCGGGCTCGTCGCCCGCGGCCTCGGAGTGGTTATCGCCGCGGGCGTTCGGTCCGCCCGCGGCTCCCTGATCGCTTAGGTGAGAGCCGGTGGACGGACCTCCGGAAAGTAGAAGGGGGCGAAGTAAAAGAACCCGAAGCCGAACCACCGGAGCGTGGTGCCCATGTGTGTGCCGAACATGCTACGGAGCCGCCGCCGCCCCTGTCAAGCGCTTTTCCGGCGGCGGAATCGCGACAGGATGCGCTCGCGGTAGTGGTAGAGCGGCAGGCAGAGCGCGGTGATGATGGCGATGAAGGCGATCGCATAGATGTACTGCTGGTCGCCGACGTGGGCGCCGAAGTAGGAGGAAATCCAGGTGCCCGGGAGACGTCCGACCGTCGAGACGACGGCGAAGACCCAGAAGGGCATCGGGCTCATGCCGAAGAGATACGAGATGATGTCCTTCGGAAAGCCGGGGATGAGGTAGAGGATGAAGCAGATGATGGCGCCCTCGGCCTCGATGATGAAGTTCATCTTCTCCCAGTGGTGCTCGGAGAGCCACGGGCGGATCAGCGGCTCGCCCCACAACCGCCCGAGCGCGAAGCACACCAGCGTGCCGAACGTCAGCCCGATCGTCGAATAGATCACGCCCCACAGCGTCCCGAACAGCGCGCCGCCCACGGGGCCCGTGATCTCGCCGGGGATGGGCGAGATGATGACCTGCAGCGCCTGGATCGCGACGAAGACGGCCGGCGCCATGACGCCCCACGCGCGCACCGTCTCCTTGAGGAAGTGCTTGTCCTGGTAGAGCCGCACGAGGAACCGGACGAGGGGAGCATCCGTGACCACCAGCCACACGACGATGACGAGGCACACCGCGAGGGTGATCGACGCGACCGCCCACCGTTTCGTATCACTCCAGGTGGTGGGGCCGCGCTTGGCGTTCGGCCCCTTCACAGGGCCGGCCTCCGCGCGCTCCACGGCCGGGCCGCCTCGTACGCGGCCGCCGCGGCCAGCACCGCGCGGTCCGCATGGCGGCGGCCGACGATCTGCAGCCCGACCGGCAGGCCGTCGGCGGTGAGACCGGCGGGGACGGAAACGGCGGGCTGGCCCGTGAGGTTGAACGGGTACGTGAACGGCATCCAACCCAGCACGGAGACCGACTCGCCGTCGATCTCGCGGGGCGCCTTGCCGCCGGCGGCGAACGGCGCCACCGCCGTCGTCGGCGTCAGGAGAAGATCGAAGCGCTCGGAGAACGCGCGCACCTCCTCCCAGTACTCCGCCACGCGGGCGCGCGCGCGAAGGTAGTCTCGGGCGGTGATGCTGCCGCCGCGGCGGATGAACTTCACGAGCGTCGGGTCCAGCCGCTCCTCGGCTGCCGGCAACTCGTCCGACCACGCGGCGTAGAACTGCGCGGCGATGAGCGTCGTGAACGCCTCCTCGAGGTTCTCCCAGCCGGGATTGACGACCTCCACGTGGCAGCCGAGCGACTCGAACTCGGCGGCGGCGTCACCGGTCAGCTCGAGCACCTCGCCCTCGACGCGCGCGAACCCGAGGTCGGGCGTCCAGGCGACGTTGAGGCCCTTGATGCTGCCCGCGCACGCGTCGACGTACGAGCCGGGCTCGCGCGGCAGCGACTCGCGGTCGCGGTCGTCGCCGCCCGCGATCACGTCGAGCACGGCCGCGGCATCGCGCACGCTGCGCGCGAGCGGCCCGACGTGCGAGACGTGATCCCAGCCGGGAAAGCCGACGCCCAGCGGCACGCGCCCGTACGAGGGCTTCAGGCCGACGAGCCCGCAAAACGCGGCGGGGATGCGCACGGAGCCGCCGCCGTCGCTGCCGAGGGCGATCGGCCCGCAACCGCTCGCGACGGCGGCGGCGGCGCCGCCGCTGCTGCCGCCGGGCGTGCGCTCGAGGTTCCACGGGTTGCGCGTCACGCCGAAGAGCGGGCTCTCGGTCACGGCCTTGTGGCCGAACTCCGACGTGGTCGTCTTGCCGAGCAGCACCGCGCCCGCGGCCTTGAGACGGCCGACGGACACCGCGTCGTGCTCGGGGATGAGGTCGGCGTAGAACCGCGAGCCGCCGGTCGTACGCATGCCGCGCGTGAACAGCACGTCCTTCACCGACACGGGCACGCCGTGCAGGAGACCGAGCGGCTCGCCCTTCATCACCGCGATCTCCGCCTCGCGCGCGAGCCGCCGCGCCACGTCGTGGGCGACGAGACAGAAGGCGTTGAGGCGGGGATTGACGGCGTCGATGCGCGCGAGGACGGCTTCGGTGAGCTCGACCGGCGAGAGCTCCTTGCGCCGGATCAGGGCCGCGCACTCGACGGCCGAGCGCCAGACTACGTCGTCCGCCGCCATCGTTACCACCGCGGCATTGTATCATCCGCGACGTGGCCGCCGACGCGACGCGGATGCGCCGCGACGCCGCCGGGCGTCCGGCCGGCGAGCAGGACCGCCACGGCGCTCCGCTGAGCGCGCTCGAATGGTCGCCGGACGGCCGCCTCGGCCGCGCCGCCGTGCGGCTGCCCGACGGCGCGTGGGTCGCCATCGAGCCCGGCGCCGGTGCGCCGGGGCCGTGGGGCGCGTCGGATGGCCTCACGCTCGACGGCCGTCCCCTCACCCGGCTCGCCGCCGTCGACTGGACGCGCGTGGATCGCATCCCGCCGCTCGCCGAGCCGGCGCGGCTGCCGGCCGGCGCGGGGACGGCGCTCTTCAACCTGCTCGCGCGGCTCGCCGTCGAGCAGGGCGTGAGCGTGCTGCGCTACGACGCGCCCTATCCCACGGAGGCGCTCTTCCTGGCGCTGCTCGAATCGTTCCGCTACGTTCCCGCGGACGCCGGCGATCCGATCGCCGCGTTCGCGCGCGGCGAGCTCGCGTGGACGCCGGCGCCGCACGACGTCGCCATCGAGCGCGGCGGGGTGTGGGTTCAGCGGCGCGCGCGCATCGAGAAGATCGTGGTCGGCGGCCGCGCCTACTACCGGCCCGACTGGCAGGGCGTGCGCCGTCTGGCGCCGCGCGCGGTCCGCGATGCGGGAGACACCGTGCGCGCCTCGCTGGTGGCGCTCGGCCGCGTGCTCGAGGACCATCTCGTGCTCGCCGCGGACGGCGGCGTCATCGCGGTGCCGCCGCCGCCGGCGGATCCGCCCCAGATCGCGCCGCTCGCGCCCGCCGTTGTCGCGGGAATCGTCGCGACGGTCGTGGCCACGAGCGCGGCCCCGCTGGCGCCGTGGATCGCTCGCGCGGCGCGCGACGTCGCGTTCGAGTGGGGACCGGTGGAGGCCGATCTCGTCGAGGCGCGCGGCTCGCGCGTCCGCCTGTCGCACCGGCTTCGCCGCGCACTGGCGGACGCCCTGCGCGGCCGCGCCCACGCCGACGCGCTGGCCGCGGGGCTCGCCATGCTGCGCGAGGCGGCCGATCTCATCGCCGACGGCCTGCGCGCGCGCGCCCAGGCGGCGCTCGCCGCCGAGCCCACAGACGTGCAGACCGCCACGCTCGAGGCCTCCGGACCGCCACCGGCCGACGCGCGCGCAATCGCCGCCGCCGCGGAAGCGCTCACGCGACAAGCCGCGAGCGGGTAACCGACGCTGATCGAGGCGCGCCACGGCTTTGCCGGGGCGCGACGAGCGCGGGGGAGTGTGAGGGGCCATCTCGGGGCCCCTCACGATAATTAGCCGGCCATCTCGGGGCCCCCCATCACCTGCGACGGTGATCGAGGCGCGCCACGGCTTTGCCGGGGCGCGACGAGCGCGGGGGGGTTTGGGGGGCCATCTCGGGGCCCCCCATATATTAGGACGCGTGAACGATCAGCCAGACGTTGAAGCCGATGAAGGCGGCGACGGAGACGGTCGAGACGACGACGTAGCCGACGAAGAGCGCGGTCTCCCGTGTGAAGCGGCGCGGGCGGCGGCCACGCAGCAGGCCGCCGACATACGCGATCGCGTCGT
>Ga0209689_1003221_pt1 | contig 12052 bp, 10 predicted proteins | sample GraSoiAngelo_149_FD_187119 | JGI IMG/M metagenome (GOLD analysis project Ga0209689, IMG submission 187119) | Grasslands soil microbial communities from the Angelo Coastal Reserve, California, USA - 14_1009_09_30cm (SPAdes) (version 2) | ecosystem: Environmental > Terrestrial > Soil > Grasslands ...
CGCGCGCGAGTCCCGGCCCTCCTCGTCCATCGCCCGCAGCAGCGTCTCCGCGTCGAGCGCGTGCAGTCGCAGCTGCGTCTCGACGAGAACCCGGCTCAGGTTGAGATAATGGGCCTGGAGCAGGGACGCCCCGGGCAGGCGCTCCATGATGAGAAACGCGCCGCCGAGCGGGGCGGCGTCCGGGCACGCAAGGAGGACCCGGGGCGCGGGGTAGCCGAGACCGGCGAGGGTATTCTGGGTCACGCGCTCGCGCAGCACGCGCGCGGGATCGTGCTGCGGAGCGAGGAGCCGCAGGATCAACGGTCCCGCGAAGGCGGGCGCGGCGCCCCGCAGACGGAAGGCAAAGATCCGTGTGTCGAAGCCCCCGCTGATCGGGGTCAGGGGCTCCGGGAGCTCGAGGCCGCGCTCATCGAGCCGCGCGCGCAGATAATCCAGGAGCGCCGAGGCAAGATCCCCGCCCCGGTCCATGTGCGGACTCCGACCTTCCCGAAAGACGCGTCGGGCTTATCCGACCTGCTTGTGCACGAACTCGATGATCCGCTCGATCGCCTTCGTGGAGGCGGGCGAGCCCGCTTTCCGGGTGATGAACCCCTCCGTCTCGCCCTCGAAGAGCTCCAGCTCGAGCTGGCCGCCTGCCTTGCGGTAGTGCATGACGAAGCGGTCGAGGTCGGCGCGCGGATGGGCGGCGTCGTTGGTGCCTTGCAGATAGAGGACGGGGGGCAGCTCGACCTTCTCCCCGCGCTCGAGAGCGAGCACCGGGTTGCCCTCGGCCATGGCGTTCTCGGTCTGCCAGTACTGATCGTGGCAGGGCAGCACGCGATCGACGATCTCCGGGTACGGTTGGCCACCCGCCTTCAGCTTCTTGGCGTAGTGGTACCGCGCGAGCGGATCGATGACGGACGAGCACATGATGACGCAGCGGACGGTGGCGTCGACCGCGGGCGAGCCGGCGGGAAGCGGGAGGGCCGCGTAGCGAGGGTCGTGCGGCCGCATCCCGCCCAGCATGGCCTGGTGCGCGCCGCTCGAATTGCCCATGGACCCGACCATGTCGGGGCGACTGCCCAGCTCGACGGCCTTGGTCTTGAGCCAGCGGATTGCGTAGTTGATGTCGGCGAACGATCCGGGGTATGCCGCGTCCGGCGGCATGCGGAAATCCAGGGCCGCCACCACCACACCGCTCTTCGCCAGCGGCTCATTGATCGCGGTGTCACCCAGCCGGTCACCCCGACACCAGGCGCCCCCGTGCAGTTCGACCATCAGCGGAAAGGGCCCGGTACCCCGCGGCTTGAAGAGTCGCGCGAGAAGCGGCTTGTCTCCGTGGCGGAGATACTCGATGTCCTGGACGTCGATCTCGTAGGTCCCGGGGGTACTCGCCGTCATGATGGCTCCTCTCAGAAATGGTGACCTGTTTCCGCCGCCATACGTTGCACCTCTCGGCGGGCCTCGTCAAGGTCCCCCCGGGCGGAAGGCGCGACGGCGCGCGGACGGGACGCCGAGCTCAGTGCCGCTTGAAGAACTGGACGGCGCGCTCGTGCTTGAGAGCGGCTTGGCGTGTCGCGAACGTTCCCAGATTCCGTCTCCGGCCCGTGCGCGGATCCTTCTTCCTCGAATACAGACGATACTTTCCGGATGGCAGCTTCCTGATCATCGCGTGTCTCCTCTCGGGCGCGCCGTCAGGACGCGCCGGTCAGCTCTCTAAGGAGCATTTTCCCATGCGACCACTCGCCGAAGCCAGCGTCGGCGTTGATGTGCCCGGCCCGCTCGAGCACCACGAAGCGGCTGCCCCAGGACCGCGCGAAGAGCGCCGCGCGAGCGAGCGGCGAGAACGGATCATCGCTGCTCGCCACCACGATGCTCGGGAACGGAAAGCGCACGAGAGGAACGGGGCTGAAGTCGCGCACCTCCTCGGGGGTGTGGGCGGGCGAGTCCACGTCGGCCGGGGCCACGAGCAGGGCGCCCTTCACGCCGCCCTCTGATCGCGTCACCCAGTGGGCCACCAGCGAGCACGCGAGGCTGTGGGCGACCAGGACGGGAGGCCCCTCGCATTCGGCGACGTGGCGGGCCAGCGTGTCGAGCCAATCCTCGAGCCTGGGCAGCATCCAGTCACGCTGGATGACCCGGCGACAGGCGGGATCCTCGGCCTGCCACAGGCTCTGCCAGTGCTCGGGGCCGGAGTCGCCGTAGCCGGGAAGGACGAGCACAGGCGTGGTGGTCACGAGACGCGGGCCGCGCTCAGCGACGGCGGCGAAGCTCGGCGAGCGCGGCTTCGACCAGCGCGCCCTCGTCCGGACCGAGGGCGCGTCCGCCGAAGCGGCACCCTTCATAGACGGCGGTCAGCCGCTGCAGCGGCTCCGCGAAGGCGGGCGCCTCCGCGGCGACGCGCTGCCGGAACTCGCGTGCGGTCTCCTCCGCCCCGCGGCGGAACCCGCGCCGCCTCAGCGCGCGGAGGGCCTGGAGGTAGAAGCGCGGGCTGCCCGGGCCCCGCGCGTGCCCTGCCGCGCTCGGCCCCCCGCGCCAGAGAACGACCAGAAGGGCGAGCACGGCCACCGCGGAGACCACGACCACGGCGCGGGGCACGCTTCGCAGCGATTCCCGCGATTCCTTGAGCCAGGCGCTCCAGTGCATCACCTCGCGCTGGGCGGAGGCGGCCACCCCGATCTGGTCCCGCAGGCTCCAGTTGACGACGTAGCGATACCAGCGCATGCGGAGGGCGTCGAGGTGGAGGGCGAAGAGATTCGGTCCGAACTGCGCGCTCTCCAGCTCGGCGCGCGGGGATGGATCGAGGGAGACCCAGCCCGCGCCGTCGAAGTAGGCCTCGACCCAGGAGTGCGCGTCCTTGAGGCGCACCATGAAGTAGCGTCCGTAGGGATTCCACTCTCCTCGCTGAAAACCGGCGACCACTCGCGCGGGAATGCCCAGGCTGCGCAGCATCACGGCCAGCGAGGCAGCGAAGTACTCGCAGTTGCCGGAGCGGCGCACGAAGAGGAACTCCTCGAGGGGCTCGAGCTCGCTCTGCTGCTTGATCACGAGGGTGTACTTGAACTGGGTGGAGAGGTAGTGATTCAGCTTGAGGGCGGCCTCGTAGGAGCTTCGGCTGCCCGCCGTCACCTCCCGCGCCAGGGCGGGGATGCGCTCGGCGAGCGGCGGAAGCTGGAGATAGCGGGCCTGCGCGGCCGTGGCCGCGCGCGGCCCGCCCTCGCGCAGGCCCCGCGGCGGGGACATCTCGAGCTCCGAGTCGACGGTGTACTGGAGGCGGGCGGAGGGCGTGGGCACGGTGACGCTCCCCATGTCGTCGAGCCCGAGCGCGCCCCCGCGCAATTCGACGCGGAGCGCCCGCGGCGCCACGAAGACCGCATCCGTGCCGATGGGGTCGAGGAAGATCTCCTGGCGGACGATGGGCCCGGTGCCACGCGGAGCGGCGATGGCGAACTCGCCCGTGGCCTCGCGACGCAGGAGGAGACGCTGACGCTCGCCCGCCGTCCACACGCGACCATCGAAGGAATCGAAGACGAGCCCGCGCCACCGGAGATTGGGCAGGCGCTCGGGGTCCTTGAGGTCGTCGGGGAATCGCACACGCATCACCACGGTGGTGTCGGTCTCGATCTCCCCATAGGCGCCGAGCTCCACGTGGTCGGTGAAGCCCGAGATGCGCCGCCCCAGCTCGGCGCGGAAGGGCAGGGTGGCCTGGCCCACGCGCGGGATGATGAAGAACATCATCCCGGCCAGCGCGAAGGTGCCGGCCGCCGCCACCAGCGAGACGCGGAAGAGGGGGCTCCGCGGGCCGATGCCGCCCGCCGCCACCTCGGGGCTCGCCCCCGCCGAGAGCGAAGCCTCCGAGACGAGGTGGTGGAGGATGAGCATCCAGGTCCCCAGGATGAGAAAGGCGATGAAGACGAAGAGGAAGCTCACGTTGAAGGTGACGGCGGAGGCCGCCACGAGCATGAAGAACGAGAGGAAGCCCGCGTCTCGCAGGTCCTTGAGGGAGCGCCGGCGGAAGAGTCGGAGGAGAATGAGAAAGAGCAGCAGGTGGACCATGCCGTCCAGGATGGTCTGCGCGAGATAGAAGAGATCGAGGACGATGGCGATGGCCGCGGTCACGATGAGGGCCCAGCCGAGGGTGGGGCGCACGGGCAGGCGCTCGCGCACCTGATCGATGCACCAGTTGCCGAGCAGGGCGAGGGCCACGATGGCGGTGCCCAGGGGCGCGAGGAGCCCGGCCAGGGCGAGGGCCCCCACGCCCGCGCACACGAGAAGATAGGTGATGAGCCGGAGGGCCAGGAGCGCGCGCATCAGCCGAGCTCGATGTGGAGCTCGCGGAGCGAGCGCCAGCCCCGCGCATGAGTGTCGGGGGCGGCGCGGAACGCCCCCGGGTGGTAGAGGGCGAGGGCGGTCAGGATGCGCCGTGACTGCCCCGGTCCGCGGCCGAGAGGCACCACGATCCCGCGCCCGACCAGCTCCACGCCCGAGCCGGCGCGGATCAGATGCACGGTGGCGGAGGCGGCCTCGGACAGCGCGGCTTCGAGCCGGGCCGGATCCTGCGCGCCCGTGCCCCGGAGGACGATGCGCGTGTCCTCGGTGGTCTCGGCCTCCATCTCGCGCACGACGAGCTGCTCGGTCTTCGCGCTCGAGCGCCAGTGAATGTGGCGCGGATCGTCGCCCGGCCGGTAGGCGCGGAGATTGTAGAGATCGTGGCCGCGCCCGCGCCGGCGCGCCGAGGCCGTGCCCGAGCCCACGAGCCGCTGAAGCGCTTCGGCCGAGATGGGCTGGACGGCGGGGAACACGAGCACGTCGGCCTCGAGCATGACCCGGCTCGCCTTGACGAAGAGGCCGAAGGGAAAGCGCGTGGTCAGCCGGAGGCCGGCCAGCCGGTGGCGGCCGCGCGCGGGCAGGGTCACCTCCCAGGTCACGAAGCGCTCGGCGCCCGCCTCGAGCCTCGGCACGTAGATGAAGCGGGCGGGGCCGCCGCGCGCGAGGAGCTCGAGGGTGACGGAGTACGAGGTGAGCCAGCGCTTGCCGTTCTGGACGAGCGCGCCGAAGAGGGCGGGCGCGCCCGCATAGATCTCCTCGGGAATCTCGGCCTCCAGGTGCACGCCGCGCATGGACTGCTCCGAGAGCACGCCGGACACGACGATCAGGCTCAGGAGGAGCGAGACGAGGAGATAGAGGAGATTGTTGCCGGTGTTGATGGCGGCCACGCCGAGCCCGATGACGACGAGCAGGCACCACCAGCCGTCGCGGGTGGGCCAGATGGTCCGGCGCGGCCGGAAGGGCCGCCACCACCATTCGCTGTCTCTCCAGGTCCGCTTCGGGACCCACCTCATGGCAGCCTCGGGATCAGCGCGGGACGGGTACGTCCTGAACGATCGATCGGAGGATCGCCTCGCCGTCCATGCCGCTGCCCTGCGCCGTGCGGCCCTTGAGGAGGACCCGGTGCGCGAGAGCGGCGACGGCCAAACGCTTCACGTCGTCGGGCACGAGGTAGTCGCGGCCGTCGATGAGGGCATGGGCGCGGGCCGTGCGCAGGAGCGCCAGCGATCCGCGCGGGCTCACCCCCAGCGAGAGCAGCGGGGAGACACGGGTGGCCTCGACGAGGGCCATGAGGTAGTCGAGCACGGACTCCTCTGCCCGCACGCCTTCGGCCTCTTCCTGGAGCGCCAGCACCTCGCGTCCATCCAGCACGGGCACGAGCGTCTCGAGGCCGGGCGAGCCGGCGCCGCGCAGCACGGCCTTCTCGTCGAGAGCGCCCGGATAGCCGATGCGGATTCTCAGGAGAAAGCGGTCGAGCTGAGACTCGGGCAAAGGATACGTGCCCTCGTGCTCGCGTGGATTCTGGGTCGCCAGCACCATGAAGGGCTGGGGGAGCGGGTAGGTCGAATGATCGAGCGAGACCTGCGCTTCGTTCATGGCTTCGAGGAGGCTCGACTGCGTCTTGGGCGTTGTGCGGTTGATCTCGTCGGCGAGCACGATATTGGTGAAGAGCGGCCCCGGCTTGAAGACGAACTCGCTCTTGGTCGGCTCCCAGATGCTGACGCCGATCACGTCCGAGGGCAGCATGTCGGAGGTGAACTGGATGCGCTGGAAGCCGGCGCCGATGGAGCGGGCGAGGGCCGCGGCCAGCGTGGTCTTGCCCACCCCGGGCACGTCCTCGATGAGGATGTGGCCGCGGGCGAGCAGACCCACCACGGCCAGCCGCACGGCCTCGGGCTTGCCCACGAGGGCGCGGCTCACGTTGGCTTCGAGTCTGCGGATGAGGTCGAGCGAAAGGGACATAGATTTCCACCATATCACGGAGCCTCCGCCCGCCAAGCTTCCGACGGCTCGCGTCCGAGAAGGGCCCTCCGCACGGTGCGTCGCGATCTCCCGGCGCCAAATCGCATACTTGCCGGGCACGGATTGTCTTGACAGGTCGTGGCGCCTTCAGTAGAAATGGCTCGCCCGCCACGAGGCGGGCAAACCCACGTGCCGCATTCATCCGTCGCCCGACGCTACGCGCGCTTCACCCTCGGCCTGGCCCTGGATGACGTCCCCGCGCCCGTCGTGGACAAGGCGAAGCAGCTCGTTCTCGACATCATCGGGAGCTGTCTGGCCTCGTCGCAAGAGGAGTTCGGCCGGGCCGTCCTGCGAGCGACCGAGAGCCTGGGCGGGCTCCCCGAGAGCACCCTCATCGGCGCCGCCGCCCGCGTGGGCGCGTCGCATGCCGTGCTCGCCAACGGCACGCTCGCCCACGGCCTCGACTTCGACGACACGCGCGAGGATGCGATCGTTCACACGGGCTCGGTGGCCGTGACCACGGCCCTGGCCGTGGGCGAAGCCACGGGCGCCTCCGGTCGCGCCGTCCTCGAGGCGGCGATCGCGGGAGTCGAGGTGATGTGCCGCGTGGGGCTGGCCGTGCCCGGTCGCTTTCACGCCCGCCACTATCACCCGACCTCCCTCGCGGGAAGCTTCGCGGCGGCCGCCGTCGCGGGCCGGCTCCGCGGGCTCACGGAAGACCAGCTCGTCTCGGCGTTCGGGATCTGCGGAAGCCAGGCAGGCGGGATCATCGAGTACCTGACGGACGGCTCGTGGACCAAGCGGCTGCATCCTGGCTGGGCCGCCCATGCGGGTGTGGTGGCCACGCTGCTCGCGCGGTCCGGCTTCACGGGGCCGGAAACGGTCTTCGAGGGCGCCCACGGCTTCTACCAGGCCTTCGCGGGCGGCCACGACGCTGCGCGTCTGGACGAGCTGCTCGGCACGCTCGGGCGCGCCTGGGAGCTCCTGGAGCTGACCTTCAAGCCCTACCCGTGCGGCTCCATCGCGCAACCGTACATGGACTGCGCGCTGAGGCTGCGCGAGCGGCACAAGATCCAGCCCGAGCAGATCGCCCAGATCCGCTGCCGCACCGCGGAGGGACCTCTGCCCCGCCTCTGGGAGCCCCTCGCGGCGAAGCACAAGCCGCCCAACGGCTATGCCGCGAAGTTCAGCCTCCCCTACCTGCTCGCGGTCATCCTCGTCAAAGGCCGCGCCGGACTCGCCGAGTTCACCGACGAGGCGGCGCGGGACGAGGCGGTGCTGCAGGTGGCCTCGCGCGTATCGTACGAGATCGATCCGAGCATCGACTACCCGCGCCAGTTCATCGGCGACGTCACCATCCGCCTCGACGACGGGCGGCTGCTCGAGGAGCGGCAGGATCGCCCGCGCGGAGGCCCCGACCTGCCCATGACCTGGGAGGAGATGGAGGCGAAGTTCCGCGGCAATGCCACCCTCGCCGTCTCCGAGGCGCGGGCCGCCCGCGTCGTCGAGGCCGTGGCCCGCCTCGACCGGCTGGAGCGCCTCGCCCCCTTGATGGAATCTCTCACCGCCTAGGGGAATGCCCATGCGCAAGCTTCTCGTGCTATCGGTGCTCGCCGTCTTCTTCGCTGCCGCTCCCGCCTGCGCCCAGGACGCGCGCGTGGAGGCGGCGAAGAAGGAAGGCAAGGTGGTCTGGTACACCTCGCTCGCCCTCACCAGCTCGGAGAAGGTGGCCAAGCTCTTCGAGACGGCCTACCCGGGGATCAAGGTCGAGGTGCAGCGCACGGGCTCCCAGCGCATCCTCCAGCGGGTGATGCAGGAGCTGCAGGCCAACATCAAGAACGTCGACGTGATCCACACCTCGGACGCGGGGCACTACGTGCTGCTGAAGGAGAAGAAGCTCCTCATGAAGCACACGCCGGCCGGCGTCGACCGCTTCCCCGCGAGCTTCAAGGACAAGGACGGCTACCACTACGGCCTGCGCGCCACCGTCACCGTCATCGCGTACAACACCAAGGCCGTGTCGGCGGCGGAGGCGCCGCGCACGTGGAAAGACCTGCTCGACCCCAAGTGGAAGGGCAAGCTCGTGACGGCGCATCCGGGCTACAGCGGGGTCATCGCCACCCACGTCCTCGCCCTCGTGCACCTCTACGGGTGGGATTACTTCAAGCAGCTCGCGCAGAGCAAGCCCATGCTCGTCCAGTCCGCGGTGGATCCCTCCGGCGTGGTCGCCTCGGGGGAGCGGCCGGTGGCGGTGAACGGGGGGGACTACACCTTCTACCAGATCAAGAAGAAAGGAAACCCGGTGGAGATCGTCTACCCCAAGGAGGGCGTGCCTCTCGTCATCTCGCCCACCGCCATCGCCACCTTCGCGCCCCATCCGAACGCGGCCAAGCTCTTCACGGACTTCCTCTTCAGCCGCGAGGTCCAGCAAGTCCTCGCGGATACGGAAGGCCTCTACACGGGGCACCCCGAGGTCAAGTATCCCGCCGACCGGCCGAAGCTCAGCGAGCTCAAGCTCCTCCTCGTCGATCCCGAGGAGCTGGAGAAGCGCAACGAGGAGATCAAGACGCGCTTCGTGGAGTTCTTCGGGGCCTGAGACCCCTCGCGATGGCGCGCGAGCTGACGGTCACCGCACGCCCCCTGCCCTCGCGGCTCGAGGGGCTGGACCGCTCCGCCCCCGTCTGGATCATCGCCGCGGCCGCCCTCCTCCTTCTCATGCTCCTCCCGCTCGCCTGGCTCGGCTATCTGAGCGTGAGCGGCGAGGGCGGTCTCACCCTCGCGCACTACGCCCGTGTCTTCACCGATGCCCGGCTCCAGAAGGCGCTCTGGAACACCGTGGTCCTCGCCTTCTGGTCGGCCCTGCTCTCGCTCGCCATCGGCGCCCCCATGGCGTGGCTGACCGCGCGCACCGACCTTCCGGGCAAGCGCGTCATCCGCGGCCTCGTCATGGCCTCCTTCGTGACGCCGCCCTTCCTCGGCGCCTTTGCCTGGGTCATGCTCGCGGGCCCCAATGCCGGGTATCTCAACAAGCTCTACCGGGAACTCACGGGCGCCGAGACACCCCTCCTCAATATCTTCACGATGCCGGGGCTGATCTTCGTGGTCGCCCTCTACACCTTTCCCTACGCCTACATCATGATCGTGAACACGCTCGAGCTGATCGCCTCCGATCTCGAGGAGGCGGCCTCCATCCTCGGCGCGAGCCGCCTCTGGGTCGCCCTCACCGTGACCCTGCCCATGGTGGCCCCCGCCATCCTGAGCGGCTTCATCCTGTCCGTGCTCCAGGCCCTCGCCCTCTTCGGCTCTCCCGCCATCCTCGCGCTGCCCGCGGGCTTTCACACGATCACCACGCAGATCTGGGCGCTCTTTCAGTACCCGCCCAAGGTCGAGATGGCCGCGGCCTTCTCCGTGCCCCTGCTCCTGGCCACCGCGCTGCTCCTCTTCCTTCAGAAGAGGCTCCTCGGGAGGCGCGGCTATGCCGCGGTGGGAGGCAAGGGCGGGCAGCGCCATCAGATCGCTCTCGGCCCCTGGCGACAGCCCGCCCTCCTCGCCTGCCTCGCCGTCATGGCCTGCGCGATCTTCTTGCCATACGGAATCCTGGCCAAGGCGGCCTTTTCCCGCGCGTGGGCGCAGCCGCTGACCTGGGACAACGTCACGCTGGGAAACTGGTCGTTCACTTTCCTCTCCGTCTCGACCCAGACCGCCATCGTCAACACCCTCGAGCTGGGCATCCTCACCGCATGCGTGGGCGCGGGGCTGGCCACCCTCCTCGCCTACATCACGAACCGGCGGCTCATCGTGGGCCACCAGCTCCTGGCCTTCCTCGCCCTCGCGCCCGTGGTCATCCCGGGCGTGGTCCTCGCCGTCGGGCTCTTCATCGCCTACACGCGGCCGCCCTTCCTGCTCTACGGCACCTTGTGGATCCTCTTCCTGGCCTATCTGACCAAGGAGATGCCCGTGGGCTACTCGCAGTCCGACGCGACCTTTCGCGGCATCCATCCCGAGCTCGAGGAGGCAGGGCGTATCCTCGGGGCGGGGCGCCTCCGCGTGCTCGGGGAGATCACGGCCCCCCTCGCGCGAAGCGGCATCATCGCCACCTGGTGCTTCATCTTCATCGGAGTGATCCGCGAGCTGTCGGCCTCGATCCTGCTCTTCACGCCGAACACCAAGGTCATGTCCGTGGTCATCTTCGACCTCAAGGAGGAAGGTCAGTTCGGCGCCATCGCCGTCCTCGGTCTCTTCATGCTCGCCGTCACCTTCCTCGCCGTCGTCCTCATGCAGACCCTTCTCGGGCGCGACGTGCTGGGAGCGCGCTCGTCGGGCGGATCGGGCTAGCCGCGCCGTGCCCGGCGTGAGCATCCGGGGGCTCCACAAGCGCTACGGCGACGTCGCCGCCGTCGATGGACTCGACCTCGACGTGAAGCCCGGCGAGCTGGTGGCGTTGCTCGGGCCGTCGGGCTGCGGCAAGACGACCACCCTCCGGGTGGTGGCGGGCTTTCTCTCGCCGGACCGCGGCGAGGTGTGGGTGGGAAACCGCTGTCTCTCCTCGCCCGCCACGGTCATCCCGCCCGAGCGGCGGCGGATGGGCATGATCTTCCAGAGCTACGCGCTGTGGCCGCACATGACCGTCGCGCAGAACGTGGGCTACGGGCTCCGCTTTTCTAAGGAAGGACGGCGGGGCGTGCCCAGGACCGAGCGCGAGGGGAAAGTCACGGAGATGCTTCGCGTCGTCCAGCTCGCGGGCTACGAGCAGCGCTACCCGGGCGAGCTGTCGGGCGGCCAGCAGCAGCGCGTGGCCGTGGCGCGGGCCCTCGTGGTCGAGCCCGAGATCCTCCTTCTCGACGAGCCGCTGAGCAATCTCGACGCGAGCCTGCGCGAGGAGATGCGCTTCGAGATCCGGCGGCTCCACGAGACCTTCGGGATCACCACCCTCTACGTGACGCACGACCAGAGCGAGGCCATGGTCATCTCGGACCGGGTAGCCGTCCTCGACCAGGGGCGCGTGGCGCAGATCGGCACGGCCGAGGAGCTCTTCGAGCGCCCCCGCACGCGCTTCGTGGCCGAGTTCATCGGCAAGACGAACCTGATCGAAGGGACGGCCGAGCGCTCGGACACCTTCGTGCGGGGCCCGCTCCGTCTCCGTGTCTTCGACGCCAACCTCACGCCGGGACCGGTGGTGCTCTCCATTCGCCCCCACCAGATCGCCCTCGGGCCCGCGTCGCTCGCCCCGCCCTCTAGCGCGGGAGAGAACGTGCTCCGCGCCACCGTGCTGCGCGCGAGCTATCTCGGCGATGCCGTGGACTATCAGGTCCAGCTCGACGGCGGCGATCTCGTCCTCCGCGTGGCGGGGCCCATCACGCGCCGGTTCCGCCCCGGGGACGCCGTCGTCCTGACCGTGCTGCAGTGCTCCGCGGTCAGGCTCTGAGCTCCCGCACCGCGCGGGCCGCTAGATCGTCACCCCGTAGGACTCGTCGAAGAACGCCCCCGTGATGTAGGCGGGCGAGGCATAGGCGAAGCCGTTGTCGCCCCAGGCCGGGCCCCAGCTGTTGCGGATGATGAACCGCCCCGTCGCCGTGTATCCGACGACCGCGATGGCGTGACCGCCCCGCGCCGTCTTCGGCAGGGGCGTGTCGAGGTTCCCCTTCGTGCTCGTCGCGTTGTCCCAGGTCTGGTCCACGTTCAGCCCGGCCAGGATGGGGCCGTGCGCGGCGAGCCAGGACTGCCACTGGTTGAGATTCTTGCGAAGATTGAAATAGGAGGCGATGCGCAGCTGGGCGGCCGC
>Ga0209689_1003222_pt1 | contig 12051 bp, 10 predicted proteins | sample GraSoiAngelo_149_FD_187119 | JGI IMG/M metagenome (GOLD analysis project Ga0209689, IMG submission 187119) | Grasslands soil microbial communities from the Angelo Coastal Reserve, California, USA - 14_1009_09_30cm (SPAdes) (version 2) | ecosystem: Environmental > Terrestrial > Soil > Grasslands ...
AAGCGCGACATCAGCTCACGGCTTTCCTGGCTGTGATCAAAATCGACGGCCACGGTGGGCACATGACGGATTTCATAATTGGCCGCGTATCCAAAGATCAGCAATTGGACCAGAGGGGGCCCAAACAGGATGAATCGGGTTCGCCTGTCGCGGAACACCTGGATGAATTCCTTGATTAACATCTGTTTAAGCCGCGACAGCATACGCACTCCTCATGCCAGCCTCTTATGAAATACGCGTGTGGCCAAAAAGGCCATCAGTGTCGCGAAAATTGCGAGCGGAATCATGTCTGCGTATAACATGCTAGAGGGCGTGCCTTTCAGGAAGATCTTCTTCAGGGTGGAGACGTAGTAACGCGCTGGGATAACTCGCGTAATCATCTGGATCGGCGTGGGCATCTGCTCGATCGCGAAGAGGAACCCGGACAACAAGAAGGCCGGCAGGAAAGTAGCGACGAGAGCAATCTGGCTGGCGGCAAGCTGATTCTTCGCGACCACCGAGATGAAAAATCCCAGGCACAGTAAGGCCACCAGGAAAAGAGAGGAACTGATGAACAACGCCATCAGAGTGCCCCGGAACGGTACGTGGAACCAGAGGATGGCCATGACGGCGCACAGGCCAGCATCAAACAATCCGACGGCGAAGTAGGGGGTTAATTTCCCTAACATGATTTCAAAGGGAGTGACCGGCGTGGAGACCAGCTGCTCCATGGTTCCCCGCTCCCACTCGCGCGCGATAGTCAGTGAAGTAAGAAATGCGCCGATCACCGACATCACCAGCGCCAGCACTCCCGGAATAATGAACCAACTGCTCTCGAGATCCTCGTTGTACCAGGTGCGGGCATCCACGCTGAGCGGAGGCGGCTGGTCGGCCTGGCCGCGCCGTTCCAGCCACTCAAGCTGCACATCGTTCGAATAGCTTTGCAAGATCCCCTGGGTATACCCGGTTAAGACATTCGCCGTGTTGTCGTCGGATGCGTCAATGAGGGCCTGGACCTTCACTGTCGATCCGGTATGCAGCTTCTGTGAAAAATCGTGGGGGATCACCAGTCCCATTTTTGCGTGGCCAGAGTCAATAGCCCGCACGATGTCGGGATAACTATTCACAGCGCGAACGATGTGGAAATATTGCGACGTCTGGAAACGCTTGAGCAGATCCTGACTATCCCGGCTGCCTTCACGGTCGTATACGTAAATCGGTAGGTGCTTGAGATCGAGGTTCACGCCGTAGCCGAACAGCAGCACCAGCACGATCGGCATCATCACCACGATGATTAAGCTGCGGAAGTCACGCCGGATCTGGATGATTTCCTTGCGCGCGATCGCAGCCAGGCGAGTGAAGCTCATGGCCTAGTCAACCTCCCGGCGAGCTGAGGCGCCTTCCGTCGTCAGCGAAACGAAGACGTCTTCCAGGGTGGCACGGATCTTCTCGATTTTCACCACGGCCACACCCTGCCTGCTCAGATAATTCTTGATTTCGGGGATAGCAGAACCGGCTTCGCGAACCACCAGGTGCAGCGCGCTGCCAAAAACCGCCGCGTCCAGGACACCAGCGGCAGACTGAAGCGCGTCCACTGCAAGCCCGAGTGGGTCGCACTCCACTAGTAACAATTCGCCTTGCATAGATTTTTGTTTCAGCTCGGTCGGCGTGCCCAGGGCAACGATTTTGCCCCGATAGATCAGTGCCAGGCGATTGCAGTATTCTGCCTCCTCCATGTAGTGCGTGGTAACAAAAACAGTGACTCCCTCGGCGGACATGGTGTGAATCAGGTCCCAGAACTGCCGGCGCGAAATCGGGTCGACACCGGAAGTAGGCTCATCGAGAAAGATGATGGGCGGCTGGTGCAAGACAGCACATCCGAGCGCCAGCCGCTGTTTCCATCCACCCGGCAGAGTACCGGTAATCATCTCCTGGTGTTCTCTCAGGTCGGCCATTTGCAGCGCCCAATCAATACGCTCCTTCACCTGCTTGCGCGGGACGTTGTAGAGCCCGGCAAAAAGCCGCAGGTTTTCAATTACCCTGAGATCGTTGTACAGAGAGAATTTTTGAGACATGTAACCGATGTTCTGCCGTACCGTTTCCGGTTCCCGGGACACGTCGAGTCCTGCTACTAGCGCGCGCCCCGACGTCGGGCGGAGCAAACCACATAAGATGCGGATTGTCGTCGATTTTCCGGCGCCATTCGGTCCGAGAAAGCCAAAGACTTCGCCCTTGCGAGTTTCCAGGTTGAGGTGATCGACCGCGGTAAAGTCGCCGAAGCGCTTCACAAGGTCTTGAACTAGGACAGAGCGGTCCGAGTTGTTCATGCCGCCCCTCCCGCCGTCACCGCGTCCACGAACAGGTCTTCGATGGTTGGCGTGACTTGATGAATGTCGTCGAACGGAATCCCTGCAGCTCGCAAGCAGGCCGAAAATCCTGCGCTCCGGCGCTGAGTATCGTCCACGACAAGGTGCACGCCATCGCCGGTCAGCACCAGGCTGGAGATTCCCTGGCTGTCGGCCAATGCGTCGCGCACTCGGCGAGGGTCGGGCGCGATAACTGCCAACACCCCTTTGCCAAGGCGCGCCTTCAGTTTTGCCGGCGTGTCGCAGAACAAGAGCTTTCCTTTGTGCATGAGCGCTACGCGATGGCAGCGCTCCGCTTCGTCCAGGTAAGCCGTAGAAGTGAGTATGGCGACACCCTCTGCAACCAGGCTGTAAAGAATGCGCCAGAAATCGCGACGCGAGACGGGATCGACTCCGGTGGTGGGCTCGTCGAGCAGAATCACTTTTGGCCGGTGGATTAGAGCGCACATCAGTCCCAGCTTCTGCTTCATGCCGCCCGAGAGCTTGCCCGCCAGCCGTGCGCGGAACTCGCTCATACCAGCGGCCTGCAGAAGTTGCCGGGAGCGCTGCTCCCGCTCGGCTTTCTTGACTCCGAACAAATCTGCATAAAAACCGATGTTCTCGTCCACAGTGAGATCTTCATAAAGCCCGAATCGTTGCGGCATGTAGCTGAGGTGCTGCTTAGCGCCCTCCGGATCACGGGTGACATCGAAGCCTGCGACCGTAGCCGTTCCCACCTCGGGCGGCAGAACGCCTGCCAACATGCGCAAGGTCGTAGTTTTGCCCGCACCGTCCGGGCCGACCAAGCCAAAGATCTCTCCGGCGCGCACGTCAAAGCTGACCTCCTCGACGGCATGCACACCGGGAAAGCGCTTGCTCAGTCCCGAGATTCGGATAACGGGTTGATCTTCAACGCTCATTGCCTTGCCGCCTGCGTCGCTGACGACAGTACGATCTCCGCATCCGCGGGCATGCCGGGTTTCAGTTCACGATTGGGATTTTCGACATCGATCTTGATGCGATAGACGAGAGTCACCCGCTCTTTGAAAGTTTGCACGCTCTTGGGCGTGAATTCGGCTTTGGAAGAGATGAAGGAAATCCGGCCCCGATAAGTTTTGCCCGAAAACGTGTCGGTACGGACAACCGCCGGTTGTCCCCAGTGAATGCGTCCCAGGTCCGTCTCACTCACGTAGGCTCGCAGCCAGACGTCATCCAGATCGCCAAGCGTAACCACGGGAGTGTTGGGAGCAACTACTTCTCCAAGTTCTGCCTGACGCACTAGAACCACTCCCGACTTCGGTGCAGACAGAGTGGTGTAGTCCAGATTGATGCGCGACATTCGCAGTTTTTGTTCGGCTTGCACCACGCTGGCGCGATTGACGTCGAGCTGCTCGCGCCTCGTGCCTTCGAGGGCTTGGTTGTACTGCTGCTGTGCCCGCTCGACCGCAGCCTCTGCCCGCTTTAAGTTGGTTTCCGCTTGATCGCGCGCCTGCTGCGGGCCTACCTGCTGTTTGAACAGCGTGTCGGCACGGTGGAAGTCCAGTTTCTTCTGTTCCAAATCGGCTTTCGCGTCAAAAAGAACCTGCTCGGTCGCCTGGACTTCCTGCCGCCGAGTTCCGGCCAAGCCAAGGTCCAGTTGCCGGCGTTGCACGCGCAAAGCAGCCTCGTCCATGGCAACTTGTTGGCGGTAGTCGTCACTATCGAGCTTGGCGAGAACGGCTCCTCGCTCCACCCATTGCCCTTCTTCCACGGGCAATTCGACGATCCGCCCCTGCACTTTGAAACCGACGACGCTCTCGTGCGTTTCAATATTGCCGGAGACCTTCAGCAGGTTGCCATTCGCCGACTTATTTTCCCAACCCGGACGAAGGTAGAAGTAGTACGACATGGCAACCACAATAAGAACAAGAATGAGAATGAGAACAGGAATCTTGCGTTTCATTGCCGAACTCCCTACGAGGGACTGCCAACTCCCGACCAGTAAGTTTCGAAAGCGACATCCAGACGCTTCTTCAAACTGGACGGTGCACTAATACTCCACAGCAGCACAGTGCCAAACACACATTGTTGGAAAGCCAGAGCCATTTCTTCCACGCTCACATCTGTACGAACTTCACCGCGCTTCTGCCCGAATTGGAGAATCTCCTGCAGCAATTTCCTGCCGCGCGCCATAGTTGCCACCATAGCTTCGCGGACGGGATCACTCGAGAATAGAGTGGCGATCAGGCCACGCGCCAGAGGCTGGCTGCGCGCAGGCTCCTCCGCGATGTGGTCCATCAAGTGGCGCAGGATCTTGCGGATCTCTTCCTTCCCGGTGTGGGCAGCCTGCACTGCCCTTTCGACTTTGCCAATCTGAATGTCGTGCAGCACGGTCAGGACGTGCTCCTTGCTGGGGAAGTAGTTAAAGAAGGTTCCTTTGCCCACATCGGCTGCTTCAGTAATATCCTCGACGGTGGTGCTGAAAAAGCCGTGCTGGGCAAAGAGCTGCATGGCAGCGCGGAAAATTCGTTCGCGAGTTTCCGTCCGCCTGCGCTCTCTGCGGCCGGGTTTGGGTTCCGCCCTCGTTAATTGTAGACTACTAGTCATAAATGACTGTTAGTCAAATACTAGATCATGCTCGAGGATCTTGTCAAGGGAGGTGTTCGTGAGGCGCACGTTTAAAGAACAGAGGGGGAGCGCAAACGGAACTTCAAGCTATTGATTAAGAGCACATAGGCAGGCCCGATTGCGGCGGTCACGTTCTGCACGGAAGGGTTTGCTGAGGCTCACTGATAGGGCACGCATCTGCCGGCTTTTCCGTCCAAGGCTCTTTCCCGTCGGCAACCTGACCCCGTGCTGTTCGACCAGGAAGAGTCACCACGAGTTTACCAAGTAACCATGCGCCCACTCGCGCTGCTGCGTTCGGCAAGATCAAGCGCTTTCATGACATTCAAAGCTTGCGCGGAAGAAACTTCCAAGGGAGCGTTGCCAGTAATGGCGTCCCGAACATTCCCGTAAAATCCGCGATAGTCGCCGGGAGCGGTCGGGATGGTTCGTGTCTCAGTGACAGTCGTAAGCGTGCCCCATGCGGATTCTGGTTCTTCTCCCCATCCCTTCGCCGTAGGGTCGCCGCCTTGCTTCATCGCCTGCTCCTGCGGATCGACGCCATACTTGGTAAACGAACCTTCCGTGCCGCAAATCCAAAACCTGGGGCCGGAAGCAGCCGCCATTACGGTCGCTCGCAACAACGCTCTGAGCCGCGGGTAATGGAACACTACCTCGAAAGCGTCGTTCACCAGCGTTCCATCTCGCTCCTTCCGCAGGTCAGCTGAGATTCTTTCCGGTTTTCCAAACAACACCAGAGCCTGATCAATCAGGTGCGGCCCTAGATCGAAGAGCAGCCCCATCCCCGGCTGCGGACGTTCGTGCCATGTCCCCCGTAGATTAGGACGGAATCGGTCGAAGTGCGATTCATAAGAAACCACGCGGCCAAGACTACCCTGCCTCAACAATTGCCGAACCGTCTTAAAGTCGCCGTCCCATCGACGATTTTGAAAAACTGTCAGTATCCGATCTCGCTGTCGAGCCAGTGCAACAAGCTCTTCAGCTTCAGCAAGAGTGGTAGCAAATGGCTTATCGATCACAACGTGACGCCCAGCCTCCAGGCACTCTCTCGCGATTGGGGCGTGCAAATCGTTCGGCGTCGCGATCACAATCAAGTCAATATCGTCGATGGCCAACAACTGCTCCACGCCACTGACAAATCGCACATCAGGATAAGTTGAGTCAGATTCAGCGCTGCGGCGAGCTATCGCGACCAAGCGTAATCCTGGAACGACACGGATAAACGGCGCGTGAAACGCCTTTCCCGCGAGTCCGAAGCCGACGAGTCCAACGTTTATCATGATCCAACTGGGATGGCTAAACGCAATTCCTGAGACACCGCCTCACCGGTAGTGACACGAAGCAGCTATCCTTATTTGCTGGCAGGGCTTGCCTTTGGTGTCTTGTCCGTCTTCCAATTTATAACGTGGTACGTCGCCGGAATCGCTCCTGCATTCTTCAGTCCATGCAATTCATTGCTCGCATTAAAGATGATGGACCCGGGCCCCGCCTCCACCCATCTGCCGTTGGATAGCGTCTGAACGGTTCCCTTCTGGATGATGATGAGTTCCTCGTTTGGATGCGTGTGCGGCGGGTGTGGGGTATGTCCGGGGCTCAATGTCGTTACGTGTATCTCCAATTCTTCCAACGTGGCGGTGGGGCCGCGAAATGCAGAGCGCACGGATCCCGCATTGGTTGCTTTCTCAACCATCGAGTTCCACTCGAATACTGCGGAGCGCTGAACAGGTGATTCATCAGCCCACGCTATGACACAAAGCGTCGCGACCACAGCCAGTAATGCTACCTCTACGTCTCGCACTGTAATCATTTCCGGGTCCTTAACAGAGATTCAGTTGGCATCGGGGGCTGCCTATGAAAGCGACACGGTGCGCTCGGGTTGCAGACGCTGACCAACGCCATCGGTTCGCACGTAAGCTCGCGTTTACTCCTCGGCAATGGCTTGCGAACTAAAGATCCGAATTCCAAGCCAGCCGCCCAAATCCGTACAGGTTAAGCCATAGCAACGTGGTTAGCTAGCCAGTTTGTGCTGAGCTGCCAGTTTGTGCTGAGCCCGACATTAGCGACGCCGCTTGAAAGGCAAGCATCGGTTTTAATCTGCTTAATTGTGGCCGTGAACTATATCATGGCAAAAAAGGGATTAGCGACGACGGCATGAACGGCGCGGTCGGACATGCTATCCTTCCGCGCATGCTGCGGCCGACTTTAGCTTTGCCACTCCTGGTTGTGGCCCTGATAGTTTCTCCGCTCGATGCGCGCGTTACTCGTATCGAGATTTCTTCCCGCACCGATGTCTTGAACGGCAAGGCGTTCGGGGAGGCAGGAGCGTATGAGCGCATAACCGGGCGCGTTTATTTTTCGCTTCCAGTAGCCAATCCGCACAACCTGCGGATCGTCGATCTCAGTAAGGCGGTGAATTTGAAGAATGGCGAGGTCGAGGTCTCTTCCGACTTCATTGCCGTGCGTCCCAAGGACGCGAAGAAGGGTAATGGCTCCTTGATTTTAGAAGTGCCCAACCGCGGTCGCGGACGAATCATTTCTCTTGTTGATGGTGGGGATGTCGATCTTGAGAATGATGCAGGAGACGCATGGCTGCTGCGCAACGGCTTCACCGTCGTCAGCCTGGGCTGGCAATGGGATGCTGATGGTCCGGACACGCTGCGACTGTTTGCGCCTGTCGCGAAAGAAAACGGAAAGACGATCATGGGTCTGCTGCGCGGCGATCTGATGCCCTCGCGGGTAATGCCGGAGATTCCGCTGGGACACCTTATTCTCGGTAATATCGGCGGGTTCGAATACCCGGTGGCCGCACCGGACGATCCGCGCAATGTGCTGACAGTTCGGGACTCGCGAGAGAGTCAACGCACAGTCATTCCTCGCGTCGAGTGGCAGTTCGCGCACAGCGTGGATGGCAAGCTCACTCCTAGCGACCGGCACATCCACCTGAATGGCGGGTTTCAACCGGGGAAAATATACGAATACATCTATGTTGTGGCGGAGCCGGTGATAGCCGGAGCCGGCTTCACGGTCATACGTGATTTTGCGTCCTACTCGAAGCACGCGGCTGATGCCATCACTCCGGCAGCGCGTGTCTATGGCGAGGGCATTTCGCAGAACGGGCGATTTCTGCGCGACTTCCTATATCAGGGCTTCAATGCCGACGAAGACGGAAGGATTGCACTCGACGGCGTGCTTGCCCATGTTGCGGGGGCTGGCCGCGGCAGCTTCAACTACCGCTTCGCCCAGCCGTCGCGCGACGCCCAGCCCACTTCGTCGGTCTTCTTCCCGACGGACATCTTCCCCTTTACTGATCAACCCGAGACAGATCCTTTGACGGGAGAAAAAGGCGGTTTGCTCGATCGCGCTGTGGCGGACAAGGTCGTACCTAAAATCTTTTTCTCCAACACGTCCTACGAATATTGGGGGCGAGCGGCGGGTTTGATTCATGTCAGCCCCGACGGGCAACAGGACGCGGCTGTCTCGGAGAATGTCCGCATCTATCACTTCACCGGACTGCAACATTTTTCTGGTCCATTTCCTCCAGAGAAGGGTAAAGGAGATCTGCTGGGACAGCAGGAGCAATCACCCATCGCGGTGAAATATTTTTGGCGAGCCATGATCGCCAACATGGACGCCTGGGTGCGAAGCAACACTCTCCCACCCGCCAGCAGCTATCCAAAGATTGCGAACGGCACGCTCGTGCCAGTGCGAGACTACGCATTCCCAGCGATTCCAGGTGTCAACCGTCCTGACGAAGCAAACGCGGCCTATCGCCTTGATTTTGGCCCAAGCTGGTGGAGCGGAATTCTGAGCATTCAGCCGCCGAAGGTGGGCGCGTCGTTCCCTGTCCTCGTACCACAAGTCGATGAGGATGGAAACGAACGTGCCGGCGTGCGTATGCCGGAGATTACAGTTCCTCTGGCAACCTACACCAGTTGGAATCTCCGCGATCCTTGGATCGGGGCTCCCGACCAGCGCGTGTCGTTCGAAGGGTCCTATCTCCCATTTCCCAAGAGTGCCGCCGAGAGTAGGAAACTGGGTGATTCGCGCAAGTCCATCGGAGAACGGTATTCCAGTCGGGAAGATTACATCAGCCGCTACGCAAAAGCGGTGGACGATCTGATAAAGCAACGCTGGGTTCTGCCGGAAGACCGCGAGACTTTGCTGCATCGTGGCCAGGAAGAATGGGCTGAGGCCACGAAATAGAATTTATCCCTTTAACCGACCCTTCCGGTTAAAACCGCGGAGCTTGCCCTAGATTGCTTCTCGGCTAAACGTCTTGCAGTCAACTCTCATTCAACCCGAAATAGTGGCCTAGCTAGTTCATGGATTACGGTGCGGCGGATTTGCTCGCGGACCGCAGCCTCGTTGGCGCAAACCGCTTCAATATTCCGCTGACACAGCACGATGTAATCAGGACCCCTCGCCAGTTCAAGTATGCTTTTCTCAGTCCTGGGTACTCCATGAAAAAGACCGAGCAGCAGCTGCCCTGGGGCTTCCAACTGTGTTGATGGCTGGTTTCGGTGGCATAGCCTCTACCAGAACAGCAACGTTACGAATGCAGTTGCGGAATTCTTCTGGGAACGAGTCGGGCGCTCTTCGACTACCCTGACGAAATGCTCGCGCTTCATAACCACTAAATACTACTTCGAAAGTATGCCGCTCTTCGTAACAAGATATACAGCGAAACTTCCCCGCCAGTGGGCGCCCTCGTAGTGTTCGCCAGTGACGGCTGCCAATCCCGCCCGCTTGTGCTTCTCGGCCGCCGCCCGGATTATTTTGCGCGGACGCTCGAAGCTGGCACGCCCTGCTCCCTGGAGACAAGCCGCACGAGCAACCAATGTCCGTGTACGGAAGAATGCCAGACGTAACAGCCGTAGAACGCGGGCGTCAGTGTCCGGGGCGGAGCCACACCGGCATCGCTGTTCAAGGTGTGGCTGATCTTGTTGGGATATTCTTTATGGACACACGCGAGTGCGAGATGTGCGAAGCGCTGGGCTGCTTGATGCCGAAATCAGGAGGTGTGTCGCCGGCTACTGCGCCAGCTGAGAGCAGAACAAGAATCACAGCGATGATCGGTTTCATTGGCTGATACTGTAGACGAACTCGGCCGGTGCGACGAGATTTGTCGATTCCCGGCCCGAACGCAGGCCCCGCTATTTGGTGGCGGCGATGTTATCCTTGATCTATGCCTCCACGGGGCCGTCGCTAATCATGTCTGATCCAACTGCAAAATCTCCGACCGGTGAAGTTAACGAATCGTTCGCCAACATCCTTTCGCAGTTCGAGCGGGGTCAAAGCACCAAAACGTCAGAAGGCACCCGAGAGGGGACGGTGGTCTCCGTGTCCGCGGACTCGGTGATCCTCGACATCGGGTTCAAGACAGAAGGTGTCTTGCCGCTGTCGGAGTGTTCGAGCGATCGTGAGCCGCCGAGCCCGGGGGACAAGCTGCAGGTAACGATCAAGGGCCGCGATCCGCAGGGCTATTATCAGCTGACTCGTAGCAAAGCGACCCGGCCAACCGACTGGGCGGCGCTGGAGAAGGCCTTTAACGAGAAGACAACCATCATGGGTACGGTGACAGGAGTCGTCAAAGGCGGGCTGAGCGTCGATGTCGGTGTTCGCGCTTTCATGCCTGCCTCGCGAAGCGGCGCGCGTGATGCCGCCGAGATGGAGAAATTGGTCGAGCAGGAGATTCGCTGCCGCATTACCAAGCTCGACGCGGCGGAAGAAGACGTTGTGGTGGATCGCCGCATTGTAGCGGAGGACGAAGAGAAAGCTGCCAAGCAACAACGTTATTCCGAATTGAAGGAAGGCGATGCGGTAAGCGGTACTGTTCGCAGCCTAACCGACTATGGCGCCTTCATTGACATTGGCGGAGTCGACGCCTTGCTGCATGTGAGCGACATCTCATGGGCGCGAGTCAGCCAGCCGTCAGATGTCCTCGCGGTGGGACAGGAGATCGAAGCGAAAGTTCTGAAGATTGATCCGGAAAAGCGGCGTATCTCAGTGGGAACCAAGCAACTGCAACCGCACCCATGGGTTTCAGTTGCGAGCAAGTATAGGACAGGAGAGCGTGTTCGCGGGAGAGTGACTCGCGTAACGGATTTCGGAGCGTTCGTGGAAGTGGAGTCCGGGGTTGAGGGGTTGATTCACGTTTCGGAAATGTCATGGGTCAAGAAAGTGCGAAAACCGGGCGACCTGGTTAAGCCCGGTGAGACGGTGGAAGCCCTCATCCTGGGAATAAACACCGACGAGCACCGCATTTCGCTGGGGCTGAAGCAGGCTTTAGGTGATCCATGGGCAGATGCCGCACAAAAATTTAAGGCCGGATCACTGGTAGAAGGCCACGTCACAAGTCTGACGAAATTCGGGGCATTTGTGCAGGTCGCCGAGGGTGTAGAAGGGATGATTCACGTCAGCGACATGAGCGCGGAAAAGAGAATCAACCACCCGCAAGACGTGCTTAAACTCGGGCAATCGTTAAAAGCACAGGTGCTCGAAGTCGATAAAGATAAGCGGCGCTTGAAACTCGGACTGAAGCAGCTGGTGCCTACGGATATTGACGAATATCTCGCCGAACACAGCGAGGGGGATGTTGTAAGCGGCCGTGTGATCGATGTTTTGGGGAACTCGGTGCGGGTGGAACTAGGCCAAGGAATTCAAGCGGCATGCCGAATCTCGACGGACAGCCTGGCGGATACTGCTGGCGGAGATCGGACGGCAACCAAAACAGACGTGGCTTCGCTTAGTTCGATGCTGCAGGAGCGCTGGAAAAGCGGCGCTGTTGCGCAGTCGTCAAAGCCAAAAGAGGTTCGCAGCGGACAGGTGCGTAGTTTTCGCATCACGAAGTTGGACCGGCCAGAGAAAAAGATCGAGGTCGAACTGACTTAAGAAATTCAAGAGCCCTCAGCATCGTGTAACGATAGGGCCGGGAAGGCGATCTTAGAGACCGTATCGTAATATTGCGCTCCCGCGATCCTTGCGGCTTTGTCGGTTGGGTGCATGGCCTTTCCTTTATTATTGCTGCTTGAAGGAATGGTACTGCGCTGCCGAAGCTCCCCGAAAGTGACTGCTTTGGCTGCTGTCGCCAGGACTTCATGGCTCCTTGCGCTCACTGGTGGGT
>Ga0209689_1003223_pt1 | contig 12050 bp, 4 predicted proteins | sample GraSoiAngelo_149_FD_187119 | JGI IMG/M metagenome (GOLD analysis project Ga0209689, IMG submission 187119) | Grasslands soil microbial communities from the Angelo Coastal Reserve, California, USA - 14_1009_09_30cm (SPAdes) (version 2) | ecosystem: Environmental > Terrestrial > Soil > Grasslands ...
TCGCTCGACACGAAAAGACTTTGGGCTGACTGGGGCGGCCCCTCGAAGATCTCCTTCACGACACCGAGCTCGCCATCGCGCGCTTCCACCGTGTCGCCCATCCTGACGACCCACTCGATTACGGGCATGGAGAAACTCGCACGGTCATGGAACCGCGCGTATTGTAAGTGAGGTGGCCGTTCAGAGGTTCGGGCCGAACACCTCCGAGGTCGAGGCGCTGCTCGATCGCCTCCGCCGGCTGACGCCCGAGGAGTGGGAGCGAGTGGCGAAGGCCGCCCCCGGAATCGGCAGTGTCCCTGACCTGGAGGTCAGGCAGTCGCCGGAATATTTCAGCGCACTCGAGGTCGCGACCCGCATTGCCAAGAGCGACGTCTTCCCCGGATCGGAGTCCGCCTTTTACGATGCCATGCGCACGGCCCAGCTGGTCGCCGACGCGAGCGCCTTTCAACCGTCGACCCGGCCGGAACCCGCGAGCTCCGCGGTCGTCGATGACCGGCTGCCCCCTGACGCCGAGGCCGAGGCCATCATCCGGCTGATGTCGACTGCCTATGAAGAGGAGTCCTGGCGCCGCGTGATGAACGCCTGCATGGTCGCCGCCGGCGCGCTCGTCGTTCGGGATTGGATGACGCCGGGCGTTTACGCGCTGTTGTGGCGACCGATGCAAATCGACTAGTTCACGGTCTGGGTCAGGTTGCCGGCGGCGCTGCCGTTGTAGTTGGCACCCGCAGCAGTGAAGACAGCACTGATGGTGTGACTCCCCGCGCTCAGGGTGTTGATGCCGCAGGCCGCCTGGTTGCTTGCGGCTCCCGATCCAAGGCCAGCGGTGCAGAGCGTCGTGGCGCCCTCCATGAAAGTGACCGTGCCGTCACCAACGCCCGGATCGGCGAATACCGACGTCACGGTGGTGCTGAGCGTGATCATCTGGCCGAACGCGCTCGGGTTGATGTCGCTACTGGCGGTCGCTGTTTGCGTCGCCGCCGCGTTGACCACCTGGCTCAGCGTCGCCGCCGCGGTGCTGTCCTGGAAGTTACCGCCGGTCGCCGTATAGACGGCGGTGATCGTGTGGGTCGCCACATTTAGCGTGCTCACCGCGCAGGCCGCCTTGTTCAGCGCACCCCCGGTCCCCAGGCCGGCGCTGCAGATGGTCGTAGCTCCTTCTTTGAAGGCCACCGCCCCTTCACCCGCTCCAGGGTTCAGGTTTGCCGACGTCAGCGTGGCGCTGAGCGTGACCAACTGGCCATAGGTACTCGCGTTATGGTCGCTGGCGGCGGTCGATGTCGTTGTGGGCGCAATGCTGACGGTCTGGCTCAGGGTACTGGCGGCGGTGCTGCCCTGGAAATTGCCGGCGAGCGTCGCGGTGAAGACGGCCGTGATGCTGTGCGCGCCAACCGGCACCGTCTTCAGGGTGCAGGCCGCCTCGTTGGTCGTGGTCCCCGTCCCCAGCGCGGCCGAGCAGATCGTGGTGGCGCCCTCGGTGAACGCCACCGTCCCATCAGCGACACCGGGGTCGATGCCGCCGGCGACGGTCGTCGTCACCTTGGCACTCAAGGTGATCGACTGGCCGTAGACGGTCGAGCTCGCCGTTGTGGCGGCCTGCGTGGTTGCGGTGGGTGCTTGGGCTACCGTCAGCGTCGTGGCTATCGGGGTCCCCAGAGCGGCGGGCGCGGGTGTGTAGAAGAGGTTGGGGTCGCCGGCATAACTCGCCTGGAAACCGACAGGGTACGACCCGGCATTGATCGTTCCGAGGCTGGCGAGCACGGTCGCGATACCGTTGCCTCCCGTGGTGGCGGTGCCGGCCGTCGATCCGTTGAGCTTGAAGCTGACGGTTTGGTTTGCCAGGTCGACGCCGTTGGAGGTGAGATGAGCCACAAGCGTCGCCTTGCCACCATAGGTGCCGTTGGCCGCCGACGGAACCAGCGTCGTCGGCAGGATGGATGCGCTGAATGGCTTGCTTGCGGGCGTCACGAGGTTGCTGTCCGGGTTGTTGAGGTTGGCAACCGGATCGTCGATCTCGGGCGGGACACAGCCGCGGGCTCCGCTCACTTTGACACTGTCCAGCCCGGCACTCGCATGCGCGAGGTCGAGCGCGTACGGGTTGGGCGACCACTCCTGGCCCGTCGTCCAGCCATTGTTGAGCAAACCCGTCAGCGTCGTCGGCGGGCCAGGCGGAGGAGTGAACTCGACGAGCGGCGCAACCGAGGTGTTCGCCTGGCGGTTCATGTCGGCTGTCAGCGTCATGTGGCCGATGCCGAAGGCCTTGTTTCCGAACTGGTCGTTCGCCAGCTGGTTGTCACCCGTCAGGGTCAAAGTCGCCACTGGGCGTTGGGCGGCGAGTGCGCCGCTTACTGCAACCGCTCCGGTGATCTTCGGCGAGGCGGCAAGCCAGTCGGCGTCGGCGTGAAGGTTCGCATTTCCGGCAAGATCAGCGACGGAATTGCCGTAGACATCGCTCTGGCTGATCGTTCCGTAGTCAGCGGCGACCCCCGTGCCGTTCCCCCGGATGCTCGAACACGTGACTGTCAGTGGCTGAATTCCTGTGCTCGAAAGCGCCGTTCCGTTCAGCTTGTAGAACGTTGCCCCACTCACATCGAGCTTCGCGTTGGTGATGCTCAGGCCGGCAGTTGCGTACAGCAGCCTGCCCTTGTTGAACACGCTATTCGACGCGTCGATGTTGATCCCATTCCAGTCGGTGTTCGTCGCCAGCGTTGCCGGCAGCACTGGGCACGGGTCCGGGATGAAGACGGAATGACAGGCGGGCAGCCCCGGATTGTCCTTCAGGCTGGTAAAGGTCGTACCCAGGTACGTGCCCAGGGCTTGCAAGCTGCCGCCGTTGATCTTGATTCCGCCGTTCATGATCTTGACGATGTCGCCGTCATTGGTCGTCAGGTCACCATTCACGGACAGCGGCCCGTCCAGGAGATAGCCAAACGCCACGTCGGTCCCGGCCGAGGCGACGGCGGTGATCCACGTCAGGTTGTTCGTCGCCTCGCCGTGGAACACGATCGCGTCGAGCCCGTTCCACTTTCCGTCGTTGCCCTGAATGACGCTTCCCGCGCCGCTGACCTCGAAATCGGCCTTGACACTGCTCAGATATATGGCCGGGTAGCGCAATGCCGTCGACGGCGATAGAGCCGATTTGCGCACGTGGTTGGTCGTCAGTGTGAGCTTATCGGCGCCGACGAGGCGAATGCCGTAGGTCCCGGCGTCGGTGACCGTGTTGCCACTGACGACCGTCGGTTGTCCGGAGAGGCCGTTGGCGATGATGCCATCCTTGCCGGCGCCAGTGACCGTGGTCGTCGTGACGTTGAGCCGGATGCACGTGCCCACGGTTATCGTCGAGGAACAGTTCGCCGGGCTAAAGAAGCTGGCGATGATCCCGTTGGCGCCAACGTTTTGGACCAGGCTGGAATTGGTCACCGAAAACGGCGTATCGAGACTATTGATGCCGTCCTTGCTCGCATTGCTGATCGTCGTATTGGCGACGGACAGCCTGAAGTTGGCGGGCACCTGCTCTGGATTAGCGGGAATGGGCCCACTATCCAGGGAGATCCCGGTGTTGGCGTAATTGATGACGCCGTAGGTGATGTCGGCGCGCCCTTTATCGCCGGCGGCATTGCTGGTGATCACCAACCCGCCCCAATCGCCGGGTCCGGGATTGCAGACGGCGACCAGAACGGAAGGACACGAGACGGCAGCGGCATCCGAGGTGTCAACCGGCAAGACCGGCGCGATGGGATTGTCTTTCAGGCTGGTGAAGATGGCGCTGCGGCTGGTCGGCGATCCGCCGGTTACCGTGCCATTCGCGATCAGCTTGCCCCCATTGATCGTGATCGGTCCACCGAGCGACTTGACGACGTCACCTGCACCGACCAGCAGGTTTCCTCCCTGGAGGGTCAAGCCGCCGTCCAACAGGTATCCGAGTGGATGCGTCGATGCGGTGTTGCTCGCGGTGATCCAGGCCAGGTCGCGGTTGACCTTGCCGTCAAACACGAGGGCATCCAGGCCGTTTCCGCTCCCCATGTTGCCTCGAATGTTCGTGGCGAAATCTGCTGAGACCGCCGGCAGGTAGATGGCGGGATAACGGCCGGCTCCCGCGGCAGGGCCACCGCCGCTGGCGGTAACGTTGTTGTTTTTCAGGACGAGCTGGTCGGCATTGAGCAGCCGGATCCCGTAGGTACCGGCGGCCCGAATCCGGTTATCGCTGATCCAGACCGGCTGTCCAGCGAGCGCCCGGCCGACGATGGCCTCGGCGCTCGTGGACGCGAACCGGTTGCCGCTGAGACGCACCGGCGTGCTCGGCACTCCGCCGCTGAAGTCGACGCTGATGCCGTGCGCGCCACCGCTGATCGATGAGGTCGTGACCGCGATGGCCGTCTTCACGGCATTGATGCCATCGACGGCGCTGGGCCCGATGCTGCTCCCCGACACTACGAGGCCGAAGACCGACGATCCCGACGTCGATGACGCCCCGCTCGTGATCAGAATGCCCGTGGAGGCGTAGCGAACCGCGGCGTTGACGAGCGCCCCGTTCGCCGTACCACCCGTCAGCGTGATGCCGCCCCAGTCGCCGGGTTGGGCCGCGGCCGGACAGGTGTTGACGATGACCGAGTGGCAGGTGGCGACACCCACGCTGTCGTCCGTCAGGCTGGTGAAGACTTTCTGACTGCTCCCACCGGTATCGTCGGCACGAAGGTTGGCCCCCACAAGGTTGAGGACGCCGCCGTTGCCAACCTTCACGATGTCACCAGCCTTCACCGTCAGGGTGTGGGGTGACTGCATCGTCAGCGTGTTGTCGAGGATGTAGCCGAGCGGCGTCGCCGGGTCGCTGGTCTTGCGCGCCGTGATCCAGGGCAGGTCGCCGGTGACCGTGCCGTGGAAGGCAATCGCGTCAACGCCATTGAAGGCGCCTTTGTTGCCGTCGACGTTGGCCATTAGCCCGGAGAATCCATTCAGGTAGATCGCCGGGAAGGAGGCCGCAGAATTCGTGACGGTGTTGTTCGTCAGCGTGAGATGATCCGCGTCTTTCAGGTTGATGCCGAAGGCGCCGGCGTGGTCGATACTCGCCTGATCGATCTGCACCGTCTGGCCGGTGAGCCCGACGGCAAGGATGCCGTCCTGGCCGCTGCTGGCGATCGTCGCACCCGAAATCGAGACCGGTTGGGAAGCGCTCGCGGTGACGTTTCTCAGGTCGATGTTGATCCCGTGGGACGCGTTATTCGTAAAGGCACCGCCGGTGATCGACACCGGGGAGCGCGTGCTGACCCCGTCAGCCGCGGCGTTGCTGATGCTGGTGTTGGTCAGCGTCAGGTTTTGTGCCAGGCGGGTCCCGGTTGGCATGCCCATCGAGATCCCGGTCGCGGCGTACCGAATCCCGGAATTCGTCATGCGGTTGGTGCTCCCGGGATTGAGGACGAGGCCGCCCCAATCGCCCGCGGTCGTAGCCGGGCAGACCCCGGAGGCTCTTTGGACAAAGACCGATCCGCAGCTCGGGGCCGGCACGGTCATCTCCTTGAGACTGGTCAAGACGGCGCCGGTCGACGTCAGGGTGCCCTGGACGGTGACCGTGCCGGCCAGAACCGTGGCGTAGTCACCATTGGCCAGCGTCAGATTCCCCGCGACCAGCAGGTTGCCGTCGAGGATGTAACCCAGCGGGCCGCCGGCGGCGACCGTTTGCCACGCGAGTGCCTTGCTGTCGCCGTGGAAAGCGATCGCGTTGAGACCGTCGGCGAAGCCGGTGTTGCCGCCGATCGGGCCGTTGAAGTCGGCATGGCTGACCCCGTCCAGCCAGATGGCGGGGTAATGCAGGTTTCCCGTGCCACTCCCGACGACATCGTTGTTCTTGAGGGTCAGGTTGTCGGCACCCTGCAGGTAGACGCCGGCACTGCCCGCCGTCCCAGCCCCGCCCGCGTTCTGGATCGCATTGTTCTCGATGTCGACCGGCTGGCCGGCAAGACCCACACCGCGGATGGCTTCGTTGACGCTGCCCTGGAAGGTGTTCCGGTCGGTCGCGGCATTCGGCCCGCCGATCGTCAGTCCGGTGGTCGGGGGTCCGCTATTGCGGTAGTCCGCGAGGATGCCGTGGTTGCCACTGCTCGGTCCACTGCAGACGCCCGTCGGGCAGCCAAACGTCGTACCGGTGACGGCAAGCGGCGTGCCCTCGGCGAGCACACCGTCGGCGAAGGTCGGTCCGATGGCGCTGAGGTTGTTGCTGCCGCTGATGGTCAGCGAATTGCCGTTGACGATATGGACGCCGGTGGTCGCGTAAAGGATGGAGGCGTTGTTGATAGTGCCCGTGGTCGCGTTCCGCATGGCCGCGTCGGTCTGCGAACCAACGAGGTTGATGCCGCCCCATTCGCCTGCCGGCAATGGCGCGGGACACGACTGGACGAAGACGGATGGGCAGCTCGCGATGTTGACGTTGTCGCGAAGGCTGGTAAAGACCTTGGCGCCTGAATCACCAGCACTGAGCGCCGCTCCCGTGAGATTGATCGTCCCCTTCGACTTCACGAAACTGCCACCGGGCACGACCAAGGTTCCGCTATTGAGGTTGAGGTCGCCGTTCAAGAGGTAGCCGAGCAGGTGATCGGTCGTTGCGTCATTCGTCGCGTTTTTCCAGTTCAGTTTCTGGCTCGTGCTGGGGCCGAACGCGACGGTGCCGTTGAGGACGATGGCATCGAGGCCGTCCTCGTGGCCAACGTTGTTGGTGACGCTGTTCTCCAGGTCGACGGTTGCGCCGTTGAGGTAGATCGCCGAGTACTTGAGGCCGGCCCCCACGCAGGTTTGTGTCGGCTTGGGGGAACCGGTGCCGTTGCAGTCGAAGTTGTTGTCGGTGATGACCGGGCCGTGGGGGCCGTTCAGCTCGACGCCAAAAGAGCCGGCCCGATAGAAGCGGCTCTGGCTGATGAGCACCGGCGGTGGATTCGACGTGGTAAAGGCGGCGAGGATCGCGTCATTCCCGATGAAGCCGGCCGAGCACGGCAGCTGTAACGGCAAACAGCCGGTCGCGGCGAATGGCACCGAACTCCCGAAAGTGACGCTCTCGATGTCGAGGGCATTTGCCGTGACGGCGGGTGCGGCCGCGTCGAACGTCACCTTGATGCCCTGGGAGCCGATGTTGTTCACGGTTCCAAACTTGCCGTCCGCCCGACCCGTTAAGAGGTCAGTCCGCCCCTTGACGATCACGGGCGTGTTGATGGCGTCGATGCCGTCGAAGTAAGAGGGGCCAATGCCGCTATTGACCAGCGCGAGACCGTAGGGCAGCTGCGAGCTCAGGTTGGTCGGGTCAGGCGTAGAGGTCGCACCGCTGTTGATCGTGATCGAGTTGACCGCGTTTTGGATGCTGGCATAGGCGACCGACGCATTGCCACGATGGCTGGGGTCGCTGGCGTCGATGACGATGCCGTCCCACGATGAAACGTCGGCTTCCGCGTCGAAAAGGACCGAGTTGGTTTCACTCGCGCCCAGCACGAGAAGATGGCCCCCGTCGACCTTGATGGCTGCGCCATGCGAGGAGATGTGCACAGGACCCTGGCTGGCATCGATCTTGAGCGTGACGTCCGCCGGCACGATGATCGCCGTGCAGGAGACCACGTTGGGGTCGGGATTGTTCGTGGCGTTCACCGGCAAGTTGTAGGTGCTACCCGTCCCATAGGGGCTGCTGACGGCCGTCCAGGTGGCGGTGTGCGGGTCACCGGCATCGGTGGCGATCGGACCGCAGGGGACGTTGGTGGGCAGGACGTTCAGCGCCAGCGCGTGCCCGTTCGGCTGAACCCGGTCGACGCCGCCGGCCGTGAGCACGGCGGCAGCCACGCCCAGGCCGACCCCGTACTTCAAGGCGGCGCGCAGCAGAAAACTCGGGGTACAAGCCGGCAGCTCGAGCCGGCGACGTACGTGTAGCCTCACACCCTCCCTCGGCACGGGATCATTCCGCCCGCAGGCGGACGGTCGGTTTCAGCGGCGAGTTTTGACGTTAGGCGACGGGTTTTGGACCGTCAAGCAAATTGCGCGAAACTCCGAGCATCCTGCCCATTTGGGCGCAGCGCCTTGCCCCAAACGTCAGGCGGCGACGTCGTCGCGCTTGCCGGCCAGCGACTTGAGCGCCGCCGCCAGCAGGTCCTGAGCGGTCAGCGCATCCCCGTGGTATTCGGCGGTCCCCCACCGAATCGAAACCCGGTCGGATTGCAGCGCAGTTTCGATCCGCTTGGCGAGGACGTCCGCCTGGCTGGCGTAGAAGCCCGGGGCAAGGATGGCGAAGTTGTCGCCGATCCAGCGGGCCGCCACGTCGTCGCTGCGGATCGAGGCGCGAATCGCCCGGGCGATCCGCTTGAGCACGGCGTCGCCGGCGCGGTGACCGTAGGCCTCGTTCACGTCGCGAAGCTTCTCCACGTCGAGCATCAGCAACGTCCCCCACGACTGCGGGCGCAGCATGAGTTTGTTGACCGCCTCCTCAAACGCGGCGCGGTTCATCAAGCCGGTCAAGGCATCGATCGTCGCTGCCGAGGCGAGTCGCTCGATCAGCCGGGCGTTCGCCATCGCCACCGCCGCCTGGTTGGCGAGAATCGTCAGCAACCGGAGCTGGTCGAGCGAGTACTGATTCAGTCCCAGCTTGGTGACGACGATGACCGCGAGGATCTCGTCCTCGAAGACCACCGGCACGGCGAGCATCGACTCATCGATCATCGCGGTGCCAGGGACGTGCTTCGCCTTCGGATGGTGCTCGGTATCACCCAGCACGACGCCGCGACGCGACTCCGCCACCCAGCCGGTAATGCCCTCCCCCACTTCCACCGCCGCGTTTTCCCGCGTCACGGCGCGGTATTCTTCGCGATCGGTCCCCTTCAGGTAGACGACCTTGAGCTGGGTGCGGTCTTCGTTCATCAACAGCACTCGGCACTGGTCGTGCGGCACCAGCGTAGAAATCGTCGCCCCGATCCGGCTGCTGATATCCTCGATGCTGGTCGCGCGGGCAAGCTGTTGTCCGAGCGCCTCCACGGTCTGCATGTGCTGGGCCCAGCCGCGCGGACCTGACACGCTCGTGTCCGGCATCGGTTGGCCGGACGCCTGGGCGGGTGCCGAGATGTGCGGCGGTTCGCTCTCGATCAGCTCCAGCAGCACGTCGACCACTCGGGGGTCGAACTGCTGGCCGGTTTCCTTCTGAAACTCCGCCACGATCGACGCCATCGGCAATGCCTTGCGGTAGGCACGGTCCGAGGCCATCGCGTGAAACGCGTCGCAAGCGTGGATGATGCGCGCCTCGATCGGAATCTCCTCTCCCTTGAGGCCATCGGGGTACCCCGTGCCATTCCATCGCTCGTGTTCAGCCCGAACGATGGGGCCGAGCGGGGCAAGGAACGGCACCGAGGCGAGGATCCGTTCGCCGATCACCGGGTGCTCGCGCATGATGGCAAATTCTTCGGGCGTCAGCGCCCCGGGCTTCTGCAGGATGTAGCCGGGGATGCCGATCTTGCCGATGTCGTGTAGCAGAGCGCCGTATTCGAGCAGGCGCAGCTGGTCGGCCGGCAGGTGGAGGCGCTTGCCGACGTTGACGGCGAACTCGGCGGTCTCCCGCGAATGCGCCTCCGTGTAGCGGTCTTTCGCGTCCAGGGCAGCCGCCAGGGCGCCGATGGTGGCCACGTAGCTCTCTTCCTGTTGCCGGCGCCGCGTTTCGTACTCGTTGAGCAGCGATTGTCGGACGCGGGCCGAGATGTAGGCGCACAGCATGGTCGCGACCGCCAGCACGACCAGGGTCCGGCCGTAGTTGCTGTCCCAGCCGTTGATGAAGAGCGGCAGCGTTCCCGTCGCGGCCGTCAGGATCGCGATCGCGGCCCCCGCGCGGAACCCGTACGCCGCCGCCATGAAGACGGCGGGAGCGATGAAGATCGGCAGGATGTGCGAGTGAACGCCGCCCGTGGCCATCAGCATGAACCCGAGCAGCACGAGGCCCGGCATGACGATGACCACCAGGAATCGCTCCACTGGCAGCCGGTGCCAGGGGAAGAACCAGCTCACCACGGCGCCGACATAAGAGAGGATGCCGATGATCCAGATGCCGGCGAAGTCGAGGTGAGGCGCCCCGATGTAGCTGCTGCCCACATCGACCGTCGCCGCGGTCACAAAGGCGATCGCGGCGATGCGAAACATGGCCTGGTGGAAGTCGGCCGGAATTCGCTCGTTTTCAGGCATACCGCGCCAAATACAACGCGTCTTCAGGCCCCTTCCAGCGACAATGCGGGTATGGTCGGATCCCGGCCACCGAACGGGCCCGTCTCCGAACCGCCCCTGAGGGTTGAGAGCCGTGAGGAGCTCGTCTACCTCCTGGGAGAGGCCTGCGAACTCGAGCACGGCCTGCTCTGCGAGTACCTCTACGCGCAGTTTTCGCTGAAGCGGGGCGTCGAGGAGGGCCTGACCAGGGAGCAACTGGCCCGCGTCCAGGCCTGGGAACTGACCCTCATCGATGTGATCAAGCAGGAGATGCTGCACCTGGCGCTGGCCACCAACATCTTGAGCGCGCTGGGCGCCGCGCCCCATTTCGAGCGACCCAACTTCCCGATCCTGTCTCGGTGGTACCCGCCGGACGTCCAGATCGCCCTCGTCCCCTTCGGGGAGCGCGCCCTTCGCCACTTCATGTACCTCGAACGTCCGGAGGGCATGTCGCTCCACGATGCCGAGGGCTTCAGCTCGGTCGGACCGATGCAGCCGCTGACGGTCGACGACCCGCAGATCACCGCTGGACCCGAGGAGTGGCACACCGTCGGCCACCTCTACCGCGGCATCGAGGCCGGGCTCACCCAGCTGGTCAATCGCCATGGCGAGGCCGCCGTCTTCATCGGGCCGCCCAAGGCGCAGGCGACGACGCAGGTCTTCGAGTGGCCGGAGTTGACCGCCGTCACCGACCTCGCCTCAGCGAGCGCGGCGATCGAACTGATCGTCGAACAGGGCGAGGGGGCGCGTGGGGATTGGGTGAAGTCACACTTCGGCAAGTTCGTCGGCATCCTCGAGGACTTTCTCGCGATGCGAGGCCTCGACCCCGCCTTCGAGCCGGCACGACCGGTGCTACCCGTTTACCTGCGCCAGCCTCCCGACGTCGACCAGGTAACACTCATCGGAGACCGGCTCACTCGGCGCGTCGCCGATCTGTTCAATGCCGTGTACGAGGTCACCCTCCAGGTCCAGAGCCGCTATTTCGTCCATCACGGCGAGACGGCCGACGAGCTCGAGACGCTGGCCAAGACGGCCAAGCATCTGATGAACTGGGTGATGCGCAACCTGGGCCCGGTCCTGACGGCACTGCCGGTCGGTCCCTCATTTCCGGGCCACACCGCCGGCCCCGCTTTCGAGATCGTCCGCCCTGCGTACTTCGTCCTGCCCCACCGCGAGTCCGCCTGGAAGATCCTGCACGAGCGCCTCGGAACGTTGGCCGGTGTCTGTGCGAGCCTCGCCAAAGAAACCGCCCCTGACGTGATGACGAAGCTCGAGGCGAATCTGCGAGGTATGGCTGGCGACCTTGATCAGCACATGAAGATCAGGGCAGCGTCAAGAACCGAGCGCGCAGTTAGGTAGACCCCTTACTGACCGATCGCTCCGTCGGTCAGCTCACGCAGGATGTCGGCGTGGCCGGCGTGCCGTGCGGTCTCTTCGATCATGTGGACCATGATCCAGCGGAGGCTCCGCGGCTTCACCTTTCCAAGGTCTTTGCCGAGATCCTCCAGTGACGCGCCGGCGACGATCTCTTTAGACCGAGCGATCTCTTCTTGATAGAGGGTGCTGATGCTCACAATCGTGTCGGTCTCAGTAACGCGGAAATCGATGTCCTCGTCAGGCTCGTCTTTGGGCCAGGGGAAGCCCACGGGGTCACCCGCGAAGTTCATCTGAAACCACCACCGCTCGACGTACGCCAGATGCTTGACGATCCCCAGCAGGGTGGTGGCGGATGGCACCAGGCGTGCCGCTGCCTGCTCCTTCGTCAGGCCCTCGAGCTTCCAGAGGATCGTTTCCCGGTAACGGTCGAGGAAGGCGCTGAGCATCGCCTTCTCGTCGCCGGCAAACGGAAC
>Ga0209689_1003236_pt1 | contig 12028 bp, 14 predicted proteins | sample GraSoiAngelo_149_FD_187119 | JGI IMG/M metagenome (GOLD analysis project Ga0209689, IMG submission 187119) | Grasslands soil microbial communities from the Angelo Coastal Reserve, California, USA - 14_1009_09_30cm (SPAdes) (version 2) | ecosystem: Environmental > Terrestrial > Soil > Grasslands ...
CCGCGCGGACGGGCGAAGGAGGCGAGCACCGCGCCGGCCGCCGCGACGACCAGCGCCAAAATGAAGTGCTTGAGCCGGAAATGCTGTCCCGGCAGGATCGTGCTCTCGGTCGCGGTCCGCACGATGAGGTAGAAGAGCGCTACGAGGAGGCCGGCAAAGAAGAGCACCAGGCCCGCGAAAAAGGCAAGCGGATTGTTTTGCAGCGCATTATCTTGCATGCGTCCTCCTGAAGGTCAGCGGCTGAGCAGGATCAGGGAAACGATCCCGAACGCCGCGCAATAGTAGGCAAATGGATCAAGCCGTCCCACCCGAAAGTATCGCATGAGGTAGGCGACGCTCAGGAAGGCCGCCACGCCGGCCACCACGCCGCCAACCAGGTAGACCGCGAGATGGGGCAAGGCGACCGGGGTGAAGAGGTCCGGGATTTTGAGAACGCCGGCGCCAAGGATGATGGGCGTCGCGAGTAGGAATGCGAAGCGCGCGGCGGCCTCGTGCGTGAGGTTCGCCAGCAGGCCGGCCACCATCGTGCTCCCGGAGCGGGAAATGCCCGGCAGCAGCGCAAGCACCTGCGCCGAACCGATGCCAACCGCGGTTCGCACCGGGAGGGCATCGAGCTTCGTCCGCCCGTCGTCGAACGCGACAGCGCGGCGGCGAACACGCTCCCCCACGAACATGATGACGCCGTTCGCGATCAGAAAAGCGGCCGCCGCGCGGGGGTTGGCAAATAAGCTCTGTACCTGTTTCTGGAGCAGGACGCCCACGAGCCCGGCGGGGATGGTTCCCGCGATCAGCCGCCAGCCGAGGCGTTCGTCTGCCGTCCCGTGCATCCGGCCATCGACCACGCTGCGGAATACCGCCCGGACGATGGCGAGCCAGTCCCGCCAGAAATAGATCGCCAGGGCGATCGCGGTTCCGACGTGGAGCAGCACCACGAAGGCGAGGAAGGTCGGATCAGCCTGGTTGATATTCCAGCCCAGCAGCTTGGGCAGGATGACGGTATGTCCGAGGCTGCTTACCGGGAAGAGCTCGGTGACGCCTTGAAGCAAGGCCAATACAAGCGCCTGGAAGAGTGACATCGTTTTCTATGATGCTTGAATGAGTGCGAGACCCGTCGCCGTCCTGGCGGGCGGCGTCGGGGCAGCGCGATTCCTTCGGGGGCTGGTGCGGGTGGTACCGCCGGAGGAGATCACCGTCATCGGGAACACCGGCGACGACATGTGGTGGCACGGCCTCTATATCGCCCCGGACCTTGATACCGTCACCTACTGGCTGGCCGGTATGGCCGACGAGTCGCGTGGTTGGGGTATCCAGGGCGACACGTTCACCGCCCAGGCGGCCCTCGCCCGGCTCACCGACCGTTCCTGGTTCCAGCTGGGTGATCGTGACCTGGCGACCCACCTCTATCGGACGGGACGGCTGGCCGCCGGCGTGCCACTTCATCGCATCACAGCGGAGCTCGCGGAGCGGCTGGGCGTTCGAAGCCGGATCCTTCCCATGAGCGATACGCGGGTCGAGACGCGGCTGCGGACCGATGCCGGCGATCTGCATTTCCAGGAGTACTTCGTGCGCGAGCGCTGGCGGCCGGCGGTCCGCGAGATTTACTGGACCGGGCTCGATGAGGCCTGTCCGGCGCCGGGGGTTGTCGACGCGATCGAGGCGGCCCGACTGGTGCTGATCGCGCCGAGCAATCCGAGCATCAGCATCGAACCGATTCTGCGCGTGCCCGGCATGCGCGAGCTGGTGCGCGCCGCCCGTGGCAAAACGGTTGCCGTCTCGCCGATCATCGGCGGCCGCGCGGTCAAGGGACCGACTGTTGAGCTGATGCGGGCGGAGGGCCTACGGCCGGACGCACTCGGCGTAGCGGAGCGATATCAGGAGCTCGCCGCAGGCTTCGTCCTCGACACCGCGGATGCCGCGCTGGCCCCGCCGATCGCGGCCCTCGGCTACCGGATCGCGGTGCGCGAGACGATGCTCGATGACCTCGATTCGGCTCGCGAGGTCGCCGCTACGGCGGTCGACCTGCTGCGGCAACCGGCGGCCGCGTGACGCTCGCCATCGTCGTCCCGGTCAAGTCGCCGCGCCGGGCCAAGCATCGGCTCGAGCCGGTTCTGAGCGAACCCGAGCGCGAACAGCTGGCCGTCGTGATGGCCCGCGAGGTCTTTGCGGCGGTGTCGACGCTCACCACCTATGGGCGGTTCGTGATTTCCGACGATCCGGACATCCTCGAAGAAGGTCGCCGTTTCGGTCTCGAGCCGCTGCTCGACCGGGTCGGCCAGGGTCAGAGTGCGGCGGTGCGACTGGGGTTCGCGGCGGCCTGGGAGCGAGGCTTCACGGCCGCGCTCACGATCCCGGGTGACGTCCCCGCGGTGACGCCGCACGAGCTGTCCGACCTCTGCAGCTACCGGCCGGAAATCGAGGTGTTGCTCGCACCGGATCGCGAGCGCCTCGGCACCAATGGCCTGCGGCTGGTACCGCCCCACGCGATCACGCTGCGCTTCGGCGAGGACAGCTTCAGCCTGCACCAGGCCGAGGCGCGGCGTGCCAACCGCAGTTTCGAGGTGAGGGACGTGGAAGGTCTCCGATACGACCTCGACCGGCCCGACGACGTCGTCGCCTTCATGCAGCTGGCTCGCGACACGGCGACGCGGCGCCTGCTGCAGGAGCTCGGCGTCGCGGATCGGGCCCTCGCGAGCATGCCGCCGCACGCTTGAGTGCGATCTCGATTTATCCCGTAGCCGGCCTCCCCGAGATCGTCAAGGGCGCGCCGCTGCCTGACCTGATCACCGACGCCCTCACGGCGCTTCGCCTGTCGCTCGAGGCGGGCGATGTCGTCGTCATCACCCAGAAGGTGGTCTCGAAAGCTGAAGGCCGGGTGGTGTCGCTCGACCGCGTGCATCCTTCCGCACGGGCAACCCAGATCGGCCAGCGGATCGGCTTCGACCCGCGGCACGTAGAGGTGATAATTTCTGAGTCGGTGCGGGTCGTGCGCGAGGCGCCGCGCGTCCTGATCACGGAAACGCGGCAAGGCTTCATCTGTGCCAATAGCGGTGTCGATCGATCGAATACCGGGGGCAAGGAGATGGTCGTATTGCTTCCCGAGCATCCCGATGAGTCGGCGAGCCGGCTCCGGGCGAGGTTCGAGGTGTTGTCGGGGGTGCCGGTCGGCGTCGTGATTTCCGACAGCTTCGGCCGCCCGTGGCGGGAAGGGCAGGTCAACGTCGCCATTGGTGCGGCCGGCGTGGTCGCAATGCGCGACTACCGTGGCCGCCATGACGCGGACGGCTATGAACTGCAGGGCACCGAGCTGGCGGTCGTCGATGAGCTCGCTTCCGCGGCGGAGCTGGTGATGGGCAAGCTGGAGCGGGTCCCGGTCGCCCTGATCCGTGGTACATCCCTAGCCGGCGACGGTAATGTGCGGACCCTGCTGCGGGATCCGGCGACCGACCTGTTTCGATGAAGATCGGATTGGTCGCCGACACGCAGGGGAGCTTCGACGTGGAGGCACTGCTGGCCCACGTGGCGAAGGAATTCGCGGGCGTCGATGAGATCTGGCACGCGGGAGACTGGGGCAGCGCCGATGTCCTGGATGGGCTGCGCCGGCTGGGGCGGCTGGTCGTCGTCAACGGCAACGCGCCCAGTGACCCCCGCTATCCCACGACGATCGAGGGGACCATCGGGCGCTGGCGGGTCGGGATGGTCCACAACCTCGACAAGCAACGGGCGCGTTGGACGGCCGGGTTCGATGTCGTGATCCATGGCCACACGCATCGGTTCCGCGATGAGGTGATCGGGCGAACCCGCTTCATCAACCCGGGGACGGCGACGCGTCCGCAGTTCGGCGGCACCGAGCGGACGATCGCCCGGCTGGCGTTCGAAGGCGAGCTAAGGGTTGAGAAGGTGTTGGTTCCGAAGTTCCCCAAACGAGCGGCCGTATCATGACGCCATGAAGGTCCGCGTCGTGCTCTTCGCCAAGCCTCGCGAACTGGTCGGCCAGCCCAATATCGATCTCGCACTGCCGGCCGGTGCGACTGCCGCCGATGCCTGGAGCCAGCTCAGCACGGAATATGATTTGGGCCCGCTCCCGCGCTCGTTCCGGTGTGCGGTGAACTCGGAGTACGCGGGCTGGGATGACCCGCTGAAAGAGGGTGACGAGCTGGCCGTGATCCCCCCGGTGAGCGGAGGCGCGATCGGTGAGCGGCGAGGTGTGGTGGCGTTGCGCGAGGAGCCACTCGACCCCATGGCGATTGCTGATGGCATCCGAAGCGACGCGGACGGGGCGCTGGTGCTCTTCCAGGGGATCGTCCGCGAGCATTCGCGCGGCAAACAGGTGCGAGCCCTGGTCTACGAGGCCTACGGTTCGATGGCGCAGAAGCAGATGGAGGAGCTTGCGGAGGAGGCCCGTCGCCGGTGGCCGATCGCCGACCTCGCCATCGTGCATCGGACCGGCACGCTGCACGTGGGGGAAGTCAGCGTGGCGATCGCCGTTGCGGCATCGCATCGAGGGGAGGCGTTCGACGCCTGCGAGTGGCTGATCGACGAGCTCAAGCACACGGTTCCGATCTGGAAGAAAGAGGTCTACACCGAAGGCGAGGCCTGGATCGACGACCGCCCGTAAGGTCGCTCCCGCCGCCCGCGGGATAAAATAACGGCCGCGACGCGGGAGTAGCTCAGTTGGTAGAGCCCCTGCCTTCCAAGTAGGTGGTCGCGAGTTCGAGTCTCGTCTCCCGCTCCAACCCCCGATCGCCTGTGGAAGCCCGATGACCGGCTGTAACAGCGCGGTTGCAATTTTTGGACGAGCGCTAGCGAACCCGTAATTCGCCGCAAATAGCGTGTGGGCCGTGGGGCTCGCTTCACGGCATTCGCATCCCGATTCCGACGCGATCGGCTCGCGGAAGGGCCTGAACTCGCGACCCCTCAGCGAGCGGCTCTGGAGCGCGCTGATCGGCCTGCTCGTCTTCATCACCATTCTCGTTGCGGCGCTACCGCTCTTTGCCATCGTCCGCGGCACCTCGGCCGGCATCGCGCTGGCCGCTGCGGGCAACGCGAGCCTCCTCAACTGGCTGGGTCTCGAGCTCGCGCTGGTCGCCCTCGGCATGGGCGCGTTCTTCTTCGCCTACTCCCTCAAGTACTACCTGGCCACCGCTACGATGCTTCTCCTGGCCTTCTTCGGACCCGGGCATAAAGGGACCGGACCAGGGGAGAAGCAGGGCCTCAGCGACCTGGTACGGATCGCACGCCGTGGCTGGGCGGCCCAGAACTCCGATGGCAACCGTACCAAGTGGCTGCCCCTTGGCTACGAGCCCTTCGTCTCGATTCACATCGCGACCTACAACGAGCGGGGCGTCGTCGGCCGCCTGCTCGAGGCCTGCTCGAAGCTGAACTACTCCAACTACGAGGTCATCCTCGTCGACGACTCGACGGACGGATCGATGGAGGTGCTCGAGCCCTGGAAGCAGGTGGAGCGCTTCACGATCATTCACCGTGACACCAGGGACGGATTCAAGGGCGGCGCACTGAGTTATGCGCTGCGCAACATGGACCCGCGAACCGAGTTCGTCGCCATCTTCGATGCCGATGCCGTGCCGTTCCCGGATGTCCTTCGGGATCTGCTGTATCACTTCTACAGCAAGGGCAATCCTCGGCCTCGTCCTATCCACGAGATCGGTGCCGTACAGAGCTATCAATGGCACGTTCTGAACAAGAACGAGAGCTGGCTGACGGCCGCGGTACGCACCGAGTATGCCGGCAGCTACATGATCGAGCGTCCCTTCCAGCAGGTCCTGGGCTCGATGAAGATGATCGCGGGAACCGCCTACATGATCCGCGCCGGCCTCTTGAAGGAACTGGGTTGGGGCCGCAGTCTCACCGAAGACTGGGAGCTGACCCTCCGACTCTACGCGAAGGGCTTCAAGGTCGTCTACACGCCGTACGCGGAGACACCCGCCGAATGTGTCGCGACGTTCGGACGTCTGGCACGCCAGCGCATGCGCTGGGCCGAGGGTCACAGCTACAACGTCAACAAGTGGTTCCTCACCATCCTCCGGTCACCGCGGTTGAGCCTGCTGGAAAAGGCCGAGTTCATCTACTACGGCCTCTACTACCTGCAGTCCGCGCTGTTCCTGCTGGGCTCCGCGGCCTGGCTCGTCTCGGAGATCGTCCTGCACGTGCACATCCCGGAGTGGACCGCCCTGCTGGGGTGGTCGCTTCTTTTTTCCAACCTCTTCGCGCTGCCCCTGATGAACCTGGGTGGGCTGCTGCTCGAGGGGTCCCCGCGCCGCGACTACCAGGGCGTCCTGGGCGCGGTCGCCCTGTCCTTCCTGCTCGTGCCCTTCCAGGCGTGGGCGTCGGTCAAAGGCTTGTTCGAACGGAAGGAGGGTGGCTGGTTTCGCACGCCGAAGACGGGCCGCGTCACCAATCGTGTGGAGCATCTGCCGCAACGGAAGAGTCTGAACCGGTGGTTGCGCCCGCAGCCGAGCACGCCCCACCTGAGTGGCCGCTCATCGGGTCGCACGTTTCGACTCGTCTGCATCGCGGCGCCCATCCTCGTCCTCACCATCCTCGGCATCGGGGCGGCAACCGCACCAACGGTGCTCGCGGCCAACGTCTACTACTTGCACAACCCGGCCGGGGCTTACACGATGGACGGCAGCCCGTCGGGGGGGACGCCCGCGAAGTTCCAGATGAGCAGCCCCGGCGCGACGCAGACCTGGGCCACCACGGTGACCTATACCGGGCAGACCGTACCAGCCGGCAGCTACACGTTTACCTACTGGACCTCGGGGCAGGGGAACGCCACGGTGACAGCCGCACTGACGTTCGGGTACAGCGCGACCGCATCCTGTGCGGTGGTCGTGCCGATCGCCTCATGGACGGCATCGCTGGTCAACGGCGGCGGTTCGTCTAGCTCCGCCAATATGCCGGCGGTCATCCTTCCAACAACCTCGTATCTCTGCTGGCAGATCACCGTCGTCGCCGTCAACGGTGGACTCGACCTCCGCTACGACGCCAGTAACCAGCAAACCTCGATCGCGACGCCGACGATCGTGGTGCCCGAGCACGGCAGCCCTCTGATCGGCCTGGCGCTTCTCCTTCCGCTGCTGGCCGGATTCTTGATCCGGCGCCCGCTCCAGGCAAGGGTGCGAGTCCGATGAGACAACCGCGAACCACGCCAGTGTTCGCGATGCTACTGGCCGTGACCGCCGTCCTGCTGGTCGTCCTGCCATTCGTCTCCACTTTTGACGATCTCTTGACGGTCATCGGCATGCGGTTGGGCATCGCCGCGCCGTTGCAGTGGATCGTTCCGGCTGAAGTCCGCGTGACCGTGGTGGTGCTCGGGCTCTTCGGGATGCACGCCGGCGCCGCGGGGAATCAGCTGGTGGTCTGGAACGCGAACGGCGCGCCGCAAACGCTCTTCATTTCATGGAACTGCGTGGGCTGGCAGAGCTTGATCTTGCTTGGCTTGAGCCTGATGGTGGGACTTCGCGGTCCGATGACCCTGGCGACCCGAGTCCAGGTGATCGCCCTCGGCGTGCTGGGCACGATCCTCGTCAACATCGTCCGCATCACCGTGGTCTGCGCGCTGGCAGCGCTCGCCGGCTATCTTCCCGCGATCCTCTTCCATGACTACGGTGGCACCCTGCTCCTGGTGACCTGGCTCTTCACCTTCTGGGTTATCGCCTATCGCTGGCTGGTGCTCGATCAGGCGCTGGCACTGCAGCCGCAGCCCTGATCGGCTACGCGTGCCGCGCCCCCGATTGACTCAGGCATAGTTCTCGATCATGCGCCGCAAGGTCCGGATCGAGCGCGCGCGGCAACTGGCCGTTGCGCGCCAGCGCCTGAGCGGCGCGCGCCCGAAACGCGTCACGGCTGACGACATCCATGCCCTCGTCCAGGCGATCGGCTGCCTGCAGCTCGACCCGACCGCTGTCGTCGCGCGCAGCCATCTGCTCGTCCTCTTCAGCCGCCTCGGTCCGTTCGACCCGACGCTGGTCGACGCTCTCCTTTGGGACCAGCGCCGCCTCTACGAGTACTGGGCACACCAGGCGTCCATCGTCCCGACGGAGGACCGGGCATTGCACCTCGCGCTCCCGCCGCCCTGGCTCGACCAAAGAACAACAGCGTCATGGATGACGACGCGAGCACGGTTCAGCGAGCTCGTTCTCGAGCGCCTCACGGCCAATGGCTCGGTGCGCGCCGCCGACTTCGAGGAACACACCGAGAAGTACGAATCCGGGTGGGGCGCCCGCAGCCCGATCACCGACACGCTCGCGCTCCTCTGGCTCCAGGGCCGGATCGTCCCGGCGGGCCGGGTCGGTAGCGGGCGGCGCTGGGCCCTCGCGGACAGCTGGTTCCGCATCCCCCTCGGCCAGATCCCTGAGCGCCCGGTCGCCCTGCGCGAGGCCGCGGTCCGCTCCTTACGCGCGCTCGGCGTCGCCACGCCGCTTCAGGTGAAGCGGCATTTCATCCGGCACCGTTACCAGGGCCTCGCGAGCGTCTGGAAGGAGCTCGAAGCCGATGGGAGCGTCGTTCCGGTGGAGCTCGGCCTCAAGGGCGACTGGTACATCCACGCGGACGATCTGCCGCTCCTTGACCAGATCGAGTTGGGGGCGCTCGAGCCGAGGACATCGCTGCTGTCGCCGTTCGACAACCTCATCTGCGACCGCGAACGCACCGTTGCCCTCTGGGGGTTCGATTTCAAGCTCGAGATCTATGTACCGAAGAGCAAGCGCTGGGGGTACTTCGTGATGCCGCTGCTGCACGGCGACCGCCTGATTGCCCGCCTCGACCTCGCCGTCGACCGGCAGGCGCGTGTCTTGAACGTGATCGGTGAGCGATGGGAGCCAGGCTGGGACGGTCGGCGCCGGCCGGCGGCTCCCACGACACGAGCCCTCAGGGAGCTGGCCTCCTTCCTCGGCGTCGACGTCCGGCGCTAGCCCGCGACGGATATATCATTGACAAGACATATATCGGTCAAGTAATATATGGCCGTGCCCGACATGTTCCAGATCCTTTCCGATCCGACCCGGCGCCGCCTCGTGGACGCGCTCCGAAACGGCGAGCATTCCGTGAGCGAGCTCGTCGCCGTGGTGGACATCGGCCAGCCAGGTGTCTCGCGGCAGCTGGCCGTCCTGCAGGACGCCAGGTTTGTCACCGTCCGCCCTGAGGGCCGGCGGCGACTCTATTCCCTGCGGCCAGAGCCGTTCCAGGAGCTGGACGAATGGATGCTCGGGTACCGCGCGATGTGGGAGCAGCGGCTTGACCGGTTTGCGGCGCAACTCGACCGGCGGGGCAAGACCCGACCGAAGAACAAGGAGGAGCAGAAATGACGCAAGCGACGACACAGACGACGACGGTTGGCGGAAAGCTCGGGGTTCAAAGTGTCAGGCCGTCTCTGACTTTTGAGAAGGGGACCGAAGACGCGGTCAATTTTTACGTCTCGTTGTTTCCGAATTCCAAAGTCCTCAGCCTGTTGCGGTCCCAGGGAGGTGCAGTGCCCGAGGGTAACGTCCTACACGCCAGCTTCGTGCTCGACGGACAGGAGTACACGGCCTTCGATGGCGGACCGTCCTTTAAGTTCACGGAGGCGTTCTCGTTCGTAGCAACGTGCGAGACCCAGAAAGAGCTCGATGAAATCTGGGCGCGCCTCACCGCCGATGGCGGCGAAGAGGGACCCTGCGGCTGGCTGAAGGATCGCTTCGGCGTCTCCTGGCAGGTCGTCCCGGCCTCGCTCGGAACGATGATGTCGGACCCGAAATCCGGGAACCCCGCGAAAGTCATGGAAGCGCTGCTGAAGATGCGCAAGCTCGACATCGCAACGCTCGAGCGGGCCTATCGGAGCGGCGCCTAGGGTGTCGGCGCAAACCCAGCCGGCGCGCCGGCGAATCACGATCGAGCGGAGCTTCCAGGCCCCCGTCGAGGAGGTCTGGAAGCTCTGGACGACAAAGGAGGGCATCGAGTCCTGGTGGGGTCCAGACGGATTCGAGGTCAAAGTCCGCAGGCTCGACTTTCGCCCTGGGGGCGAGCTCCTCTATGCCATGAGTGCGACCGCGCCCGACCAGATCGACTTCATGAAGAAGGCGGGGATGCCCCTGACGACCGAGTCCCTCGTCACCTACACGGATGTTGTCCCATTGAAGCGGCTCACGTTCACGCAAATGGCCGACTTCATTCCTGGCGTCTCGCCCTACGCGGTGGCGACAACCGTCGAATTGGAGACGATCCCGCAAGGCGTGCGGTTGGTCCTGACGCTCGATGCCATGCACGACAAGCAGTGGACGAAGATGGCGGTCATGGGCTGGGAGCAGGAGCTCAGCAAACTGGCGAAGGCACTCAAGCCCGTCTGAGCCGTAGCTTAACCGGACGTATTTCGGCCCAGGCTGCTTTTGTGCTACTGTCTCGCCCCAGAGGGATCTCCCTCAGGGGTTTTTGATGAGCACATCGGGTCCGACGAGCACACCGCCGCCGAGTCCCACCGGCCAACCATCGGCCGTCAGCGAGACGGCGAAGCGAACGCAGGATGTCCGGGCAGGCGCCAACTGGTTCATTTGGATCGCGGCCCTATCGCTGGTGAATTCCGTGCTCTTTATCGCCGGCAGTAACTGGGCCTTCTTCCTTGGCCTCGGTGTCACGCGGCTCGTCGACGAGTTCGGCGACCTAGTCATCACTGGGACGACGGGTCATGTGCTTGCGCTGGTCGTAAACGTCGTCATTGCTGGCATCTTCGTCGGACTCGCTCTGCTATCCCGAAATGGTGCGCTATGGAGCTTCATCGTCGGCGCCGTGCTTCTCGTGCTGGACGCCTTATTCTTGGCTTTCGTCACGGACTGGGGCGCGGTTGCCTTTCACGGCCTGGCGCTCTTCTTCATCATCAGAGGCATCCAGGCCGTCCGTCAGCTCGCCGCCTTGAGGACCGCGGCGGCGTTGCCTTATGGAACCGTTCCCCCGATCACGCCCCGGTGATCCCCGCGCGCGTCGTCCCCCATCGCCGACTCGACGTTCCGTTTGCTGGCGATGAGAAGGCGATGCTCAGCGCCTTCCTCGACCGTTACCGGGAAACGATCCTCTGGAAGCTCGAGGGCCTGACGAAGGGGCAGGCCTCGGCACGCCTGGTGCCATCCGCCACCACCCTGCTGGGAATCGTCAAACATCTGGCTTATGTCGAGCGCGGGTGGTTTCCAATCTACTTTGCCGGCGGTCCGGTGAACTACCCCTGGGCCGAGGACGAGCCTGACCAGGACATCGATTTTCGGGTCTTGGCGAGCGACACCATCGAGAGTGTCAGCGCCCTTTACCAGCAGGAGATCGCTCGATCACGAGAAATCGTCGCCGGCGCCACGCTCGATGATCTCAGCAAGGAGCAGGACCGGGGACCGCGGAGCCTGCGCTGGATCATGGTGCACATGATCGAAGAGACCGCACGGCACGCCGGCCACGCCGACATCCTGCGCGAGCTGACCGACGGGGCGATCGGCCAGTAGCGTCTAAGGACTCGGCTCGGACCGCGCCCCCGACGCTGCTCGAGCCTTCATGTGCTGGTCGAGGTCACCGGCCATGGCACGCAGGTTGCCTTCTTGTTTCGTCATGACGTCAGGAACGACGTCCTTGGCGAGTCCGGCACAAATGCCCGCCAGCGTTTCGAGGCGCTCGCGCAGGATCTTCCAGGCGGCCTCGCGGTGGGGCAGGACGAAGAACGCAGGGCGCACGATCTCGAAAGCAGGGCCGGCGGTGTGACCCGGAAATGAGGGACCGACCGGCAGCGCCGTCAGGACCGGGCCCAGGCTGCGCATCACCCAGTTCATCAGGTGCTTGGCCGTTTTGGCCAGCGTCTCGAGCTCGTCGGGCGTCTCGCCATGATGGACGAAGTACCGGCTCTGGACCTGGAGGGTGACCTCGTACACGGCGTTGAACAGGTCGGCGACGCGTCGCGTCAACCGGTCCTCGATCAGCGTCACCTGGTCGACATCGGGAGGCTGGCGCAGGTAGACGGGCAGTACCGGTCGCGCCGGCTCGAAGGCGGGGTCGAGCGTTC
>Ga0209689_1003248_pt1 | contig 11985 bp, 14 predicted proteins | sample GraSoiAngelo_149_FD_187119 | JGI IMG/M metagenome (GOLD analysis project Ga0209689, IMG submission 187119) | Grasslands soil microbial communities from the Angelo Coastal Reserve, California, USA - 14_1009_09_30cm (SPAdes) (version 2) | ecosystem: Environmental > Terrestrial > Soil > Grasslands ...
GGCGCGCACTGCTTCCAATCCTGTTTTCGCCCCGTGAACATTTGCGACAGCCACCGCCCGATTGAGCGCGACGACAGGCGAATCATCAAATTCCATTAATCGATCGTAGAGTGATAAAATCCTGGCCCAATCGGTCGATTGATAGTCTTTTGCCGTTGCGTGACAGGCGGCGATCCCCGCTTGAAGATGATATTCGCTGACTACACCACCCGCGGCCGATTCGCTCAGGTGCGACATGCCGCGCGCGATCATTGCCTGGTCCCACCGCGTCCTGTCCTGTTCTTCGAGTCGAAGCAGGTTCCCCCGGTCATCTTCGCGAGCAGCAAGCCGCGCCGCGTTGAACAACATCAGCGCCAGCAAAGCGTGCGTCTTCGGATGATTCCCGGCTGGATGTTGTGCCAGTAATTCCGTGAGACGGATCGCTTCCTCACACAATTCTCTGCGAACCAGCTTCTCGCCGCTGGACGCTTTGTACCCTTCGTTGAACAGCAGGTAGAGCGATTGCAAGACGCTGTCGAGTCGGCGCGCCAACTCATCGCCGGCGGGAATCTCAAATGGAACGTGCGCTTCCTGGATCTTTTGTTTCGCGCGCGTCAATCTCTTGGCAATCGCCGCTTCGGTCGTCAGAAATGCATGACTGATTTCCGCCACGCTGAAACCGCAGAGCGTTTTTAACGCGAGCGCCACCTGTGCCTCCGATGGAATCACCGGGTGACAGCACACGAACATCATCCGCAAACGATCATCGGCGATTTCGTGTTCCGAGAAGGTTGCAGTTTCGTCTGCAGACCCATCACGCTCCATCAATTGCGCAATCTCGGCTTCCTTCGCACGGAAACTCTTTTGCCGCCGGATCACGTCGAGGGCGAGATTGCGCGACGCGCGCATGATCCACGCCGAAGGTTTTTCCGGAATTCCGCGATATGGCCACGTCTCCAACGCGCGCGAGAGCGCTTCCTGCACCACATCCTCCGCCAGGCTCAAATGTTCGATGCCGAAAATCCGCGTGAGCGTTGCTATCATCTTTGCCGATTCGTGACGGAAAAGATGCTCGACTAACTGGGAGACACCTGTCGGTTCTTGCATACAATCCAACTCACAATATCATTCTGAGCGAAAGCGAAGAATCTCGGATCATCGTAGGCCGATCTCTCAACAGAAATGGGGCCAGAGATGTTTCCCCTCGCTCAACATGACAGCGCCAGTTGCCATACGCGCAATATTGGCAAAGACAATAAGCGATTGTTCACGAGAATCTTTGATCAAGACGACCGGCAGCCTTTTCTCGCGCGATATTGCGTTACATATGCAAGCTCATCCCGCGGTTAACCAACGGGAATTCGTTGAGCCCGAGGAATTCCGTTTCAAGGACGACGGCATTTTCCCCAATAGCGTGCTGCCTTTGCTGCTGTATCGGCAGGCATTCACAGCTGAGGCGGAAGATCCCGCCTCAGTCATTGAGCAACGCTTTGCTGAAAATGATTGGACCAACTCATGGCGAAACGGCGTTTATTCCTTCGCTCATTATCACAGCACGACGCATGAAGCGCTGGGAGTCTATCGCGGCAGTGCGACCCTGCGACTCGGCGGCGAGCACGGAAAGAACGTCGAGGTTCACGCCGGCGATGTGATTGTAATTCCAACCGGCGTGGCTCACCGCAAGGTCGAGTCCAGCGAGGATTTCGGCGTCGTTGGTGCGTACCCTGATGGACGCGAGTGGGATCTGCTTCGCGGCCGGCCTGGCGAACGGGCCCACGCCGATCAGAACATCGCAGCCCTGCCAATTCCCGATAACGATCCGATCTACGGCCCCGAAGGTCCACTGCTACAGATTTGGAAAGTCAGGTCTGCGAAGCAGAAATAATCAGTTGTAGGGCAAGCGCATCGCTTGCCGGGCCCTGATTTGAATTAAAGCCGCGCCCCATCGCCGAAACTGGCGGGTGGCTTCGATTCGCCTAGGATGCGGCATGAAACCACCACAAAATCTCCCTTCCGCTACTTCGAAATTTCACTCGTTGCACGAGTCTGGCTGCTTCGTGCTTCCCAATCCGTGGGACATTGGAACCGCGATCTACCTGGAACGGCTCGGGTTCAACGCGCTCGCCACAACTTCGGCTGGTTTCGCATTTTCGCGCGGCAAACCTGATGGCGGCGTTCCGCGTGATGAAATGCTCGCGCACATCCGTGAAATCGCGGAAGCAACAACGCTTCCGCTGAACGCAGATTTTTTTAATGGCTTCGCTGATAAACCTGAGAACGTTGCTGCAAATGTGAAGCTCTGCATCGACACAGGTGTCGCTGGACTCTCGATCGAGGACAATTCACAAAATCCAGCCGCACCGCTCTACGAGAAAAAGGTGGCCATCGAACGCATTCGTGCTGCGCGCTCTGCCATTGACGAGTCTAAAACTGGCGTGGTGCTAACCGGCCGTTGCGAAGCGTGGCTGGTCGGTCATCGCGATCCGTTGTACACCGCGCTCGACCGACTCGCTGCGTACGCCCAAGCCGGTGCCGATTGTCTTTACGCGCCGGGCGTCAGTGATCCGAATGAAATCGCGCAGATCGTCAAAACAGTCGCACCGAAACCAGTCAACGTACTTGTCTCCGGCTTTAATCATCAGCTCTCGGTTTCCCAACTCGCCGATCTCGGTGTGCGTCGCATCTCTGTCGGCTCCGGTTTGGCGCTCGCTGCATGGGGCGCATTTGTTCGCGCCGCCAAGAACATCAGTGCAAACGGCACATTCAATCTTCTGGCTGACAACGCTTCGTCCGCCGATTTGAATGAATTGTTTCGGAATAAATGATAATTGCTATCGCTGCCAGTTTGCCTCCAGCAATTTCGGGATTGGAATTTTCAATCGGTCTAGTCACGATGCGCGAATGAAAATCGCAACTATCATTGCTCGCGTTCTTCTCGGACTAACCTTCGTTGCCTTCGGATCCAACGCATTCCTGCATTTCCTTCCGATGCCGCCGCTTCCGCAAGGCGTGACCGGTGAATATTTGCACGCGTTCTTTGCGAGCGGGTACGTCTATGTCATCGGCGGTCTACAGTTTATCGCTGGCTTGCTTCTGTTGATTGGCCGCTTCGTTCCGTTGGGCCTGACGATTCTAGGCGCGATCATAGTAAACATTTGGTGCTTTCACATTTTGATGGCACCCGAGGGGGTGCCGCCTGCCATCGTTGTCACCGTTCTCGAATTATTTCTCTTGTGGCGGTATCGCGCCGCGTTTGCGGGTATCCTCCGCGCCTGATTCTGATTATGGCTGCACAAAGCGACACCAAGGCACCTGACATCGTCGTGCGGGGCGACGTACGCAGCTTCAAGCAGGAAATCGTTGCTGGTAAGCATCGCCTTGTTGCTGACGAACCGGTAAGTGCCGGAGGCGGTGACGCGGGACCCGATCCTTACAATTACCTGCTGATCAGTCTCGGTGTCTGCACTTCAATGACAGTCGGCCTCTACGCACGCCGGCATCAGTTTCCTCTCGAAAACATCACGGTTTCGCTCTCGCATTCGCGCATTCATGCAATGGATTGTGAGGAGTGCGCAACGAAAGAGGGCATGTTGGACAGAATCGATGTTGAAATCGAACTGACTGGACCTTTGACCTCAGAACAGCACGCGAAGTTGATGGAGGTCGCTGCGAAGTGCCCCGTTCATCGAACGCTTACGTCGGAGATCAATATCAAGCTACGCGCCGCTGATAAGTCGCATGTAGGATGACCGAAACGCGATCGTCGCATGCAGTTCTCAACCGGCGCGAATAACGCGCGGATCGTCAGGCCCGCGGGAAACAAACTGGGGAAACTCTTTCGGATGCAAAATGCCAGCTAGAATTTCAAGGCTATCAACAATACGCGGTCCCGGTCGCGCGAAATACGCACTGGCGTTCACGACATAAATTTCGCCGCACTGCGCTGCGGGAAGCGAATCGAATCCTGGAAATCTCCGAAGGATTTCGTAGTCGTGCCGCGCGCGATCAATATCGTACCCGCAAAGCGCAAGCACGATGATGTCAGGACGAGCATCCAGCACTTCCTGCCACCGGATTTGGACGGAAGGCTGGTGTTTACGTCCTGACGGGTCGCATCCACCGGCGATCTCGATGAGCTCCGGTCCCCAATGACCGGAACAAAACGGCGGATCAACCCACTCCATCAGTAAGACGCGCGGCCGGTTTGCAATGCGATACGCGCGGCGACGCACTGCTTCGATGCGACGTGACAATTGGCCGATGAGTTCCTCTGCATGCTCGGAAACACCGCAGACTTCCGCAACACGTCGAATGTCGTCGAAAATATCGGACAAGCTTGAGGGCTCGAGGTTTATCACGCGTGGCGGACCGGGTAAAGTTTCGGCGAGCCGCGCAACGGTACCGTAACCGACTGCGCATACATCGCACAATTTCTGGGTGAGGATTACATCGGGGCGCAGCTTGCGCAGAAGCGGTTCATCGATCGTGTAAATGGGGCCGTCCTCGCGCAATGCACGGCGCACCCATTCGTCCACTTCTTGACTCTTCAGGCCGGCATCGTGCAGCGGACAATGTGTGACGCGCGACCGGTCATTTGCTTCGGGCGGATAATCGCACTCATGCGAAACGCCGACCACTTGATCCATTAGCCCAAGCGCAGCTGCTATTTCGGTCGCAGCAGGTAAAAGAGAAACAATTCGATGCACCACCAACTAAACGCACTTTCTCTGCGTCCGAGCAACGCAGCGCACATGTCAATGTATCGGTGTGCCGAGTAAACGCGCTGGCTAGGACCGAATCGGCTTGTGCTGTTGAAACAATGCGATGTGCCCTTGGATCCTTTTGGCCACTCTTGGAGAGATGTCTTTGATAGCCAGGGCTTGCTGCGCATAACGCACAGCTGAGTCAAAATCACCAGTCTCCGCGTAAGCCGCGGCAAGCGTATCTATCATGTCCTCGTCTTTCCATGCCACTATGCTGCAAGCCGCTTTGGCGTCTTTCACCGCCTGTTGCCCATTACGAAATGATGCCTCTGGGCACGTCGCCTGAAACCATGCGCGTTCGCTGAGAGCTCTGGAGAGAATAACAGTCGGAGGCCGCATCGCGATGAGAGAGTTAAACTCTTTCGACGCATCTGCGTATTTCCGAAGCGCCACGTTGATGTTGGCGCGCAGCAAGGCCGCATCGATGAAGCCCCGGTTTTGCCGCAGCGCTTCATTACAATCCTGAATGGCTAGCGCGTATTTGCCTTCGCGGGCGAAAATCTCCGCACGGACGTACAGCGCCGGCCACAATTTGGGATCGATGCGAAGCGCTTCATTAATGTTGCGTTTCGCACTTGCAACATCACCGTTTCTCAGCTGCTCGCTTGCATCGCTGCATAATTTCATCACGTTCCGCTTCGCATCCCCTGTCTCGACGACGATCGGCACGTTCCCGTCCGTAACTGCCGCGCAAACGAAAGTCGCAATGAAAACGAGGAAAACTCTTCGCATTGGTTTACGGTATCAGTCGGTCTGTAATGAAAAAGGCAACAGTGTAGCAAGCGAAAATCGATATTCCCCCCGCGACACCAGCGACGACGGCCACGCGCGGTGAGCCATGCCGCAAAGTTCGCGCAAGCAACGCGAACGCCAGCGCGATGCCGAATTCGCCGAGAATGATGTACCACGGCGTTAACGAAATCATCCGGCAACCGGTGTATTGCCACCAATGAATCCTGCGCGCCATTTCTTCATAGAACGGAATGTTAATCGCCCCTAGAAGCCCGATCATGAGCAAACCGAGTTTGCCGAAGCGTTCCCACAACCGGAGTCCGATGTAACCGAATTGCACCGCCACGACCTCCCACGCCAGGGGCATCCACACCGGCGATCGCCAGATCATCGGGCCACCGCCGATCGAGTAATCGAGGGTATGCGTGTAATCGACCAGCCACGCGTCAGCCGGTAGCTCCGCGAATCCGACTACGAGTCCGAAAAGGAGCAATCGCGCGAGCAATGCATCACGCCTCACTACCGCAAAACCGACGAGCAAACAATTATCGACGATGTTTAGCGCCGCGCCGGTGCGCCAATCCGACCACGGCGCGAACGTTAGCAGTGAAACCGCAACAACGTTAATGACAATCGTCGCGATCACGACGCGGAGACGTCCGCGTTCAAGCGCGGTTTCCATCTCAGCGTCTGTGGTCACGACGGTGATGTAACGAACTGCGTTCGATGTCGTCAATGCTCTTGGCGTGACGCAGACAAGCCTGTCTGCGCTATCTCAACGCGCGGCGATCTCGATCATCCTCGCCGGACTGGAGACCGCCGTTCCTTGCAAGCTTTCTCAGTTCCTGTTAAGCGGGTGCGAATGAAGCGCCTCGTTTGGATCGACATCTCAAAAGGACTGGCGATTCTTTTCGTCGCGTACTTTCATTTTGTCAGCACCTATTTCCAACATGGCGTACTTCCGCCACCCGATTGGAGCAACCTGGCTGGGAGCGCACTGACGATCCTGAGATTGGCCTGGTTCAAGATATCCGGACTCGGATTTCATGCCGTCGGTGTCTTCATCATCCTGAGCGGCTGGACGCTGATGCAATCGACGATGCGCCGGGCCGAATCAGGGGGTATCGCATGGGGCGGCTGGTATCGAGCGCGCTTTCTGCGGCTGTATCCGATGTACTGGGTGGCGCATTTGGTTTATCTGGTTTCGCCTTTCGTCGCGCGACTCGAACCGGTGGATGACCGCATCGTTCTGAGCCTGCTCGGTCTCCGGTTCATCGATATCCAGATGAACTTCATGTACCTCAATGCAGCGTGGTGGTACTTCTCGATGCTGATCCAGTTTTATCTGATCTTTCCCCTGCTCTTCTGGACGGCGCGCCGCTGCGGGCCGTCGTGGTTTCTGGTAATCGCGTGCGCAGCAGGATTTTTTGCTCGCTACATATTACTTGTTGTCTGGCCACAGAACGGACTGTGGGTCCTCGGCGGTTTCGCGATTTGCCGGTTGCCGGAGTTTGCGCTGGGAATGTCACTGGTAATGTGGTTCAGCCAATCGCCCGCGCGCCTTGAGTGGTTTCTTCTCCGTGGCGCGGGATTCGTAGTCGGATTGATTCTCTATCCCGCGGCGCTGCAACTCTACCACGGACTTTACCCATATATTTTTTGCGATTTCGCCACCGGCACGTGTTGCATGTTGGAAATCGTCGGCATCGCCGGGCTCATTTCGCTATTTCAAGTGCCAGCCAAACTTTTCGGTCTTGTGGGCCTCTATTCCTATGGCCTGTATCTCATTCATCAACCTTATGTCATCTGGCTCGGACTCCGCATTCGCGAAGTGCCGATCTGGATGTTTCTGTTGGTTTGTATCCCCACCCTGGCAGTCCTTAGTGCGTGGGGCATGCTCTTGGAAAAAGGAACCAACGCGCTCGTGAACAAACTGATCTGTCTGAAAAAACCTGCGCCCGGAACATAGACCTGTGGTCTGGTGCGCCCAGCGGAGTTGGACTCCGCTGCCTCAGCAAGCAGACAAAATGTCTGCTGGGCACACAGGCAAAATGCCTATGTTCCACTTGGACAGCACTCGTGCTGGCGAGTAAGCTCATAACACAACGAGTTGTGTGTAGCTACGCGTCGGTCCCACGATGGTCGGTTTCCTTTTGATTCTTCTCAGCGCTTCATTTATTCAGGGGACGCGATGGAAGCGCCAGCAGATCGGCAGTCCTTCTATGCGTTAGGTCATTCTGAGCAGGAACTCCAGCATTCCGACAAGAGTCGCGAAAGACGCTGGCATGCTGCCGTTCCACTCTTCATCGCCGGAGTTGGGTTCTTGTGTCTCATCAGTCTGCCCAGCACAAATCAAATGACGATCTTATGGTTCAGCATGATCTGTGTGCTCATGGCATTTCTGGCCGCATTCTGGGCGATTCCAACGGAAATCCTTAGCGAATCCACAGCCGCGGTTGCAGTGGGAATGATCAACGCGCTGGCGAGCGTCGCAGGGTTTGCTGGACCTTACGCGTTTGGGTATCTGCACACGCGAACTGGATCTTTCGTCGCCGGATTTGCGGTCCTGATGTTCTGTGCGCTTGCGGCGGGGATCTTCATGTTATTGACGCCAGCCACGCGCCCGCGCGTTCCCAAATCTGTCGCATCGAGCTAACCTCGGCTCAGATGCAGTTTCTCTTTGATTTCCTTCACAAGCTCCTGCGGCGTTCGGCCCAACTCAATTGTTAGCGCGCTCTCATCCGGCTGCGGTTCTTCCAAGTCATCAAACTGACTTTTCAACAACGCCCGATCAAAGAAATGACCGCGCCTATGGCGCAGTTGTTTTGCAATCAGCGCGGAGTCACCGCGAAGAAAGACGAACTTCACATCACGATTCACGCGAAGACAGTCGCGATATTTTCGTTTGAGAGCGGAACATGCGAGGACCGCGTTCTCTCGCGCAGCGAGGGACCGTTTGATCTGCTCGCGCAAACGTTCCAGCCATGGCGCCCGGTCTTCGTCCGTTAGCGGATGACCACTGTGCATCTTCTCAATATTTGCTGCCGGATGAAAATCATCGGCTTCAAGAAAATGCCAGTCGAGTTCGCGCGCGAGCAATTCGCCGACTGTAGTTTTGCCGGCGCCGGAAACACCGAAAACAATTACGATCACGATGCACTACTTTGGCTCCGGCTCCCGATCTTCTCCACAATGAACGCGACAACAACGAACAGCGTGTAGAAAATCCAGACGCCCATCGCTGTCGCCTTATCGGTCAATGGCGTGCGAGGCACATACGTATCGCCGATCTGGACGATGAGCAGCGCGATCCCGAAGGCGATTACGGCTACTTTGCGAATTGCCGGCATTACATTCCGCGTGAGATAAAGAACTATCCCGCCAGCAAGGAGCGCGATCTCCAATGCAAATTCAGGGTCGCGATAACGCCACAAACCGAAACCGACTTTCCAAGTGTTATCGTAGATCGCGAGATCGCGCGGATGCGCAATGAGGTCGAGAAGCCAATGCGAGAAAACTGCAAGGTCGATGATCAATGCTGCCGATGTCCTGTAGAGGCAGCCGTGTCGGCTGCAAACAGACTTATAAACGAGAGCGGCAATCACCGACCACACGAGCGCGGCGATCAGGCTGTGTGAATACGGATGGAAATACGAGTCGAGCATGCTGCCCGCGGTAAAACCTTTGATCACACGGAGCTTCTCAATTCCAAGCAAGACCAGCGTCGCCCAGATGTAATCGAGAAATTGCACAGCGATGAACAAAACCCAGAGCGGGATTTTGTTTCGCTCAGTCTTAGCTGCGAAAGCGACGCTGTAATGCCCGACAAACATTGTTTCAGTTAGCGCCCACGGCGCTCTGTCATCTTTAGCCTAGGGCATCGCCCCAGGAAAATTGGTCATCCCCCTCCAAAATAAGCGCTGAGAGCGCGATTCATCCAACTTTCGGGCGCGACCGGAGGTGAATCGCGCTTTTAGCGCTGGCGGTTCTGATTTTCGAAATCCTGGGGCGTTGCCCCAGGCTTCAGTTTGAATGGGCGCCTTTGGCGCTAACCGAAGGGCTTGCCAAAGCTCGCCGGACGCAACACTCTGCGCTCGTGCATAACCCCGAGGACCGCAGTTTCTTTGGGCATCCGCGCGGGCTCGGTTACATCGCGTTCACCGAAGCTTGGGAACGCTTTTCGTACTACGGAATGCAATCGCTGCTGGTTCTCTACATGGTGAAACAGCTGCTGCTCACTTCGCACATCGAGCACGTCGCCGGATTCGTTCCGTTTCGTCATTTTTTGGAATCTCTTTATCGCGGACCTCTGGCCGTTCAGCCGCTTGCCTCGGCGATCTTCGGGCTTTACACCGGTCTGGTTTATCTCACACCCATCCTCGGCGGATTGCTGGCCGATCGCGTGCTCGGTCGCACGCGCACGATCGTGATCGGCGCGCTGCTGATGGCAGCCGGCCAATTCCTCGTAGCTTTCGACGTCACGTTCCTCGTCGCCTTAACGTGTCTGCTCATTGGGGTCGGTTGTTTCAAAGGAAATCTCGCCAGCCAGGTCGGCGCATTGTACGCAACCGGCGACAACCGCCGCGCGGACGCGTTTCAGATTTATTACATCTTCATCAACGCCGGTGTCATTATATCCCCGCTCATCGCCGGCACACTCGGCGAAATTTACGGTTGGCAGTACGGATTCGGCGCCGCGGGAATCGGCATGTTGATCGGGCTGGCGATTTATCTCTCCGGCCGGAAATGGCTTCCTCCCGATTCGCGCGTTGTTGAAAAAAAAGAACGCGCCGCGAAGCCGCGCCTCTCGCACCGCGAAAAACTCGCGATCATCGCGCTCCTAATTCTTTTGCCCGTGCTGACAATCGCAATCATCGGCAACCAGCAAATCTTCAACGCCTATCTGATCTGGGCAGAACGGAACGCGAACCTGATTTTCTTCGGCAAAAAAATGCCAACGACATGGCTGGTCACCCTCGATTCAATTATCTCGGTAAGCTTTCTAGCGCTCTCGGTAATTTTTTGGCGGATCTGGTCAAAAAAATTTCGGGAACCTCCCGAGATTACTAAGATGGGCATCGGCAGTCTCGTGGCCGTGACCGGCTTCATCTCCTTGGCAACGGGCGCAGCGATCGCAGCGAAATTCGGAACAAAAGTTTCAATTGGCTGGCTTATCACTTTCCATGTGCTCAACAGCATCGGCTTCGCGAACATCTTGCCTGTTTCACTTGCGCTCTACGCACGTGTCGCGCCCGCCGCGTTGTCCGCCACCATCATCGGCATCTATTACCTGGCGTTCTTTGCAGCGAACAATGTCGTCGGCACCATCGGCGGTCTTCTGGAAAAAATGCCAGCCACACACTTCTGGCTTTTGCACTCCGCGTTATGCGGCACAGCCGGCGTCATCTTCCTCCTGGCCGGACGTTTCTTCGGCTATCTGCTGGCGCCGAGCGATGATGAGAAAAAATGAACAGAAGGCAACGAAGAAAACGAAGTTCTGACTACTGACCACGGATCGCCTTCTCGCCGTAGCCTTGGCAAAGGCGGCTCACTTCCGATCTTCGTTCCCTTCGCCTGCTCGCGAAAACGTTCGGAGTTTCCTTCTGTTTAATTATTGCTGATCGAGTTTTATTTGTTCAGCATTCGCGCATGAAGCGTTTTCTTTTCTTCTTCCTGGGAATCTTGCCGATCTCCGTCTTCGCCGAAGGCGGCCTGCCCGACAAGCCCTACATTTACGTTGAAGGAAAAGCGGAAATCCAAAAGCCAGCCGACATTGCGATTCTGACTTTCGACCTCGTTGTGCGTGCGGCCGATCAGCCAAAAGCGAATGAGCAATTGCAATCGCAAGCAAACAAGATCTTTGCGCTGCTCAAGGACCGAAAGATTGGAGAGAATGACGTGATCGCGGAGAACCTGACGTCCGAACCCGAGTTTGAACAGGAGGAAGCTTATCCGCGCCGCCGTGGCAAGCTTATCGACTACAGGGTCACGCGGACTTTCAAAGTGAAAGTCCGAGATACTACTGTGTTCCCAAAACTCGTGAACGATATCCTCGCGATTGGAGGCGTTGAATTTTCCAATATCGAGAGCGGGTTTTCAAAAGAGAAAGAACTGGAGAATCAAATCTGGGACAAAGCGCTTGCCGACGCGCGGGAGCGGGCTGAGAAGACGCTAAAAGCAATGGGCATGAAAATCGATTCGACCTTTGCTGTCTCACCAGTGGCCTTTCCGGAAATTCAATCGAAGCTTTTCGGATACGGTGCCGTTGCGCGTGAGGCGGTAGAGGTGCAGCGAATGATTGAACCTCCCCTCCAATATCGCTTAGCGCCGATCACCGTCAGCCAGAGCGTTCACGTCATCTATTTAATCTCGCCCGCGCAATAGTGCTACGTCGATCAGATGAATAACGGCGTAATTGTGATCGTGGCGTATCGACCGAAGTCGGGAAAAGAAAAGGACCTGCTCGAGCTCGTGCGGAGTCGCGTGCCGACTCTGCGCAATGAAGGTCTGG
>Ga0209689_1003253_pt1 | contig 11980 bp, 8 predicted proteins | sample GraSoiAngelo_149_FD_187119 | JGI IMG/M metagenome (GOLD analysis project Ga0209689, IMG submission 187119) | Grasslands soil microbial communities from the Angelo Coastal Reserve, California, USA - 14_1009_09_30cm (SPAdes) (version 2) | ecosystem: Environmental > Terrestrial > Soil > Grasslands ...
GAATATCGCCGCCGTGCTTCACCAGTTCAATGCCATATTCCAATCCCGTTTCGAGACCGCGGCATGAATCTCTTAAACACAACTTTCTTGACAAGTGCCACGGAGGTCGTGAAACTGCAATCCCGGCAAATCTGTCTCATTGCAAACCCGCTCCCAACTGCCACGAAAGTCTTTCACCGGTTTCCCGTTTGCGCGGCTGAATAAGTAATCGTCGGGCTGCTTGCCTTGGATCCACTGCAGCAACAATTCCCGTACGCGGCGCGGCAGCGTAATCTCAAGGCCCTTCTTGTTCTTGGTCATTCCAGGTTCTAGGCGAATGACATTGGCATTGGGATCGACTTGCTTCCGCATTTTCAGCACAGACGCGTGTCGCCAACCGTACGTACAACCGACCTCAAGTATCGCCAGCATCCACAGGCCGATTCCGGCGCAAGCCTTTTCTGGGCGAATTCGAGGTCCGGTCTCGACAAAGCCCGTTCGCACGTTGTTTTCTTTGAGCATGGGAATGTACGGAACGAACTGCACCTTCGGGGGTGTGCATTCCGTGGCCAGATGGAACATGCGCTTAAGAGCGGCCAGGGTGCGATTGATGGTTGCGTCAGCTACGCAGCTACGCCGGACTCCTGCCGCCAAACTATGTAAGCCTGCAAAGGTCCGTCGTGACTTCCGCTGCAGCCGAAGAAGGGTTGCAGGTGCTTGACCCAGCCATCTGCAAGATCATCGATCGAGGCATGGTGGCTTGCTGCAGGAGACTTGGCCGCGTGGTCAGGCGGTTTCGTCCAAGCCCCATCAAACCCTCATCAAAGTCCCGCCGGAGGGCTGGCCAGTCGCCCGCCCGATCGCCAGCGCGTACAATCCCACCTGGCGCTTGTAGTGCTCAAGATCTTTCTCAAACTCTCGGTCTGTCTTGAAGTCCACCACCGTCCAAGCGTCTTTCTCGAGGAAGGCCAGGTCCAGCACTCCCTCGACAAGCGTCCCGTCGCCAAGCGTGAGCGTGATCGGAGTCTCGCGGCGGCACTGGCCTTGGGCCAGGGCATCACGTGCACGCACCATAAGCGGATGGGCTAAGGCGGATTGAATGGCCGCTGCCGCCGCGGAAGTTTCCCGCTCATCCGCTCCAAGTACCCGGGCGTAAAGAGCGGCTACCTGCTGCACTTGATCGGCGCTCGCGTCGAGAGGGACGGCCGCCAGTGTTGCGTGCACCAGGGCTCCAAAGCGGGCACCGGCCGGACGCTCGAAGTCGCGTGGGAGCTCGACTACCTGGACGTCGGGGTAGGGAACAGCGATGTCGGATTCGTTCCGGGCCTGGGCTGTGGCAGTGCGGAAGATTACCTCCGGCTCCGCGGCTCGTTGCCTGACGCTGTCCCACAGTGTCTGCCAGTTTCTGTAATTCTCCAGGTCTTTCTTCAAAACTTGGGGATCATCGGATTCCTTTAGTAGTTCCTCCTGCCTTATGCCAAATGACTGCGGGACGTTCAGCGTCAGTGCCCTCGGATCCCACCAGACCACTCCGTAGCCTTTGTCCCTGGTTCCAGATTTTTGGAATCGATGCAATCCCGGCCAAACGGTGTCCTTCTCATCTACCGTCAGGTCCGGCGGCCGGACGAGAACGGTGTCATTCCCAAACTGCGGATATGCGGGAGGCTCTTCCGGTTTCTGGCGCTTGCCTGATTCGGGATAAACGGCGTCGTAAAGTGGTCTGACCCACCAGTTCTCGACCGAGTCCCATGACTGACGCGGATCGTCGCCGATCGTTGGAACGACCAGGAGGTCGCGTGCCCGGGTGGCCGCCACGTAGGCCAACCGGACACCCTCAGCGCGGTCTCGCTCAAGTTCGAGTTCGGCATGCTGGCGGAGATCAATTGGTTCGCAGCCGGTGAGCGGAATGGCACACAACCCAGACCGGCCGTCGATGCGGCGGCTAGGATACTGGCGGCATATCTTCGCGGTAATGTCAGCCAAGATCACAACGGGAAACTCCAATCCCTTGGCCTTGTGGACCGACATCATGCGGATGCCCTCGCTGCCTTCTTCGAAAATGGGTGCCTCAGCGGTTTCTGCAGCGTCAGCGCCCGAGCGCAACTCTTGCACGAAGCCCCGGAAGGACAGACCCCCGGAGGCTTCGTATTTCCTAGCCAGCTCCGCAATATGCAGCACGTTGGCCAGCACCTGCTCGCCCGAGGGGCGCAGCGCGAAAGCCAGATGTGTCCGGGTTTCCCGCAGCAACCAGTCGAGGGTTTCCGCCACCGGACGGTAATTACGATCGCGATGCAGTTTGGCTAATATGCGCAGGCTCTCGACGACCTCCTGGAGTTCATCGGAAAGGGGATCGGAGGGCAGGCGGAAAGGATGGAAATGACCAACCCGATGCCGGTATTCGAGCAACACGTCATCCCGGATCGCGAATAACGACCCCTTTAGGGTGGCAAAGACCGAGAGCTCGTCGTCGGGCCACTCAATTGCGGTGAGGGCGGTCCGAACTGTTTGTACCTCCTCGCGATCATGGAACGATTTTCCTCCAACCAGTAGATGCGGGAGATTCCGCGCTTCGAACGCGCGGATATACGGACGCGCCATGTCGTCGTCACGATTGATGAAGCGGCGGAAGAGCAGGCAGATGTGATTGGGCCCCAGCAGGATACGTTGGCTGGGATTGTCTGGTTTGGGAACTGTCCAGCCGCTTTTCTCGACCAGCCACGAAATGAAAGCGGCGATTGCATCCGGAAGCGAGGCATCCACGGCCTCTTGCGAGAACTTGTACTTGTAGGGTTTCGGCACAGGCAGAGCGACGATGGACGGCTGCTCCTTATATTCTTGTCGGAATGGCGACAGTGGAACATAACCTGCTTGTAGCTTCTCTTGGTCTCCATCCATATAGGGCGCGAAGGCCTGATTGACGAGGGACTGAATTGACGGTAGAGACCGGAAGCTTGTCGTCAATTGCAGAAGCTCTGCGCCGTTCCTGAGCAGCAACTGTTTAACTTCTTCGTAGGTTCCGACATCGGCGCGACGGAACCGGTAAATAGCCTGTTTCGGATCGCCCACGATGAACAACTTCCCAGGATATGGCTGAACCGCTCGCCAGTCCGTCGCTTCGGGAGTATCTGCCGACAGCAGCACGAGAATCTCTGCCTGCAGCGGGTCGGTATCCTGGAACTCATCGACGAACAGGTGAGTGAAGCGTTCCTGGAAGTGTTCCCGCACGCTCCGCGACTGTATGAGGAGGTCCCGAGCACGTATGAGGAGGTCGAGGAAATCGAGTCTTCCCGTGCGCTCCTTGAGCCTTTGGTATTCGACCACGGTCTCGCCAAGCTCAGCCTGCAGGAGCGGGGCGAGGTCGGAGCCAGCATCCTCGGCGAATGAGTTGATAGCAGCTATCAGCTCGCCATGAAGAGCGAGGATATCGTCGCGTTTAACCTGCTCGTTGTACTGTGCTTTGCCTTTGCGGGGACTGAGAAACCGCTCGAACAACTTGCGGTCTGATGCGATGGAGCCGAAAATTGCCTCAAGTCCGTCGTAGTCCCGCGGTCCCGCCCTTTCCAGAGTGCGAATGTCCTCGCTGTGCGCGCGGGCCGGGGCCGTATCCAGAAAGAGGTTATTTTTTTCATCGGAAGGGTCAGCCGTGAGTTTCGCGAGAAGATGGATCTTTTCGACAATCGAATCGATTACCGCCACGCGGTCAAATTGTGGGCGTTGCCACGGAGCAGCGAAGTCCCGCCAGTTCACCAGTTCCCAACCCGCAGCGATGAGATTCTCGGTCGGACCACTCCGCGTTCTGCGGCGGAGGATTCGCCGCGTCCCCTCGGGCAGATCCTCCAACTTGCGTTGGAACCAACTGTGGAACGCTTCGCGATACAGTTCCCGGCTCTGAGTCTCTGTCATCACCTCGAACTTGGGGTCGATCTTCGCCTCAACCGGGCGCTCTCGGAGCATATCGCCACAGAAGGAATGAATGGTGCTGAGGCGAGCCTCCTCCAGGTATGCAAGCGCCCGCTCTAGATTCCTGCGACTCTCCTTGTTCTTTTCCGCGCGACGCGCTTTCTCGAGCTCTGAACGCATTCGCAGCTTCAGTTCTCCGGCGGCCTTTTCGGTGAAGGTGACACCGGCGATACGGTCGATGGTGGTCCTACCGGCCGAAAGCACGGCCACCATGCGCTCTACGAGTTCGGTGGTTTTTCCCGTCCCCGCTGCGGCTTCGACCACAAGGGTCTTATCAAGAGCGGTGCGAATAGCTTCGCGTGCTTTGTGGTCTATGAGAGGCATCAGGCCAGCTCCCTCATGGTTTTCAGTTGCACCAGCTGGGAAATCTCCTTCTTCCTCGTGAGGCGTATCTCCTCGTAGGGTCCGCACACTTCTTGGAAGTCGCAGTAGTCACAAGCATCCTCTCGTGGCGCAGGAACCAGGAATGGAGCAGCGATCCCGTTATCGATCGTGCGCAGCACGGCGTCCGCGCTATTCCTTGCGATTCCATCCAACGGGATCGAGTGCTGGTTGAATCCGCCGGCCGCGGTGCAGTAGAAGAACCGCCCTTCCAGAACAGGCCGGCCCAGAGCCGTTTCGACTGCCAGACCGTAGAGCACCGGCTGCAGATATTCTCCTTTGCCCACAACCAGGCCCTTCTTCGTGAGGTCTTTTCCCGTCTTGTGGTCCGTTACGCGCAGGCTCTTACCGTCGTCGCTGCGATCGATTAGATCGACCACCCCATGAAGCCTCGCTCCGCCGGCTAACGCCACCGGATCAGGATGACTCGCAGGATCACGCTCGTCGTTCGCAGCAAAGCCGAACCCGAATTCGAAATGGATCGGTACCCACCCATCCTGTTCGGCCACCTTCTGAAGCCAGACGCGCAGGTCGGACCGCATGGATTCAACTCCGTCTTGCCACACGCGGTCGATCGCCGGCGCAAGCTCTTCGTAGGCCTGTTTTGCCACGCTGTCGAGGATCCCATCGAGCAGCTTCAGAGCTTTTGGCAACTGTGCAGTTTTGACCGGAAGTAAACCCCTATCTTGCAGCTCCCGCTGCAATTGCGCCTGCACTCGGTGGAAGAGCTTTCCCCTTGTGAGCGGGTCCACCTCTTCCAGGGGTGCCGGCTCTTCCCGTGGTTCGAGCCGATAGATTCCAGAGAGCAGGAAGCGATACGGGCAAGCCGCGAACTTCTGGAGGGCAGAGACTGAGTAAGCGCGGGCATTGAGGCGCTGCGCTTCCAGGATCTCAGCAACCGATTTGCGCTTCGTAAACAGGCCGTCGTGCTCGGACCATTTCTCCTGCCAACGCGCCCAGCGACTGCGCAATGAACGTGCGAGGTGAGAATTAAGCTTCATAACATAGGCGAGGCGTCCCGCCCGCGGAGCGTCTGTGTTAAGCAGAGGCCACACGGTTGCTAAATCGTACTCGGAATCATCGATCGCTCGTAATGGGTCGCGGGGCGCTGGCCAAGCCAGTCTGCTGCCTCCGGACAATTCGGCCTCACGGGCGAGCACCTCATAGTCGGGGACGGAGCCTGTGATCGACCGTGCGACATCCAGCGCATAGAACGACGGCACGCGGGGTCGAGCCTCGGCAACTTCTAGGCGAGGATAGGAAAGGTACAACCGGTGTCGTGCTGCACCCACTGCGATCTGCAGCAGTAGGCGCTCGTGTTGGCTGCGGTCCGCCAGCACGGGCAGGTCGGAAGAGAGTTGCTTTCTCAGCTTGTCAAGCAACAGAGGGTCCTCCCGGAGCTTCTGCGGGAACATCCGCTCGGCTAACGCCGGAACGAATACGACGTCGAAAGAGCGTCCCCGCACCTGCTCTGGCGTTGCTACCAGCACACGGCCGTACCGACTCTCGGGAGGTTCCTGCTGCAGGTTGGCCAGCCAGTGCTGCAATACGATCCGGACTTCGTCCATTGGGACCGAGTCGACCGGCGCCATAGGCTTCATGTCAGCCAGAACAGCCAGTACCCTTTCTGGCTGACGCAAGACCTTGGGCACAAGCTGCCCCAGGGCAGCGATCCATTCTCCCCAGGTCGCTGATTCGGGCAGTGAGGCCAGGTCACCGATGACGGGAAGAGCAAATGCTCGGAGATGCCGCAGGTTCCTCAGGTTGCGCTCAACGGCTTGGATGTGCGGCGACTCGGGTTCGTCCTCGGCAATTGCCTCGAGCTCCAGGCGGAACTGGTTTTCAAGCCCATCAAGTCGTTGGGCCCAGCGCTGGGTGCCGCCGATCACGGCGGCCTCGACGATCAGCTCCTCCCACTTCCAGGGAGCGCGGAGAGTACCTTCCAGTTCCGGCTTGTCTTGATCGTCCGAATGGTTGTGGCTCTCGGTCAGTGACCCATCTTGGATCGCACCGATCAGAGCTGCTGTCACCGAGCCAAGAGCATCATCCTCCGGGGGGACAAAGTCCGGCTTCTCATTGGGAGGCGTACCATCTTGTGCGAGGGTTGGGACCTGCGCGAAAGAGAGATACTCGGCAAAACGGCGTGCAGATAAACCCTCGGCAGCGCATGCCAGCAGTGCCAGTAGCGCCCGTCCAGAAGGGTCAGGCCGGCGGCTGCCACGCGCAAAGTAAGCCGGGATCCCAGCGCGCCTCAGTGCGGCTTCCATCAAGCTTGTGTAGTTCTCCGGTGCGCGGAGGAGTATGGCTATCTGGTCGAACCGAATGCCGGTTTTCGCTTCGGACAGCACTCGGCGCACAATCTCGACACATTCCCGCTCCTCCCCTGGAGCCGAGAAGAACACGACGTCATCATCAGCCTTGCCCTCGGGCGGAACTGCCTCTGAAAAGAGATAGAACCCAAGCCGCGCAAGGCTAGAATCGTCTGGCGACGGTATAGGTCCGCTCTCCGTCGCACACAGGCTCCTGAGGTTATCGATAGTGCGGAGGTCTCCCGGCGGGCAAGTGATCAACACTTCTTTGGAAGCGGCCGCAAGGGCTCCCACGAACTTTTTCTCAATCGAGGAGTGGATCGGGACATCGAGGAACAGCAATGGATGTTTGGCGAGTTCGGCTCCGTCCTGGACTTCCTCCAATGCCGACTGAAGGAGGCGGGTGCGATCAGCGACGGAAGCCTCTCTCATCTGCTGCTCAAAGCCCCGGAGGAGCGCCGCATTATCCGGGCCAGATTCGCCCAGTTGCTCGAGGCTGCTTGGCGTCACGCCCGCAGCGCTCAGTTCACTGAGCGTCGAAGCGGTAGCGCGAGCGAAGCCGGGAAAGCTTGCGACCTGAGCGAAGTACTCTAGCTCATGGCGAGACCGAGCTTCGTAGGCAGCGCGCACGGAGATTGCTTCTGCACCGATTACTGTGCCCGGGACGATGCCTCTCGCCGCCAGCTTTCCCGTGGCAAGCCGAGCTGCAAGCTGGGTGAGGCTGAGACGATGTAGTCCGAAGGTAGCCTGCACCGACCGGGTGAGCGCGCGGACGAAATCGTCGACAGCGTCCCGCGAAGCGCCGATGATGAGCAGTCGGGTCGCCGGCTGGAAGGAACGGACGAATTCACTTGCGGCCGCAATTCGTTCGGCTGCCGAGTGTGCCTTCAGGACCCGAAACATGCCAAATGCAAACTACGCCTCGAGTCGCGAGTGCGTCAAACGAGAAGGAAACCAGAGGGGACCGGCAATGTGGCGGATCTCGATCGCCGTCGGGTTCAGGCAGTGCTGGCCGACGCCCGCGCAAACAAAGTCAAATCGAAAATCTCGATACTGGCGCGAAGCGCTGAACCACTTCACGATTTTGTGGCCGGAGCGGATGCCAGCCCTGGAGAGAGTTGCCCAACGAAAACCGCGTTCTGTTTCTACAGAGATAGGCTGGGGACGGGGAACTGCCCCCTTCCCCAGACCCAAAGTCTTGACACACCTAACCCGGCCCGATTTTTTCGTCCAGCTTCCGGCTGGACGACAAGGAGAGACATCCCGACTGACACCTACTATCTATTTTTGAATCAGGGACCCTTGAGCCCTAGTACTGCCTTTCGTCTTTCATCCTGCTCGGTAAACTTGTTCAGGTAGTAGTCGACCAGGTCACTCGCCGCCTGCGTTTCAACTGAGCCCGCAATCAGCAGGGTCAGAGACGGCGCCTTCCGCGTGATCGTAGCGGAAGCGGAGCGCGCTGTGTCGGTTAACAACCCGGAATACGTCAATTACTCCGACATATGAGTCGTTCTCGATCTTCATAACTTTGACCGCTTCACGGCGAGTCAATGTGCAACGTGGTATCGACGCGCGTTAATTGTCCGCAGTCCCTGAGCAGAACGAGAGGGATTGCCCTTCCGCGCTTGTGGCGATGTCTGCGCTGTCATCTTCGATCAGTCCTATGACCAGGCGCAGTGCCTCTGTTTCCTTGCGCAGGCGGGCAACTTCTACATACTTCTCGCTCAGGATTTCGTATGGATCCTTCATTCAATTTCCCCCGATGATATGGCGCCCTAACGCTTGCCGAGCAGCAACAAAACCCCAACCTCGGACCTAACGGTGCGGCGCCTGCGCTTGTTGCTGCTTGGGATAAGGCCCTGGCTTTGGGCCACGTTTCGGATTAAGAGGTTCGCGCGCATAAACCGCATCAAGATACTCTCCTCTCAGAGAGCAGTTTTGTCAAGAATGATGACAAATGATGACAAATGAATGATGACAAATGAACCAATGTAAATTTGCTGTAAAGTCGGGGACTGATTATTTTTTCCACAGTGGCACGAATTGCGCAGGAATTCAAAAATGACAGTGCATTATCAACAAGTTCGCCGAAGGTCGGCGGCGCACGCGGGATCCCCTCGCAGCTAGCGGCCGCTCCGGATAGCGACATCTCCTCGGCACGGAGAACGTTTGTTTGATCGCCGGAGTGAACATGCACGGACAGAAGCGTTCCTGACAAAAAAACGCCGGCTAGGGTGGCCCGCTCCACAGGAAAAGCGCGGACAAGAGTGTCCGCGCCACACAAAAAACCTCGCCATGCAGGCTACCGCAATCCAGCCGTTTGCAGGGCGCGTGTAGTGGTAAATTCCTTCCACGCGGAAAAATCGCGATTGAGAATCACTTCGAGTTCCTCGACCTCGGGGCGAAACAGTTCGTACAGCCGGGCTAAGGCCTCTTGCGCGAGTTCTGTGAAGGGCTGGCCTCCGCCGAGAAAGAGCTGGCGCAACGGTGAATTTCTGAGCACTGCAACCAGTTTGTCGAAGCGGCGTGCCTTAAACCAGTCGGCTACCCAGGTGGCGCCGCGCGTGCCCGCGTAACTGCGGGGATGGGTCAGGCTTTCGGCGGAGTGAATGGACCTGCGCTGCGAGGGATGCAGCTCGAAACGGGGCACGCCGATGAAGTCGACTAGCGTATCCAGATAGGACTGAGGATCGTCTCGCAGGTCATCGTAGACAGTTGCCAGGACCTGGTCCGTCCCGAACGCGTTTCGCCAGGCTTTCAAGTTACTCGCGTATTTGCTGGTTTCCGTCAACTCGGGATCGCGAACGATAGCCTGTTCGAAGGCCCACGGGATCATGCCGTAAGCGCGCTTGAGGCGGTAAAGCGAAAGAACGCGCTCGACGGGGTTGCGAAAAATGCACACCACTCGGGCGTGGGGGATGAGGCGTGCGATGCGCTCGCGGGCCTGGTCGGAAGCAAAGTAGGTGGGCGCGACCTCTCCCATGGGCCGCTCGTCAATCGGCCTCGGATAGTGCGCCTGGTACCATTCAAATCCACGATGGAAATGAGTGTCGAAAAAACGAGTCTCCTTGGTCGGGCTGGGAAGAATGGTACGTTCGCGCAGGACCTCGTGGAGCCAGCTGGTTCCAGTCCGGGGAGGGCCAATCACGAAAAACGAAGGAAGAAGGGAAACTTCGGCTCGCTTGCACACGCCCATTTGTTCTTTCTTTGCCTTGCTGCCACGGCGCTGTTACCTAAGCGCCTTCCAGCGATTAGTTTTTTTGTAAGTCACACTCGGCTCGGTCCGAAACCCCACACCCGGGGCGTTGGCTGTAGGTTCCGGCTGCTTGGATGGGAGTTGTTCCGGGTGAGGTTGTTTTCTGGCGGGAGACAATCTCCCAAGGAGATGGAAGTTTCTGGGGTTCTGGAGCGTGGGTTGGGCTCATGTCGGTTGGGCTCATCAGGGTGCAAAAGAGGCGCCTTTTTTAGGTTTGAGCGAACACAACAGAACAAAACTGCAAAAAAAGCCCCGCGATCATTCGCGGGGCGGAAACGATTCTCTAGCAGCGTTCTACTTGTTCGAAGGAGAGGACGTGCAAGTGTCCGAGACTTTGCTGACCTTGCTCACGCTGAACTGAGTTGCTGCCGAGCTGCTGCCCGACGAGCTGGACGTGCCCGTGGAAGCGCTGCTGGAGGGATTACTTCCAGAGCTGCTGGAAGACGGGCTCATCCCGGAATTGCTGCCGGACGATTGGCTCGAGCTGGAAGGCGAGCCGGCACTGGCCGAGGATCCCGATTCGGTTCCCTTTACCTTCACCTGGTGCCCAACTTCTTTTTCCAGCTTGGAAGTGTCGCCTTGCAGCTGATAAGTCTTCCCAGAGTTATCGCTCAAGGTGAAGTTGCCGCTAGATCCGGACAGGCAACCCTCGATCGTGGTTTCATTGCCGCTGCTGCTGGACTGAGAAGAAGAATTGTAACCGCCTGACTGAGAAGTGCTTTGCGCAACTACCCAAGCCGACGACAGCAGAAGGGCAGCTGTCAACATACATAGCTTTTTCATAGTATCTGTCTCCAGGGTCTTTAAGATTTGAAGTGGTGTGTGATAGATGAAACGGCGGTTTGGCAAGGTTGCCTGAAGCCCGCGCCCAAAGCAGAGTTGCTCGATTTGCACAATGTTTGACGGAGAGGCCCGAGCAGGGGGAGGTTGGGCTCCCTCGGCTGGTCAAGCGGAGATCGATTCGCCGGGTGACAAGGGATTCGGGCGAATGACGACTTCGGCTGCGTCCAAGAGTTAATCCGGCAAAAAGCTGCTCAGAGATGCGAAACACGTGATATCTTCCCTGCACAGTTCTAATCGGTGTACCAAAGCCGGCGCTCCCCCGGCAGATCGTTTCGCAAGAACTTCGACATCGCAAGAGGCGTCCCATGCATGTGAACGTGTTTGACTTCTCGCAATTGATGGCACGATCCACCGAGCACTACCTGGAATTTGTGCGCGTCTCCTCCTTTAGTGTCGGAATTTACGTGCTCGAGGAGGGAGATACGGACCACCAGAAACCGCACTCAATAGACGAGGTCTACTACGTCGCAAGCGGGAAGGCGAAAATGAAGGTCGGAGCCGACGGAGACGGGCGGGATTTCCACGTCTCTCCTGGCACGATCATTTACGTGCCGGCGAGAGTGCATCATTCGTTCTACGACATCACGGAGCGGCTCGCGGTTCTGGTGTTCTTCGCGGGAGCCGAAAGTTCCGCTCACCGTGGCGCGGCCCACTGAGCCTGCTGCGCAGCGAAGAATCCCTACTGCTCGGCCAGCGCTTCTGACAGGGCCTTCCGAAGCCGTTCCTGGTGGGCAGGAGTCAGCTTAGCACCCCCGGACGTCAGATAGAAGACGTCAATCGCTGTCTGGCCCTCGGTGTCGATCAGGGCAATCTCGATATTGCATTTCTGGTAGGACAAAGTTGAGCTGATCCGGTGCAGCAGGCCTGGGCGGTCCTGCGCAATCACCTGAACCAGCGTGCTGTGGGCGGAAGACTTGTCATCGAATTCGATCTGCGTCTCAACCTTCACTTTGGCAACGCCATTCTTGTCCGCCCGCGTGCGATCCCGCATGAGGCGATCCAGGTCAGCCTCGCCGCAGACAACGTCGCTGATGCTGCGCTTAAAACGCTCCCATTCGGGCAGATTCAATTCCAGGGTGCGGAACCGGTCGGTGAAGTAGAACGTGTCTATGATTACCCCGGCGCTATTGGAGACTGCGTTCGCTTTGACGATGTTCATGCCCCAGGCGGCGAGCCCGCCCGCCACCTTGGCAAAAAGCGCAGGCTTGTCGGACGTGACCAGCGTTAGCTCAAACCAGTGCCGGCCTCGCTT
>Ga0209689_1003258_pt1 | contig 11976 bp, 9 predicted proteins | sample GraSoiAngelo_149_FD_187119 | JGI IMG/M metagenome (GOLD analysis project Ga0209689, IMG submission 187119) | Grasslands soil microbial communities from the Angelo Coastal Reserve, California, USA - 14_1009_09_30cm (SPAdes) (version 2) | ecosystem: Environmental > Terrestrial > Soil > Grasslands ...
TGGAAAAATTTCCGGACGAACGCGCAGACATTTTCTCGCTTGGAGTGGTTTTGTATGAGATGTTGAGCGGCCATCATCCATTCCTGGCCGGTAGTTTCGTTGCTACCAGCGACCGCATTCGGCATGAAACGCCAACCCCGATTCATATCTTCAACTCAAAAGTTCCAGAAGAACTAGAAAAGCTGATCAGCAAAGCATTGGCAAAAGAGCCTGGTCAGCGACACGTCAGCGCTCGCGAGCTGCTCCAGGACTTGCGCGTTGTTCAAGCCAGCGTAACTCCCCTCAAGCTATCGCGAGTCTTGCCACGAAGGGCGAAGCGGCCACGGAAACGCTGGCTGGCAGCCGGGATCGTTGTGGCGGCGGTCGCGGCCGCGGTATCTGGAATCTACAGTTGGCACCACCGTTCTCCGATCCTGACCCAGCGCGGCTGGGTTCTTATCTCCGACTTTGACACTTCAGGTGACGAAACGATTCCCGACAAAGGCGTGCGTGAAGGGCTAATCATTGCGCTGCAGCAGTCCCGCTACGTCAACGTATATCCTCGCACGCAGGCTCTTGAAGTCTTGCAGCGCATGAAAAAGGAAAACGTCCAGCGGATTGACGAGGCTCTGGGCCGCGAAATCTGCCAGCGCGAAAACCTGCGGGTGTTGCTCACTGGCAGCATCGAGCACCTCGGCCAGGTTTTCCAAATCACCGTGAGGGCACTCGACCCGGCCCATGGCACATTGCTGTTCGCGGAGAGAGAGCGATTCGATCGCAAGGAGGACTTTTTCGACAAAGCAGATGTGCTGGCAAAAAGAGTACGCAACGACCTGGGTGAATCCTTGTTGGGAATTGAGAAGACCAGCCGGCCACTCGCCAAGGTGACCACGCGTTCGCTGGAAGCCCTGCAATTCTACTCCCAAGCGAAAGATGCCGAGGATCAAGGAAACGACACACAGGTCGAAGGCCTGTTGAAAGCCGCTTTACTACTGGACCCAGATTTCGCCATGGCTCATCTGCAATTGGGTCAGCACTACTCGATGATTGGTGGTAAGAACGAGCGGACCGTTGTGGAATTGGAAGATGCCTATCGGTTGAGACAAGGGGTTACGGAGCGAGAACAGCGCAGGATCGAAGCTGGGTATTACAGCATGCGGGAGCAGTACGAGGATGAAGCACAATCGCTGAGCATTCTCGTCGGCCTCTACCCTGATGATCAGGAGGCGCACCAGGACTTGGCGGGAGCTTATTACGACATTGGACAACTCGACAAGGCAATTCTCGAACTGCGTGAAGTGCTAAGGCTCAACCCCTCATCCGCGCTCGCCTACCGGAGTCTGGTGCTCTATTTAGCACGGAGCGGCCAAGCCGAAACCGCCATTGCCGTTTCCCGCGAAGCTCTGCAGCGCGCTGTCGACCCGCCGCAGATGCACTGGGGAGTTGGCTTGGCGTACCTTATCCAGGGTAACGTTTCCATGGCTCGGCAAGAGTTCCAGGAGATTGGCCAGGGAACTGGGGCAGACCGAGAACTGCGGGACCTGAATCTAGTCGATGCGGATCTTTACGAGGGAAAGTTGAACGCGGCTAAAGACAGACTTGTCAAACAAATCCAGGCTATGCCCCAGCGAAGCGGGGGACTGCAAACCGTTCGACGTTATCTTCTCGGTCGTATCCTTCTTAACCAGGGCAGTTCACGAGAGGCAAAGCTTGAGGCGGATCTTATCCTGCAGGTGCCAAGCACCGGCTTGCAGGTCTACGATCTGTTGAATGCCGGCATCCTTTATGCGCGAGCAGGCAGGATAGACCAGGCGCGCCAAGTTCTGCGGCAGCTTGACCACTCTCGGCAATCGGTTCCGACCTCCTGGAATCGAAGCTGCTTTCATAATCTTGAAGGAGAGATTGGGTTGGCCGCTGCCAAGCCGCAGCAGGCGGAAAGCTCTTTTGCAACTGCAGCTGAGGAGTACCCGCAAGCTTTCTCTCACGCCGGTCTGGCCCGTGCTTATCAAACACAGAAACGCTGGGATCTGGCCGCTCGTGAATGGGAGGAGGTTCTCCATCGAAAGGGGGAGGTTCTTCAATCTGATTTTGGGGCGCCGGATCTCTTATTCGCACATCTTCAGCTAGCACGCGTGTATCGCGAAATGAATCATCGTGATTTAGCCCGCAGCCATTATGAGGAAGTTCTTCGAATGTGGCAGTACGCCGACGCGCTTCCCTTAGTCACGGATGCTAAACGCGAATTGCGGGAATTGATGCTGGAACTCAGCCCGCGAGAGACTACTCAGATAATTGCACCACAGGCCTCATCGCAAACACTGAATTGAAATAGGAGGTTTTATGGACCTGCTCATCACAGTTATCGGGAATGCCGTTGCGGATACCGAATTTCGCGAGCGGTTACTGAGAGATCCTCTCACCGCGCTCGACGAATGGGGTTTCCGCTTAACCAAGGGTGAAATCGAAATGATGCAAGAAGTACTTCCCAGGGCATCGGAAGAGGAACTAAGAAACAAGTTCCAAGCTCTACACGAAACGCTGTATGCGAAGAACTACTGCCCCACGAAGAGGTGCAGCATGTCCGCTTATCCGCCGCCAACTCAGCGTAAGCTCCGCGGCGATTTAAGGACAGCAGTCGCTAAAGAAGCAAGCGAGGAAAAAATCGCCTGACGGGAAAGAAAAGTGGTCTCTAGCCGCATAGGCACACGGCCCGGCCGCGAGAGTTGCAAGACGCCCACAGACCGGGCCATGTTACGGGGCGAACAGGGCCACGCACACTCGCTCCTTAGTTGAAAAATATGTCGTTCTGGCACACTCCAATTCCCAGAGCTTGCCTCAATGAAACTGTAACTTAGAGGTTCCGCCGGAAAGGGTTTTCTGGCACACCCTCGGGTATGCAGCGGCTTCTTCCAAAAACCCACCTGCGCGGGCAGCCACAAACCGATTGATTCTTCAGTGCCGGCGTCGAGCGTTTCGGGCTTTCCAGAAAGACTTGATTTTGGAATGCGCACGGAGTGGGATTGGGGAGGATTGCTTACACCAATGTGCGCTATTTGCATCCCGCAAAAGGCCCTGACCGCTATTGTGGCTATTCCCTGCACGCTCCGTCGATTCGCGGGGGTGGTGAAAAGGATGAAGCGAAAAAGTATGGCGAATTCTTGAGTGATCGAAACCTTCTAGTGCATCACGGCGGTGTTTATACATTTAAGTATGCCGGTCAGAAGTTTCCGAAAAAAGACCTTAAGAGGACAGTGCATTGGCAGTCTCTTACGGTGCGCCAAGCGAACATTTCGACATGGGTAAAGCTCCTCGACGACATCTGCGAAAAAGGCGTCTCTCGCCACCCAGAAAGCGCTAGCGGAGTTCGTAAAAACCATTGCCAGCGTGATGCCTTCCACTCACCGCGGTCCCACTCCGTGCGCATTCCAAAATCAAGTCTTTCTGGAAGACTCAGAACGCTTTGTCGCCGTTGTTAGAATCAACCGGCTGCAGGTGTGGCCTTTGAAACGTTTTTGGAAACATTCTTTGGTGTTGTAAATATCCAGGGCTATGACCGCGTTTACGTGCAGCCAGTCGCGGCGGACGGGCGCATTTTCGTTCCTCGATCGACTACACTTGCACGGGAGCCCCCCTATTATGACTGCGCAGTGGAGGGAGTTTGAAAAATTAATCGCTCGAATCGAGCAGGCGATGGCACCCTTGGATGCGGCAGTTAGGTCACCTGACCGAATCCCCGATAAGGTGACCGGGGAACTCCGAGAAGTCGATGCCTCCATACGCTATAAAGTCGGCACATGTCCAATCCTAATCACAATAGAGTGCCGAGATCGCAGCAGCATTGAAGACGTGAGATGGATTGAGCAACTTGCAGAAAAAAAGCGTTCTATCGGAGCGTCGATGACGCTCGCTGTGTCCTCGTCAGGGTTTAGTGATCCCGCCATGAAGAAAGCGTCAGCGGTGGACATAGAGATTCGAACATTGAGCGACATGGCTGCCGAGGACTTCAGGCAGTGGTTGGCGGTGCAACACGTTGTACTCGACGTTCGCGAATGGTCATTGTCTGAACTAGCGCTGGAGCTCTATGATGCCCCTGAAGATGCTGAGCTCATCCTAGCTTTGCAGGAATCATTTCGTGAGAGGGGACATCTTGCCCCCATCTTCATCCGCAATTTAGATGGCAAACGGTTTCATGTTGAGAACGTTCTCATCGAGTGGTGCAAAAGACATGGTACTTTTTTTCCTGACGATCTTCCCTCCGACGGAACCAGGATTCGACGAAATCTACACCAGCCGGTTGATCGCAATCTTCTCCATGTTGAAACAACGAAAGGGGACTTCGACATTCGCATCATTCACATTGGCCTGTGGTTGTCACATTCGAAGGCGCTGGTTCCTGTTTCAAGGCTCGCGCAATATTCTGATCCATCTTCGCCCTTGGTACAAACGGCTGAATGGAACTTGCGGGGCACGGTCAAGCTGTCCCTGCACCGAGACCTGGAATCGGGCGAAACGAAAATAGTAATAACTTCGGAAGACTCTCGAAACATCTAAAACAATCTTCTGGGACATTGAACTTCATAACAGCAGACAGCCTGATAGGAAAGCAAAAATGTGGTGTCAGTTCTGGTGTCAGTTCGTTTTGGGATTCCGTGCGATTTACTGCATCTTGATGCAATGGGCCCGATAGTTAAGTCTTTGATTTACGGGATAATGCATCTTGATGCGCTTAGGTGCGCTCGTAACGGATGAGATTAAGAGTCAGTTGCTCTCGTCTGCACCCAGTGGCTGTTTTGGTGGCTGTTCTTTTTGAGATTCCGTGCGGTTTGCTGCACTCTCTTACACTAAACGAATCCATACTTCGTTGATTCTTACACGGTGCAATCGCAGGCATTCTCGTGCGCGAGCAGAAAGCGGATTTCTAATCCGAGGGTGCGCACAGCCCTCTTGCGAAACGCCAGGTTAGTTCGGGTGTGCCGGAACCCGCTCCGGAATTCCCTCACCAAGTAATTGATATTCCGATGCTGGCCTAGAGCAAGTTTCCAGGGCTGAAAACCACATGCTTTCGAGCACGCAGCGCGGGAGAGGTCAGTTCCGCTCCGGACCCGAATGTCTCAACCTAAGAGTCACATACTTTTGTGGGTTGTAGGAGTTCGTGAACCTCCTTCGACAAGCACTTGAGGTGGAAAAATGAGCCCTGGTAGCTAGCGAAACTGCCTCGCGTCCCGATCTTTTTGTTGCAACGGGTGCAGACGCTGGCAGCTACGATATCGTTCAGGAAGTTGGCCCTTTGTACCGGGTTCACCTTCCAGTGCCGCTGGCGCTGGTGCCGCAGCAACCGCTCCGCGTAGTCTGGCGCTTTGAGGAGGAAATTTAGGATAGTACGTGGCTCTTTCCTGCCGCCTCTTCCTTTGTATCGTCTACGTTTCTTCCTGCCGTGGCGGCTTTCCCAACTGGAATCCGCAATGCCCGACTGGTTTCCGTACCAGCTACAAGCGGGGCAGGTCAGGTCCTCCCGAGCGTTCTGCACCAGAGGTTCCCGATAGCACGCGGCCGCTATGTTCGCCAACTCAAGTTCCTTGGTAACTGCATGTTCGTAGGTCCCGATAACAACTCTGCATGTTTCGCAGAGTGCGTGCCGTGCGTCCTTGCTGCGGTACGAGCTGCGGCATAGGCGGCATTGCCGCTGCTCCGGAAGTTCGTGTTCAAGCCTCGGAATCCGCTCGAAATCCATAACTCCTTGGTTCTAGTGCGAGTTTAGGTCGCCACCACCCGTGTTGCAATAGAGCCATGCCCAGAAACAAGCTGTCAAAACGCCAAATGCTCGCCGGTGCGAAAGCTGCTTTGTCCAGTCCTAGGACGCCGGCGCAATTTCGTCCTGGTCTCCTCCGTCTAGTTGCGAGGCTAGAGAAAGAGCTTCGGCAGGAAAAAGCCGTGGCGACGCAGCGAAGCCACAAGGCTCGACCGAAACGGGATCTCGTGTGGCGTTTGTTCGGGTGGTGATTTCGTTATTTCAAAAAGGGAAAACCCGCGCTGCTCGCACGGGTCTTGAAAATTTTGGTAGCTACTATCAAGTGATAGTCGACTAGCACCCTACCAAATTTTCATTCCTGAAACAAGAGGCTTTTGCCCGGGGCCGCTCTGGGCGAAGGCATTGAAGAACGCAGCTTTGGAGGTGGGCAACGTTTTGCGTTGCGCTGACTTTCATTTCTGCCAAGAGGGGCGGTGCGGTGCGGTCCGAAACCCAAATCCGGGGTGCCGGTTGCCAACTCCGGTCCGGTGGCGGGTAGGGCCAGGAACTGCCGCAAGTGCTGGCCGAAAACCAGTGGCCGCCCTCCCATTCCTCCCGCCGAAAAGTTGGCGGGGAGGTCCAGGAGGGGCAGCGCCCCTCCTGGGCGGAGTTGCGAAGCAACTCCGCTGCCTGCGAGCGAAGCGAGCAGGCCCTTTACTTGTAGAGAAGCGAATAAGTGACTAGTACAATGGCACAACCCGCAACTCCGCAGTTGTTCCCCGACCTCTGGCCTTCGGTGTCCTCAAATCCCCACCCGCACAGCCAAGTCGGCCTGAAGCAAGCCGTTGACCTTTTAGCGCTACGCTCCTCTTTCTCAAGTCCAGCTCTGTTACGAGCGAAAGATTTCCTTCTTCCTGAGTTAGTCGGGGGTGCTGACAACGGGGATCTCTCAGTAGCAGGAACTTGCATAGACGGGGTTCAGCTTAAACAGGTTTTCGAACTCGCAGAGATGCAGGAGCGCCGCGATTTTGCCTCGCTCTCGAACTCCGAATGGCATCTCGAAGGGCGTCGATACAAAGATTTTCTAAAGCGCAAGGCTAAGAAGGGCCTCTGCTGTGATGAACTCGAAATATGGCTTCAGGGTGGCGCTCAGGCGGAGGAAAATTTCCATCTTTGGTGGGAGCGAAAGGAAGAACGTCGGCGAACTGCGCTACTGCGGAAAGCAAACCGTCTTGCAAATTGTCGGATGACCGGCCGACGCTTGGATTGTAGCGATCATCCGGAAGAGCATCGTTTCTTCGGCAAATTCAATTGTGGCATGCGTTACTGTCGCCACTGTGGTACTGCAATTTTTGCGGATCTCTTCGGTAAGTACATGGGCTTGTGGCCTGTTATCGAAAGACTGCTCGTGCGCCCAGGTTTCCGCTCGCGAAACATCATTTCCACCTTGGATTTCACTGCCGTGAATCTTGGCAGGATGCCACTTCCGAAAGACATCCGCGAATTCAATCAAGATGTGAGGGCCTGCGTTCGGCGGGTGATGGCGAAGCTGGGGATCTCCTCGCGCCAATTTCTTTTTCTCTGGTGTGACGAGTTCGGCGGGTGGGATCCGCAGCAGAAGAAATACAACACCAATCTCCATGCTCACGGTGTTTTTGTTGGCCCTTATCTGCCCTATGAGGTAATCCTTGAAACCTGGATTGAGCTGCGAAAGAGGAAAGACGGCGCCAGGGGTGTATTCATCAAGCGCCAGAAATTGGACCATCCTCCTCGCGAGCGGCACGCCTGCGAGAAAGCGCGCTTTGCGCGTGCGCTTGGTCATGCCCTGAAGTACACAGGCAAGCATGTCACTCGTGCAGATGGTGAGCGACTCGCGCAACTCGAAGCCGCATTTCATGGTGTCCGCCGAATACACACGATGGGCCTTGCGTATCACGCCAACCTAACTTGTGCGGGTCGGTGCTCCATCTGTCAAAGGCACTGTGAAAAATTCTGCGGTCATGACGGAGAACACTCTTGCAAATTGCACCGCCCAGGGAGGGGCTGTCCCATCTGTGAGGGACCGCTGATATATCCCAGCGATTCAGGTTATGCCTCAATTGTTCTTCTCAAGCGCGAAGGGCGCCTGGACTTGGATGCGGCGAGGCAACAGGTTGGCCGCGACCGCATATTCGCGGGACCGCGGGGGGAACCGGCATGAAAACTTTTCCAGGAATTCCAGGAATTCAGGGAGCATTTCTTCCGCAAAGAACTTGGGGCTGGTGCACTCGTGTGTCTGTGATCCGCTCTTTTTACCTGGGTTTGCGGTCTTCGCAGCACAATAGGTGCCATGCTGTGCGCAAAGCGAGATTCGCGTCGTCGCTTTTGTGCAGCCGACGTCTCATCGAGCTCGGATCCGCCTGTTTCTATACGGATAAGCGCAGGTGTTCTTCTTGAGCACAGCGCACCCCAACCCAATTGAGACGCTGGGGACTTTTCCCGGAGCGAGCCTCTCTGATAAGGTGGCGCCTGCAGAAAAGCAAGCGCGGGCCACACAGAAAAGAGAGGAATCTGTGGCTCGACCACGTTGGCAACAAGGTTGGCTGTTTCAACGGGGGAAACGAAATAAAGTATGGGTTGGCCGCTATCGAGAAGATGTGATCGCCGAAGACGGAACACGCCATCGGCGAGCGCGTTCCGTTGTATTGGGGCCAGTCCGCGATGTCAGCAAGCGGCAAGCGCAGCGGAAGTTGTCAGAACATCTGGCTGCGATTAACCAGGGAACCCACAAACCCGAGGTGATGATTACCTTTGAGCGATTTGTCCTGGAGCGATTCGAACCGAATATTCTTCCCACGATTCGCTTCTCGACAGCGCGTCTTTACCGTTCCTTAAGCCGCAGGCACTTGCTGCCGTTTTTCGGCAGGATGCGCTTGTCAGAAGTCGGGGCCGCCGACGTGCAAATGTTCTTGACAGAGATGTCGAAGCGAGTGGCACCTCGTACGGTGCTGTCGTTGCGTAATCGTCTGTCGAAGATCTTCTCGGTTGCGGTTCTTTGGGGTTTTGTGCAGTCGAACCCGGTAAAGGGCGTTCAGGTTGCTTCGCTTAGCGATGTCAGAGGTCGAGTCGCCCTGACCCCAAAGCAGTTCTGGGCCTTGTGGCAGGAGCTCTCCGAGCCCTACCGCGCGATGGCGTTGGTCGCTGTTCTCTCCGGGATGCGGTCCGGGGAGATCTTCGGTCTGCGCTGGAGATATGTAGATTTTGAGGAACGTTCTATTTTGGTGGCGGAAACGGTCTACCAGGGGCGTTCTTCGATGCCGAAAACCAGGGCCTCCAATCGCAAGGTTTTTATTCAGGACCTGGCTTTGGAAGCGCTTAGTCGCTTGAAGTCATCCGGAGGCGGGCCAGACGATTTTGTGTTCTCGACGTCCAAAGGCACGCCTTTTGACCCAAACAACGTCCGGAATCGAATCCTGATCCCAGCTTGTCGTAGAGCGGGCATCCCGCTGATTGGCTGGCACGACATGCGGCGGACCTTCGCTACCTGGTCAAATCCTACCGGCGAGAGCCTGAAGGCGCTGCAGACCCAAATGGGACACACTGATTCACGGCTGACGCTGGGCGTCTATACCCAGCCCATGCCGGAAGCACAACGGCAACTGGCGGCGAAAGTCGAACGGGTTTTGCTCCCAATTGCTCCCAAATTTTCTGCACCCGGAAATCGGTCGGAGGGCGTAATCCAGTGAAGGATAAGGGGAAGAACTGGCGCGCCCGGAGAGATTCGAACTCCCGACCTATTGCTCCGGAGGCAATCGCTCTATCCAGCTGAGCTACGGGCGCGATAGTGCTAATTATACATGCCTGAATTACTTAGCCGCTTTAGGCTATTCCCCTCATCAGTGACCTTAAGTGCACTGTGCCCAGAATTGTGCCCACCCAGGTTGGTCATGGCGTTGAGAACTAAGTCGTCTGACGGATGAACGTACCGCATGGAAATCACGATCGAGCTATGCCCTGCGATTCGCGCCAGTGTCCAAGCATCGCATCCAGATTCACCCAGCCGCGTCAAAAACGTGTGCCGAAATGAGTACAGCACGAATGGCGCGATCGGCTTCAGGCTATTCTTTTTCGCTTCCCTGTTCACGGCGCGAAACGCTTTGGCGTGTTGCTTCTTCAGGCTGGAATGGTCTATGTGCTCGCTCCTGGTAGGTGCGGGCCATGCCCAGCCCTCCGATGGCTTTCCAGCCGCGTTCCAGCGCGATTCTAGAACCGCACGCACCCTAGGAGTCATCGGCAGCGCCCGCCGCGCCGCTGCTGTCTTTCCATGCGTAATCAATAGGCTGCCATTGCGACCGTTCACCCATGTCACGTTTTCCCAGCGCAACTGATAGCACTCATCAGGGCGCAAACCCGTATCTGCGAGCACTGAAGCGACATCCGCAAGCAAGGGCGAAGCGGCTGCGAGATAGCGCATTTCCTCATCCGGTGTGATAACCCGCTCGCGATGGCGTTCACCTGGCAACAGTGCCAGCTTGGGAGCGGATTCGAGGGCGCCCCACTCGACCGCAAGGCTCAGCACGCGCCGAAGCACACGGATTGCGCTGTTGATCGAACTCACGGCAAGGCCGCGGGTTTGCTCGTATGCCGCAAAGCCCGCCAGTTTTTCGCCTGTGATCTCATCCAACTTGGCATTTGCCAGAGGCTCGTACCTCGTCAGTCGTCGGATGCCGGCCCGAAACCAGAGCCAGTTATTGCGGCAGGTGTGCTCAAACGTAGCCTGGGCCCAAGGCTCGAATCTGCGCTCGCAGAACTCTTTCAGGATCGGTGCGGGCTTCTTCTCCCGGATGCCGACTTCGCCCTTCGCCAACGAAGTGCGATGCGTGGCTTCCATCTGCCGAGCTACTTTATCGTTGCCCTGCTTGGTGGATTCTCGGATCACCTGCCCCTTCCACATGAACTTGTACCAGTAAACGTCGCCGCGTTTGTAAATCGACATAAGTTATGCTCTCCCCTTGCCCTTGCGGGCGGATTGCCTTTTCTTCGCTTGGCTTTTTTTCACTCTCTGAAGGGCGTCGTAGCGACGGCAACCCTTACAAAACTTAGAGTTTCTGCGAGGTTTTATGAAGTATGGTTTGTCCTTGCATTCCAGGTTCCCGCAGCGTCCCAGAAAGTCCCGATTGTCAAAGCACACGCGGGCAATCAGGGCGCGATAATTCCTGTGAGTAGGAAAGAAGGTGCCGGTTTGATAATAGACATTCCAGTGCGGCCCATCGGCCAGTGGGTAGCTTTCCCACCATGTCTGCAAAATATCTTGGGCCTTACGCCGCACCAACTTTTTCTGCTGGTCCGCCAGAGCCGCTAGGGCGGTCCACACCTCTCTCAACTGCCCACAAAGTTCCAGGAGCTCTTTTGGGCTCATGGTTGCCAAATCGGTTAACTCGCGCGGAAGAATTCGTTGATTAGCTCCAACTATCTCCACTGAGTCGGGCAGGTTAGCCAGGGACTCCATCAGGCCAAGAATCGCCGCCGTTATTTTCCTCCACGCCTCGTTCAAGTCAGTTTGTGTCCACTGATACTCAGGAGGTTTTTTGGCCGCCCCTCTGAGTTGCTGCTCTAGCTTCAATTCATTTAACGCGTCCACTGCGGCTCCGTGCTAATTAACAAGTTCACAACTTAACTCATTAACGATGCGCTAGGCGTCAGTAGTTGTCAATAGCGATATTTCACAAAGGAGATTACGAAATGACGAGTGATTTGTTGGATGTAGAGGAAGCGGCGGCTTTCCTTCATGTAAAGGTGGCCACGGTCCGCTCTTGGGTACTCAAGTCGAAGATCAGCTACGTGAAGCTCGGGCGCCGGATATTTCTACGACGGCAGGATTTCAGGCGTTCATTGAGAAGAGCCTCATTCCTGCTGGTCAGGAGACGGGTCGATGAAGCTAATCAATGAAGTTCGGCTCAGCGCCGTCGTTGCCACTGAGCCCGAGCAACGCGGCAACGGGCCAACGCGTTTCCGGATCGCGCATGGCGGGGGCAACGGCAAACCTACTCAGTTCTTCAGTGTTTCGTGCTGGCATAAGAACATCGTCAAAGATCTGAGAAAGGGCACTCGCGTCGAGCTTTCCGGTGCGCTCCGGGATTCGACCTATAAGACTAAAGAGGGCGTCATGCGCTCTGCGGTCGAAATCGTGGCCGATGCAATCACCTTGGAAGAGCCGGCAGAGAAACCAGCGGCGCCGCTTACGCCCAACTACCACGGAGTCGAGGTGTCGGATGACGATATTCCTTTCT
>Ga0209689_1003260_pt1 | contig 11970 bp, 8 predicted proteins | sample GraSoiAngelo_149_FD_187119 | JGI IMG/M metagenome (GOLD analysis project Ga0209689, IMG submission 187119) | Grasslands soil microbial communities from the Angelo Coastal Reserve, California, USA - 14_1009_09_30cm (SPAdes) (version 2) | ecosystem: Environmental > Terrestrial > Soil > Grasslands ...
AAGCTACCAATTACACGACAAGGATCAGCTGCAGGAGCATCCCGAAGGAGATTTCCGCATCGGGCTAAAGATCTTTCCCGATCTGAGGGGCGGCCCGCCGCCGCTAGCAATCAGGAACGATCTCGCGCTCGCTGACACACTGGATGTCGACGCGATCAGCGTGGTGGTCGATCCGGAAGCAGCTCGCGGAATCGCACTCGACTCTCTCGCGCGGTCGATCGAGCAGGCCCGTTCTGACAGCACGATCCTTATCGTCGCGCTCGGCTACCCGAAGAAGGGCGAGAACGAGTTCAAGCAGTCGCGTGAGGCTTACACGATGGCGAGGCTAAAGGACGTCGATCGTATCGCGCGACGCCTGAAGCCGGATTATCTGATTCCCGCCACCGACCCACTCGAGGAGGGAGCGCGCGTTCTGGGCGAACAGTCGCCGCAATACTGGATCGATTACTTCACGCGAGCTGCGCGCGTGGCGCACTACATCTACCCGCGCATCAGAGTCAGCGTGCCCATGAGCAGTTACGGCACACGAGACAGCACCCTGTACGCCTGGGCGGCGCGCCCAGGATCCCCGATCGATGCGGTCGGGTTTTCGATGCTGGCGGGATTCGACGGCGCGCGTTCCCTCGATACGCACATGCGGGTCGCCCAGCGATGGATGCGGCAATTCCCGAAGCCGAAGGAGCACTGGGTCTTCGCCGCCGGCGGCTATCCGATGGTGCACGGGGAGGAGAACCAGAGACGCACGATCTGGGGTGTGCTGGCGTGGGCGACCGCCGAGGTTCCGATCAAGGGTCTCGTCGTCTACGAGGGAGGAGATTACAACTCTGTGCGCGGACTGCGTGCCGCGGGAGGGCGGCTCCGCCCCGCCACTGACGCGATTCTGATTGCAGAGAAAGGTCTGAGAGCTAGCGCCCAATGACTTCGGACTGCGCGTTGCGCAGTCTCTCAGACAGTCTTTCCTACTCCGCGGACTATCCCCTCCACTCGCTTCTCTGGATCAAAATACTTGCGGGCAATGTCGCGCATTTGCTCGGCAGTCACTCCGCGGACTCGAGTGTCGTACTCGAGCAGCTCGTGAAGCCCTTCCCCGAACATCCACGCATCGAGCATCTCGCCCAGTAGCGCGGCGCCGCTCTCCTGACTGATGGCGTGCGAACCAACGACGTATTCTTTGGCCCGGGAGAGCTCCTCGGCGGAAACGACCTGGTCGCGCAGCTTCGCGAACTCCGCCAGCAATCCCTGACGAGCGACGCCTTCTTTTTCCGGTGAGGTTGCGATGTACGACAGGAAGATTCCAGCAAGTCGTTTTCCACTCGCCGCCGCCTGAACAGTGTAGGCCAAAGACTGGCGGTCGCGCAGCTCGTCGAAGAAACGTCCGCCTAGACCGCTGGCAACGGTGGCGATGAGGCTCGCCGCGAACCGCGAATCTTCGCTGCGCGACGGTCCGGGAAAAGCAAGCGCGATGGCAGTCTGCGCCTTATCCCGCGATTCCGCCGCAATCTTCACGCTTTTCGGCCAGCGAGGCTTCCCGACCTTCGGCGCCTTCTCCAGCTCGAGCGCGCCGAATTCGCTGGCGACCAGATCCCCGATTTGCTGAACTTCAACATCCGCGACGACGCCGATCACGATTGCCGACTCCAGCATCCGCGACTTGTGCCACTCTCTCGCCTGGTCGACAGTGATCGCGCGCAGCGATTCTTCGGTTCCCATCGGAGGAATGCCGTAGGGATGCTTGGCGAAAGCGACCGAGCTGGCGAGGCGCATTGGGTATCGGTACATGTCGTCGCGCAGCATCGCCACGTGCGAAAGCGCGACTGTTCGCTCCGTTTCGAAAGCATCGTCGGGCAGAGTTGGTCGCTGCACCACATCCCCGAGGAGCTCCAGCGCTTCCGCGAGTCGCGGCGTCGGCACCGAGAACGACCAGCCGAAGCTGTCGCTGCCGGCGCTAGCCGAGATCGTGCCACCCAGCATCTCGGAATCCTCGGCGATCTGCACGGCGCTGCGCGTGGTTGTTCCCTTGAGCATCGTCCGCGCGGTGAGGAGCGTCAGTCCCGCTGTCGCGGCGTCTTCCTCGATCGCGCCGCCCACGATGTAAACGCCGATGTTGGCGATCGGCGCCCCGATTTTCTGTCGCACCAGAACCGGAACTCCTTCCGCGGTATGGAAAACCGAAACTCCAGCCTCCTCCTTCTCGAACTCCGCGGTTTTTCTCTCAGACGCCTGCTTGGCAGCATGTGGGGGAATCGACGGCAGGCGGTCTGATCCGCCCTCGCCGAGGATTCTTTTCATGTCCGTGGCGTCGTGGGCAACGACCGGTGCACTCTCCGGTCGATAAATGAGCGCAGCCGCTTTCTCTTCAGCGAGATGCTCGCGCGTTACCCGCTGAACGTCGTCCGCCGACGTCGACATGTAGCGCTGGAAGTACTCGTCGCCGAGCCTCCAGCCTCCCAGCGCTTCCCACTCGGCGAGATAATTCGCGCGTCCCTCGGCCGTTTCCAGGCGTCGCGCCCAGCGTGCCTCGAAGATGCGGCGGACGCGAGTGACCTCGCCGTCATCGATCAAGCCCACGCGGAGCTGATGCAGCTGATCCCAGATCACCCGCGCGGCTTCGGCCGTTGTTTCCGGCTCTGACTCCGCGTGCACGACAAAAACCCCAATCTCGGTCGGCGTGAAATCGTAGGCGCTTACAGATGACGCGAGCTTCTTCTCGCGCACTGCCCGATACAATCGCGACGCGCGGCCCGTCGCCAGGAGTGCGCCTGCGACGTCCAGGGCAGCCGTGTCCGGATCCAGCGTTCCCGGAGTTCGCCAACCGAAAACGAGCTGACTCTGAGCGATGTCGCCGGATAGCTCGCGGTAACGAAATCCTGTTCGGTCCGGCTCCGGCGGACCAGGATGACGCGTTGGCTGGGCGGACTCGAGCCCGCCATACAATTCCGTTACTTGAAGGATCGCTTCATCAAGATCGACATCACCGGAGATGCTGAGGATGGTGTTGCCAGGACGATAAAAATTCCGGTAGAAGCCGTACATCATCTCGCGCGTGAAAGCTCGCAGCCCCGGCTCCCTGCCGATTCGCCACCGGCGCATGCGGTGAGCGTCGTAGAGCAGCTCGTAGAGCGTTTCGGTAGCAATGGCGGAGGGGTTGTCGGCTTTGCGCTTGGCTTCCTGGATGATGACTTCCATTTCGCGCGCCAGCTCGCGCGCATCGATCACCGAATTCGCGTACGCGTCGGCCTGGATTTCCAGCCCTTTCGCGAAGCCCGAGGCAGGAAGAACCGTAAAGTAAGTCGTGTTGTCGTAGATCGTGTGCGCGTTCAGGTATCCGCCGCTCGCCTTCGTTTCCTTGGCGATGTCGCCGACGCCGCGCTTGCCGGTTCCTTTGAAGAACATGTGCTCAAGCGCGTGCGCGAGTCCGCTTTCGGGGTCGGTCTCGTCGAAGTAGCCCGCCTTGACGTACGTGACGATGGCGACGACGGGCGCAGAATGATCCTCCTGAACGAGAACGGTCAGGCCGTTCGGAAGGAGGGTGCGGTGAATGCTATTTTGGTCCATTACGCAAAGTTGTTTGACTGCAACTGGACGGGTGCGAGGTGCGAGTAGTTTAGTTGGGAGTTTTCAGTTCACTACGCCGTGACGTGTCTCCGTGACGTGAGCCCACGGCGTGTTCCTGTGAATGCCACTTGTGACGTCCCGACGTCGTGAACTGCAAGCTGTCGGCTACGCCACTCACACCTCGCACCCGTTCAGTTGTAGTTCGGAATAGTCTCTAATCTGCGAGCGATCCCCGTCGCAAAATGACCAACCCGAGCACGAAGAAGACCAGCCCATAGCCGACGAGCCACACTGCATCGCTGGTGTCAGCGCTCCCTCTTCCGATCAAGGAGTTTGCCATCTCATCGAGCTTGTGGACGGGTGGGAGTAGCTCGACTGCCTTGCTGCGCCAATCGTTCCGCGAACCGTACACGCTGCGGAGAATCCGCGAGCCCAGCCAGACCACTGCCAGCGTCAGCCAGTCGTATCGGGTCGCAACGGAGAGGAAGAATCCGATACCACCCATGGCCACGTAGATAAGGCCGGCGTAGAGGAGAAAGTTGCGGACGCTGAAGGCTGGAAAAATCGTGCGCAACAAACCCGAAAGGATCAGCATCGCTACCAGCACGCCTACCATATAAACCACGAAAAGCTGCGCGTAGTAAATGACTGGATTTATCGGCTTCGAGAACAGAAAACGGTAATAGCCGGCTTTGCGGTCCCCCGAGACGATCCCGTTGACGGCGATGAGCACGGAAAGCGACACCACTGCCGACGCAACCTGCAGCGCGACCCCCCACACCGGCGACGTCTGATCGCCCGTCCACTGCGGGCCCATTGCCCGACGTAACGGCTCGAACATGACGTAGCCCCAGAGCGAGCCGATGAGGACTATCGCGATGCCCCGCTCGAGAACGAAGTCGCGAAACTGCCAAAGTGAGTATTTCGCCAGACTGATCATGAAGATTCTCCCACCGCCTCTCTGAACTGCTGCTCCAGCACGGAGTGCTCGGGCACTACGCTCGCAACCAGTACTCCCTGGGCGATCAGATTGGCCAGCGTCGAGTTCAGCTCCTGAATGCTGTGCACAGTCACGTTGAATTCGTCGCGCCCGGCTTCTTCGGCCTGGGGGAGCGCCGCGCGAACGAGCTCGTGCCCGCGGGCGACCGCAATCCGAAAACGGGTCATCGCCGGAGCCGCGTGCTCGTAACCGGTGCTGACCAGCCGTTGCAGTCGTCCGCGGTCGATAATCGCGACGCGATCGGCGAGCCGCTGCAGCTCGTCGAGGTTGTGCGATGCGATGAGAATCGTTCGATCGGGCCGGCGCAAACCGTCGACGATGTCGCGGAAGCGTTGCGTCCAAACGGGATCCAGCCCGTGCGTCGGTTCGTCGAGAACCAGGATTTTCTCGTCACGCAAGAGAGCCTGCGCCAGACCGAGCCGCTGCAGATTTCCCTTGGACAGCGCTTTCACTTTTTTGTCGCGATGCTCGGAGAGTCCGAGCAGCTCGATAACGTAGCCGACGCGCTGATGTATCTCGCCGTCAGGAATCCCCGCCAGCGTGGCGTAGCGCACGAGAGCAGTGTACGCGCGCCATTTCGGTGGAATGGCGACGAGCTCCGACAGGTAACCGATGCCGTTGCGCTCGACGTAATGGCGGGCGGACAAGCCGTCGATCTCCACGGTCCCTGCCGTCGGCCGCAGATAGCCAAGCATCATGGCGATGAGCGTTGTTTTGCCGGCGCCGTTGGGACCGGCGATGCCGAGTATCTCGCCCTTGGCGACCACCAACGAAAACTCCTCGACCGCTTTTACGGAGTTGCCGAGGAGTGATCTGTAAGTCTTCCCGACGTTTTTGAATTCGATCACAATGGCGCGGGCGGCGCTGTGGTCGCTGGCGCCAGGCACGACGTCCAAGGGCCATTGCCCGCTTTGTTGATGAAATTCGTTCCTTCCTGTACGCGATTGACTCGCATCAGTGAGCAGCCCAGATAACCCTGCGCGGCACGGTCCTGCGGGTTTGCCTGAACCGACCGAATGAAGAATCTGCGGGCGAGATCGTACTGGCGGCTCGAGAACAGGACCAAGCCCATCTCGCGCAGCGCAATCGCATTGCTCGGGTCCAATCGCAAAGCCGTGTCGAGCTCGGCGCGCGCTGTCGCAAGATCGCCCTGATCGCGCGAGAGCCGCGCCAGAAATACGTGCGGAGTAGCTGCGTTTGGATCTGCCTTCACCGCCTTGGCGAATTCACCGCGAGCTCGCTCGAGTTGTCCATTCCGCATTGCGTCGATGCCGGTGGTCAGGTTGTCACCGTTGCTGGATCCGCGGCCGAAAAGGAGAAAGCCGCCGACGATCAGTACGATGACAGCGCCAATGGCAATCCAGACCGGAGTGGAGACTCTTTGGAAAACACTTCTGCTTTGAGCCGCGGCGAGCGCGTGCTCGACCTGACCGCGACCGACTCCGCCGGATGTAGGAGGAGTCTTGCCGGTGCCGGGGCCTTCCGACATGAACGCGCCGGGCAGCTCGATTGTCGGCGGACCAGCCATCTTCCGACCGGCATATGCGGGCGGTTGACGATATCCACCACCAGCGGACGGTGGTGCGTAGGGAGAGACTGGTGGCGGTGGCGGCGGAGTCGCTGGACGCTGTTGGCGTGGAGTGTACGCCGCCTGCAATGGACTCGACGGCGTCGGGCGCTTCACCGGAGCGGCTCCGGTGAGCGCGGACTCGAGGGCTCTGAAACCGTCGACCGCTGCGTCGCCATCCGCTTGCGTCGGCTTGTAGCTGGTTCGATTGGCTCGATCGCGGGCGGCGAGGAACTCGAGCAACGAGTGCGCCTGGTCGAGAGTGATCACTTCGGCCTGACGTGCCGCGCGAATGAGCTGTTGTCCGGTGAGTGAGGAATTTCCTACGAGCGCCTGCAGCGCACCTTCGGCGCCGGTCCAGAGATCGATGATATCGGCGGCGAGATCCTCAGCCGAGCGGGGCGTCTCGAAATGAGCCAGAACGGGGCGCACGCCATTGAGCGAGGCGAGCGCCCCCGGTGTGTTCTGAGGGCTCATCTCAGGATGCGCAAAAGCCCAGCATCCGCGCTACGTCGAATGAAGCTCTCTGCATCCTGCTCCGGTTTTGGACTTTCCTTGAGGCAATTTGCATTGCGCATCTTGTCGACGATTTCCTCCCACGTCCCTTCAAATGTGTTGCCATCGTCGGTCTTGATGCGGTGTGACTCGGGCGTTTTTACATCGGCGAAGCTGGAAAGGAGCGCCCCGAACAGCTCGAGCTGCCCTTTCGCCTCGCTTTGCGCTGCATCCATCGCCTTGGCCTCGATCTCGGCCAGCATCTCGTCGATGTCGTCCAGCTCGCCCGACAGATCGCGCAGCCTGTCCTCCCACGGACGCAGCTCGGGATCGTTGTCGCGCAGACGATAGATCATTTTCTTGAGCTCGATCAGTCTCCAGATCCCGAGCTCGTCCCAGTGATCTTCCGGCGTCGAGCGATCGAGATGGTAGAGCGCCGCCTCGTAATCGCCGCGATCGTAGAAAATGTTGCCGAGGTAGATGCGAGCTTCGGTGTGATCGGGATCCATCTGCAGCGCGCGCCGTAGCGTGGAAATCGCCGATTCATCGTTGCCGAGCCTGTGCTCGGCGTAACCGATGCACGAGATGGCTTCGGCAGCGTCGGGTGTCTGTTGCGCGGCGATCTCGAAGAATTGCTTTGATTCCTCTATCAACCCTTCGCGAAACAGCGCGCGTCCGATCTGGAGCATCAGCTCCACATCGTCCTGATAGCCTAATTCCAAAGTATGTCTGAAGCTGCGCAGCGCCTGCTCTTCCTGACCGAATTTCAGAAGCGTCTCGCCAAGTCCGGCGAGCGCATCCTCGTGATCGGGATCGAGGACTAGCGCTTCCTCGAAGCTGCGTCTGGCCCAGGCGTATTCTTCGCGGGCGTGGTGTGCGTAGCCAACTCCTATGTGGAGCTCCACCGAATTCGGATAGAGGCCGAGTCCCTCTCGAAGTACGTCCAGAGCTTCGTCATACTGTCCTTCGTTATACAGCTGATGCGCTCTTTCGTCGTACTCTTCAGAACTCAAAAAAGGTGTTGGCATCGCTACGCACCCTCCGAGGAGTCGAGTATAAGTCTATTGTACTCTTTAGACATTGCTTTGTTCAAGGTAGTAACATCGAGGGTCAGCACGGCTCAGGTAACGACAGCGATCTTCTCAGAAAAACGCTGCCAACTCCCGCTCTCGAGTGCGGTGTCGATCTCGAAAATCACCTCCTCCAATTCGTCCTCCCTGGTGAAGAAGTGAGGCGCAATCCTGATACCAGCGCCTACGCGATAGTCGACCAGTATGTTCCGCGACAGCAGATGTTGCGTGACCTCGTAGCCGTGCGGAACATCCAAAGCAACCGTTCCTCCGCGCTTTTGGGGATCGCGCGGCGCATTCACGGTGTAGCCGCGCCCGTCGGCGAGCTCGATCAGGCGCGAGGTGAGGCGAAGACTTTTGTCCCTGATCGCCGGGATGCCGGCGCGTCGCAGAATCCGGGGCCCTTCGGCGGCAACGTAGAGCGCGGGAATGACCGGAGTGCCGTTCAACCAGCGGAAGGCACCGGTGGTGTACTCCATTTCTGATTCGAAGGCGAAAGGGCGCGAGTGCGCCTGCCAGCCGGTAAGTGCCGGCTTGAGCTGATCGCGGACAGTCGGGCTCACATAAAGGAAGCAGGCGCCCGGTCCACCGCACAACCACTTGAGTACGCCACCGGTCAGAAAATCGGGCTTGCTCCGTTTCACGTCAACCGGCACGATGCCGACGGCGTGAAAAGAATCCAGCGAGACGAGCGCACCCATCTCGTGCGCTCGCCGGCAAATCGCATCGACATCCTGCAGATAGGCGCTGCGAAAAAGGACGTGCGAGACCGCAACCAGCCGTGTCCTTTCGTCGATGGCTTGCAACAACTTGTCGATGTCGATCCCTATCCCATCGTCCGACCGCACACTGACGACGCGAGCGCCCAGCCGCTGGGCCATCTCGGCGTAGGCGTAGCGAACAGACGGGAAATCCAGCTCCGTCATCACCACAGTGTCGCGGTCTTTCGGAAAATCGATCGACGACAGCACCGCCGTCTGGGCGATGGTGACGTTGGGCATCATCACGATTTCGCCGCTGTCGGCGTTGATGAGGGGCGCGATCTCGTCGCCGACCGTGACCGGCAGCTCCCACCAGCCACGATTCCACGCCTTCACGCCGAGGTCACCCCAGTCGCGTGCGTATTCCGCGAGCTTCTCCGGAACCGCGCGCGGCATCGGGCCGAGCGAGTTCGAGACGAGATAATTCGTATTCGCCAGAATCGGAAACTCCTCGCGAAAGGCGAGGAGCGGATCGCGCTGCGTGTCTACGCGTTTCTTCACCATGGCGAGCTCCCGACGGAGCTCAGAGTCCTTTCCGTGAAGCGTCGCGCAGCACCTTGAACTCCGCGTCCGCGTTCCAGGTGGGCACCGACTCCGCGTTAGCGATGCTGGCGCCGAAGCGGTAGACGATCTCAGCGAGCTGGACTGCGCCGGTTAGATCGAAATCCGGTCGATACTCGTCGGAGGGCTGGTGGTAACGGTGCGCCGTGTAGTCTTCCGACTGTTGCAGTCCCCAGCCGCTCGGCCGCCCCAGATAGTCGTCGCCGCCACCGATGGAGACGGAAGGAATACCGACTTTGGCGAAGGAGAAGTGATCGGAGCGGTAGAAGTGACCGGCTTCGGGATGCGCGTCCGGCGTCAGCCGGATTCCATCGGCGCGCACGAGTCGCGCCAGCTCCGGGCCGAGCGAGCTCTTGTTCTCGCCCGTCACATTGAGATCACGCACGCGTCCATTGAGCGGCACGATGTCCATATTGAGCGCGGCGACGATCTTCGCAGCGGGAACGGTGGGGTGCTCGCCAAAGTACTGTGAGCCAAGCAATCCCGATTCCTCAGCGGTCACGAAGAGGAAAAGTTGGGAGCGGCGCGGCTTCACGTCCTCGGCGGCGGCGTGTGCGATGGCAAGAACGCTTGCCACCCCTGATGCATTGTCGGCAGCGCCGTTGTAGATCGAGTCGCCGTTGACGACGGGACCAATGCCGAGGTGATCCCAGTGCGCGCTATACACGACGTACTCGTCGCGCACCTTCGGGTCTATTCCACGCACCAGTCCGATCACATTGTTCGACGACATGTGCTGGAGACTGTTCTGCATCGATGCATCGATGATGATGCCCGTCGAAACGGGACGGAAATCGCGGGACTCGGCTTGCTTTCGCAGCGTCGCCATGCTCAATCCAGCCTGGGCGAGCAAGGCGGTCGCAGCGCTGTCGGTGATCCATCCCCGCACCCCAATCGGCGCGGGAGCGTTGGACGGGCGCGGCAGTAAACGATGCTCGACCGAGTTCGAGCCGACGACCACCTGCCACGGATAGCTCGCGGCCGCTGTCGTGTGCACGATCAGCATTCCGGCGGCGCCGCGGCGCTCTGCTTCCTCGTATTTGTACGTCCAGCGACCGTAGTAGGTCATCGCCTTGCCGCCGAAGAGATTCGGCTCGGCGGCGGTAGCCGGCGGATCATTCACCAGGACAAGTAGGATCTTGCCCCGAACGTCGGTGCCCTTGAAATCGTCCCACTTGTACTCGGGGGCCGTCGCGCCATACCCCACGAACACCAACTCTCCGTGTGCGCTGCTGGCATCGGTCGCTGAGCCCGGCCACACCACGACATCATCGGTGAATCGCAGGTTGGCGTTCGCCTTGCCAGATGCGGTGACTTTGATGGTCTTCGGGTCGGCTTTTACAACATCGATCGGAACGCGCTGGAAGTAGGAAGTGTCACCGACCCCAGGTTTTACCCCAAAGGTTTTGAGCTGGGAAGCGACGTATTCTTCGGCGATTCGGCCGCCGCGCGTCGCCGGGGCACGCCCCTCGAGGAGATCGGAAGAAAGGAAGCGCAGATGCGCATCGATCTCCTCTGGGGTAATACGGGCAGAAGTGGTTCCAGTCTGCGCGTAAGCGCCGCCAACGGATAACGAGCTGATAAACAGAAAGGAGAGCAGGCGGATGGGACGATTCATCGATTTACTCAGTGTGTGTGATGGACGTCTGTACATTATAGCCTCCCCCACATCACGTTAGCATGACCCGACGCACCCCCCACAACGTCTCCCGAGTGTCACCCGGTAAGCCGCGCCGCAAAGCGCACAAGATCGCAGTCGTGCTCGGCGGCGGCGGGCTGAAGGGCTTCGCGCACATCGGCGTCTTTCGCGCGCTAAAGGAACTGGGAATCGTGCCGACGGTCGTTTCTGGCACGAGTATCGGCGCCCTGATCGGCGCGGCGTACGCGCGTGGCATGCCGGTAGCGGAGATGGCCGATCGCGCGCGTGCTCTTCAACGGCGAGACTTGTTTCGTCTCAATCGAATGGGCATGCTGCTCGAGCGCCAGCATTCGCCGGCCATTTATCTGGAGGAGCCGCTCAGAAACGTCGTCAAGGCGGTAGCTACGGAAAAACGGTTCGATCAGCTCAAGACGACGCTGCTGGTCAACACGGTGGACATTCAACGCGGCACGCAAATGGTGTGGGGGCTTCCCGGCTTGAGGCACGCGAGCGTCGTCGATGCAGTCTACGCGTCGTGTGCGCTGCCTGGCTTCTACCCTCCGGGCAACGTCGACGGGCGATTGTGCGTCGATGGCGGCGTGATCGACAACCTGCCTGTCACGATCTCATCGCTCGGCATGGACGCGGTGATTGCCGTCGATACGGGATCGGGCGATATGGAGCCGGAGAACGACATCGCCACGGCGGGCTTCGCATCGATTTACACGCGGGCGGCGAACACGATGATGCACGCGCTCCAGCTGGTCCCGTTCGGCGCGTGGACTCGCCCGCCGATGATTCTGATCAGGCCGAAAGTCAGTCACATTGGCTGGTTCAGCTTTTCAAATACCGACGAATTGCTGGCAGCCGGCTACACCGCGGCGATGGAGGCGTGCAAGCACTACGAGGAGTGCATCGCCTGGGGCATCGGAGTGTTCCCACGGCGGGCGATGCAGATCACCGTCGATCGCGCGAAGTGCATCGGCTGTACGCTCTGCACCGCGATGGCGCCGGACTTGATGGCGATGGACTCGCAGCACAAGGCGTATCCGCTGCAGCCAGTAGTCGAGTGGTCGCCCGCGGACGGGGATTTTATTCATCACTGTCCGACTTACGCTATCGCGGCGACGAGGTTGGACGCGGAGTCGGTGCCCAGCGCGCCGCCGACGGTGGATCCGACGAGAGAGCCCACTACACGGAAGACTGGCTGAGCGACTGCACTGAACACGGCCGTGCAAGTGAACGGGTGCCAGACTGGGAAGTGCAACTGAACGGGTGCGAGGTGTGAGTAGCCTAGTTGCAGTTCTCAGTTCACTACGTCG
>Ga0209689_1003267_pt1 | contig 11966 bp, 10 predicted proteins | sample GraSoiAngelo_149_FD_187119 | JGI IMG/M metagenome (GOLD analysis project Ga0209689, IMG submission 187119) | Grasslands soil microbial communities from the Angelo Coastal Reserve, California, USA - 14_1009_09_30cm (SPAdes) (version 2) | ecosystem: Environmental > Terrestrial > Soil > Grasslands ...
CGTCAGCCGCACCGGAGGAATCACCAGCCCCTCGGCAAACAGCTCGCGCGCGCCGGCCGGCATGCTCCCGGGCTGCATCCCACCGACGTCGGAGTGGTGCGCCCGCACGACGCTGTATCCGGCGACCTGTTGGTCCAACGCGATCGCGCCGACGAGCGTCAAGTCCGGCAGGTGCGTCCCGCCCGTGTAGGGATCGTTGACGAGGAAGATCTCGCCCGGCCGCGGACCCTCCGCCTGCACCGCTGCCACCGCTTCGGTCATCGCCCCCAGGTGCACGGGGATGTGCGCCGCCTGCGCGATCATCTGCCCGTCGGCGTCGAACAGCGCCGCCGAGCAGTCGCGCCGCTCGCGGATGTTGGGGGAAAGCGCGGAGTGGATGAGCACGAGCCCCATCTCCTCGGCGACCGACGCGAAGGCGTGGGCCATCACCTCGAGCCCGACGGCGTCCAGAGTCATCGCCGCTCCACGACCAGCGCGCCCGCCGCGTGCACCGTGACCCGCCACCCGGGCTCGATCAGCGCCGTCGCGTCCCCGCCCGCGAGCACGGCGGGGCCGGCGATCGAGAGGCCCGGCGGCAGCGCGTCGAGCGACCGCACCTCAGCGGTCACCGCTTCGCCGCGCAGGACGATCTCCCGGCGGCCCGGCGGAGACGGAGGCACGGCGGGCGCGCTCCGCAGGTCCGGCGCCGGCGCGCCGCGCTCCGCGATCACGCGCAGGTTCACCACCTCGACGGGCGCGTCGTCATCCGCGAACCCGAAACGGGCGTGATGCGCGGCGCGGAACACCTGGGCGACGAGCGCCGGCTCGCTGCTGAGCACGGTCACCGGGACTTCGTAGCCCTGCCCCACGAAGCGGCAGTCGGCAACCCGCCGCAACACGGCTTCCGGCAGCTCGGAGGCCGCGCGCTCGGCGAGTGGGACGAACCCGGCGTCGAGCGCGGCGGCATCGAGGTCGTCCAGCCGGCGGTGGAGGGACCCGACCGCCTCGACGCGCTCGGCCGCGGCGGCGAGCCCCAGCGCGCTCAACGCGCCCGGATGGGGCGGCACGACGATCGTCCGCATGCCCAAAGCGTCAGCCAGCGCGCAGCCGAACAGCGGCCCCGCACCGCCGAACGGGAGCAGGGTCATGCCCCGGGGGTCGACGCCACGCGCGACGCTCACCCGTTTCAGCGCCCGCGCCATCACGGCCGTCGCAACCGCGACGATGCCCGACGCTATGCTCTTCTCATCTCGTCGCCCAGTCATCCCGAGCGCAGCGAGGGACATCCCGAGCGCAGCGAGGGACCGCTCGGCCAGCTCGCGATCGAGCCGCACGTCGTCCGCCAGCGGCTGGGTCGGATCGAGCCAGCCCAGCACGAGGCAGGCGTCCGTGACGGTCGCCGCGGTCCCGCCCCGATGGTAACAGGCGGGACCGGGCACGGCGCCCGCGCTCTGCGGGCCGACTTTGAGCGCTCCCCCGGCATCCACCCACGCGATGCTGCCGCCACCCGCGCTCACCGTCTCGATGAGGACGGCCGGCAACGCGAGCGGCACCCCGCCGACCGCACCCGTCCCCTCCGAGAGCGCCGCGCCGCCGAGGACGATGCTCGCGTCGGCGCTGGTGCCACCCATATCCAGCGTGAGCAGGTCAGGGCACCCGACCGCTTCCCCCGCGAGCCGGGCGCCCACCACGCCGCCGGCCGGCCCGGAGAGCGCCAGCGCGGCCGCGTGCACGGCGGCCGCGGCGGGCGGCAGCGTGCCGCCGCTCGAGGTCATGATGCGCAGCGTCGCGATCCCGCGCCGCCCGGCGTCAGCTGCGGCGCGTGCCACGTAGGCCGACACCTTGGGCCGGAGATACGCTTCAGCGGTGGTCGTGCTGGTGCGCTCGTACTCGCGGAACAGCGGCAAGACCTCACAGCTCGCGGCGACGGGCACGCCGGCCAGCACCGTCCGCAGCGCCGCGGCGAGTCGGCGTTCGTGTTCCGGGTAGCGGAACGCGAACAGGCAGGCGATCGCCACGGCGTCGGGCCGCAACGCCTGGACCGCGGCGACGACGCGGTGCACCTCGGCGTCGGTCAGCTCGACGAGCACGCCCCGCGGACCCATGCGCGCGCGCACGCCCACGACGTGATCGCGCGGGAGCAGCGGCGCCGGGTGGTGCTGTGACAGATCGTAGAGGTCGGCGCGATCCTGGCGGCGCAGCCACAGGAGATCCTCGAACCCGGCCGTGGCGACGAGGGCGATCCGCGCGCCCCGCCGCTCGAGCAGCGCGTTGGTGGCGACGGTGGTGCCGTGGATGAGAGCTGCGACAGCGTTGCCGGTTCCTGGTGTCCGGTCGCCGGCAACTGGCGACAGGTACCCGTCCACCGCGCGAAATAATCCCACCGAGGGATCCTCGGGCGTGCTCGCGACTTTGCGGACCTCGATGCGGCCGTCGTCGTGCAGGGCGACGAGATCGGTGAAGGTGCCGCCGACGTCGACCCCCAGCCGCATCATCCCCCCACCCCGTATCTCTCCGGGCGCCACCGCAGCCAGATCAGCCCGAGCGCCAAGCCGGCGGTCCCGATCAGGCTCAACGTCCCCACCCAGTCCCCCAACCGCACGTAGAGGGTGCGCACGTCGCTGGTGCGCAGCCGCGCGCCCACGATCGCTTCCTGGTCCAGTCTCGTGGCGTCGGAGACGCGCCCCAAGGGATCCACCAGCTCGCTGACCCCGGAGTTGGCGGCGCGCGCCACGCCCATGCGCGTTTCGATGGCGCGGAGCACGAGGTGGGAGGCGTGCTGGTACGGCGCGGCCGTGCGGCCGAACCAGGCGTCGTTGGTGATGTTGACCAGGAAATCGGCGCCGGCGCGGCGATAGCCGCGCGGCAGGTCCTCGAACGCCGACTCGTAACAGATCAGCACGCCGAAGCGGCCGATCCCCGTCCCATAGACCGGCAGATCCCGCCCGGGCGCAAAGCCGCCGGACCAGCGCGCCAGCCCCGGGACGCGGCGAAACCAGCTCACGGGGACGAACGGCACGCGCTCGACCACCGGCACCAGATAATGCTTCTCGTAAATCGGCCAGGGTCGCCGAGCGCCGGTGGAGTCATAAAAGAAGGCTGCGTTGTAGCCGCGGTACGCGCCGCCCGTCAGCCACTCCACGTGCAACCCGCCGACCAGGATCGGGGTGTGGCTTTCCCGCGCGAGCCGCGCGATGGAATCGTCCCACGCGGGCTGCTGATCGAGCCAGCCGGGGAGCGCCGCCTCGGGCCAAAAGATGACGTCGGGTCGGTATTGCGCCCGCACCCGCCGCGTCAGCTCGAGCAGCTTCGACACGACGCTGTCCGGTTGGCGCGACCACTTCTCGTCGTACCCCTCGTTCGGCTGGATCATGCCGACGAGCCCGACGTCCCGCGTCGGGAGGGTGCGCATCCGCCACGCCCCGTACCCCCCTGCGAGCGCCACCGTCGCGAGCACCGCGACCACCGGCCGCCACCGCAGCGTCCCACTCCCCACTCCCCACGCGGTTGCCAGCGTCACGTTGCACCACGCGAGCCACAACGTCACCCCGCGCGCGCCCGCGAGGTCGGCCCATTGCACCAGGACCGGCGCATCCGACAGCGACGTCCCCAGGCCGAGCCACGGGAATCGGATGTCCCCCAGATGGCCGACGATCCACTCCAGCGCCGTCCACGCGATCGGAAACACGAGAACCAGGGGCACGGCCGGCAGCCCGAGCCGCAGGCGGACGACGAACCAAAACAACGCGCCGGTCAACCCGCCGAGGATGGCGATGGTCGCGAGGTAGCCGAGCGCGGCGAACGCCGTGAAGTGCCACAGGGCCACGACCATCCAGTAGAGGACGAGCCCGAAGCACGCCACGCCGTACCAGAAGCCGCGGCGGAACGCCCGGCGAGGGTCCCCGGCGGAGATGGCGTCGAGCATGAGTAGGACAGCGGGAGTGACGGCGACGAAGCTGATGGGCGGGAGTCGGAACGGCGCGTAGCTCGCCAGGAGCGCGAGCGCGCCCAGGGCGGTCAGGGCAGCCGCGCGGCCGCGGCTCACAGGATCACGTCGCGGCCTTCGTCGGCGGAGCGGTAGACGGCGTCCACCACGCGCTGCAGCGCGAGCTGATCCTTGGGAGGCGGGGCGTTCACGTCACCCTTCATCACGGCCAGGAAATACGTCCATTCGGCCCGGTACGACTGCGTGAACGCGGTCTCGCGACCGCTCGCGCCTGTGGGCGTCACATCGGTCGGAGTCCCATGGACCTCCCGGAACACCCGCAGCGGACCGATCGTCGCCGCCCCTTTCTTGCCGACCACGTCGAACCAGAAGCGCTCGCCTTCGCCCAGGTAGCGCCAGCTCGAGTCCACCGACACCGACACGCCGTTCTCGCACACCACCAGCGCCGAGCCCATGTCCTCGACCGTGTCGGCCCCGCGCCCCGGCAGGTGCGCGGAGACGCGCTTGGGGATCGGCCATCCGGCCAGCCACAGCCCCAGGTCGAGGAGCGGCAGCCCCAGGTCCAGGAACGCACCGCCTCCGGCCTCCTGGCGCCGCAGCCGCCACGTCAGCTGCTGGCGGCTCGGCTGAAAGGTGTACCACCCGCCGCGGATCACCTCGAGGGAGCCGAGCTCGCCGCCCGCCAAGAAGCCCCGCACGACCTGCACGTCGGGGCGGAAGCGGTGATTCATTCCGACGAGCACGCGCCGGCCATAGCGCTCGCTGGCGCGCAGCACGTTCTCGACGCCGCCCGTCGAGAGCGCGAGCGGCCGTTCGCACAGCACGTGCAGGCCCGCCGCCAGGGCGGTGACGACGTGGGTCTCGTGGAGGTGGTTGGGCGTGCAGATCACGACCGCGTCGGCGCGGGCGTATTTCAGCACCTCTTCGATGTCGTCGTACGTCTCCTTCACGTCGAACCGCCCGGCCAGCGCCTGCGCCTTGGAGAGGTCGTTGTCGCAGATGCAGGCGATCTCCACGCCGGCCAGCCGGCGCAGCACCGGGAGGTGCGCGACCTGGGCGATGGCCCCTGCGCCGACGACCGCCACGCGCAGGGGCTCGTTCATCGCTTGCCGGAGAGGCGGTACATCACGCCGGCGCGCAGCGAGCCGGTCGACAACTGGGTGGACAGCACGCCGCGCGCTTCCAGCGTGAACCGCCACGCGGGGCTGGTGGCGATCTCGAACCCGAGGGTGCCGTTCAGCCCCGCCGCCACCCCATCCAGGGCGTCCTCGACGAACGTCCCGTTGATGGCGGCCCCACTGCCGTTCATCACGTGGACGCTCAACCCCGCGCCGAGGTACGCCGTCACCGTCCGCCCCTGCGGGAGCACGTATTGGAGGTCTACGTCCCCCGTGAGATCAGACCACTGAATGCGGCCCACGTCGATGGTGAAGTTGGAGTCGGGGTCGTTGACGATCGCGCGGAGCCGCCGCGCGAGCTCGGCGGTGGCCCGCTGGTCGAACTCCCCCTTGAAGTACGACAGCCCGAGCAGCACGCGCACCCGCGGGGCGACGCGACCGAAATCGAGGCGCACACCCCCCACCACGGTGCCGCGCAGGCGGCTCGCACCGAGGACGCCGAGGTCGGCTTGGACGCCTGAGAGTCCGAGGCTGTCGTAGGAGAACTGGCTCAAGACGCCTTGCGCGGACAGGCGCACTGCCGGACTGGCGGACACAAGCACCGCTACCAAGACGACTGCCCTAATAGAGCTTCTCAACGCTCGTCCCCGGGAAATAGGTGGTGAGGATCTCCCGATGGCGCTGCCCGGCGCGGGCCCGGCCGATGGCCCCCCACTGGCAGAACCCCACGCCGTGGCCCGAGCCCGCACCCGCGGCGACGAGGCGGCTCAGCGCGCCGTCGCTCTTGGTGACGGTCACCTGAAAGGCGGTGCTCTGGAGCAGGCTGCCGGCCTCGGGCCGCAGCACGGCGCGGACATCGGTGCCCGGAATGCGCACGTCGCCGCGCTCGAACACGATGCGCAGCTCCCCGACCCGCCCCGAGCGGGTCGTCTGCGTCACCTCGACGTCGGTGATGCGCTGCAGCCCATCCCCCCCCACGTTCATCACCGCCGGCAGGGTTCGCGACAATATAGCTCGCAACTGTTGGGCATCCCACTGCTCGCGCCAGCGAAATCGCGGTGACAGATCGCAGTAGTAGTGGCCGCCGCCGCGCGCATCCGAGACGGGCTTCAAGTACGGCCGCGGCTGCGCCCCCTTGAACGCCTCCTCCACGCCCGCGGTGCTGTAGCCGCACGTCGAATGGAAAAACGCGTCGACGAGCTCGCCGCGGTACATCAGCACTTCGCCGGCCGTCGCCCGCACGGCCTCCCACACCTGCGGCGTCTCGGCGACGACGCCGAAGTACACCTGGTCGCGCGTGTCGGCCGTGGCGTCGAAGCCGTCCGATTCCCAGCGGCCGCGGTTGCGCAACGCGAAGGTGCGCGACACGATCGCCTGCGCCAGCAGCGCCTCCAGCTCGTCGGAGCGACGCGCGCCCAACTCCAGCCCCAGCACGCCCGCGACATACGCATCGACCGGCAACCGGTTCACCGTGGTGAGGCCGCCGCGCGTCCGGAAGATCCCCACGCGCCCGCGGTAGCGGCGGCCGTTCACCATCGCGAAGCGGTCCTCGGTCACGTTGACGACCGACACGCCGCGGTGCGACTCCGTCCGCGTCGAGTCCGGCCGCACCAGCTGGACCCCGGCCCCGGCGCTGTCCGCCACTGCCGTCCAGGTCTCTCCGACGGGGATCGCGGTCACCGGTTGGCCGGAGCCGTCGTCGGTGACGAACAGCTCGCCGTCTCCGCCGAGCCGCACGGTCGCGGCGCCCGTCACCAGCCCGACCCGGATCTCGGGCTCTGCCCCCGGGAGGGTCGCCGGCGGACGGTGGCACGCCGCCGCCAGGGCGGCGAAGAGACTAACGAGGGCGCGCTTCGCCAAGCGCCGCGTCGAGCTGCTCGATCGTGAAGTCGATGTCCGCATCCGTGTGTGCGCTGGAGACGAAGGCGGCCTCGAACGCTGACGGCGGCAGGAACACGCCGCGCGCCAGGGCGGCCCGGTGCCAGCGGGCGTACAGTGCGGTGTCGGTCGCCTTCGCCTCGGCGTAGTTGCGAACCGGCCCCGGCACCAGGTACACGCCCCACATCGAGCCCGCGTGGCCCACGGTCATCGGGACCTGCCGGCGGCGGGCCGCGTCCGCTATACCCGTCAGCAGCCGCGCGGTTCGGCGCTCCAGCGCCTCATAAAAAGCGGGTGCTTCCGTCGCGGCGAGGGTCGCCAGCCCGGCGGCCATCGCCACCGGATTCCCAGCGAGGGTCCCCGCCTGGTACACGGGCCCCGCCGGCGCCACGAGGCGCATCAGGTCGCCCCGGCCGCCGTATGCGCCGACCGGCATCCCACCTCCGATGATCTTGCCCAGCGTCGTCAAATCGGGCCGGATCCCGAGGCGCTCCTGCGCCCCGCCGGGCGCGACCCGAAAGCCGGTCATCACCTCGTCGAAGATCAACAGGGCGCCGTGCCGGTCGCACAGCCGCCGCAACGCGGGATGGAACTGCGGTTCGGGTGGGATGAATCCGACATTACCGACGAACGGCTCCACGATCACGGCCGCGATGTCCGCGCCCCGCTGCTGAAACACTTCCTCGACGGCCGCCACGTCGTTGAACGGGACCGACAGCGTGAGTCCCGCGATGCCCGCTGGGACGCCGGGGCTGTCCGGGAGACCCAGCGTCGCGACGCCGGAACCGGCCTTCACGAGAAAACCGTCACTATGCCCGTGGTAGCAGCCGTCGAACTTGAGGACCAGATCGCGACGCGCCGCGGCGCGGGCGACCCGCACGGCGGCCATCGTCGCCTCGGTGCCGCTGTTGACGAAGCGGACCATCTCGACCGCGGGCATGCGCCGCCGCACCAGCTCGGCCAGCTCCACTTCGGCCTCGGACGGAGCGCCGTACGTCCAGCCCCGCGCCGCCGCGTCGCGGATCGCCGTCAGGACGACTGGGGGCGCGTGCCCCAGAATCAGCGGTCCCCAAGAGCACACGTAGTCCACGTACGTCCGCCCATCCACGTCGGTGAGCCGCGCGCCCGCGGCGCTGGCCACGAAAAAGGGCGTCCCGCCCACTGCTCGGAACGCCCGCACCGGCGAATTGACGCCTCCCGGCAATACTGCCTGCGCTCGGTCGAACAGCGCGGCCGAGCGACTCACGCGCCGGCGACTCCCCGGAAGTCGTAGTCCTCGCTGTCGGCGAGGCGTACCTTGAGGAAGGTCCCCGGCTCCGCCCACCCCCCCCGTGCCACGTAAGTCACCCCATCCACGTCATCCGCCTGCCACTGCACCCTGCCAACGTGAGTGGCGCCGCCATCCTGCGGGTCCGCCACGCGGTCCACGAGCACGTCGGCCTCGCGGCCCACGAAGCGCGCCAGCCGCTCGGCGGAGATCGCGCGCTGCACTTCCAACAGCTCCTCGAGTCGCTCCCGCTTTACCGGGTCGGGGACGTCGTCCGGATACTGGGTCGCCCGGGTCCCCTCCTGCGGCGAGAAGGCGAACGCCCCCAACCGATCGAACTGCGCCTCCTCGAGAAACTCGAGTAGCTCGTGGAAGTCGGCGTCCGTCTCGCCGGGGAACCCCACGAGGCAGGTGGTGCGGATCGCGAGATCGGGAATGGCGCCGCGCAGCCACCCGAGCTTTTCGCGCAGCGTGCGCTGCCGCTCGGGCCGGCGCATGCGTTCCAGCATGCGGTCACTGGCGTGCTGGATCGGCATGTCCAGATACGGCACGATCCGGGGTTCGCGGGCCACCAGCTCGACCAGCCGCTCGGTGAGACCCGCGGAGTAAACGTAGAGGAGGCGGAGCCAGGGGACGGTCGTTTCGCGGAGCAGCGCTTCGAGCAGGTCCGGGAGCTGCGGACCGCCGCGCCCCAGGTCGCGCCCGAAATGGCCCAGGTCCTGCGCGACGAGGTTGATCTCCTTCGCCCCCTGGGCCTCCAGCGTCTGCGCCTCGCGCACCAGCCGCTCGAGCGGCTCTGAGCGGTGCTTGCCGCGCATCAGCGGGATCGCGCAGAACGCGCAGGTGTGATCGCACCCTTCGGAGATCTTGAGGTAGCGGACGTGGTGGGGGCCGCCCAGGAACTGGCGGACGCCGGGATGCGTGGCGACGGGATCCGCGAGCAGGCCCCGCTCAGCGAGCGCGGGGACGAGCTTGTGCAAATCGGAGAATCCCAGGAAGAGATCGACTTCAGGCATCTCAGCTGCCAGCTCCTTCTGGTAGCGCTCCACCAGGCAGCCGACCGCCACGACCGCTTTGACCGCCGATTCTTGCTTGAGCTTTGTCGCCTCCAGCATCGCCTCGATGGACTCCCGCTTCGCCGCGTCGATGAACCCGCACGTGTTGACGAGGATGACGTCGGCCTGGGGGAGGTCGTCGGTGAGGCGGGCGCCATGCCCCACCAGCTCCCCGACCAGCCGCTCGGAGTCGACGGTGGCTTTGTCGCAGCCGAGGGAGATGACGCCCAGTTTCATCCGCGGTAGTTGCCGAACTTCAGCTCGATGCCGAAGTCCTGCGCACGCAGGAACGCGATGACTTCCTGCAGCTCGTCCTTCGACGGCGACTGCACGCGGATCTCCGCGCCCTGGATCGAGGCCTGCGCCTTCTTGAACTTTTTGTCCTTGAGCGTCTTGACGATCGCTTTCGCCTTCTCCTGCGGGATGCCCTGCGTGAGCTTGATCTCCCGGCGCACGGTGTCCCCCGCCGCGGTCGTGACCTCACCCAGCTCGAGGTTCTTCAACGACACGCCCCGCTTGACGAGTTTGCCCTGGAGGACGTCGAACAAGGCCTTCATCCGGAAGTCGTCATCCGCGACGAGGGTCAGGGTGGCCTCGGGCCGGTCGAACGCGATCGCCGCCTTGGTGCCTTTGAAGTCGTAGCGCTGGGCCACTTCCTTCGTGGCCTGGTTCACGGCGTTGTCGACTTCCTGGAGGTCGGCGCCGGTGGAGATGTCGAAGGAGGCAAGGCCTGGCATGGCGGGAAAGATACAGGGGCGTGGGGTCAGAGGGATGTGGGCGTCCAGCACCAGAACGCCCACGTCCCCGCGTCCCTACGTCCCCGATTACGTCAAAAAGCTGTCGAGCGCCCGCGCCCGCGAAATGTGCCGCAGGCGGGCCAGCGCCTTTTCCTTGATCTGGCGCACCCGTTCCCGCGTGATGCCGAGCTGCGAGCCGATCTCCTCGAGGGTCATCGGGTCCTGGCCCTCCAACCCGAAGTACAGGCGCAGGATTTTGGCCTCGCGGTCCTTGAGCGTCCCCAGCACCTTCTCGATGGACTCGGTGAGGGCGTGCTCGAAGATCTCGTCGTCGGGGCCGGGGTTCGTGGTGTCGGGGAGGTAGTCGAGCAGCTTGTTGTCCTCGCCGGGCGTCAGCGGGGCGTCGAGGGAGAGATGCGCCTGCGAGATCGAGAGCGTCTTGGCGACTTCCTCTTGGGAGATGTCCATCCCCTCGGCGATCTCTTCGACCGTGGGTTCCCGCCCCAGCTCCTGGAGCAGCGCCGAGGACCGCTTGCCGATCCGGTGCAGCGTGCCGGCGCGGTTCAGGGGCACGCGCACGATGCGCGATTGCTCGGCGAGGGCCTGGAGAATCGCCTGACGGATCCACCACACGGCGTAGGAGATGAACTTGATGCCCTTGGTCTCGTCGAACTTGTGCGCGGCGCGGATCAGGCCGAGGTTGCCCTCGTTGATCAGGTCCGAGAGCGCGACGCCCTGGTTCTGATACTTTTTCGCCACCGACACGACGAACCGGAGGTTGGACCGCACCAGCTTGTCGAGCGCTTCCTCCTCGCCGGTGCGGATGCGTTGCGCGAGCGCGACCTCCTCTTCGCGGGTGATGAGAGGGTACTGGCTGATCTCCCGCAGGTACTGATCCAGCGAGCCTTCGTCGAACGAGGCGCGTTTCGCCGTGTTCAGGCGCATGGCGTGAGCACTCCCCTCGGAAGCGAGACCTCTGCCAGCCGGATCAGCGGATCACCGAGCCGAGGCGGCTCCAGCGGATGTCGGTCAGCCAGGGCAGCGGGTCGCCCGCCGTCCCATCGTAACTGAAATACACCACGAGCGGTCGCCCCTTGATGGCCGCCGCGTCCACGAAGCCCCAGTAGCGCGAGTCGAACGACTTGTCGCGGTTGTCGCCCAGGACGAAGTACTTCCCCGGCGGCACCAGCAGCGGCCCCCAGTTGTCCCGGGTCGGGTGCGCGCGCCGGGGATCGTCGTTCAGACCGACGAAGAAGGGGCGCTGCCAGCCGAACTCCGGATCCCAGGCGTCGTGCGCGGAGTCTACGCGCTGCACGTACGGCTCGGCGAGCGCGGTGTCGTTGACGACCATACGGCCGTCGCGCATCGCCACGGTATCGCCCGGTACGCCGACCACGCGTTTGACGAACGTCTGCTCCGGGTTGCGCGGAAACGGGAATACGACGACGTCGCCCCGCCGCGGCGTCCCGAACGCCGGCAGCCGCGTGTGCGTCCCCGGGATCTGAGCGCCGTAGATGGCCTTGTTGACGAATAGGAAGTCGCCGGGGAGCAGCGTGTGCTCCATGCTCCCGGTGGGGATGTGAAACGCTTCGATGAGAAAGGTGTGGATGAGGAGGAAGAGGACCAGCGCCATACCCAGCATGCGCATCCAACTGTCGAACCAGCGCGCGAGCGTGGAGCGCCGTTTTTCGGGGGTCGTGGGGCCCGCCGGCAAGTGCTGCGCGCCGGGAACCGCCTGGGTGGCCCCCAACTCATGCATGTAGTTTACGTTAGCAACGGTGGCGGTATGGCGCAACGGTCACCGCCCATCCCCGGGCCCGCCCCCAGCGCCTAACCCGGTCTCGGAACTCGCCCGGCGGGTCGTCGTGCCGGACACAGGCGGCGAGACACGCCGCCTCCGCCTCCCGCTCCTCCCGCAACCAGTTCACGACGACCCCGGAGAGCTCGCCGAGGGCGTCGGCGTCGAGCGGCGAGCCGCCGGCGCTC
>Ga0209689_1003269_pt1 | contig 11963 bp, 9 predicted proteins | sample GraSoiAngelo_149_FD_187119 | JGI IMG/M metagenome (GOLD analysis project Ga0209689, IMG submission 187119) | Grasslands soil microbial communities from the Angelo Coastal Reserve, California, USA - 14_1009_09_30cm (SPAdes) (version 2) | ecosystem: Environmental > Terrestrial > Soil > Grasslands ...
CGCTACAGTCGCGCGATTCGGTCGTAGCGAAATACACGACATCTCGAGCCGAAGTCTTTGGTTAGACGGAGGCTTTTTGTCCTGCACTGACCCACCGAATCGCTTCATGACAAAGCTGGCTGGAGTTCTCCAAATGCAATTTCGTTTTGATTCGTGCCCGGTAAGTATCGACCGTGCTGAGTCCGAGATGAAGTTGATTGCTGATCTCGCGGGTGCTGCGTCCATGCCCGATCAGCTCGAAGACCTCGAGTTCTCTATCGGTCAACTGAGTCACACCGTTTTCGCTTTTTCGGCCAAGAGCAACGGTTTCGAGAATGCGGGAGGCGATCCGTCCCGGCAGATAAATTTCGCCCCGAAGAACAGCGCAAATGGCGGTCATCACTTCTCTCGAAACTTCGTTCTTGGTGATATAACCACGCGCGCCGGCTTTGAGGACGCGTTCCGCATAAAGCGCTTCATCGTGCATCGAAAGAACTAATACCGGAACGTCGATCTCTTTTGCTTTCAGGTTTTTGATGAGCTCGAGTCCGCTCGGGCCTTTCAAGATAAGATCGACAATCGCGATGTCAGGCGCTTTCGACTCGATCAACTGGAAAGCATCGTGAATGTTGTCTGCTTCACCGCACACTGTCATTCCCGGCTCTTTATTAATGAGTTGGGCCAGTTGCTCGCGAAACATCGGATGGTCTTCGACCAGAACGACGCGGAATTTTTGTAGCGCTTCCGTATTCATCGCTTAGCGCCAGTTGGAATGGTGCAGGACACGATTGTGCCGCCACCGGAACCGGCTTCGATCGCAAATTCCCCATCCATGATGTTGGCGCGATAACGCATGATGCTGATCCCGACGCCGTTCATGGCGTTTCCATTTTTGGAGAAGCCAATTCCGTCGTCGGCAATGCTCAAGCTCGTCGCGCTCGCGTTAGCGCTGAGGCGAATGTCGATCTTGCGCGCTTTGCCATGCTTGGTCGCATTGTTAATCGCTTCTTGCGCGATCCGGTAAAGATGTGTGGCCTTGCCGTCTTGGCTGGCGCCAGTTTTCCCGGCGGCTTCAAAAGTGCATTGGACCGGAAGCAATCGGCTCGTAGAAACGGCGAGTTCGTTAAGTGCTGCCGGCAATCCCGCTTCATCCAATCGTACCGGGACCAGGCCGTGTGATAAATCGCGCGCTTGCTTGACCGATTCGCTTAACAGTTTCTCTATCTCACTCGCGTTCGCCGCTAACTTATCCAGCCCTGTCTCTTTCAAATCGATCTTGAGCGAAGTCGCGGCGCAACCGACCGCCGCCAAAAATTGGCAGAGCCCATCATGAAGATCTCGCCCGATCCGCTGTTGTTCGTACTCGCTGACCTCAATGATCTGCTTTTCGAGGCGCTGCGTGTGCTCAAGCAGTGAGATGCGCGCGTTCGAAGCGCGTTGTTGTTCGCGCATGGCGATGCCGGCGACCCCGACGAGGAAGAAAAAGGCAAAACGGATGGCGAGTTCCCATGCTTGGACCGTGCCGCTGGAATAGGAATTGCCTATTACAAGATCCGCCCAGGACCAGAGGGTGCCTGCTAAACCCGCAACGATGAAAACGCTTTTGTTATCGCAAAGCCAAACCGCAAAAACGATCGGAGCCGTGTAGAAAAGAACGAGCGAAACCTGATGCCCTGTCACCAAGTCCAGCCAACTGATGGCGAACAGCAGCGCCAAAGCCTCGATGAAGGCGAGTGTTAGTGACCGCCGAATAAGTGAGCGAAACATATGAACTTGGTCGGACGACGCCATGTTTCGGAGCAAATTTCCCGCCAAAGATCGACCGCCAGGCAACCTCTACTCTATGGGCTCACGCTCGCGATCAGCGGTGGCCCTTCCGGCGCCTCCGACGCGGTTAGGGCCACTGCCGATGGATCTGAAACCCCCGGTGCTAAACGCACTGACTTCTGCAACGACTAGCGGACTGAGATCGCTCTTCGCTGTCCACCGCAACGTGATATAACGCGCTTTCTGTGGCGCGAAGTCGACCACTGCTTCGCGGCCAATGGCAAGATCGACAATCGAAACCAGCGGTCTCATCTTATCGAAATTAGATGGATCGCTTGAAATCTCGTCTAGCAGGTAAACGTCCACTTTTCCGGCTTCTGATCCGACAACGACGCTAACTCGATGCAACCGTTTGCTTTCAGCTAACTTGACGATGAGCGTCGGGCGCGGATCGGAGCTGAAAAATTGGAATGTCGTCCGGCGGTCGCAGTCGGTCGCGTGGAAGGCAGCCAATCGCTGACCGGAGCTGACGAAGACGATCTCGCCGCCGGATTGAGCTTTCGCCAAATCGACGTCGGCAGCGTCAACAACCACCCGATTCGACGTTTCAGTCGCGCGCAACGGCAAACAACTGAGACAGAGCTCAATCACGCTGATCGCGAGCAAGTGCGGATTCCATTTTGGATGGAGAAATCTCATGGGCAATCTCCGCTTCAAGCTTAGGCCGCGCCAAACATCGCCGCGGTCGTTGATTTTTCGTTGCAACCAGCCGCGTGCTAGCGGTTTCGGCTGCGCGAATTCAAACTGGCGTAGGCTTTGTCGATCAAATCTTTTTCCTGCGGTAGCAAGTTTGCTTTCTTGCCAAACTCCAGATAAGCGCGCGCTTTTTCATCTCCATTGGCAGCGAGGCAGATACCGTAATAGGCGCTGACCGTCGGATCGCTCAACTGGTCTTCAGTCAAAGAGGTCATGGTTCGAAGCGCTTCTTTCGGGTTGCCTTGGGTCAGGAGTGAATAGGCATAGGTAGCGACATACGCCGGGTTTTTCGGCGACTTATGATAGACATCCGCTGCCAGGCGCCGGGCTTCCGTCGGATTCACGTCAAGCAACAAAGAAACTTGGGCGCGATTGTTTTGCACGTCCAGGTTTGTCGCATCCAGTTCAGACAAGCGAAGCAAAACGCGATAAAGGCCTTGGGTATCGGCTGTCTTTGCGTAATTGCGGTAAAGCGCGAGGAACGCCTCCTTTTGTTTCTCCGGCCTTTTGGACAAAGACCAAAGCAACTCGATGCTTTCATTTTCCCATTTCCATTCCGAAGCGGTTTGGATCAGAACACTCAGGAAATCGCTTTGCCCTGATGCTTGCTTTGCCGCAGCCCCCCATTCGCGTTCCGCCGCGGCTGCTTTTCCTTGTTCGCGCAGAGCACGAGAAAGGTAGGCGTGCCGCAAGAAATCGAAACGACCCCACAGTCCTTTCCCGGTCAAAGTCTCCAACTGTTTCCATTCGGCCAACTGCACGTAAACGTCGGCCACCGCCATCGGCACCGGCCATTTTTGGAGCCGTTCGGCCGGTAAGCTCTTAGTGTAATCGAGAGCAAGCAGGTTTAATCTGCTGCGGCTCATCCATGAAAGTAAAGTGACGAGCCCCCCGGGATCGTCGGCCGCTTTCTTTTCCAATTCGGCGAGATAGGAACTAAATTGAAGATCTTGGACTTCGTGGAGAAGATCCAGAAACACAAGCCGATCGGTCCAAGTCGCTTCGGGATACCCTTCCAACTCGCGCGCGAGATCGAGCAACTTGCGCGCATCATCGTGCTGCGCAACGGCGGCACCAAGGAGCGCCCGGGTTGCAGCACTGCGCTGCGCTGGATCGGAACGCAAAGCGCCCAATATTTGTTCTCCCGAGGCGCGCTGTCGCTCATCTGGTGAGCGCAGTCGCAAAATTCCGAGTTGGAGTTGATACGATTTGTCGTCCGGGGCCAACTGCAGAGCCTCGGTCCATTTCGCTTCCGCTTTCTCATCCTCGTGCTTTGCTTGGGCGATCAACGCAGTAGCGGCGTGGTACGGCGCGGTGTTTCGCGCATTGTCATCGACCGCGCTCAAGGCCCGTTCTGCTGTAGCGATGTCGTTGAACTGGACGGCAGATCGCACTAGCGCCAGAGCGTCATCAACTGAATGTGGATCCAACTGTGCCACCTTGCGTCGCCAGTCCAGGGCGGAACGTTCTCCCGCCTGTTCGGCCAATTCCGCCATGATTCGGGCTGCGGCCGCACTCGAAGGCTTCATTTCCAAAATGCTGCGCGCAGCCAGACTGGCGTCACGTTCATTGCCGTGTTCGATGTCGAAGGTGGCTCGGCGCACCAACCGTTTTTCCTGCCACCGGACGTAAAGATCGCGCCCGCCCCAGATTGCAGCGATCAGCAGAATGATGCCGAGCAGAACGCCGAACGAAAATCGGATGACTGTTCGCTGCGCTCTTTCAACAGATTTTTCCACAGGAATTAAGGATTAAATGGAGAATTTCTGAAAAGGCGAATCGGCGTGGCAAATCAAGTTGCTTCCGCCGGAAGCATGTCGTGTTCCGCCGCGGGAAACCCGCCCTGGTCCAGCTCTCACTCATCGGCTCGCAAGTTGCTCGAGCTCGGCTACGCTATGCCCCTAATGGATGAGGCTGGAGCGCAAACCGCGCCCATTTCAGGAGCGAGTACTAATAAAGCAGGCTGGCTGGTCGCGATTGTTCTCTTCGGTCTACTTTGGCTCGAGCTCATCAATCAACTGAAAGCCGAGTGGTGGCTTAATCCGCAATACAATTACGGCCTGATTGTTCCATTGCTCGCGCTCTATTTGTTCTGGAAACGCTGGCGTAATCGACCCGCTCCCGCGCCACCAGCAGCAACCGGTTTTCCAATCGCTCTTATACTTTTCGGCGCCACTCTTTTTCTTCTGATTCGGTTTCTCGCCGAAGCGAATCCGGACTGGCGCTTGTTAAGCTGGCTGCTCGGGCTGGCGGTCGTTACCATCTCCCTTTCATTCCTATATTTAACCGGCGGCCGCGCCTGGTTGCGGCACTTTGCATTTCCATTTTTGTTTTTCCTGGTTGCTGTCCCGTGGCCGGTGCGGATCGAGCAGGTCATTATTCAGGATTTGATGCGGGCGGTTACAGGTCTGAACGTCATATTTTTGCAGCTCGCGGGAGTCCCTGCGCTTCAACACGGGAACGTCATCGAAGTTGGCTCCGGCTTCATCGGAATCGAAGAGGCATGCAGCGGGGTTCGGTCGCTGCAGGCCACGCTGATGATCTCTATCTTTCTTGGCGAACTTTATTTCTTTAACGCAATCCGCCGAATTGCCTTGGTCATTATCGGCGCGGCGCTGGCGTTTGTTTGCAACGTGATCCGGACGGCCATTCTAGTTTGGGTTGGAACAAACCGGGGCATCACCGGCATCGAAGCGTGGCATGACCCGGCCGGCCTGACCATTTTGATCGTTTGCTTGTTTGGTCTTTGGCTGGTGAGCCTTGTCATGCTGCGTGGTGGAAACAGACCACAGATTCCGCCGCCGCCGTCCACTCAGAATGTACCGGCTCGTCTCAGTTCGAGTCTGTTAATCGGCCTGGGTATGTGGCTGCTTCTCGTCGAAGTGTCGGTGCAAATTTGGTATCGGGCTCACCAAATCGCTGCCAGTTCGCGTTGGGCCGTGCACTGGCCGGAATCAGAAAACAATTACAAACCGGTGCCGATCGCGCCCGAAGCCGAGTCGTTGCTTCACTTCAATGAAGGTGGCGGCGCCGCCTGGGAAGGCGATGATGGTCACCGGTGGATCATGTATTTCTTCAAATGGTTGCCGGGCCGGACTGCGGCGCGTTTTGTGAAAGTCCATCGCCCGGACATTTGTCTTCCGGCAAGCGGCAGAACAATGGAACGCAACAACGGTCTGCGCATGATCGCAGTCAACGGGTTGAACATGCCCATCCGTTCCTATCGATTCGACGATCGCGGTTCTCCGCTGCACGTCTTTTACTGCTATTGGGACGCGCGGTCGTCCTACGAAAGTGTGGCCGCGGCCGAGGCCGAAGATTGGTCGGCCCGGGGACGAATTCGCGCGGCGCTGCAAGGCCGGCGCGAGATCGGCGCGCAGATTCTGGAAATCATCGTTTGGGGTTATCAGGACGACGACGAGGCGAACGCGGCCCTCGCCCGCGAGTTGGGCCGCCTTGTCCGGGCCGGTTGATTCTCGCACGCCGGAAAAATATTCTGCTAAAATCGCAGCAAGAAGCGGGTGGGCATCGAATGTGAGTGATGACAAACTGCCGGTATGAATGATTACGAACGAGTTGCAAACGTGATCCGGTTCTTGGATCGACATCATACTGAGCAACCTGATCTTCACCAGCTCGCGTCCGCTGCCGGTCTGAGTCCGTTTCATTTTCACCGGCTCTTTTCAGCTTGGGCCGGCGTCACTCCGAAGGATTTTTTGCAATGCCTGACTCTCGAGCATGTGAAACACCTGTTGCGAAATGGCGACAATGTTTTCGACGCCGCGCTCAACGCCGGTTTGTCCGGACCGGGGCGATTACACGATCTTTGCGTGACACTCGAGGCCGCGTCGCCCGGTGAAATGAAAAACGGCGGCGCCGGAATGCAGATCGAGTACGGTTTTGCCGAGACCCCATTCGGCCAAGCGCTCATCGCCGAAACGAAGCGCGGAATTTGCCATCTCTCTTTTGTCGACGGCCACGGCCGGAATAGCGCGCGAAATCTTCTAACGTCGCAATGGCCGAACGCAAAATTGAATCGAAACGATGCGCGGATCGCGGAGTTGTCCGCAAAAATCTTCACCCAGGTTCGCGATCGTGCATCGCGTCCAACTCTTCGCGCTTTTGTCCGCGGAACTCCGTTCCAGTTACGGGTCTGGCGCGCCTTGTTGCGGGTTCCATCAGGCTCGCTCACGACTTACGGGCGCCTCGCCCAAGCAATTGGCCAGTCGCAAGCCGCTCGCGCAGTCGGGAGCGCGGTCGGCGCCAACCCGATTGCGTTTATCATTCCGTGCCACCGCGTCATTCGCGAAACGGGCGCACTCGGCAATTATCATTGGGACCCGATTCGCAAACGCGCCATCGTCGGATGGGAGCTCTTGTCACCAAACTCGATCGGCGGGGAAGAAACCGATCGAATCAGGGCCACCGCGGCTTAACAACCAACCTAAGATCGACATCGTCGCCGCCCCGAAATATCGTAAGCGATCGCTGCTTGCGTATGGACAAGATTTCTCTCGATTACGCCGGTTTTCGCCACGAGTACATCGGCGGCGGATTGCGGCGGGCCGATCTCGATCCCGACCCGATCAAACAGTTTCAGAGCTGGTTCGCCGCAGCGATTAAAGCTGGCATTTCCGATGCCAACGCGATGACTCTGGCTACCTGCGTGGACAATAAACCGTCCGCCCGCGTGGTGTTACTCAAGGATTTTGATGAGCGCGGTTTTGTTTTCTTCACGAATTATTCCAGCGACAAAGGCCGCCAGCTTGAGAAAAATCCAAATGCGGCGCTGGTGATGTATTGGATGGAAGTGGAGCGTCAGATCCGAATCGAGGGGAAAGTGGAAAAAACTTCGCGCGAAGAATCCGAGGAATATTTCCACACCCGGCCTTTCGGCGCACAACTTGGAGCGTGGACTTCGCACCAAAGCGCGGTGATTGATGCGCGGCGAGTTCTCGATGCCCGTCTCGAAGAAATGAAACAACGTTTCACTGAAGGACAGATTCCACTCCCGCCGCAGTGGGGTGGATTTCGTCTCAAACCCGACCGGATGGAGTTTTGGCAGGGACGCCCGGACCGTTTGCACGATCGATTTCGTTACACGTTGCAATCGAGTGGTTCTTGGTCGATAGACCGGCTCGCGCCGTGATATCCGACCAGCGCGGTCGTCGTGGCAGTTGCGAATCAATTGATGATGGATCCGATCGAAGACGATTTTGTGAATGACGAGCCTCTCGGCGCCGAGCAAAAGGCGTCGGCACGAAAACGCCGCCGCCGCCCGCCCAGCGTCTTGGAGCCTCCTCCTCGTCGCCGGGAACAAATTGGCGGGAGAACGAGTCGGGAACGGACCGAGCTGTTTCTTCGCGAAAATCCGGTGCCGATGATTCTTGGCGCCCTCGTTGCCGGACTCGCCATCGGTCTGGCGATTCATTACACATCGCGCTCCGAAAAAGAAGTGGAAGTGAAAACGCCGCTCGGGCGCATCAACTGGAGCGTGCTTTCGCTGCCGTTTCTCTGGCCGCTCTTCCGCGGAATGAAAGAGAGTCTCGAAGGCTCCACGGATTCAATCAGGGAGGGCGTGAAGAATATCGATCTCGATCGCTACACCAAGCCGATCCGCAAACGCTGGAAATCCTGGACCGATTGAGCTTCCTGTCATTTCGACCGAAGTGGAGAAATCTCTTACTGTTTCTGAAATCAGAGTGCTAATCTCGCGGCGTGCTGCGCTTCATTGCGTTTTTAGCAATCGCCGTCGCTAGCGCTTCGGCCAAAGAGCCGACGCAAACTCTCGAAGCCGGCGCCAAGTTCGTCGGCGCGGTTGGATGTCGATCTTCCAGTTGTCACGGCGGCGCCGGCGAAAAACGCAGCCAATACATCACTTGGTTGCAAAAAGATTTTCACACCCGCGCCTACGCAATTTTGCTGGACGCGCGGTCGGCTCGCATCGGTGAAGCGGTCGGCCTCTCGCAGCCGCAGTCGAGCGCGCGCTGCACCGTCTGTCATTCGCCTTTTCAATCGGTTGCTCAGACTCGCCTGACCTCAACCGCGCGTCCCGATGAAGGCGTGTCGTGTGAAAGTTGCCACGGCGCGGCCCAACCGTGGCTGCGCGGCCATACCCGCACCGATTGGACTTACGCGACGCGCGTGGCCGCCGGCATGCGTGACTTGCGAAATCTTTATGTGCGCGCCAACAGTTGCGTCGCCTGCCACCAAAATGTCGACGCTGACATTTTGAAGGCTGGTCACCCCGAACTCGTCTTTGAGCTCGATAGTCAATCGGTCAACGAACCAAAGCACTGGCGCGACGACGATCCGGCGAGTGGGCCGCGCAGTTGGCTAACAGGGCAAGCGGTCGCGCTCCGCGAAATAACTTGGGCTCTTATCAAGTCTCCCCCGGATGAGCGATCTCAGCTGCTCGATCAAGAAAATGCGTTGGTTTGGCTGCTCGACAAAACCGGTTTCGGAAATGACTTGAGTAAATTCAGCGCGTTCCCAGGGATACAACAGAGCGCTAACGAAATCGCGGAACGTGCCGCAAAATGGAGTCCAACCAGCGATTCGCTAATGGCAATCTTGCAAACGCTTGCGGCCAGCGATTCGGAATTTCGATCGAGTAACACGTCGCGCCAAAATGTTTTTTATCGCGCTCTCCGGCTCACGCTCGCGCTCGAGCGCCTTGCGATCGCGCTCAATCTCTCACCAAAAATCGAGAAAGAGTTGAGTGCGTTACGCTCAGACGTCCAGCGACATTACGATTTCGATGTCGCCGCGTTCGCCGAGCATCTCCGGGCATTGCGGACCAAATTGTAGCTACCGTTCGTATCAGTTGAAGGGGCGCGTCTCCTCGCGGAAGATGTCGATCTTCGCATGGCCCAAACAAATCGATCCGACCAGCCCTCGTGGCAGCAGAACGCGATCTTCGAGTTTTTCTCATCGCTCAAGCTCGCCGTTGTCCTTTTGGCTGTGCTCATCGCGGGCGCGATCGTCGGCACCCTTTACGAATCGAGTTTCGACGCCAAAGTCGCGCGCACTTATGTCTATGGCGCGCCATGGTTTAATGCCTGGCTCGTTTTACTCGGTGCGAATTTGACCGCGTCCGCGTTCTCGCGTTGGCCCTGGAAAAAATATCACACCGCGTTTCTTATTACCCATCTCGGCATCATCACGCTTCTGATTGGGTCGCTCATCGGCCGGATCTTTGGCGTCGAAGGCACAATCACGCTCTTCAAGGGCGAAGCGCCGACGAACCGATTGCTGGTCGATCAGCATCAGCTTCGCGTCCATGATCTCGACGGGATCATCAAAGGTTATCCCACGGAATTTCTGCATCATCCGCCCGATCCGGAGCATCCAAGAAATCTCGGCCAGCTCGCAAGCGGCGCGCGTTTGCAAATCGTCGATTACGCTCCCGCAATCGAAGGCAAACTCAATCCGAGGCCGCTCAAAGACGGCGGCGCGCCGGCGGCGCATTTCAAAATCGAAACGGCGATGATGAACCAGCACCTCGAAAACTGGTTACTGGCGGACGATCCGCAGCATGGAAGTTTTTCGATGGGACTGGCGAACATCGAACTTAAACGCGGTGCCGCTTCCTCGGTAATGGCCGGTCTGAGCCGGAGTGGCGTTCTCCCGAGCGGCAAAAATGAAGCGGTTGATCTCGAGGAATCGATTTTCGCTTTCAGCAAAGCGCCGGACGAACAGATCGGTCACGTCAACAAAGGCGGCAGCACCGGCGCGAAGGTCCGGCTCGAACCACCAGGGAATGGAAACAAAGGCCGCGTCGTGATTTCGTTAAGCGGAAAAGAAACAAGTTTTGATGTCGCGGAGAATGTTGGCCGCGAAACGAAAATCGAGAAAACGCCCTTCACACTTAAGATCGACGATTACTGGGCCGACTTTAGGATCGAGAATGGCAAACCGAATTCGATCAGCGACCAACCGAACAATCCGGCTGTCCTGATTACGATTCGCGGCAAAGGCGTTCCCCAAACGGCATCGGAAACGAAGAATCCGCATGGCACAGGCGAAATGCCGACGACTGGCGGTCCGCCTACAATGCCATCGGCTGGCGAAGCAGCGCCGAATCATCTGACCCTGTTCGTTGCAAACGACGGCGCGCTCTCCTACGAATTGCTCTCGCGCAAGAACGGTAAATCATCCGGCAAGATCGACCTAGACAAGCCGCTCATTACCGGCTGGGCGGATTGGCAACTCGTGGTGGACAAGACTTTGCCGCACGCCGAGCAATGGATGGATTTCAGGCCGGCGAAGTCGGAGACCACAACATCGGCCTCGGTGACGGCCGAACTGCCCGACGGCGTGCGTGTTCGGGTGGAACAAAATGGCGAGACGTTGGAGCAATGGGTGCCAGCCGGCTGGCAAGTCACGGTGCCCACTTCGCCGAACGAAACGATGATTGCCTATGGTTGGAAAACGCTTCCGCTTCCGATTGGGCTCGAGCTGCTCGACTTCGAAGTAAAACGGAACGAGGGCAGCGACAGCCCTGCTGGGTTCAAGAGCACATTGCGTGTAACTAATTCAGACGGCCAAAGCGCCGCCGGTTCCTGTTGGATGAATCATCCGTTCAGTTATCCGAGCGGCTGGTTGCGAACTTGGACCGGATTGACCTACAAAATTTCGCAGGCATCCTGGAACCCGGATAATCTCCAACAAAGCAGCGTCCAAATTTTGCGCGACCCGGGCTGGCTCTTGAAATGGATCGGCTCGCTCCTGGTTGTCGTCGGCGTGTTCATGATGTTTTATCTTCAGCCCTATCGGAAACAAACCGAAGGCGAACCGATCACGCCGATGGGTCCGAAACCGGCGAAGGGAGTGCAAGAAGTGCATCCGGTCGCGCGCTGAGTCAGATTTATGATCGTGCATTCAAAATTCGTCAGGTGGATTGGATCCTCCGTTATGATCGCGGCCCTGATTGGCTGCGCTTCAGACAAAAAACCCGCCTGGGTTCGCTTCGCCGAAAAACAGCCGAACAAATGGGGGCATTACAGCGGCTATGTCGAAGCGCGGTGGGAAAATGATGGACGCTCAATGACGTTGTTGAGCGAACTTCGTTATACCGATCCACAAGGCGTCGTTTGGATTGCGGCGGCCGGCTCGCAGGTAGACGGCGCATCGATTCCTCGGTCGCTCTGGTCGCTCATGGGCGGGCCGTTTGAAGGAAAATACCGAAACGCATCGGTGTTGCACGATGTCGCTTACGAACAGAAGAACCGGCCGCACGAAGTTTGTGACCGAATGTTTTACAACGCGATGCGCTGTAGCGGAGTGAGCGCGGTGGAAGCGGGCACAATGTATTATGCGCTCCGCAAATTCGGGCGCCATTGGAAAGCGCCGAAAGCGGAGCCGGTAAAAGTTGGCGACGAGATCGTTGCGCGGGCCGAGGAAGTGCGGCCGGCGATCCCGGTAAATCGCGGCGATATCAATACCGCCCGCGATTGGAT